>RCMZ01000463.1_pt1 | contig 29792 bp, 26 predicted proteins | sample 2041141 | NCBI WGS metagenome assembly RCMZ01 (sample SAMN09708263, study PRJNA481090) | Wastewater metagenome, whole genome shotgun sequencing project. | biome: sewage; isolation source: Davis station wastewater (DW) | place: Antarctica: Davis Station | collected 2010-03-01 | reverse complement strand
TGGCGTCCCCTAGGGGACTCGAACCCCTGTTACCGCCGTGAAAGGGCGGTGTCCTAGGCCACTAGACGAAGGGGACACGCTTCGGATATTAACTGGGCTTTTCTCATCAGCCCTTCCGACTCCAGCGCTTTGCTTTTGGCTTTACGCTTGAAGTGGCGCGCATTTTAGGTAGCGATCAAAGAGTCGTCAAGTATTAGTTAATCTTTTTTTAAATCAATGACTTCAAGGCATAAACAAGCCTAGCGCTATGAGCAATAGAGCGAAGGCACTACACTCAAGCGAAAATCACTTGCATGAGGCTTTAACGGTGTCGCCACTTGTCATAACCATACTGATTGTAGCCGGCATCTTTTTGTTGATCGCCATTGCTTACATCAACCACATGCTGGAAAGCAGCAAGCTGGAGAAGGCCCGCCTGAAAGCCGACCTTACTGATCGTGCGCGCCGCAGTCGCAGCGTTTCCGACAACCTGCCAGGGCAGCTGATGACTCCCTCGCTCAAGCTGCTGCTCAGCCGCTTAGAGCTGCAAGCCTGTGAACGTCTGCTGCCACTAGATAAAGCCAACAGTGAACTGCGCACGCGCATTACCGAATTGCGTGACCACGTCAGCAAGAATGAGCAGATCCCGATCAGCAACGCCGTGCAGCCAATCAACAGTGAAGCCCGCGCCAAAGACGTGCGTTTCATTCTAGAGAACCTGCACAGTCAGATCAGCCGCGCCGCCCAAGAGGGTCTGTTGCAAGCCAACGAAGCCAAGCATTGGATTAAAGAAATCCAGAACATGCTGACCTTGCTGCACATCGATTTCTTTAACAGCCTAGGCCAGCAGGCGCTGCAAAAAGGCCAACCCGGGCAGGCCCGCCTGGCGTTTGAGCGTGGTGTGCAATACCTGCGTAAACAACCAGAGCCGGCTAAATACCAAGCGCAGCTGACGCAACTGGAAAACCATTTAAGCCGTGCCAACGCCATGGTGCTGGAAAACAGCAAACCCTCAGACAATGAAGTCAACCAGTTGACCGAAGGGCTCAAGGACCTGGACGACGAAGACAGCTGGAAGAAAAAGAGCTTTTAACAACACTCGACAGACCCCTCCTCCAACAAGGATTGCCCATGAGCCTAATCGTCTACGGCGCACCGCTTTCGCCCTACGTACGTAAGTTGCGCCTGTTCCTGGCCGAGAAGGGGCTGGATTATCAACTGGAAATAATCATGCCCTTCGGCCAGCAGCCCGAGTGGTATCGCGAACTCAGCCCACTAGGGCGCATTCCGGCGCTCAAGGATGGCGACTTCACCTTGGCGGACTCCAGCGTGATCTGCCACTACTTAGAAGAGAAGCACCCCAAGTTGCCGCCCCTGTATGGCTCAACGCCAGAGCAACGCGCCAAGATCAGCTGGCTGGAGAAATACGCCGACTACGAGCTCGCGCCCTTGACCACCTTTACGGTGTTCCAGAACCGCGTGCTGAAGCCGAGCATGAACAAGCCCTGCGATGAAGCGGCCGTGCAAACCGCCATGCTGGAAAAGCTCCCCAAGCATTTTGATTACCTGGAACAGGTTCTGGGTAGCGCCGAATACTTGGTTAACAACAGCCTGAGCATGGCCGACTTGGCTTTTGCCTGCCAACTGATCAACCTTGAGCACGGCGGCGAGCAACTGGACGCTCAGCGCTGGCCTGCACTGGCAGCCTTGCAAGCACGCATCAAGGCGCGCAGCAGCGCACAAGCCTTACTCCCCAGCGAACAACGCACCGTGGCCAAGCTAACCGGCAAAGCCTGATCGCAGACCCCAAAAAGCCCGGCACTGCCGGGCTTTTTGGTATGAGATTGTCGCTCTACTTATGAGCGCCACATCCGTGCCAAAGTGCCGTCGCGCTCAATAAAGTGACGCTTCAACCCGCCCGCAACATGCAGCCCGATAAGAGCAATGGCGAACCACGGTAGGCTCTCGTGCAACGACTCAGCCAGTTCTCGCACATCACCATTAGGCGCAAATTTTGGCAGTGGAAACAGGCCGTAAAACTCGAACGGCTTAGTGCTGGTACCCAAAGCCACCAATAAATAGCCCGACAGTGGCAATCCGATCATCAGCACATACAGGCCGATATGCACACCTTTGGCCAGCAAATTGGCCGCAGCGTTGGCGCCAATGGCGCGCGGTTTGGGGTTAAGCAGAGTCCACAGCAGGCGCAGGCCGATCAGCAGCAACAGCAAACTGCCAGTAGATTTGTGCAGGTTGTGCAACACCGGTCGCAGGGCGTTATCACGGCCGAGCTCGCCCATCAGGAAGCCGCCCGCCAGCATGCCGATAATCAGCAAAGCCATCAGCCAATGCAGTGCGCGACTGACGCTGCCGTAGGTGTCTTCGGTATTGCGCAACATACAACTCTCCTTATTTCCAGGCCCGTGCCCGGAGTGATGCTGAGTCTATCCGCCCAGGCTTAAGCGAAACTTAAGCCGATACCGCTAACCGCCATGGGCCGATCATTCACGCGGTGAAGTCACTTGGTCTGAGTCGACGGCTCTTTATAATCATGCCGAGCAATGAGAGAGAGCCCATGCACGCCATACAGATCAAATCCCCTGCCCTGACAATCAAGGCTGGCAACCGCGCCTTGGCGCGGATCAAGGCCAATGGCCTGGCGCCCGCCGATGTTGGCATTCTGCCGGGCGCCGCCGGCGGCCCTAAGGCGCTGGGCATTCAAGGCTTGGACCTTGCCTTGTTTGGCGACTGGCTGGCGCGTGCGCCGCGTGAACGTGCGCTGATTGGCGCTTCCATCGGCTCCTGGCGCTTTGCCAGTGCTTGCCTGCCGGATGCTGCCGCAGGCATTCGTCGTCTTGGCGAGCTGTACAACGACCAACACTTCAGCAAACACAGCAGCAGAGCAGAGGTCAGCGCCAGTTGCCGACAAATGCTCGCTGACCTGCTCGACGGCCAAGACGCCGAGCTACTGAGCAACCCTAATTACCGCCTGAATATCGTGGTGGTTAAGAGCCATGGCCTGCTCGCCGCTGACGGCCCCAAGCGTCTCGGCCTCGGGCTGTCGGCCGTGATCGGCAACAACCTACTGAGTCGGGCCCGCTTGGGGCGACATTTCGAGCGCTTGATCGCCCACGACAGCCGTCAGGCACCGCCGCTGCACGCGCTGCATGACTTCACCACGCATTACCTCAGCCTGACGCCAGAGAACCTGCGCCACAGCCTCCTAGCGTCCGGCTCAATCCCCATGGTGATGGACGCTGTTCACGATATTCCCGGGGCTGCCAAAGGCACTTACCGCGACGGCGGCCTGCTCGACTATCACCTCGACCTGCCCTACAGCGGCAACGACGTGGTGCTGTATCCGCACTTCACCGACCGAGTGATTCCCGGCTGGTTCGATAAAAGCCTGCCTTGGCGCCGCGCCGACAGCACGCGCCTGCAGGACGTATTGCTCTTAGCGCCGTCGCGCGAGTACCTGGCGCGCCTGCCCCACGGCAAGCTGCCAGACCGCAACGACTTCAAGCGCTATCTGGGCGATCCCGCCGGCCGCCGGCGTTACTGGAGCACAGCCATGGCCGAGAGCCAGCGGCTGGGTGATGAATTTCTCGAACTGGCTGATAATGGCCGCCTCGCCGAGCGCCTGCAGGCGCTCTGATGCCACTATTCCTGGCCCGCCGATAGGCAGCCTCTGCTCCGAGACCTCGTCATGGCCCGCCTGTCGCTGCAATTTCCTGAAGACCAGTACTGCTACCAAACCCAACTGACCGTGCGGGTTACCGACATCAATGGCGCCAACCACCTAGGCAACGACTCGATGATCTCGATGATCTCCGAAGCGCGGGCGCGCTTTCTGTTCGAGTTTGGGATTACCGAAGCCTCCAGCGACGGCACCGGCATTATCGTCACGGATCTCGCGACCACCTATAAAGCCGAAGCCCACGCCCGTGACCAGCTACTGTTCGAGGTCGGCGTGATGGACTTCAACAACTACGGCGGCGACATCACCTTTCGCATCAGCCGTCCGGCTGACGGCACACTCGTGGCCATGGCTAAATCCGGCTTTGTGTTTTTTAACTACCCCACCAGCAAGGTCACACTGATGCCCGAGACCTTTCGCAGCAAATTCCCTCAGGTCAATTGGCTGAGCTAAGCCCCAGCAACGCCCCATCTCAGCGCGCCCGTCGAGTGCACGCCCCGTTTTAGCCCCGCAACACCGGTAAAAAACCACTAAGTCTTTGTATTTAATGGCCTTACTGATCCTGACTCAGCTCTTGCTAACACCCTACCAACGGTAGCTAAAACGGCTGCCCGGCACGGCCAAGGCGTCACGCCATGCGCGCTATTGCGCGCATGGCGCAGCTCTTTGCCTGTTTGGCCCCCGCGTACGGGGCGTTGGAGCGGCCGTGATCCGGACACTCCATCTACAACCTTCGCAACCTGACGGCGGCTTCGGCCGCAGGGTTGTCCGCCATCCGCAGACAACCTCCCCGGCGGCTCACGGCCTGCATGCCTCCGAGCATGCAGCGCCTGACTCGACCGGGTTCCTTTGAGCCAACGAGGTGTTCGATGAATACAAGTTTCTGGAAAGCCGGTCACGCGCCCACGCTGTTTGCAGCCTTTCTCTATTTCGATCTGAGCTTTATGGTCTGGTACGTACTCGGCCCGCTGGGCGTACAAATTGCCAGCGACCTGCAACTGAGCACCCAGCAGCGCGGCATGATGGTCGCCACGCCGATCCTCGCCGGGGCCGTGTTGCGTTTTTTGATGGGCATTCTGGCCGATCGCACCTCACCCAAAACGGCTGGCTTGATTGGCCAGGTAATCGTCATCGGCGCGCTGTTTGGCGCGTGGCAACTGGGCATCCACAGCTATGAACAGGCGCTGCTGCTGGGGCTGTTTCTTGGCTTTGCCGGCGCATCATTTGCCGTGTCTCTGCCGCTGGCCTCGCAGTGGTATCCGCCGCAGCACCAAGGCAAAGCCATGGGCATCGCTGGCGCGGGCAACTCCGGCACCGTGCTCGCAGCGCTGTTTGCCCCCGGGCTGGCGGCGGCCTTTGGCTGGGGCAATGTGTTTGGTCTGGCGCTGATTCCACTGCTGCTGACGTTGATCATCTTCGCCAGCGTGGCGAAAAACGCCCCTAACCGCCCTGCGCCGAAGTCTCTGGCCGACTACCTAAAAGCCCTTGGCGATCGCGACAGCTGGTGGTTTATGTTCTTTTACAGCGTGACCTTCGGCGGCTTTCTCGGTCTGGCCAGCACCCTGCCCGGTTACTTCCATGACCAGTACGGCTTCGACCCGGTCAAGGCGGGTTACTACACCGCTGCCTGCGTGTTTGCCGGCAGCCTGATGCGCCCGCTCGGCGGCGCTCTGGCGGATCGGATCGGCGGCATCCGCAGCCTGCTGGTGGTCTATACCTTGGCCTCGCTGAGCATCTGCGCGGTGGGCTTTAACTTGTCCAGTGCCACGGCGGCGCTGGCTTTATTTGTTCTAGCCATGCTCAGTTTGGGCGCGGGTAACGGCGCGGTATTCCAACTGGTACCGCAGCGTTTTCGCAAAGAAATCGGCGTGATGACCGGCCTAATCGGCATGGCCGGCGGCATCGGCGGCTTTCTGCTGGCGGCCGGCCTCGGTGCCGTCAAGCAATCCACCGGTGACTACCAGCTAGGCCTGTGGTTGTTTGCCAGCTTGGGGATTCTGGCTTGGTTCGGCCTGTACGGGGTCAAATTGCGCTGGAGAACCACCTGGGGCTCGGCAGCCATGACCGCTGCCCGGATTTAGCCGCACTATTGCACTCGCCCGCGTCGGTTTTTGCCGCCGCGGGCTTTGTTGTCAGTCGCTTCGAGAGCACTGCTTATGAACCTGCAACTGAGCGTCGGTGAAGCCACGGCCAGCGGCCCCCGAGCCGAGAACCAAGACGCCCTGCGCATCGTCACGCCGACGCAGGCATTGGCCACCAGCAAGGGCAGTTTGTTTGCCATCGCCGATGGCGTGAGCCAGTGCGCCGATGGCGGTCTGGCGGCGCGCGCGACCTTACAAGCCTTGGCGCTGGACTACTACGCCACCCCAGAAACCTGGGCGGTGGCGCAGTCACTCGATCGCCTACTGCTTGCCCACAACCGTTGGCTGCAGGCCAATGGCGGCGGTCAACCACTGCTCACCACCCTCACCGCTCTGGTGCTACGCGGACGACGCTTCACCCTGGCACACGTCGGCGACTGCCGCGCGTATCGCTGGCACGCCGATACGCTGCAGCTGCTGAGCGAAGACCATGTTTGGCAACAACCCGGTATGCAGCATGTGCTCAAGCGCGCCTTAGGCTTGGACCAGCACCTAGTAGTGGACTATCTGGAAGGCGAGCTGCAGGTCGGCGAGCGTTTTTTACTGGTCAGTGATGGCATCTGGTCAACGCTCGGCGACCAGGGTATTCGCAGCGTTCTACAGGCCGACAGCACGCCCACGGCCACTTGCCAGGCGTTAGTCAGCGCCGCTCATTTGGCCGGCAGTCAAGACAACGCCAGCGCCCTGTTGGTACAGATCGAACAGCTGCCGCAAAGCGCTCTGGCCGATACCCTGGCTCAGCTTGAGCAATGGCCACTACCGCCAAAGCTGCGCAGCGACCAATACTTCGAAGGCTGGCAGATTGAACGTCTGCTGAGTGAGTCGCGCCAGTCGCTGCTGTACCGCGTACACGACTCACAGCAGCGCGCGTGGCTGCTGAAAACCCTACCGCCGAGTCGGCATAACGACCCGCTGGCAGGCCCAGCACTGTTGCAGGAAGAGTGGTTTCTCAAGCGCGTGGCGGGCCGTCACTTCCCTGAGGCCCACCCACTGCCCCAGCGCCAGCACCTGTATTACGTGCAACGCGAATACCCCGGCCAAACCTTAGCCGAACACCTGCACCGCCAAGGTCCGTTGAGCCTACCGTTGTGGCTGGAGATTGCTCCACGCTTGCTACGCGCCTTGGGCATGCTGCACCGGCGCAACATCCTGCACCGCGACATCAAGCCGGAGAACCTGTTATGGGGCGACGACGGCGAGCTACGCCTGCTCGACCTCGGGCTGGCGTATTGCCCGGGGCTGTCGCGCGATGAAGCGCATACCCTGCCCGGCACGCCCAGCTATATCGCCCCGGAAGCCTTCAACGGCGCCGCGCCCAGCGCCCAGCAAGACCTCTATGCGGCCGGCGTCACCCTCTACCACCTGCTCACTGGCCACTATCCCTACGGTGAGATCGAGGCCTTTCAGCATCCGCGCTTTACTCAGCCTATAGCCGCCAGTCGCTATTGCCCCGAAGTACCCGTTTGGCTGGATGAGTGCCTCAACCAGGCAGTGGCCGCCAACCCGCAAAAGCGTTTTGCAACCGCCGAGCAATGGTTGCTGTGCTTAGAGCGCGGCGAGCACGACGTCATTAGCCGCCGACCGCGCCCGCTGCTGGAGCGCGAGCCGCTGAAAGTCTGGCGCGGTGTAGCGCTGTTGTCGCTGCTGCTCAATCTGCTGCTGGCCATTGCACTGCTACACGGCTAGGGCAGCCGCGCGCACCAGAACGGCGCCACTGCGTTAAAGCAGTGCAAAAACCCGAAGACAAAAGCGCTTAAATGGGTGCAAAAGCGCCGAAATACGCACAAAGCAAAGTTGGCACAGCCCCTGCAATGCTCCACCCGAGACTTAAACCCGTGCACTCATCAACCCAGAAGAGTGCTCTACCCGACACAGCGGGTCTTGGCTAATAACGTCCTCGCCAGGCAACTGGCAGGACGTATTTTTGGCCAAAAAATCGGTTGCAGATGCGTGGAGTAACGCCATGAAAAAACTCAAATTAGTAATGATCGGCAACGGCATGGCTGGGGTTCGCACCCTGGAGGAGCTGCTCAAGCTGGCCCCCGACCTCTACGACATCAGCGTGTTCGGCGCCGAGCCACACCCTAACTACAACCGTATTTTGTTGTCGCCGGTATTGGCCGGCGAGCAGACCTTTGAAGAGATCGTACTTAACGATTTGAGCTGGTACGCCGAGCACAACATTGACCTGCGGCTCAATTGCAAGGCGGTGCAGATCGACCGCAAGCAGCGGGTGGTCATCGCGGCCGACGGCAGCAGCGCCGAGTACGATCGCCTGCTGATCGCCACCGGCTCCACGCCGTTTATCCTGCCGGTGCCGGGCAACAAGTTGCACGGAGTGATCGGTTATCGCGATATCGCGGATACAATGATGATCGACACCGCCAAGACCCACAGCCATGCGGTGGTGATCGGCGGTGGCCTGCTGGGTCTAGAAGCCGCCAATGGCCTCAAGCAGCGCGGCATGCACGTGACCGTGGTGCACCTCTCCGACTGGCTGCTGGAGCGCCAACTGGACCGCACCGCCGGCAAACTGCTGCAAACGGCTCTGGAAGCGCGCGGCATTCACTTTCGCCTGAATGAACAAACCGAAGAGTTGCTGGACAACGGTGAAGGCCGGGTCTGTGCGGTGCAGTTCAAAAGCGGCGATGTGATCCCGGCCGATTTGGTGGTGATGGCCGCCGGCATTCGCCCGAACACCGAACTGGCCGAGAAAGCCGGCATCCCGTGCAACCGTGGGATTCTGGTCAACGACACCCTGCAGACCTACGACCCGCGCGTGTACTCGATTGGCGAGTGCGCCAACCATCGCGGCACCGCCTACGGCTTAGTCGCCCCGCTGTTCGACCAAGCCAAGGTGTGCGCCAACCACCTGGCCCAGTTTGGCTACGCCCGCTACCAAGGCTCGGTGACCTCCACCAAGCTAAAGGTCACCGGCATCGATTTGTTCTCCGCTGGCGAATTTATGGGCGCCGACGGCACCGAAACCATCACCCTGTCCGACCCGATCGGTGGCGTGTACAAAAAGCTGGTGATCAAAAACGACATCTTGGTCGGCGCCTGCCTGTATGGCGACACGGCCGACGGCGGCTGGTATTTCCGCCAAGTGAAAGAACACGCCAACATCAGCCAGATTCGCGATCATTTGATGTTTGGTGAGAATGTCATCGGCGACGTCGGCCACCAAGGCCAGAACAGCGCCGCCAACATGCCCGACAGCATGGAAGTGTGCGGCTGCAACGGCGTATGCAAGGGCACCATCGTTAAGGCTATTCAGGAGAACGGCCTGTTCAGCGTCGATGAGGTGAAGAAGTACACCAAGGCCGCCAGCTCGTGCGGCTCCTGCGCAGGCTTGGTCGAGCAGATACTGATCAGCACCGTCGGCGGCGCCGCGGATGTAAAGCCAAAAAGCGAAAAAGCCATTTGTGGCTGCAGTGAGATGAACCACGGACAAGTCCGCAAGGCGATCCGCGACGAGCACCTGATCAGCATGGCGCATACCATGGAGTACCTGAATTGGAACTCACCGAACGGCTGTAGCACCTGCCGCCCGGCGCTGAACTACTACCTGCTCTCCACTTGGCCGGGTGAGGCCAAAGACGATCCGCAGTCGCGCCTGATTAACGAGCGCGCGCACGCCAACATCCAAAAAGATGGCACCTACTCGGTGGTACCGCGCATCTGGGGCGGCGTGACCAACCCGTCGGAGCTGCGGCGGATTGCCGACGTGGCCGACAAGTACAAGGTGCCGATGGTCAAAATTACCGGCGGCCAGCGCATCGACCTGCTGGGCATCAAGAAAGAAGACTTGCCCGGCGTTTGGCAAGACCTCGACATGCCGTCCGGCCACGCCTACGGCAAATCCATCCGCACGGTGAAAACCTGTGTCGGCAGCGAGTTCTGCCGCTTCGGCACACAGAACTCGACTCAGCTGGGCATCGATCTGGAGCACGACCTGTTCAACATGTGGTCGCCGCACAAGGTCAAGCTGGCGGTGTCCGGTTGTCCACGTAACTGCTCAGAGGCCGGAATTAAGGACGTTGGCATCATCGGCGTGGACTCCGGCTGGGAGATGTACATCGGTGGTAACGGCGGGATCAAAACTGAAGTTGCGGAGTTCTTCGTCAAGCTGAAAACCGCCGAAGAAGTGCGCGAATACAACGGCGCCTTCCTGCAGCTGTACCGCGAAGAAGCCTTCTACCTGGAGCGCACCGTGCACTACATGCAGCGCGTCGGTATGGACCACATCAAAAAGGCCGTACTGGAAGATGCCGATAAGCGCCAAGCGCTGAATGCGCGCCTGCAGTTCGCCCTGTCGTTTGAGCAGGACCCCTGGAAAGAGCGGATCGAGCAGCCACAGCTGAAGAAAGAATTCGACCGCATCGCCCTGACCGAACTGGCTTGATCAAGCCGCGTCAGCACCGCACAACAACCTGCGGTGCTGGGCGCAGCAACACCTGATAGAGGAATCGCTTATGAATTGGCTGGATATCTGCGCGCTGGAAGACATCAACCTACTCGGCTCGCGCATCGTCGATGGCCCCAAGGGCGACATCGCGATTTTTCGCACCGCGGATGATCAAGTGTTCGCCCTCGATGACCGCTGCCCGCACAAAGGCGGCCCGCTTTCGCAAGGTCTGGTGTATGGCAAGCGTGTGGCTTGCCCGCTGCACAACTGGCAGATCGACCTAGCCAGCGGCTCAGCGCTCGCACCCGATGAAGGCTGTGCCCATCGTCATGAGGTCAAGGTCGAGGCCGGCCGCGTGCTGCTCGCCCTCAACCCTGCGGCCTGCGCCACTGCCTGAGCCTGAGCCTGAAGCCAACAACCGTTGCACCTCGCGCCATTACGGAATGCACGCCATGTATCTAACCGCTGAAACACGCATCACCGCCTCGACCTGCTGCTACTGCGGCGTGGGTTGCGGCGTGCTGATCGAACATGACGGCGAGCAGATCACCGGCGTCAAAGGCGACCCGGATCACCCCGCCAATTTCGGCAAACTGTGCAGCAAGGGTTCGACCCTGCACTTAACCGGCGACCTCGATGCCCGCGCGCTGTACCCAGAGTTACGCTTGGGCAAAGACCTGGCCCGCTCGCGCACTGACTGGGACAGCGCCCTCGACCATGCCGCCAACGTGTTTGCTGCGACCATCCGCGAACACGGTCCGGACAGCGTGGCGTTTTATGTCTCCGGGCAACTGCTGACCGAGGACTACTACGCCTTCAATAAGCTGGCGCGGGCCTTGGTCGGCACCAATAACATCGATAGCAACTCGCGCCTGTGCATGTCCTCGGCGGTCAGCGGCTACAAGCGCAGCCTGGGCGCCGATGCGCCACCGTGCAATTACCAAGACATTGAGCAGAGTGACTGCCTGCTGATCGCCGGCAGCAACATGGCCTATGCCCACCCAGTGTTGTTCCGCCGCCTGGAAGAAGCCAAGGCTAAGCGCCCGCAAATGCGCGTTATCGTCGTCGACCCACGGCGCACCGACACCTGCGAGCTGGCCGATCTGCACCTGGCCCTCCAGCCGGGCACCGACGTTGCCCTGTTTCACGGCATCCTGCACATCCTGATGTGGGAAGGCTGGATTGACCGGCGCTATATCGACTGCCACACCGAAGGCTTCGACGCGTTGAAAACCCTGGTGCGCGACTACAACCCGCAGATGGTCAGCGAGCTGTGTGGCATCCGCGTGGAAGACCTGCACAGCTGCGCGCGCATGATCGGCAACGCGCCGAGCTTTCTCTCGCTGTGGTGCATGGGCCTTAACCAGTCCTCGGCCGGCAGCGCGAAAAACAGCGCACTGATCAACCTGCATCTGGCGACTGGGCAGATTGGCCGCGCCGGCGCCGGCCCGTTCTCCCTCACCGGCCAACCGAATGCCATGGGCGGCCGCGAAACCGGTAGCCTGGCTAACCTGCTGCCCGGTCACCGTGAAGCCAACAATGCCAGCCACCGCGAAGAGGTGGCACGTTACTGGAAGGTTGCTGACCTGCCGGCCAGCAGCGGCTTGACTGCCGTTGAGCTGTTCGAGGCAGTCGGTGACGGACGCATCAAAGCGCTGTGGATCGCCTGTAGCAATCCGGCCCAATCAATGCCGGATCAGAATAAAATCCACCAAGCCCTCGCCGCCTGCCCATTCGTGGTGGTGCAGGAAGCCTTCTTCACCACCGAGACCTGCCACTACGCCGACCTGCTGCTGCCCGCCGCCAGTTGGGGTGAGAAGGAAGGCACGGTGACCAACTCCGAGCGCCGGATCAGCCATGTCCGCCGCGCCGTGGCCGCGCCTGCCGAGGCGCGCCCTGACTGGGCGATTACCACTGATTTCGCTCGCCGCCTTGAACTACAACTACGCCCCGGCCTGCCCAGCCTGTTTGACTTCGCAAGCCCGCAAGCGCTGTTCGATGAGTACAAAGTCCTGACCGAGCAGCGCGATCTGGACCTTAGCGGGCTCAGCTACGCACTGCTGGACCAGCAAGGTCCGCAACAATGGCCATTCCCGCGCGGCGCGCACCACGGCACCGCACGCCTGTATGGCAATGGTCTGTTTGCGACCGCATCCGGGCGCGCGCAATTTATCGCCGACCCGTACCGCGCGGCCAAAGAACAACGCGATGCACGCTACCCGCTGACCCTCAATACCGGACGCCTGCGCGATCAGTGGCACGGTATGAGCCGCACCGGCACGGCCGCCCGTTTGTTCGGTCATGCCGAGGAAGCGGTACTCAGCCTTAATCCCGAAGAAATGCGCCGGCGACGCCTGCAAAGCGGTCAACTGGTTAGCGTGAAAAGCCGGCGCGGCACGCTCGTCGTGCCGGTCCACAGTGATGACTCGGTGCGCTCCGGGCATGCCTACCTGCCGATGCATTGGGGCAATCGTTTTCTCAAAGGCCTGGGCACTAACGTACTGACCTCTCCAGCCTTCGACCCACTGTCCAAGCAGCCTGAGCTCAAACACGCCGGCATCGAAGTGAGCAAAATTGAGCTGCCTTGGCAGTTGTTTGCCCTGGTCGAGGGCGATATCCAACAACGCTTCGAAGCCCTGCGCCCGCTGTGCGAAGGCTTTGCCTACGCCAACCTTGGCCTGACTGGACGGGAACGCCCTGCGCTGCTGATTCGCGCCGCGGCGGCCAACCCACCGGATAGCCAACTGCTGGAGCAAATTGATCATCTACTCGGGCTCGACGAGGGCCCGGTATTGGCCTACGACGACCCGCGCAAGGCTGTGGGCAAACGGGTAAAGATCGAACACGGGCGCATCACCGCCATTCGCTTGGCCGGTGAAACCGCCGCCCGCGACTGGTTAAAAGCCTTGTGGCAAGAACAGAAAGCCGATGCGGACCTGCGCCGCTGGTTACTGGCACCACTCTCGACGCCACCGGCTACGGCCGGCGAGATAAAACTCGGCAAAACCCTGTGCAACTGCCTGAACGTCAGTGAAGACGCGGTCTGCGCCGGTATCGCCCGCGGCCTCGACCTGAATGGCCTGAAACACGAGCTGAAATGCGGCACCAGCTGCGGCTCCTGCGTCCCAGAAATCAAACGCCTGCTGAACAGCCAAACAACACGCAGCCTAGCTAGCGCCTGAGGAGCTCAACATGAATGGAAAAGTCTGGCTGGTCGGCGCAGGTCCCGGTGATCCGGAGCTGCTCACGCTCAAAGCCGTGCGCGCCCTACAACAGGCGCAAATTGTGCTGATTGATGATCTGGTCAATCCGGCCGTGCTGGAACACTGCCCAACGGCGCGGATCATTGCCGTGGGCAAGCGCGGCGGCTGCCGCTCGACGCCACAAGCCTTTATCCATCGGCTGATGTTGCGCTATGCACGCCAAGGCAAATGCGTGGTGCGCTTGAAAGGTGGCGACCCGTGCATTTTTGGCCGCGGCAGTGAGGAAGCCGACTGGCTTGGACAATTCGCAATTGCAGTCGAAATGGTCAACGGCATCACTGCCGGCCTAGCCGGCGCCACCAACTGCGGCATCCCGTTAACCCTGCGTGGCGTCAGCCGCGGCGTGACCCTGGTCACCGCCCACACCCAAGACGACAGCAGCCTAAATTGGGCCGCCTTGGCGCAAGGCGGCACCACGCTGGTGGTGTATATGGGCGTGGCCAAATTGGCCGAAATTCGCCACAGCTTGCTGGCTGGCGGCATGCGTGCCGACATGCCTGTCGCCATGATCGAGAACGCTTCACTGCCGCAACAACGCGAATGCCGCAGCACCCTCGCCTTAATGCACCTCGCCGCCGCCGACTTCCAACTGCAAAGCCCCGCTATTCTGGTGCTCGGCGATGTCGTCGCCACAGCCCAAACACTGGCCCAGCTGCACAGCGCTTGAGGGTTTAACGCGGCGTTACAACAGCTGCCTAGCGCAGATTTATTTGCCTGCTGCTGGCACCTGCAGCAGTTGCTGACCGACCCAGTTACGGGCGAACTGGTAGGCACAACGACCATTGCGATTGCCGCGCGACAGCGCCCAGCTAATCGCTGCCTTCTCTAGTGCCTCATCCCACTGCCAGTGCAGCCCAGCGGCATCGGCCTGCACGCTAATCCAGTGCTGCACCACCTGGAGAAAGTGCTCCTGCGAGAAGGGGTAAAAGGACAACCACAGGCCAAATCGATCCGACAGGGCAATCTTGTCCTCGACCGCTTCATTGGGGTGCAGTTCGCCATCCACGCGCTGCCAATTTTCATTGTCGCTTTGTGGCTCAGGCAGCAGATGGCGGCGGTTGGAGGTGGCGTACAACAGCACGTTGTCCGGCGCCGCCTCCAACGAGCCATCCAGCACGCTTTTCAGCACGCGATAGTCATCTTCGCCGGCGCTAAAGGACAAGTCATCGCAGAACAAGATAAAGCGCTGCGGTAAGTGGCCAAGCAGCGCCACAACCCGCGGCAGATCGCGTAAATGGTCACGCTCAATCTCAATCAGGCGCAGCCCACGCGGCGCATGCTCAGCCAGCAAGGCACGCACCAATGAAGATTTGCCAGTGCCACGCGCGCCCCACAGCAACGCATGGTTAGCCGGCATGCCGGCGACAAACTGCTGGGTGTTGCGTTGCAACTGCTCACACTGCCGATCAATGCCTAACAAGTCGGACAAGCGCAGCTGCAGGTCGACCTGCAGCGGCTGCAAGTAGCCGGAGCGTCCCTCGCGACACCAGCGCGCCGCGACGCATTCTTGCCAATCGAGTGCGGGATGCACCTGCGGCAATAGAGGTTCAAGGCGCTCCAGTAATTGCTCAGCACGCAGCAGAAAGTTGTCCAGTTGGGAGTTCATGTTTTGTTCCTTAGCCGCCGGGGCACTGCCGATAGGCGGTCTGAATGGGCTATGCTTGCAGCGCGCAGACAAGAGGTTAAACCGCTCGCCCATGGATATTCCGCTCACCCGCCGCCTGTCATATAAACAGGCCAGACTTACGGTGCTGGTGGCCTTTGTTCTGGGAACATTGCTGAGCCTGCTGCAGGTCAGCATCGATTATGCCAGCGAAGACGCCTCGATCGACCGCGAAATCCATGCCCTGCTGGAAATAAGCCGCACCCCCGCCACTCGTATTGCTTACAACATTGATGCCGAATTGGCCCATGAGCTGGTGCTTGGCTTACTCAACTCCCCCGCCATCGTGCGCGCGGAGATTCTCGACAACAGTGGCGCCAGCTTGGCCAGCGTTAGCCGTGCGCGCCAAGAGAGTCCTTATCGCGTGCTCAGCGACTGCCTGTTTGGTAGCGAGCGCACGTTTGACTTGCCGTTGCTCACTGACTACGCACCGCAGGAAGCAATTGGCCTGCTGCACTTAGACATCGACACCTTTGCCTTTGGTAGCCATTTCCTCAAGCGCGCCGTGCTAACTATGGCCACCGGCTTCGCCCGCAGCCTGCTGCTGTCGCTGATCCTGCTGGTGCTGTTTTACTTCATGCTGACCAAGCCCTTGGTCAGTATTATTCGCGCCATCAGCGAGCGCGACCCTGGCGCGCCGGGCCGACAAACACTCAATTGCCCGCCAGGTCATGAGCAGGACGAGATAGGCGTACTGGTAAACGTCACCAATCAACAACTGAGCGACATTGCTAAGCAAATCGACCGGCGCATGGCGGCAGAAGAGCGCCTGACTCAGTACTTGGGCGAACTGGAAAACGCCATCTCCACCCGCACCACCGAGCTGAAAGCCAGCAACGCCAGCCTGACCCAGTCCAACCAAGCGCTGCAGCACTCGCGCAGCGATGCCCTGCAAATGGCCCAGGCGCGAGCCACGTTTCTGGCGCGCATGAGCCATGAAATTCGCACCCCGCTGAATGGCCTGCTGGGCATGCTGGCGCTGACCCTCGACAGCCCGCTAAACGCCGAACAACGCCAGCAATTAAGTATCGCTAACACCTCAGGCGCGGTGTTGCTGGAGCTGCTCAACGAAATTCTCGATCTATCCAAGATCGAGGCTGGGCAACTGCAACTGGAGCACATCCCATTTGACCCGGCCAAGCTGGCCGAGGAGACCGCCAGCCTGCTGTCACAAAACGCCGGCGATACAGTCGAGCTGACCTGCCTGATTGATCCGCAGCTGCCGAGCCAGGTATTGGGCGACCCCACCCGCGTCCGACAAATCATCAGCAACTTACTGTCCAACGCACTGAAGTTCACCCATAACGGCCGGGTAGACCTGCGTCTCAGCGCCAGCCCTAACGGCATACGGATCTGCGTACATGACACCGGTATTGGCATCAGCGCCGACCAGCGCGACAAGATATTCCAACCCTTTACGCAAGCTGAGATCGGCACCACGCGCCAATACGGCGGCACGGGCTTGGGCCTGACCTTGACCCGCACGTTATGCGAAGCCATGCACGGTCAACTCACGCTGACATCGGAAGAACAGCGCGGCAGTCAGTTCTGCGCAGAGCTACCACTGGCGCAACAACAGCCGGCCAAGGCCAAGCGCCCGCTACAAGGGCGTGTACTGGCCCTACTCGACGCACACAGTGGCCTGGCCGAGTTGCTGGCCACGTTGCTGCCAAGCTGGGGGCTGGATTATCAGCTGGCCGATCAAGCAAGCGCCGAGCAGTATCCAGCGGCAGAGATATTGCTCTGCAGCGATCCCGCCCAGCTGCCTGAGCTGCGCCGCCAGTGCAATGCGCCGCTACTGCTGATCTGCCGCTATGGCGACTTCCTAGATGCCGAGCAAACCCGCGACCTCGCCCCATTCGCCCAGCTGGCTCGCCCGCTCAGTCGCCAACAGTTGTATGACGCGATCAGCGAGGCCTTACAGCCCAGCGTTAAGCCAGCTAGCACGCCGATAGCCGCTGTAGTCGCTCAGCTGCAAAGCAGCATTTTGTTGGTCGAAGATAATCCGGTGAATCAACTGGTCGCCAAGGGCATGCTGGAAAAACTCGGCTATCAAGTGCGACTCGCGACCCATGGCGAAGAAGCCTTGGCTTGCCTAGCCAGCGGCGCGGTGGACTTGGTATTGATGGATTGCAACATGCCGGTGATGGATGGCTACGAGGCGACCCGCCGCATCCGCCAAGAGACGGCGTGGCAGCACCTACCTATCATTGCCTTGACCGCCAATGCCATGGCCGACGAGCGTGAGCATTGCCGCGCTGCCGGCATGGACGACTATTTGGCCAAACCGATTCGTATGGAGCAGCTAGCCGCCCTGCTCAAGCATTGGCTAACACTCAAGGCAGCGCCATAAGACGAGTCAGCAAAGCGCCGAGCTGATCGCGCAACACCTCAAGCTCCGCCGGTGAAGCACCAGTGTCACAAAGCAGCCCGGCTCTGAGTGGCAATACTTGCTCACGCAAAGCCTGCCCAGCGGCGCTCAACCGCAGATGCACTTCACGCTCATCATGGCTGGCCCGCTGACGCTGCACCAAGCCCAACTGCTCTAAGCGTTTGAGTAGCGGCGTGAGCGTGCCGGAGTCCAACAGCAAGCGCTCACCCAACGCTTTAACGGTTGGTTGTGCGGGTGGCGCACCTTGCCACTCCCACAGCACGAGCATCGCTAAGTACTGTGGGTAGGTCAGCCCCAACTGGTCGAGCATCGGCTTGTAGGCGCGCGTCACTGCACGCGACGCGGCATATAGCTTGAAGCACAGCTGGTTATCCAACTGCAGCGCCGACTCATCTAGCGGTAACGGCTTACTCATTGCAGCAAGGCTTCAATCTCGGCGCTCAGGTCTTCCGGCTTAGTGGTCGGTGCAAAGCGTTTAACCAACTGGCCGTCTTTACCGATCAGGAACTTGGTGAAGTTCCACTTGATGCCTTGGCTGCCCAGCAAGCCGGGAGCGGTTTTCTTCAGCTGCACGAACAGCGGATGGGCTTGTGCACCGTTGACATCGACCTTCTTAAACAACGGAAAGCTCACGCCAAAGTTCAGCTCACAAAACTCAGAGATCGCTCCGTCATTGCCTGGCTCCTGCTTGCCAAACTGATTGCAAGGAAACCCCAGCACCACCAAACCTTGATCCTTGTAGGTTTGCCAGAGGCTCTCTAGGCCTTTGTATTGCGGGGTAAAGCCACACTTACTCGCGGTGTTAACCACCAGAATGGCTTTGCCGGCAAAATCGGCCAGGGTCTTCTGCTCACCCTTGTTGGTGGTGCAAGGAATGCTGAGAAGCTGATTGCTCATGAAATAAGTCTCGCAAAGAATGGGGTCGAGCGAATATAGCGAGCAATTGAATTGTGCGCAATCTAATTGCTCGCTATCCACAACCAAACCGCCTGCCCCTTATTCCATTGGCGGCTTGTGCTTGATCGACACCGAGTTGATGCAATAACGCAGGCCGGTGGGTGCCGGGCCATCGTTAAACACATGGCCCAAGTGCGCATCACAGCGCGCACAGAGCACTTCCGTGCGTTGCATGCCATGGCTGTTATCGACCTGATTGATCACCGCCTCAGCCGTTACCGGCTGGAAATAACTCGGCCAGCCGCAGCCCGCATCGAACTTAGCCGTGGCATCGAAGAGTGGCGCGTCGCAGCAGGTGCAGTGATAGCGACCCGGTAACGTGCTGGCGTGATACTCGCCCGAGAACGGCCGTTCGGTACCTTTGAGCCGACACACTTGAAATTCAGCCTCTGATAGCTGTTCGCGCCAGGCTTGCAGCGGTTTTTCTAACTTATCCATGGGCACCTCACCAAGCAGAAAAAAGCCCGGCCTATCCCTTTCCCCAAGGTCGGGCCGAACGTATCATTCGCCCCCAGTTTGTCACCCGCACTGAGCACTGCCAAGATTCGCAGAATCCAGCCTGTTACAGCAGTTTTCCGCGGCGTTTGATTCTTTCAGGACCCTTTCCATGCAGATCAGCAAATCCAATAAGCTCGCCAACGTCTGCTACGACATTCGCGGCCCGGTGCTCAAGCACGCCAAGCGCTTGGAAGACGAAGGCCAGCGCATCCTCAAACTGAACATCGGCAACCCCGCCCCGTTTGGCTTTGAAGCGCCGGAAGAAATCCTCCAAGACGTAATCCGTAACCTGCCCACCGCTCAGGGTTACAGCGACTCCAAAGGCCTGTTCAGCGCGCGCAAGGCAGTGATGCAGTACTACCAGCAAAAGCAGGTAGAAGGCGTCGGCGTCGAAGACATCTATCTAGGCAATGGCGTCTCTGAGCTGATCGTGATGGCCATGCAGGCGCTGCTCAACAACGGGGATGAGGTGCTGATTCCGGCGCCCGATTACCCGCTATGGACCGCCGCTGTAGCGCTGTCCGGCGGTAACCCAGTGCACTACCTGTGCGACGAACAGGCGGGCTGGTTCCCTGACATTGCCGACATGCGCGCCAAAATCACTCCCAACACCAAGGCGTTGGTGCTGATCAACCCGAACAACCCCACCGGCGCGGTCTACTCCAAAGAAGTGCTGATGGACATCGTCGAGCTGGCGCGTCAGCACAACTTGGTGCTGTTCTCTGACGAGATATACGACAAGATTCTGTACGACGACGCCGTGCACATCTGCACCGCCTCGCTGGCCCCGGACGTGCTATGCCTGACCTTTAACGGCCTGTCTAAGTCATACCGCATTGCCGGTTTTCGTTCCGGCTGGGTGGCCATTTCCGGGCCCAAGCACAAGGCTACGAGCTATATCGAAGGCTTGGACATCCTCGCCAACATGCGCCTGTGCGCCAACGTCCCGAGCCAGCATGCGATCCAGACCGCTCTCGGCGGCTACCAGAGCATCAACGATCTAGTCCTGCCCAACGGCCGCCTGCTGGAGCAACGCAACCGCACCTGGGAGCTGCTCAACGACATTCCCGGGGTCAGCTGCGTTAAGCCCATGGGCGCACTGTATGCCTTCCCGAAAATCGACCCAAAGGTTTGCCCGATTCATAACGACGAAAAATTCGTCCTCGATCTGCTGCTCTCAGAAAAGCTGCTGATCGTGCAAGGCACCGCCTTTAACTGGCCATGGCCCGATCACTTCCGCGTGGTTACCTTGCCGCGCGTGGATGATCTTGAGCAGGCCATCGGGCGCATCGGAAACTTCCTGAAAACATACCGCCAGTAAAATCAGCACTTGGCCGCCACAGGCTGGCGGCCAAGTAATGAGTGCGGTATTCGATTCTCACCACGGCAAGGCGCGCAACAGTCATGGACTTGCAGATTGACGACTTCTACAAGGATGCCGCCGCCGGCATGCTTCTGCTCGATCAGAGCTTTCCGCGCAAAATTGGTCTGTATGTCGAAGACTTGATCGGTCGTGAAGAGCCTGACGAGTTCGGCCTACCCACCCCGCGCCACCAGAGCTGTCTGGGCACCTTGTTGTGGCTGGCCGATGAAGGCTATATCCGCTTCGACAGCACCATTGGCTACGACGCCCTCGACCAAGCTACCCTCAGCGAGAAAGGCTTTTTACGTCTTTCCCGCGGCCTGCCCCACCTGATTGAAGACGGCGAACCACTGCCACCCAGCGTACGCCGCGTGCAAGCCACCCTCGCCTATCAGCTGCGCGAAGCCCTCGGCAGCCGGCAAAGTGAGCGCGTGGTACGCCTCACCCGGCAACTGTTTAACAGCTCGCTGAGCGGCAACGACACAGTTTGAAATAGTCCCTAGGTTGAATCACCTAGGGTCTCGCCCGTATATAAGCCGCTGTAAATCGGGTATTGCGCCTGAGCTCGGCTAACCGCACACGCCCGAACTGTTTATTTCAAGGAGGCCCTTTCAACCATGATGCGCATATTGTTGTTTCTAGCGACCAACATGGCGGTATTGATCATCGCCAGCATCACCCTCAAGCTCTTGGGTGTGGATCGCTTCACCGGGCAGAACTACGGCAGCCTGTTGGTTTTCTGCGCCGTGTTCGGCTTCGTCGGCTCGCTGATCTCGTTGTTCCTATCCAAGTGGATGGCGAAGATGAGCACCGGCACGCAGATCATCACCCAACCGCGCACCCGCCACGAACAGTGGCTGATGCAGACCGTGGCCGAACTGGCCCGCGATGCGGGTATCAAAATGCCGGAAGTCGGTATTTTCCCGGCCTACGAGTCGAATGCCTTTGCTACCGGCTGGAACCGCAACGACGCCTTGGTGGCCGTCAGCCAGGGCCTGCTGGAGCGCTTCTCGCCTGATGAAGTGAAGGCCGTGCTGGCCCACGAAATCGGCCACGTTGCCAACGGCGACATGGTCACGCTGGCGCTGATTCAGGGCGTGGTGAACACCTTCGTGATGTTCTTCGCGCGGATCTTCGGCAACTTCGTCGACAAAGTTCTGCTTAAAAACGAAGACGGGCCTGGTATCGGCTACTTCGTGGCAACCATCTTTGCCGAGTTGGTACTGGGCATCTTGGCCAGCATCATCGTCATGTGGTTCTCGCGTAAACGTGAGTTCAAAGCTGACGAAGCCGGCGCTCGGCTGGCGGGCACCAACGCCATGATCGGCGCACTGCAGCGTCTGCGTGCCGAACAGGACGTTCCGGTACAGATGCCTTCCAGCCTCACCGCCTTCGGCATCAATGGCGGCCTCAAGCACGGCCTGGCCGGCCTGCTAATGTCTCATCCGCCATTGGAAGAGCGTATTCGCGTCCTGCAACAACGCGGCTAAGCAACTGCCGTAACCAAAACGGGCAACCCATGGGTTGCCCGTTTTCGTTAGCGCCGCTGTAGCCGATACACCCGCTCATCCAGCCGGCTTATGCCGCGCTGCAAAAACCGCCAGTTTTGCCCCAATACATCTGCTTGTTCCAGCAGCTCAGATTGCCACTGCTCGGCGGTCAGCAATTGCGTCACCAGCGCCTCAGGCACAGCGAACGGTGGGCCACTCATCTCAGCTTGCGGATAATCCAGCGTTACCAGCAGCCCGGCACACGCACTCGGCACAATCGCGGTCAGATGCGCCGCATAACGCTCGCGCATACCCTGCGGCAACGCGATCAGTGCTGCTCGGTCATAAACGCCGGCACAACCGGCAACGTCAGTGGCCTGCAGCGCGAAAAAATCTCCGCACAGCAGCTCGACGGCGCCGGCACGGTAGCGACGAAAAGCACCGAACTGATCAATCTGCGGCGTCAGCTCTTGTTCGGCAAAAAAAGCGATCACTGCGCTTTCTGCCAGCTCGACACCCAACACTCGATAACCTTGGCCAGCCAGCCAAGCCATATCCAACGACTTACCACACAAAGGCACCAGCACCTGCGCGCCTGCAGCGAGACCGAGCTCAGGCCAATAGCGCTGCAAATACGGGTTTACCTCGCGCAGATGAAAGCCGATTTCATTGCGCGCCCAGCGCTCTTGCCAAAAATCCTCGTGCACAAACACCTCACAAATTCGATCAAAAAGGCCAGATATTTATACTGGATGTCGATATATCCAAGGCGGAAGATGCCAGCATACCCACTCAGGACGCACGCATGTTACCCAGCCTATTTATCTCCCATGGCTCGCCCATGCTGGCCCTACAACCAGGCGCCAGTGGCGTCGCATTGCGCCAACTGGCTGCCGAGCTGCCCACGCCAACGGCGATCCTGCTGGTTTCCGCACACTGGCAAAGCCCGCAGCTGTTCGTTAGCGGCGCCTGCCAGCCGGCTACTTTGCACGATTTTGGCGGCTTCCCGGCACCACTCTATCAAATTCAGTACCCCGCCCCCGGCTCACCTGCGCTCGCCGCCCAAGTCGTCAAGCTGTTAGCCGAAGCGGGCCTAGCGGCGCAGACCGATGCAACCCGCCCGCTGGATCACGGCGCTTGGGTGCCACTGTCGCTGATGTACCCGCAGGCCAACATTCCAGTGGTGCAACTGTCGCTGCCGACGCAAGGCGGCCCCGCTCGGCAAAACCGTATCGGCCACTGTCTCCGCGCGCTGCGCAGTCAGGGCGTGCTGCTGATCGGCTCCGGCAGCATCACGCACAACCTCGGCGAGCTGGATTGGCAAGCGGGCCCAGAGACCATCACGCCTTGGGCCAAGGAGTTTCGCGACTGGATAGTCGAGCGTCTGCAACACAATGATGAGGCGGCTTTGCTGGATTACCGTCAGCAGGCGCCGCACGCTCAGCGTAATCACCCGAGCGACGAGCACCTGTTGCCGCTGTTCTTCGCGCGTGCCGCTGGCAGTCGCTTCAGCTCAGTGCATCAAGGCTTCACCTTCGGCGCGCTGGGCATGGATATTTACCGCTTCGATTAAGCGCAGAAACGAAAAAGCCCCGCACTTGGCGGGGCTTTTTCAGTTAGCGCGAATTAATCTTCGCGATAACGACGCAGCTTCAACTGCTTACCGGCTACGCGAGTGTCCTTCAGCTTACCGAGCAGACGGTCAAGACCTTCTTCCGGCAGCTCAACTAGACTGAAGCTTTCGCGCACCTGGATGCGGCCAATCGCTTCGCGGGCCAGGCCGCCTTCGTTGAGGATTGCACCCAACAGGTTCTTCGCGGCGATACCGTCGCGCAAACCCAAGGCGGTACGGCAACGGGCACGGCCTTCGGCCAATGGCACCGGGGCGCGACGCTCACGCGGCTCGCCACGATCTGGACGCTCGGAACGCTCACCGCGCTCAGAACGCTCGCCACGCGGTGCGCCACCGTTCGGTACCAGCGGCTGCTCACGCTCAACTTCCGCCAGCGTCAGCGCTTGGCCATTGGTGGCCTTGCGCAACAGGGCTGCGGCCAGAGCACGCGGGGTGCAGCCGATGTCAGCGGTCAGACGATCAAGCAACTCGCCATGGCTTGCTTCAGCATCAGCCACCAACGGCGCCAGGCTGTTGGTCAGTTTTTTGATCCGCGCCGTCAGTACTGCAGCGGCGTCCGGCAGACGTACTTCAGCAACCTTCTGGCCAGTTACACGCTCAATCACCTGCAGCATGCGGCGCTCACGCGGCGTTACCAGCAGCAGCGCGCGACCGGTACGACCAGCACGGCCAGTACGGCCGATACGGTGTACGTAGGACTCTGGGTCGTACGGCATATCCACGTTCATTACGTGGGTGATGCGCGGTACGTCCAGACCACGGGCAGCTACGTCGGTCGCTACTACGATGTCCAAACGGCCATCTTTAAGCGACTCGATCACGCGCTCACGCTGGTTCTGCGCGATGTCACCGTTCAGTGCGGCAGCCTTGTAGCCCTTGGCTTCCAGCGCCGAAGCGAGGTCCAGAGTGGCTTGCTTGGTGCGTACGAAGGCGATCAGTGCGTCGAACTCTTCTACTTCCAGCAAACGCAGGACGGCGGAAACTTTCTGGTCAGCGTGGACCATCAAGTGTGCCTGCTCAATGGCAGTCACGGTCTGGGTCTTGGTTTCAACTTTGACGTGCTTTGGATTGCGCAGGTGCTTTTCAGCAATCGAGCGAATCGAATGCGGCAAGGTCGCCGAGAACAATACGGTCTGACGCTCGGCCGGGATGCCCTTGAAGATCACTTCGAGGTCGTCCATGAAGCCCAGCTTGAGCATTTCGTCGGCTTCGTCGAGGACCAGATGACGCACGGTCGACAACACTTTCTCGTCGCGACGCATGTGGTCAACCAGACGGCCCGGAGTAGCGACGATGATCTGTGCGCCATTACGGATAGCTTTCAGCTGCGGGCCCATTGGCGCGCCGCCGTATACCGCAATCACGTTTACGCTCGGCATTTGCTTAGCGTAGGTTTCGAAAGCGCTGGCAACCTGCAGGGCCAACTCGCGAGTTGGCGCCAAGATCAGGGCTTGCGGCTCGCGCTTAGCTGGATCGATACGGCTGAGGATCGGCAGGGCGAACGCGGCTGTTTTACCGGTGCCGGTCTGGGCTTGGCCGATCATGTCTTCGCCAGCCAGGATCACTGGAATCGACATAGTCTGAATCGCCGACGGCTCTTCGTAGCCAGTCGCGATAACAGCAGCAAGAACATTAGGATGAAGATCGAGTGCGGCGAAGCCGCCGATTACTTGGGTCATGGGTCTGCCTCTAGTGCATCCGCAAAGACCCATGTTTCAAAGCGGCACATGCCGTGTAAGACCCGAAGGTAACCCTGGCAGCTTTGTCGGCGAGAATTTGCGAAAACGTATTGATGAAAGATTCGTCAGGTGGAGCCCGCAAGGGAACAAATATTCGAAGGGTTGGCTTCGGAAAATCTGCACCATCTGAACGCAGCCAAGTTTTGGCCGGCGCGTACTATACCCGAAAACCCAGCCTATAGGTGGGTTTTTACAACATGTAAATCAGCCAACCGGCAAACGGTGTATTTCACCAAGCAGCGATTAATCATCACGAAATCATTTGCACAAGTCCGTAGCCGCCAGCTATACCGGTGCCACTTTTATACTTAGCAAGGATTCCTGCCATGTCGCAAAGCTCCAGTGGCCGTGTCAGCCGTGAACTACGCGGCCATGTTCTGCTACTCGGCCTAGACCGAGCCAGCAAACGCAATGCATTTGATCTGGACCTGCTCAACGACCTGACGTTGGCCTACGGCGAGTTCGAGCGTAACGCCGAGGCGCGCGTAGCGATCGTTTTTGCCCATGGCGAGCACTTCACCGCCGGTCTCGACTTGGTCAATATTGCCCCAGCCCTAACCGCTGGCTGGCAACCCGCGGCAGGCGCTTGCGATCCTTGGGGCGTATTTGGCGGCCCACGCGTGAGCAAGCCAGTCATCGTTGCCGCACACGGCTACTGCCTGACGATTGGTATCGAGCTGATGCTGGCTTCAGATATTAACCTTTGCGCCAGCAATACCCGCTTTGCGCAGATGGAAGTACAGCGCGGCATCTTCCCGTTTGGCGGCGCCACCCTGCGCATGCACCAGAACGCCGGCTGGGGCAATGCTATGCGCTGGCTGCTGACCGGCGACGAGTTTGATGCACACGAGGCCTATCGCCTCGGCTTGGTACAGGAAGTTATGGCCAGCGAAGACTTATTGCCGCGCGCCTTGGCGATTGCCGAACGGATTGCCGCACAAGCACCACTGGGCGTGCAGGCCACTCTAGCGTCAGCTCGTCAGGCCGTGCATGAAGGCGCTGATGCCGCCAGCGCCAGCCTGCCCGCCACCATGCGCCGCCTGATGAGCAGCAACGATGCTCAGGAAGGCGTGCGCGCGATGCTCGAACGCCGTCCCGGCGACTTCAAAGGCAACTAAGACGCTGGGCGTACCGCCTTGATCAATGGCAGCAGCGAGTAACCCAATTGGGGGGCGAGCTGCTCGTCACGCGCTTGCAAGTCCTGCAAGTCCAACTCCTGCTCTAGGTCGGCGGGGATAATCAGAATGACATTGCCCTCCTTCACCGGTATTTCCCAATAATGCCGGTGAAATAACCCGCGCAGCAGCGCCGCACCGAGCGGCTTGCCATCATTAGCCGCCCACTGGTTGATAATCAGCCAGCCGCCCGGATTGAGGCGCTGCTGACAATCTTCTAGAAACTTCCAAGCCAAATGACCAACGGCTGGCCCGGTATCGGTGTACAGGTCGAGGAAGATCAGGTCCGCAGTCTCAGCGCTGGCAAGTAAATCCAACGCGTCGCCAATGCGAATGGTCAGCCGTGGATCATCCTCCAGCCCTAGGTATTCCATGGCCAGGCGCGGTACGTCGGGTCGCAGCTCAATCACCTCGACATCTTCGAGCGGCAAAAACTTCAGGCAGGCCTGGGTCAGATTGCCGGCGCCCAGGCCGAGAAATAGTGCAGTTTCCGGGTGCGGGTGACACAGCGCACCGAGCAGCATGGCGCGGGTGTAGTCGTATTCCAGCCAGCTCGGGTCGCCGCTAAACACGCAGCTTTGCTCAATCGAGTCGCCAAACTCGAGAAAGCGATAACTGCCCATTTCGACCACGCGAATCACGCCAAAGGCATCCGTCACCTCGGCAATTGGCACCAATTCGCTGACTTCCTCTTTTTGCATGACCCGGCCCTATCGAATAAGGCCGCAATTGTCCCGGAACAACGGCGCCGGGGTCACGCGCTAAATCATCAGCGGATAACTTTACCGCCACGGCAATAGCGGCACGCTATCTAAGCCATTGGCTTGAACGGTCAGCCTCTTCGGTTACCATGCCGGCCTGTTTTATCTAAAAAGTCGAGAGCGTTGATGTCGCAAACTTGGAGCCCCGAGAGCTGGAAAGCCAAACCGATCCAGCAGCAACCCCTTTACCCGGATGCCGCGCACCTGCTGGCCGTCGAGCAAAAACTCGCCAGCTATCCGCCGCTGGTGTTCGCCGGTGAAGCCCGCGAACTGCGCCGGCAGTTTGCCGAGGTCACTCAGGGCCGCGCATTTCTCTTGCAAGGCGGCGATTGCGCCGAAAGTTTTGCCGAGTTTTCTACCCTAAAAATTCGCGACACCTTCAAGGTGCTGCTGCAAATGGCCATCGTTATGACCTTCGCCGCCGGCTGCCCGGTGGTCAAAGTTGGGCGCATGGCCGGTCAGTTCGCCAAGCCGCGCTCGGCCAACGATGAAACCATCGACGGCGTGACCCTGCCCGCCTACCGCGGGGACATCGTCAACGGCATCGGCTTTGACGAGAAGAGCCGCGTGCCGGACCCCGAGCGCTTGCTGCAGGCTTATCACCAATCAACCGCCTCACTGAACCTGCTGCGGGCATTCGCCCAAGGTGGCTTTGCCGATCTGCACCAAGTGCACCAGTGGAACCTCGACTTCATCGCTAACTCAGCGCTGGGCGAGAAATACAGCCACCTGGCCAGCCGTATCGACGAAACCCTGGCGTTTATGCGCGCCTGCGGCATGGACGGCGCAACACAGGTGCGCGAAACCAGCTTCTTCACCGCCCACGAAGCCTTGCTGCTCAATTACGAGCAAGCGTTTGTGCGTCAGGACAGCCTCACCGGCGGTTTCTACGATTGCTCGGCACACATGCTCTGGATCGGCGATCGCACCCGCCAACTGGACGGCGCCCACGTCGAATTCCTGCGCGGCGTTGGCAACCCGATCGGCGTCAAGGTCGGCCCAAGCATGAGCAGCGAAGAGTTGATCCGTCTGATCGACATCCTCAACCCCGACAACGACCCAGGCCGCCTTAATCTGATCGTGCGCATGGGCGCCGGCAAGGTTGAAGCGGGTCTGCCGCGCCTGATCCAAACCGTACAACGCGAAGGTCGCCACGTGTTGTGGAGCTCTGACCCGATGCACGGCAACACCATCAAAGCCTCAAGCGGTTACAAGACCCGCGATTTTGCGCAAATCCTTGCTGAGGTGAAGCAGTTCTTCGCCGTACACCAAGCCGAGGGCACTTACGCCGGCGGCATCCATATCGAGATGACCGGCCAGAACGTCACCGAATGTATCGGCGGCGCGCGCCCTATCACCGAAGCCGGCTTGTGCGACCGCTACCACACCCATTGCGACCCACGGATGAACGCCGACCAGTCGCTGGAGCTGGCGTTTTTGATTGCCGAGACACTCAAGCAAGTGCGCCGCTAAGGCGCATTAACCAGCAAAGCCATGACCCTCAACCCTCAAGGAGTTTCCATGCAGTTAAACATTGATCAGCTGGTGAAACTGTCCGACACCTGGCTACCACTGCTTCTCAATTACGCGGGCAAAATGACTCTGGCACTGGTGACCTTGCTGGGCGGCTGGTGGCTGATCAACACCCTGGCTCGCAAAGTTGGGCGCCTGCTGAACCAGCGCGAGGTCGACCCGGCGCTGCACGGTTTTGTGCGCAGTTTGGCCAGCATGTCACTCAAGGTGTTGTTGCTGATCAGTGTGGCGTCGATGATCGGCGTGGAAACCACCTCATTTATTGCCATGATCGGTGCTGCAGGCTTGGCCATTGGCTTGGCCCTGCAAGGCAGCCTAGCGAACTTTGCCGGCGGCGTGCTGATCATGCTGTTTCGCCCGTTCCAGCTTGGCGACTGGATTGAGGCCCAGGGAGTATCCGGCAGCGTCGATAGCATTCAGATCTTCCACACGGTGCTAAAAACCGGCGACAACAAAGTGGTGGTGGTGCCCAACGGCAGCCTCTCCAATGGCCATATCACCAACTACTCACGCGAACCCAAGCGGCGCATCGACATTGCCGTAGGCATCAGCTACGGCAGTGACATTAAGGTGGCCCGCAGTGTGTTGCTGGCGATTGCCGAAGACCCGCGCGTACTGACCGATGTCGCGCCACAAGTCCTGGTGACCAGCTTGGGCGATAGCGCCGTACATCTGGTACTGCGCATCTGGGTAGCACGTGAAAACTTCTGGCCGGTAACCTTTGCCTTTACCGAACAAGCCAAAGAGCAGCTGAGCGAAGCCGGCGTGGAAATCGCATTGGCTCAGCGCGTGGTGCATCTGCGTCAAACGAGTTAAACCTGCGCGGACTAAAAGCACCCTATCTACTGCAGCGTTTCGACAATCGCTGCAGCAACAAAAAGCCCGGCATATAGCCGGGCTTTTTTATTCACAACAACTAACGCTCGGGATTAAACCGGAGCTTTAGCGCGCGACTTGTATTCGCCAGTGCGGGTGTCGATTTCGATCCAGTCGTCGATTTCGCAGAAGTCAGCAACTTTGACTTCAGTACCGTTGCTCAGCTTGGCTGGCTTCATCACTTTGCCGGAGGTGTCGCCACGGGCGGAACCTTCGGTGTAGGT
>RCMZ01000290.1_pt1 | contig 29904 bp, 25 predicted proteins | sample 2041141 | NCBI WGS metagenome assembly RCMZ01 (sample SAMN09708263, study PRJNA481090) | Wastewater metagenome, whole genome shotgun sequencing project. | biome: sewage; isolation source: Davis station wastewater (DW) | place: Antarctica: Davis Station | collected 2010-03-01 | reverse complement strand
TGGGGAATTGTCAAAGTGCTGGATGTAGCGCGCGGCAAACTCACCGGGCTGCTCGCGGTCCAGGCGCAGCAGCTCGCGCACGCGCTGAGCCACCACAGAGGGGGCCATGTCGATTGCGCTTTTGGGGTCGATCGCCTCGTCCAGCAGCACGATCAGGCGGCTCAATGGCTCCAGCCAGCGCATGGATTCGCCATAGGCCATGAGTTGCAGAAACTGGCCGGCGGATTGTTGGCCGTGGTGCTTTTCATAGTCCCGGCGTTCCAGATCCACCAGCGTCCGGTGCAGCGACAAAAGGGCTGTGCGCAGGCGGGGGCATGCGTCGGCGGCGGGGTGCGGGCTGGGTGTGTTCATGGGCTGACGGGTTCGGTGAAGGGATGGCGCGATTGTCGTCCAGTCACCGCGGCACAGCCCCACATCGGCGCGCGCATCGCCAAGGCGCGGCTCTGCCTGCACGCCGGGTGTATGGGGCGTTGATAGCAGCCATGTGGAGGGGAGATAACGGGGAGATAGCGGGGACGTAGCGGCGATATACCAACCGTACGGCGGGGCCCACACAACACGCGCGCACATTGGTATAACCCCACGATGACTGACATCGCCCCGATTGCCCTTGTTCGCGCCCTGGAAGAGCGCGCCTTCAACGCATGGCCCGCCCACCAGACCGTGTTTCATCGCGGCTGGGTGTTCCGGCTGTCGGGGGGCTACACCAAGCGCGCCAATTCGGTCAATGCGCTCGCGCCGGGCGCCCTGTTCGACGGCGTGCGCGATGCCGCAACGGGGCTGTATGCACGGCACGGGCTGCCCACGGTGTTTCGCCTGTCGCCGCTGGCGCCGCCTGAAGCAGACCAAGAACTGGCCGATGCGGGTTACCACCATTTCGATCCATCGCTGGTGCTGCACCGCCCGCTGGCGCCGGGCGCACTGGCCAAGCCGGATGGCAGCATCGCCGTCAGCAACTCGCCGTCAGCCCCATGGCTCGAAGGCTTTGCAACGGCCAACGGCGTGGCCCCGCACCACCGTGCCCTGCACCGCAGCATGCTGCAGGCCATTGCCCACCCCGCCGCTTATGCGCTGTTGCACGCCCAGGGGCAACCGGTGGGTTTTGGCCTGGCGGTGCTGGAGCGCGGCGCCGTGGGGCTGTACGACCTGGCCGTGGCCCCGGCGCACAGAGGGTGTGGGCGCGGGCGGGCATTGGTGGGGGCGTTGTTGCACTGGGCGGTCGAGGCCGGGGCCACGTCGGCCTATTTGCAGGTGCGGGCGCAGAACACGCCGGCGCTGAGCCTGTATGAGGCCATGGGGTTTAAAACGGCCTACAGCTACCACTACCGCGTGCCAGGCTGAAGCAGCACGCCGCGGGCGCCATCCAAGCGATAGGCCCGCAGCCTGTCGATAGCAGGACGGCACGCGTTCACAGCGAGCCCCGCACTGAGGCTCAGTCTCAGTTCAGGCTAAAAATTCAACAAAAATAGCTGCAAGCGCTTATTCATCAAGCGTTAGCAGCTATCAATTGAAGAGCAAAAACTCTCAAGACCTGTTCACGGTTCCACAGGGGCCGTGAACAGGTTCCCACACTCAGCGGTGGCTCAGCCTGCGCACCGCCCAGTCGCCCAGGCTTTGCACGGCCTGCACAAAGAAGATCAGCACCAGCACCACGGCCAGCATGATCTCGGGCAAGAAGCGCTGGTAACCGTAGCGGATGCCCAGGTCACCCAGGCCACCGCCGCCAATGGCACCGGCCATGGCCGAGTAACCGGTGAGGCTGACGAAGGTGATGGTGAGCCCCGCCACGATGCCGGGCAGTGCCTCGGGCAACAGCACCTTCCACACGATCTGGCCGGTGGTGGCGCCCATGGCTTGCGCTGCCTCCACAAGGCCTTGGTCCACCTCGCGCAGGGCGGCTTCAACCAAGCGAGCCACAAACGGCGCAGCGGCAATGGTCAACGGCACCACGGCAGCCGCCGTACCGATGGACGACCCCGTGATGAAGCGCGTGAACGGAATGATGGCCACCAGCAAGATGATGAACGGCGTAGAGCGCACGGCATTCACCAGCCAGCCCACCAGCTTGTTCAGCGGCCCGTTTTCGAGCACGCCACCGTCGTCGGTGAGGCGCAAGAACACGCCCAGTGGCACGCCGAGCAAGGCCCCCACCAGGCCGGAGATGCCGACCATGATGAGCGTCTCCCACAGCGACGAGGCAAACAGATCCAGCATGGCTGGCGTGAAGTTGTTGAACATGACTTCTCTCCCCTTCTCAGGCCTGGACGGCGACTTCTTCGACTTCGACGCCGCTGGCACGCAAATGCGCCACGGCGCCCTTCACGCTGCGGGCCTCGCCGCTGGCATACACGGCCAGCGAGCCAAAGGTTTCGTCCTGAATCTCGTCCACCTGGCCGTGCAGGATGCTCATGTCCACGCCAAATTCGCGGATCAGTTGCGACAGGATGGGCTGGTAAGCGCTGTCACCGGCATACGACAGGCGCAGCAACTGGCCGGTGTGGCCAGGCGCCGTCACCGCGAGTTGGCCTGCGAGCTTGCGCACATGGCCCAGCACGCTGGCGGGCAGCTCTTGCGGCAGGATCTCGTCAATCAGGCTCTTGGTAATGGCCTGCTGCGGGCGGGTGAACACGTCCAGAACCCGGCCCTGCTCCACGATGCGCCCGGCCTCGATCACGGCCACGCGGTCGGCCACCTGCTTGATGACCTGCATCTGGTGGGTGATGAGCACCACCGTCAGGCCCAGCTCGCGGTTGACCTGGCGCAGCAGGTCAAGGATGGAACGCGTGGTTTCCGGGTCCAGCGCCGAGGTGGCTTCGTCGCTCAACAGCACCTTGGGCCGGCTGGCCAGCGCGCGTGCAATGCCCACACGCTGCTTTTGCCCGCCGCTGATCTGCGCGGGGTAGCGGTCTGCCAAGGCAGACAGGCCCACCAGTTCCAGCAGCGGGTTCACGCGCTCGCGGATCGCGTCTTTGCTCATGCCCGCCAGCTCCAGCGGCAGTGCGGCGTTGTCAAACACCGTGCGCGAAGACAGCAGGTTGAAGTGCTGGAAGACCATGCCGATCTCGCGGCGTGCCTCGCGCAATTGCGCGTCGTTCAGTTGCGTCAGGTCGCGGCCGTTGACGATGACCTGCCCTCGGGTGGGCCGGTTGAGCAGGTTGATCACGCGCACCAGAGAACTCTTGCCCGCGCCGCTCTTGCCGATGATGCCAAACACCTCGCCGGACGTGATGTGAAGGTCAATGCCACGCAGGGCTTCGACCGGGCCTTGTGAGCCCTGGTAGGTTTGGGTGATACCCCGTAAGTCGATCATGAAATGCAAAGCGCCGCGTGGACCCGATTGAGGCCGGACGCGGCGCCGTCAGAAGAAAAAAGGATGGGGGAAATGTAGCGCCGAAGCGTCATACCTCAAACGATCAAAAAATCGATTGAATAGACCCAATGCTTATAAAGAACCGCTTCGCGGGGGTAAATCACTATTCATTTCATAGCTACCAGCGTTTGATGCATAAGCACTTGCGGTGCTTTTAATGCATATTTTCGGCCGAAGGGAGTTTACCCGGCGGCGTGGGCATGGCGCTGCCACGGCGCCCGCACACCACCGTGGCGCCTATTGCGCCGGGCCCATGCCCATCATCGCGTGCACCTTGCTCACCAGCGCCTGGGCGTCAAAGGGCTTGACCAGCAACTCCATCCGTGCGCCCAGAAACTGCGGACTCATGGCGGCCTGTTCGGCATAGCCCGTCATCAAGATGACCTTGATGGCCGGCAGCTTTTCGAGCGCGTAGTCCGCCACCTGGCGGCCATTGGGGCCCGGCAGGCCCACGTCGGACACCAGCAGGTCAAAGTGCACGGCCCCCGACAGCAACGCCATGGCGGCATTGCCAGAGGCGGCCTCCATCACAAAAAAGCCACTGTCGCGCAGCAACTCCACCGCCAGCGCGCGCACGGTGTCGTCGTCCTCGACCACCAGGGCCGAATCGGGGCGGCGCGGGCCGCTGAGCGGCATGCTGGGCTCGGCATGCTCCAGCACCGCCGCCGCCTGCGCCCGCTTGAAATACAAAGACACGCGGGTGCCCTGCCCCGCTGAACTCTCCAGCACCGCGATCCCGCCGGACTGGCGCATGAAGCCATAAATCATGGACAACCCCAGGCCCGTTCCCTGGCCCAGCGGCTTGGTCGTGAAGAAGGGGTCGAAGGCGCGGTTCAACACATCGTCCGACATGCCCGTGCCGGTGTCGCTGACGGCCACGCAGACATAGTCGCCATCGTCCAGGCTCGGCACCGTGTGGTTGGCTGCCGCATCCAGGTGCACGTTGTCCGCGGTAATGCGCAGCGTGCCGCCAGAGGGCATGGCATCGCGGGCGTTGATGGCCAGGTTGAGCACGGCGTTTTCGAACTGGTGGGCGTCGGTGAGCGCGGGCCACAGGTCGGAGGCAAACGACAGCTGCAAGGCAATGTTTTCGCCGCAGGTGGTCTTGATCATCGACTCCAGCCCGTTGATGGAGGCCACCATATCGACCGGCCGCGAATCGAGCGGCTGGCGGCGCGAAAACGCCAGCAGGCGCTGTGTGAGCGAGGCGGCACGTCGCGCAGCCGCCAGGCCCGCGTCGATGTATTTGCCCGCATCTTCCTGGCGGCCCTGCGCAATGCGCTGGCGAATGATCTGAAAAGGCAACACGATGCCCTGCAGCATGTTGTTGAGGTCGTGGGCGATGCCGCCGGTGAGCTGCCCCATCGCTTCCATCTTCTGGCCCTGGCGCAACTGCTCTTCGGCCTCCGCCAGCGCCTGCGCGCGGGCATGCTCTTCGGTCACATCGCGGCCCACGAAGTGGATGAACCCGTCGGCCGGAGACGCCGTCCAGGACACCCAGTGCGCGGCGCCGTCGCGATGGCAAAACCGCAGCGTCCCCTGCCGTTTTTGCGCGCCTTGTTGCAGCTGCGCGAACTCGTCGTCCAGCACCGCGTCATCCTCGGCGTGCGCGAACGACCGCATGGGGCGGCCCACGGTTTCCTGCTCGCTCCAGCCCAGCCAATCGGTCCACGCGGGGTTGACCGCCACAATGTCGCCGTCAAAACGCGCCACCAGCAACAGCGCATCCGAGCGCAGCCACAGGCGGTCGCGGTCGGCGGTGCGCTGTGCCACCTGCTGCGAAAGCAAGATGGTGGCTTCGCGCAGTTGGCGTTCGGCATTCACCTTGCCGGTGGTTTCGATCACCGTGTCCATCAGGCCCACCACCGCACCCGCCTCGTCACGCACCGGGCTGTAGCAGAAGGTGAAATACGCTTGCTCGTCGTAGCCGTTGCGGTTGATGGTCAGGGGGAAATCTTCGATGAAGGTGGACTCCCCCTCCAACGCGCGCTGCGCAATGGGGCTCACCACAGGCCAGGCCTCTGCCCACACCTCATTGAACGGTCGGCCCAGCGCCTCGTCTTTCTGACCCAGGATCGGGCGAAACGCATCGTTGTAGAGCGTGGTCAACCCAGTGCCCCACACGAGGCACTTGGGAAACTGTGACGAAAGCACTGTCTCGAGCGCAAACCGCAGCGCTATCGGCCAACCATCCAAGGGCCCGAGGGGGTGGCTCGCCCAGTCGTATTGGCGGATCTTGTCGGCCATGGGGCCCTGGGCGTATGGAAAAGGCATTGATGACAAGGGATCGGTCATGACGAGTAAAGGCCGTGCGGTGGTCCGCCCTGAAAATCTGGGGTCACCCGCTGGGCCCTGGCCAAACAACGCGCGCCGTAGTGGTCGCCGCAGGCGTCGCTGGCCTCGGTGGGCCACAGCGCGATCACGGTGCCGCCAAGTCTACAAGTGAAACGGCGCAGGACGCAGGAGCCCGCGTTCGGTTTCGAACAAAGACCAGCCGCACCCCTCGGCTCACGCCCCCGCTGCCCCTGCGGCGCGCCCCTGCACGTGGCGCGACACCAACAGCCCCAGCGCAAACACCCCCAAGGCCGCCGCCGAAAACACCGCAGGCAGCCACCCCCTGTCCACACTGAACGCGACCACCAGCACCCCGGTGGACTGGCCCAGAAACAGCAGGCAGGCAAACAATGTGACAGCCGTGCCGCGCGCATGGGGCGCCATCTGCGTGGCCTGCACCTGCAGGGTGTTGTGCAGCATATAAAACCCGATCCCTGCCAGAAAACACCCGCCCACGGCCCAAGCCACCACGGGCGCCCACGCCAGGGCCAGCAACCCCATTGCAATCAGCGAGCCCCCCACCAGCGCAAGCCCCTGCTCGCCCATCATGGCCAGCCAGCGCCGCGCAAACACGCTGTACAGCAACCCGCCCACGCCATACAGCACCATCACCCCCCCGGCTGCAGAGGCCGACAGGCCAAACCCGTCCACCATGCGCGCGGGCACAAAAGCCAGCGTGCCAAAGGCCAACGCGCCTTCGATGGCCACCACGGCGAGCACCCAGCGCACACGCGGAATGCGCACCAGCGCCAGCGTGTTGGCAAGATACGCGGGCAATGAAAAAGAGGCACCCGCACCACCCGCCACATCGCCCACAGCACCGGTGCGCAGCGCCCCACTGGCGCGCGCATGGCGAAACAGCAAGACTGCCGCCACCGTGAACAACAGCGACAGCACGCCCAGCGCAGTGCGCCAGCCCAGCGTCTCGGTCGCAAAGCCGCCAAACCACTGGCCCGACATCATCCCGGTCACCGTGGCGACCATCAGGCGCGCCAGGGTTTCCTGCCGCTGCTCATACGGCACCTGGTCGCCAATCCAGGCCATCGACAGCGGAATGATCCCCGCCGCCGCCGCACCCATCGCCGCCCGCGACACCACCAACACCGTGAACGTGGGTGCCAGCGCCGTGATGGCGCTGAACACCGCGCAGGCCGATGTGGCGCCCACGATGACGTGCAACTTGCCCAGCCGGTCGCCCAGCGGCCCGTACACCAGCTGCAGCACGCCATAAGCCACGGCAAACGACGCAATCACCGCAGCGGCATCGCCCGTGGTGACCTGAAACTCTTGCGACAGTTGCACCAGCATCGGGTCGCACACACGCATGGACGCCATGCTGCAAAAGGCCGCCAGGCCGATCAGGCGCAGCATCATCGAGGGAGAAGAAGTCATAGGCGCCCGATTGTGGGGGCGCCGGCGCAATGCTGCTGACACCTGCGCGCACGCCCCCCTACAAGCCGCCCTGCACAGCCCTGCAATTTTTTGCGTTGCAAGCCGCCCGCTTGCGCCTACCATGCGCGCCTGATTCGAACGAGGACCTGTCGCCATGAACCGCAACAAACGCCACTTTGTCGCCGCCAGCGTTGGCTTGGCCAGCGTGTGGACCGCCACCGGCAGCACCCACGCCGCCACAACCGCCAAAGCATCTGCGGGCCCCACCCTGCTGACCCTGAGCGGCGCCATCAACCAGCCCAACCGGGGTGCGCTGGACCCGGTCATCGACCAGATGATGGGCAAACACGGCATTCAGTTTGCCAGCGCCCACGCGCTTGACGCCGCCGCGCTGCAGCGCATGCCCGCCATCACCATCCGGCCCACGCTGGAATACGACAGCAAGCCACACACCCTGCAAGGCCCCCTCCTCACCACGGTGCTCGGCGCTGCCGGTGTCGCCGCAGGCAGCCCCGTGCAACTGGTGCTGCGCGCTGTGGACGGCTACAACGTCACCATCCGCATGGCCGACGTGCAGGCCTACCGCATGATCGTTGCCACCCACATCGACGGCCAACCCATGGCCCTGGGCGGCCTGGGCCCGCAATGGGCGGTGTATGACGCCGATGTGCTGCCTGCTTTCAAAGACAAACCGGTGAAAGAACGCTTTGGCTTATGCCCTTGGGGGCTGTATCACATTGAGGTGAAGAAAGCCTGAGCCACCTGTCCAGTGTCCACCTGCTTCAACTGCCGCGCCAGCGTTGCCGCTGGCAGCCTGACGTGCACCCGGTGTGGCCGCTGGGCACGAGGTGGCGGTCCCTATTCGCCACGCGACGACCTCAGCCCCCGCGCGGAGGGCTGGGGCCTTCCGACGTACATCACCCAAGGCGCCGCATTCCGCTGGACATCGCTGCTCGCTCCGATCTGGCTGCAACCGCTGGTGATGGTTTGGCTGCAAGCGCCACCTGTCCTAGTGGCCTTCGTGCTGGCCCTGTTCATCTACATCCCGGGGCTGTATGTCGTCACCAACCTGCCGCGCCTGGCTGGCTGGGTCAAGGTGATTGCCTCGCTCGGCTATGTGGCGGTGTCGGGTGCGCTGGGCCTGGCGAGCATGGTGTTGGTGCACGGGTTGCGGCACGGTTGATCGGCTGATCGGCTGATCGGCTGTACTGGCCCGCATCACCATCGGCCGCCACCATCAAACCGCTCACATTTAAATAGCTGCTAGCGCTTATCGAATAAGCGCTAGAGGCACTTTTCATTCAAATTCCTGCTTTCACGGCTTGCTCTTCGCGGCACAGCCACTCCACCGCCATCAGCGCCGAGCAAAGCCCCCTCGCCTACAAGGGGCGAGCGAGCCCCACAGTGCCCTGTGACCAGCGCAGTCGCAGGCCCCCTCGCCGCTCAAAAACTCAAGCCCTGCGCCCCAACACCCGCACCCCCAGCGCGGCGATGGACGCAGCCGTAGCCAACGCTACCACGCCCATCCAGCCCCAGTGCGCAAGCGCCACGCTACCCAGCCCCGCCCCTGCCGACATGCCGATGAACATGCCCGTGAACAACAGCGCATTCAACCGGCTGCGGGCAGCGGGCTCGATGCCAAACACGATGGTCTGGTGCGCCACCAGCGTGGCCTGCACGCCAAAGTCAAAGCCAATGGCACTGGCCACAATCAACCCCAGCTGCGCCTGCGCAGGCATCAACGGTGCCAGCGCCATCAGCGCAAACGATGCAGCCGCCAGCCCGGCCCCATAGCGGGTGACCACCTCGGCCCCGCGCTTGTCGGCCAGGCGCCCTGCCAGTGGCGCCGCCAGCGCACCCGCAGCACCCGCCAGCCCAAAGGCACCCGCTGCCGCGCTGCCCAGGTGGAACTGGCTGTGCAGCATGACCGCCAGCGTGGACCAGAACGCGCTGAACCCAACGGCCAGAAACCCCTGCGCCCAGGCCGCGCGGCGCAGCGCGCCGTGCTTGCGCCACAGCGCCAGCATCGACCCCATCAGCGCGCCATAGCCCATCTGCGTGGTGGGCGCAAAACGCGGCAGCCCGCGCCAGGCCGCCACACCCAGCAGCGCCACCGCCCCCGCAGCCGCCACATACACCGCGCGCCAGCCAAAGTGCTCGGCCACAAACCCGCTGACCACGCGCGACAACAAAATGCCCAACAGCAGCCCCGTCATCACCGTGCCCACCACCCGGCCCCGGTGCTCGGCCGGGGCCAGCGTGGCCGCAGCGGGCACCACGTCTTGCGCCAGCGTGGCCATCAGCCCCACCGCCAGGCTGGCGCCCAGCAGCCAGCCAATGCCGGGGGCCAGCCCGCTCAGCAGCAGCGCCACCGCCAGCACCGCCGCCTTGATGAGGATGATGCGGCGCCGGTCAAACCGGTCGCCCAGCGGCGCCAGCAGCAAAATGCCCAGCGCATACCCCAGCTGCGTGAGCGTGGGCACCAGGCCCACCGCCTGGTCGCTGGCCGCAATGTCGGCCCCCAGCACCCCCAGCATGGGCTGGCTGTAATACAGCGACGCCACGCTGAACCCCGCAGCCGACGCCAGCAACAGCACCAGCGACGGCGCAATACCCGTGGCGGGCCCTGCCGAGGCTGCAGGGGTTGCGGCTGCTACTGCGGCGTCTGCTGTTACCGGCCTTGCATTCGCAGATTGAATAGATGACATGGTGTTTACCCGGAGTGAATTGGACTGATGCGATTGTCATCACCCGCAACACACCACGGTAGTGGCCCACAGCGCACATTTGTTATACGCTGCACGCATGACCGAACCCACCATTCCGGGCGCAGACCGCATTGAGCTGCTGCAAACCTTTGTGCGCATCGTCGAAGCGGGCAGCCTGTCTGCCGCCGCCCAGCTGCTGGGCACCAGCCAGCCCACCGTCAGCCGCCGCCTGCAGACACTAGAGCGCCACCTGGGCCTCAAGCTGCTGCAGCGCTCGACCCACGTGATGAAGTTGACCGAAGACGGCGACCGCTGCTTTGCCCACGCCAAAGAGCTGCTGCACAGCTGGACCGCCATGGAAGACGACCTGCGCGGCACGGCAGACACCCCCCGGGGCACTCTGCGCGTGGTGGCCCCGCATGCCTTTGGGCAAAACCAGCTCGTCGCCCCGCTGATGGACTACCTGCGCCGCTACCCCGAGGTGTCGGTGGAATGGATGCTGCACGACCGCCGCCCCGACTTCATCGCCGAAGGCATCGACTGCGCCATCCAGGTCGGCGGCGTGCAAGACCCCGCCGTGGTCGCCATCCGCCTGGCCGAAGTGCCCCGCATCGTGCTGGCATCGCCCGCCCTGATGGCCAGCCAGGCCAGCCATCCCACACAGCAAGCAACGCCGCAGCACGCACAAGATTTGAAAGACCTGCCCTGGCTGGCGCTGAGCACCTTCTACCAACGCGAGGTAACGTTGACCCACCAGCACACCGGCGAGGCCAGCACTTTTGCCATCAACCCCCGCCTGTCCACCGACAGCCTGTACGCCCTGCGCAGCGCCGCCCTCGCCGGGCTAGGCGCGTGCATTTCATCGGCGTGGATCGTGGATGAGGATTTGCGGTCAGGCGATTTGCTGCACCTGGTGCCCACCTGGCAGGCCCCGCCGCTGCCGGTGTATCTGGTGTACCCGTACGCGCGGTTTTATCCGGCGCGGTTGCGGTTGTTTTTGGAGGCGATGCGGGGGGCGATGCCAGGGTTGGTGGGGATGCGGGGGGTGGGGTAATAGAGATTGAAATCGTGAGCGGGCGGCGGTTGTCGGCCACGAGCAGCCTGTGGAAGCGAATGGAAGCAGACGCTCAACGTTCGAAGTAAGGGGCGGCCCGCGGGCGGGACGTCCCCTTGACGGAGGGGTTAGGCCGCACGTTCATTTGATTCGAATTCGTAGATTCGGTCTGCAAGACCGGGGCGCTCCTCGTCGACACCAATTTGGTACGTTTCCAAATAGTTGTTGATGAGCGCTTTGTCTTTGGTTTGAGCAGCGAGAACATACACGAGATAGAAGACACCAATCCCGCGGCTGACGGAGCCAAGGTCGCCGTCTACCCAGTAACGGACAAAAGCAGACACGGAGTTTGCGTTCTGCCCGGCAATGCGCTCAAGCTGTTCAATGTTTGTGATGCCGAAGGATTGAAGTCTCTCCACCAGAGTGTCAGCGCGAGGGATGTCTTCGTTGTCAAGGCGGCCGCCGCCAGACTCGACCACTAGGCGGTCCAGTCGGGCAACATTGGATGCAAACTCGTAGAGCACTCTGAAAGAAGCGAGATCGAGGCTAACCGTCGCGGGTGATTTCGATATCTTGGAGGCGACCGAGTCTTCGTAGTTCTTTAAAGTGACGCGAATCTGACCGAACTCATCGTCCGCAAGCTCGAGAAGGCTCGCTACTCTAGCAAACCGTCTCCGCACTTCAGCGGGAACTCCGGCCGCCGATTTGTACCCCAGATCGTGCTCGATCTCTGCCCAAGCATGCTGAAGGATTGATCGGACCTGAATCTCGCACTTGAGCCCCTGAAATCTTGAGTACTCCGGTAGCTGTGTACGCGCCGGAAGCAGCTCAGCGATATAGTGAAGAGAGCTGTAGCCGAACCGATCAGGATCGGCGTACTTCCTCTTGTCGACTGAGGCATGGGGGTCAACTCGAAACTCGCGCTCGAGGATCTCCGCAACACGATCGACATCGCTTGAAAAATACGTCGTGATGCGGAGCCCTGCCAGGTCTGTGACGTCGGAAAGCGCTTCGTAGGTCTTTTCTGGGCGTGAGAGCTTTCCAGCCAAGCTTGCAGCGTCCTTGCAGCGGTGCGTGATGGTGTGGACTTGAAGTCCAGACGACGCGAGCAGTGTATTGATCAGCAGAGACAGCGTGGCCGTGAAGTCGGAGTAGACACCGCGTGATTTCGCGTATTGATCAAGCAACTCAGCTTGTTGCTGCGCTTTAAGGCTCATGTAAAGCTCCGGCTGGATTTGCGGCCTCACGTGATGTATCCCACAAAACCTGCGGGATAAACTGGACCGTGCAGGTTATTCTGGACACTGATTTCTCCGGAAAATGGCTTGCAGCATAGGTTTGCGAGGGGCGACCTGTTCAACCGTCCAAGTACATAATTCCGTGAAAACCTTCATGCTTCGAATCGGCAAACTATAGCTGGTTGGGCAGACAACGAAATTTGCAACAGCCCCGTGCAGCAAGTCAATGGCAGCTTCCTGGCCGCGCTTCGGAACGGCTGCTCAGGGCCCCAAGCGGTCAATCTTGACCCAAATATTCGCGTGCCCGAGCAAAAGGAATGCATCCCAGCTGTTTGACCACCGCTGAACATGAATTAAGCGCAACAGAATGCTGCGCTCAAACCAGCTGGAGCCACCCCGCCGACAGGATGTGTGCCACACCGTGCAGACAAGGCTGCGCCTTTGCTGGTCTCGGGCGCAATTCACCGTGTTGTATTTTCTAGTTGCTTATCAACGAACAACTAGTGAATGCAACAACAGCGACTCTTGGCCCGCCCATGCTTACACGAGGTGTGGAACAGGTGTAGATCGATGGTGTGCAGAGTTGGAGTTCGCCCACGGCGGAAGTCCCTGCGCCGACATCAGCTGGCCAACTATAAAATTGATAGCTATCAGCGCTTATCGATAAAGCGCCAGAAGCCAATTTCATTCAAATTCTGCCGATATATGCGCCCCACGCGACGAGCGGGAACCATCAAGTCAATCCAGACGAGGTCGCATGCAAAGAAAGACGGGGCGATGAAGCTATTTGATTCCTCAAACTACCAAACGCAAGCCACAACGGTATTCGCCTCCGTGGCGGATGAGGTATCTCAGCGACTGCCCGATGCGCAGCTAGAACACATTGGCGCATCGGCCATTCCGGGCGCCGTGTCCAAGGGTGACTTGGACATTTGCGTTTTGGTCGCCCCGCATCAGCACGCGCAGGCTGTCCAGACGCTGGAGGCCGCAGGCTATGCAATCAAAACCGACACGCTGCGCACGCCCGCGCTGTGCATGCTGGTGTCGCCGCGCACGGACATGGATGTGGCGTTGCAGGTGGTGGCGAGGGGGTCGGAGTTTGAGTTTTTTCTGCACTTTCGCGATGCATTGCGCAGCGACCCGCGCTTGGTGGAGCAGTACAACGCGCTCAAGCATCAGTTTGCCGCCAGCGGCGAGGAGCGCTACCGCGCAGAAAAATCGCGCTTCATCACTGCCGTTCTGACCGCCCATGTGCAGCGATAGCAACTTCTCGCCAATCACCAAAAATTATGAAATCGATAGCTGCTAGCGCTTATGGATAAAGCGCTAGCGGCCAATTTCATTCATTTTTTTAGCCAACAAGGCGGTGGGGCTACAGATAAGGCCGCCCTGCGTTTCGCGAGCGACACGGGGCGCCCCGGTTGATGTCGGCCCTGTCTACGAACGTAGCCTCACCGCCGCCTGCCGCAACGCCTCCGCAAACGCCAGCGCCGCAGGCTTTTGCTGCGTACCGCGCCGGTAGGCCAGGTCCATGCCCAGTTGCGCCACTGGCTCGCGCAACATGTCGCGTGGGCTCGGTCTTTTCTTGACCCCCATCAAGCCATGGGGCGCCACAAGCGTTTGTCCGACAGGCCACTGACGCGTTGGACGGCGGTTTGCGCCATGGCGGCGCCCAAAGAATGGGTTCCGCGAGCAAAACAACCCAAGCCACCTGTTCGCAGAACCTGTTCACCGCACACCAAGGAGCGCACCATGAACCCCACCCTCATTGCAGCCGTTGAAGACACACCAACCGTAGACGGCGACCTGGCAGAACAAGCTGTGCCGGGCCACGGTGTTCCGTCGCAAGACCCGAGCCCCACTGCCCAGCAAACGTTGACGCCCGCCGAATCAGACCGCGAATCCAAGTCTGCGCTGATGGGTGGCGGCATGATGGCCGGTGCTGCTGCGGGCGCCGCAGTGGGGGCCGTAGTGGGCGGGCCAGTGGGCGTGTTTGTGGGCGGCACGGCTGGCGCGATTGCCGGAGCGATTGGTGGCGCTGGCGTGGGCCAGGTGGTCGAGCCCGAGGCGCCCACTGACGCGGCCAGCGACGCAAGCAAGCCGGTGTATGTGGAGAAGCCGAAGGCGCAGGTTTGAGAGGACTGCGCGCCGCCTGACCCCAATCCGCTTTCGGCGGGTTTGGTGGTGAGCGTTGAGTTTTGAGCGCCAAGCCCCAAGCCCCAAGCGCAGACAGCATCACTACATTTCTGATAGCTGCTAGTGCTTATTGCATAAGCACTAGAGGCCAATTTCATTCAAATTTTGGCGTCTACCCAGCGAGAGATGGGCGCGGGTGATGTGAGAGCTGTGCACAAGCGATGCACCCGTCGTGCACGGGCCGAATGGCCCCAACCCACACAACGACAACGGGCACAACCCTGCACGGTTAGCCCATCTGCCGCGCCCTTCAAGCCGCATCACAAGACATAGCTGTTCAACAGGTTTTCCAGCCGCTCTTGGCGGCCCGACACGGGCTGGGAGTCGGTGTTGTGGGCCAGCACATGCGCGGCGACCGCGTCCAGCGTCATTTTTCCGTCCATCAGGTCTTGGCCGAACGCGCTCGTCCAGCCGGCATAACGGGCGGCCTTCAATTGCTCGACCTGGTCGTTGTGAATCATCTTCTCAGCGATCAGCAACGCACGTGCAGAGACGTCCATGCCGCCGATGTGGCCGTGAAAGAGGTCCTCTGGGTCGATGGACTGGCGGCGCACCTTGGCGTCAAAGTTGAGCCCGCCCGAGGTGAACCCGCCGCCTTTGAGGATGAGGTACATCGCCAGCGCGGTTTCGGGGATGTTGTTGGGGAACTGGTCGGTGTCCCAGCCGCATTGCATGTCGCCCCGGTTCATGTCGATCGAGCCAAAAATGCCCAGATCAATGGCGGTGGCGATTTCGTGCTCGAAGCTGTGGCCCGACAGCGTGGCGTGGTTGGCCTCGATGTTGACCTTGACCTCTTTTTCAAGGCCATAGCGGCACAGAAAACCGTAGACGGTGGCGGTGTCAAAGTCGTACTGGTGTTTGGACGGCTCGCGCGGCTTGGGTTCGAGCAGGATGGCACCCTTGAAGCCGATCTTGTGCTTGTATTCGACCACCATGTTCAGAAAACGCCCCATCTGGTCCAGCTCTTGGCCAATGCGGGTGTTGAGCAGGGTCTCGTAGCCTTCGCGGCCGCCCCACAAGACGTAGTTTTCGCCGCCGAGCTTGAGCGTGGCGTCCATGGCCTCTTTCACCTGCAGGGCGCTCAGCGCAAAGATGTCGGGGTTGGGGTTGGTCGATGCGCCCGCCATGAAGCGGCGGTGGCTGAACAAATTGGCCGTGCCCCACAGCAATTTCATGCCTGTGGCCTGCTGCTTGGCGCCCAACACGTCCACCATCTCGTGCAGGTGGTTCACGCTCTCGCGCGGGGTGGCGCCTTCGGGGGCCACGTCGCGGTCATGAAAGCAGTAGTACGGCGCGCCGAGCTTGGCAAAAAATTCGAAGGCCACGTCGGCCTTGACTTTGGCTGCAGCCATGGGGTCGCTCATCTGATGCCACGGGCGCTGGAAGGTGTCGCCACCAAAAGGGTCCAGTCCGTTCCAGCAGAAGCTGTGCCAATAACACGACGCAAAACGCAGATGCTCTGCCATCGTTTTGCCAAGCACCATGCGGTTTTTGTCGTACCACTTGAAGGCCAGTGGGTTGGTGGTGTGGGGGCCCTCATAGGCGACGGGTGCAATGTCAGAAAAGAAAGTAGCCATGGGGTTCCTTGTCAAAAGCAATGGAGAGTCGATGGAGTCGTGGAATCGATGGAGGCACTGGGTTCAAAGGGGCAGGCAGCGCAGCGGGGTCACGCCGGGTACAGCGCTCGAAACTGGTGGTAGCGGCGGGCCAGCATGTCTTGCTCGAGCGCGTCGGGCCGATAGGTGGATTGCACTTCAGGGCTGAGGCACACGGTGTGCAACGGCGCCCCGGTGGCCAGCCACGCCAGGCGCGCGGCGCCCAGCGCGCCGCCCACGGCCGAGCTGCCATGCGTGACGACCTCGACATTCAAGGCCGACGCCAGTTGCTGCGCCCACAGCGCGCTGCGGCTGCCCCCGCCCACCAGCGACAAGCGTTGCACCGTGCTGCCCGCCGCGTTGAGTGCTGCCAGGCCGTCTTTGAGCCCAAAGGTCACGCCTTCCATCACGGCGTAGCCCGCACGCGCGGCATCGGTGTCAAAACTCAGGCCATGAAAGCTGCCACGCACATCGGCGTTGTTGTGCGGCGTGCGCTCGCCCCCCAGATACGGCAGAAAAATCGGCGCTGCCGCGCGCTGCGCAAGGGTGAGGGTCTCGGCCTGGGCGAGCAGCGCGGCTTCTGACTTCTGGCCTAACAAGCCCGTCACCCACTGCAGGGCGCTGGCGGCCGACAACATCACGCTCATCTGGTGCCAACGCTGCGGCAGTGCATGGCAAAACGCATGCGTGGCGCTGGCCGCGTTGGGTTGGTAGCTGGGGGTGACCACAAACAGCACACCGCTGGTGCCCAGCGACAAAAAACCCTGCCCCGCATCCACAGCGCCCATGCCCACCGCACTGGCAGCGTTATCACCTGCGCCACCGGCCACCACAATGCCAGGCGCCAGGCCCAGTGCGTGTGCGATGTCGGTCTTGAGTTGCCCGCCGGCTTCGCTGCCTTCCACCAAACGTGGCATGTGGGCGCGGGTCAGCCCCGTGAGGGCGAGCAATGCGTCGGACCATGCGCGTTGCTGCACATCCAGCCACAGGGTGCCGCTGGCGTCTGAAAAATCACTGACGTAGTCGCCGGTCAGCATCAGGCGCACATAGTCTTTGGGCAACAACACCTTGGCGATGCGCTGAAACACCTGTGGCTCGTGCCGGGCGACCCAGCGCAATTTGGGCGCGGTGAACCCGGGCATCGCCAGGCTGCCGGCCAATGCGGGCAGCTCGGGGCACTCGGCCATCATTTCGGCGCACTCCACCGCGCAGCGGGTGTCGTTCCACAAAATGGCGGGGCGAAGCACCTGGTCGTTGGCGTCCAGCAAGACGGCGCCGTGCATTTGCCCCGACAGGCCAATGCCTTTGACGGCCGCGAACTCCGCAGAAAAATCCTGGCGCAACTGGGCCAAGACCATCAACGTGGCGTGCCACCAGTCGGTGGGCGCCTGCTCGCTGTGGCCGGGTTGCGGGCGGGACACTTGCAGCGCCCAACCGGCCGATCCAATCACCTGGTGTTGGGCGTCCAGCAGCAGTGCTTTGACTTCCGAGGTGCCGATATCAACGCCTAAATACATGAGAGATCCAAAGTTCGAAGGGGCTGGGCTCAAAGATCGCCGGTGTCGGCCGACGGGGGCATCATGGGCAACGGCGGGCGGTTGTGCATGGGGCGCAACGCGTGGTGCAACACCAGCGCTGCGGCCCCCACGGCGGAAGCGAGCAAGCCGAAACGGGCCGCCCGCAGCGTCGGTGTGGCCATGCCCGCGCTGTCTGCATAGGCCTGCAGGCTGCGTTGCGCCACATCGACGATGGCCGGGTGACGCACACAGGACGGCCCGCCCACCACCAAAACGCTGGGGTTGAAGGTGGTCCACAGGTTTTGCAGCACCACACCCAGATAACGCCCGCCCAGCGCGGGCTCTGGCAATCGCGCCAGCGCACGCGCGCCAAAAAAGGTTTCGGCGCACCCCTGGCGCCCGCAAGAACACAATGCACCATCGACTTGCAAAATGCTGTGTCCGATCTCGCCAGCCATGCCGTGGGCGCCGGTAAAAAGACGGTCATTCAGCACAATGCCCGCGCCAACACCCGCACCGCAACTGACGAAGATGAGAGAGTCTTTGGCGTCGCCAGGAGAAAACTCATACTCGCTGAGCGCGGCGGTGTCGGCTTCGTTCTGCACATGCACCGGCACATCCGGCACACCTGCATCGCTGAGCGCCTGGGTGATCAGTGGCACAAAGTCCACGTCCCGCCACCCCAGATTGGGTGCAAACCGCAATAGGCCCGTCGCATCATCAAAGGCACCCGGCAGGCCGATTCCGATGCCGGTCAACCGAAGCTGGCGTGCGCTGAACTGTGTGCACGCCTGGGACACCAACTGCGCGGCTTGCCCACAAACGCCTGCGGGGGTGGTGTCGATCAGCGGCTCTTCGACCGACCACAACACCTCGCCGGTCAGCGAAATGCCCACCACCCGAAGGGCCTCCACGGCCACCTCGACACCAATCAGGCCCCGGGTGGTGCCGTCGATGTGCAGCGGGGTCGAGGGCCGGCCCTGGCCGCTGGCGGGCGTCACACCGGTCTCGGACAGCCAGCCTTCGTCAATCAGCTCGCGCACCAGCAAACTCACGGTGGACTTGGTCAACCCACTGGCCTGTGCAAGCTGCGCGCGCGACAGCCCCGTTTGGGCACGGACCAAGCGCAGCAACACGCTGCGATTGATGCGTTTGACAAGTTGTTGGTCGCCGGTGGTTTTCATGGTCAAGATGCGTGAACGCTTAGCAGGTCAATGCTTGCGATTTTCCATCTGGTTTTTTGCCCGCGATGATCATGCCGAGCACCTCGTCCTCGGTGACATCGCTGGTGCGGTAGGTGCCCACCAGGCGCCCGTTTTTCATCACCGCCAGGCGGTCACTCAGACCAAAAACGTCGGGCATGTCGTGGGTGATCAGGAAGATGCCCACCCCTTCGGCCTTCAGCTGGCGCACCAGCTCGCCCACCATGGCGGTCTCCTGCGGGCCCAGCGCAGCGGTGGGCTCGTCCATGATCAGGATGCGGGCATTGAAATAAATGGCCCGCGAAATCGCGACCACCTGCCGCTGCCCCCCCGAGAGGCGGCGCACCGGCGTGTGAATGTTTTTGAAGTTCTTGTTCAGCCGCTCGAAAACCTTGCGGGCGTCGGCGCCCATGCGGTGGTCGTCCAGCGTGCTCCAGCGGGTGAGCAACTCGCGCCCCAAGAACAAATTGGCCACGGCGTCCAGGTTGTCGGCCAGCGCCAGTGTCTGGTAGATGGACTCGATGCCGCAGCGTTGCGCGTCCACGGGGGAGCGGATCACGGCGCGCTCGCCCTGAATGGCGACCTCGCCGCTGTCGATCGGGTAGGCCCCTGCCAGCATCTTCATCAGCGTCGATTTGCCTGCGCCGTTGTGCCCCAGCAGAGCCACCACTTCACCGGGGTAGAGGTTCAGGCTGACATCGTCAACCGCCTTGACGCCGCCAAACGACTTGCCGATGTGGCGCAGATCCACCAGCGGGGTGACGCCCGTTGCGCTGGCGGAATTTGCGGCACTGGCGAGGCTGGTTGAGCCGGTTGCGCTGTTCAAAGTGGCGGCGTTCATGCGGAGTCTCCCGTCACCTTGCGGTACATCACGTCAAACACCACGGCCGCAATCAGCACCTGCCCAATGATCACGTAGCGCATGCCGATGGACACGTCCAGCAGCAGCATGCCGCTGTCGATGGACTGCATGATCAGGGCGCCAAACACCGAGCCCATGATCGAGCCACTGCCCCCGGAGAGCGCAGCGCCACCAATGACCGCGGCGGCAATCACATACAGCTCCATGCTGGTGCCCAGTGAGTTGGTGCCTGCGTTCAATCGCGCAATGGACACCATCGCCGCAACGGTGAGCAACACGCCGATCAGCATGAACAGCAGCAGCGTCACCCTGCGCACGGGTATGCCGACCAGGGCCGCCGCCTCGGGGTTGCCGCCCATGGCAAAGATGTAGCGGCCAAAACGCGTGCGGTGCACGATGAAAGACAGCACCATCGCCACGGCAGCCCAGATGAGCACCGGAATCGGAATGCCCTGCGGCGCGTCTTTGCTGCCAATCTGGTAGCTGTTCATGGCATTGACAAAGGCCAGCACGATCAGGGCGGGCACCAGCACCATGACGGTGTCCAGCCACAAAGGGTTGTTGGGCACGCCATACGATGCCTTGGCACGGCGCCTTGCAACCGCCAGCCAGACCAGCACCACGACCACCACAGCGGCCAGCGCCCAGCTCGGGGTGACACCAATGGCGCCAGCAAAGCCGCCGCCCAGGCGCTGGAAAAACTCATTGGTGACGGGCTGGGTCTTGCCGTCAGCCACCAAAAATGCAGCGCCGCGAAACGACATGAGCCCGCCCAAGGTGACCACAAACGAGGGAACACCCAGCAGCGAGGTCAATGCGCCCTGGTATAGCGACACTGCAATGGCCACGGCCAGGCCGGCCAGCGACGCCTCCACCCAATGCCAGCCTCGGGTGTACATGAGGGTGGCAATCAGCACGCCCACAAAACCCATCACAGAGCCCACCGACAAGTCGATGTGGCGCGCCACGATCACCAGCACCACCACGGTGGCGACGATGCCGACCACCGCCGTTTGCTGGGCGATGTTGTAGAGGTTTTCGGGGCTTAAAAACAAGCCATCCGAGAGGATGTTGAAGACGATGGCAATGGCTGCCAGCACCAGGCTCATCATCACCAGGCGCCAGTCAACGGCCGCCTGTTTGAGCGAATTCATAACGGGATTCAAATGCGTTCTCCGCCACAGGGGTTGTGGGGCTGGGGGTCGTTGGGTCTATGTGTCACGGGGTCTTGCCGTCGTGGCGGGCAAGCACCCCGCAGGCGCCAGGCCTGCGCTTTGACGGCGCACTGCGCCATCAAAGCGCATGGGGCTTATTTGCAGACAGCCGGGCCCGTGGCGGCGCTCACGCCTTTGCACAGGTCGTCTTTCTTGATCCAGCCGGCTTTGACCACCACATCCAGATTGGCCAGCGAAATAGGCATGGGCTTCAAGAATTGCGCCTGCATGGCCATCTTCTTTTCGCCACCGTTCCAGGTGGTGGCGCCCGCTACCGGCTTGCCGTTGGCCAGCGCCACGGCTGCCGCAGCGGCGTCGCGGCCCAGATCGCGGGCGTCCTTCCAGACCGACACCGTCTGCGTGCCCAGCGCAACGCGGTTCAACGCGGCGTGGTCGCCGTCCTGGCCCGACACGGGCACGCCCTTGATGCCCTTGCTGTTGAGCGCGGCCACCACCCCACCTGCCGTGCCGTCGTTGGAGGCGACAACTGCGTCCACCTTGCCGCCGGTCTTGGTCAGGATTTGCTCCATGTTCTTTTGCGCCACTTCAGGCTTCCAGCCTTCGGTGTATTCCTCGCCGACGATTTTGATGTCGCCCTTTTTCACGGCCGCATCAATCACCTCTTGCTGACCGGCGCGCAGGAAATTGGCATTGGGGTCGGTGGGCGAGCCTTTGATCATCACGTAGTTGCCTTTGGGCTTGGCCGCCACAATGGCGCGGGCCTGCATGCGGCCGACTTCCACATTGTCAAAGGTGATGTAGAACACGCCGGGCGCTTCGATCAGGCGGTCATAGGCCACCACCGGGATTTTTTGCTGGTTGGCTTTGTTGATGGCAGGCAGGATGGCGTCCTTGTCCATGGCCAAAATGATCAGCGACTTGGCGCCTTTGGCGATCAGGCTGTCGATGTCGCCCAACTGCTTCTCGGGCGAGCCGCCCGCGTCGGCACTGATGTACTTGGCGCCTGACTTTTCCAGCTGCGCCTTGATGGCAGCCTCGTCCGTCTTCCAGCGCTCCTCCTGAAAGTTGGACCAGCTCACGCCCACCGTCTGCGCAAAGGCGCCCGCAGCGGCAAAGCCCAGCGCCAATGCGGTCAGTGTTGTTTTCAGTTGCATCAATGTCTCCTGTTAGTTGGCCTTGAAAAGCCTTTGGTTTGGGAAATACGCGCATGCCCATCGTGCTGCCCTCCCTGCACCTTTGTGCATTTAGTGCGAACGACAAACTAATTATGAAGACGCCACCCCAGAAACATCTCGGTGAAAACCCGACATAGTTTATTGATCGAACTTAATAACGAAAAACCGCCCGATTCCGGGGGGCGAGCGACAGCCCCAACGGCTGTGAGAAACGTGGCCGCAGCAGGCAAATGCCATCGCGCTGATGGCAACTGGGCAGGCAAAGTCGGTCTGGCAGAGCCGTGCCGCCGGCGCCAGCACAGGCGGCATGGACACACACTCGGAGTGCTGTTTTTGGTGCTAATCACGCCCCGTGAAAAAAGGCGCCACCGCGGGCGACCGACCGCCCTTCTTCCGCGCACGGCACCCAGCAGGGCCTGCCGACGCCGCCAACCCTTGGGTGAACGCCAATTTCAAGCAAAAAATGCCGCTAGCGCTTTATCTGTAAGCGCTAGCAGCTATCTTTTTTGATTGACTTTCACCATGCTTTAGAAAAGCTTGCGCAGCGTGCAACTACGCAAGAGCACGAAAGCACGAAAGCACAAGAGAACAAGACCGCAGGAGCACAAGGGCACACGTCAGCGCTTGACGGCTTCACCGCCCTCGCCCTTGCCCTCGTCATCCCCAAGAGGTCCGAAACGCCACTGCACGTTCAGCGTCATGCTTTCACCCTGCGCCAACACCCGCAGGCCGGGTTGCCCTGGTTGGTTGAACGCGTCAATCGGCTGGCTCACGGGCTCAAAGCAAAATGCCGGGCCCTGGGGCGGCCGGTAGATCAGGCAATAGTGCTGCGCCTCGCCGCCGTCTTGCGCAAAATCGGGCATGCGGGCGGTCAGTTGCAGCCTCCGCTCGGGCCATTCAATGCGCGCCGCCCCACCCCACCCGGTATAGGCGTTGTCAATCAAACTGCCATTGGCATCCACCCCGGCGTTCAGATCCCAGCCAGCAGGGAACAGGGTGGTGTGTTCTGTCGGCAGAGGGTCTGCCCCGCTGAGCCACACACCCTGCACCGGCGCCGTGATGCGCGTGGTGGCGGTGCGTGGAAACCACGGGTGCAACCCCAGCCCATAGGGAAGCGGCTCGGCACCGTGGTGGCGCACATGCACGCGCTGGTCCAGCCCCCCATCGACCAGGCGAAAGGTCTGCACACAGTCGTAGTCATAGGGGCTGCCATCGAAACACCGCGAACGCAGCGACATCTCCAGCGTGTCTTCGGCGGGCTGCGTCAATGCCCAGGCCTGCAACCAGCCATCGCCGTGAATGGGGTAAGGCTCTGCGGCGCGGTTGGGCTCCATGGGGTAGAACTGCCCCCCTTGCGAGAAACCCCCGCCGCTGATGCGGTTGGACCACGGCACCATCGCAAACGACGCCATCTGGTAGAGGTCTGGTGTCTGGCCGTCCCACGGCCGCCACAGGTCGATGCGTGCCTGCGCGTCTTGCGGTTTTTGCGGGTCGTCGAGTTGCCACGCCGCCACGCCAGCGCCAAGAGAGGGAACCAACCCCAGGTGTTGACCGGCATGGTGCAGCCAGACGATGGGATGAGCGGTGTCGGACATGGGCAGTCTTTCAAAGGAAGAGATAAAAAAACCAGCGAACGAGGGACCGTATTGGTGGTGGTGATGCGCCACCGCCACCCGCGCCCTCACCCACCAAACGCGTGGGCAGGCAGGCCGGGGCCGTCCACCGACACGGCAAACAACGCCCCGGCCAGCGGTTCGCCCAGCAATTGGTCGGGCGTCAGGCCTACGCGGGCGGAGGTGATGAACAGGGTCTGCAGATCCGGCCCGCCAAACGTGCAGTTGGTGACCTGGCTGACCGGCAGCACCACCCGCGCCAGCTCTGCGCCAGAGTCAGGGTCGTGGCAGGTCACGCACGAGCCACCCCAATGGGCGATCCACAACCGGCCCTGGGCGTCTGTGGTCATGCCATCGGGCACACCGTCGCCAGGCGCAAAACGGTTCCACAGCATTTTGTTGGACAAGCTGCCGCTGGCCTCGTCAAGGTCATAACGGTAGGTGCAGCCCTGTACGGTGTCGTTGAAATACAGGGTTTGCGTGGCCTGCGCGCTCGGCCCCGTCCCGCCTTCGCGGGGACCACCGCCCCCCCAAGCCGGGCCGTTGGTCACCACAAACCCGTCGTCATGCCGCGTGCAGCGACCGTCGGGGTCATAGCGGTACAAGGCGCCGGTGGGGCGCTCGCAGTCAAAATCCATCGTGCCCGCCCAAAACCGTCCTTGTGCATCACATTTGCCGTCGTTGAAACGGTTGCCATCACGATCGGGTTCGGGCTGGTGCAGATGGTGGGGCTCGGTGTCACAGGCCGGATCAAAAAACGCGAAACTTCGGCGCAGGGTCACCAACAGCCCGGGGGCGCTGGCCCGCTCGGCCAACGCCGTGATCTCCTCGGAAAATGCCCATTGGCGGTGCTCACCCAGGGCCGGGTCCCAGCGGTGCAGGTGGCACGACAGAATGTCCACCCAATACAGGGCCTGCTCACGCACAGACCACAACAGCCCTTCGCCCAGCGCAGCGCCAAGCGCCTGCTCGCAGCGCAGAGTGCCCATCAAGGGGGTCGAAAAAGCGGTGGCCGGTAGGCCCACTGGCGAAAAATGGGGGGCAATCAAGGCAGTCTCCGGTTGTTGTTTATGCACATGTCTATCGCATGGGTCTTGACGGGCGGCATCTTATCAACGCCAATTGATGCTTGTAATTAATATTTTTATCATCAATTGATACTTAAATTGATATGTCAAAATTTTCACACACCATGAGTCAAACCCCAGAAACAGCAGCGCCCGCCGGTTTTTCACGTTTCCCTAGCCTCAACGGCCGCACCGTCTTTGTCACCGGTGGTGGCAGCGGCATTGGCGCCGCCATCGTCAAGGCCTTTGCCGAACAAGGCGCCCGGGTGGCCTTTGTGGACGTGGCACAGCAGGCCAGCGAAAGCCTGGTGCAAGAGATCGCTGATGCGGGGCTTGCACGCCCGTGGTGGCGTGTGTGTGATGTGCGTGACGTGCCGGCCCTGCAGGCCTGCATCAGTGCAGCCGCCGCTGAGCTGGGCGATATTTCGGCGCTGGTGAACAACGTGGCCAGCGACGATCGGCATTCGCTCGAATCTGTCACGCCAGCGTATTACGACGAACGCATGGCCATCAACGAGCGCCCTGCGTTTTTTGCCATTCAGGCCGTGGTGCCGGGCATGCGCCGCCTGGGCGCCGGTTCGGTCATCAACCTGGGTTCGACGGGCTGGCAGGGCAAGGGCGCTGGCTACCCTTGTTACGCCATTGCCAAATCGTCCGTCAATGGACTGACCCGGGGCCTGGCCCGCACACTGGGGGCGGACCGCATCCGCATCAACACGGTGTCGCCCGGTTGGGTCATGACGGAGCGCCAGATCAAGCTGTGGCTGGACGCCGAAGGCGAACTTGAAATCGCCCGCAACCAGTGCCTTCCCGACAAGTTGCGTCCCCACGACATTGCTCGCATGGTGCTGTTTCTGGCGTCTGACGACGCCGCCATGTGCACGGCGCAGGAGTTCAAAGTGGACGCGGGCTGGGTGTAAACACCCAAGCGTCATTCACCCGGCGCAGCAAACGCACCCTGGGGGCGGGCGTTCGGCACGGCCCGCCTGGGCCCCTGGGCCAATGCAAAACGATGCAGCACGCCACCGCCCCTTTTTTTTAATCCGCGTCCAGCCTGCACCCGTACTGGGTCATGCTGCTCTGCTTGATGGCTTTCATCATCACCTTGGCCGCTGGCGACAACAAACGGTCACTGCGGGTGATGATGCCAAACGCATCCATATGGCACGGCATGGCCAGCGGCAGCACCGAGACAAAACCGTGCGACGCGTAATAGTGCGCCACGTCGGCCGCCACCACGGCGACCATGTCACTTTGCTGGAGCATGCGCGTAATAAACAGCAGCGCCGAGGTCTCCACCGTATTGATCGGCGGCGCAAGGCCATCTTGCTGAAACATCAGATCAAACCGGTGACGCAGCACACTGCCTGCGGGCGGCACGATCCAGCAGGCCGACACCACATCGCGCAGCGTCAATCCGCTGATGCCTAGCAATGGGTGCCCAGGCCGCGTCATGGCACACACCATTTCTTCGGTAAGCGGCTCGTAGCGCAGGTTGCTTTTGTCATGCTGCGCATACAGCCGCCCGACCACGATGTCGAGCTTGCCTTGCTCCAGCCGATCCAGCAGCACGGGGCTGGTTTCGATGTCCAGTGAAATACGCAGGTTGGGATGCTCTTGCTTGACCTGCGCGACCGCCGCAGGTAGCAGGCTCAGGCCAGGCGAGGTGATGGCGCCGATACCCACCTGACCAAAGTGCCCGGTTTTGAGGGCCCCGATTTCGTCATGCGCCTGGTTCAGGCTGGCCAGGGCCATGCGTGCGTGGCGAATCATGGCCTCGCCATACCAGGTAGGGCGCATGCCGCGCGGCAGGCGATCAAAGAGCGAAACCTCGAGCACGTCCTCCAGGTCCTTGAGCAGCTTTGATGCAGCGGGCTGCGTCATGCTGAGCACCTGGGCGGCGCGGTGGATGTTGCCCTCCTCGGCCAACGCCACCAGCAGCAGCAGTTGCCGCGTTTTAAGGCGTGCCCGGATGAACCAATGGTTATAGGTGCTCATGGGGTTTTCCAGAATGTGTGAATCGATATGTATTTTGTCTAAAAAACTATTGGATTGATATCAAATTCATTCATAAACTTCGCGGCTAAAGGAACAAAGGCCCCCATGAAGTTCGGCGACATGCAGCACACGCCCCGGCACCTGATCAATGGCCGCTGGGAGACAGGCACCACCACCGGGGTGAGCACCAACCCATCGGACACCCGCGAGGTGGTGGCCGAATATGCACGCGCCGATCGCAACCAGACCGAGCAGGCCATTCGCGCTGCCGCCGACGCCCTGCCTCATTGGGGCCAAAGCAACCCCCAGCGCCGCGCGGACGTGCTGGACATGGTGGGCAGCGAGTTGTTGGCCCGCAAGGATGAGCTGGGCGCGCTGCTGGCACGGGAGGAAGGCAAAACACTGCCCGAGGCCGTGGCCGAGGTTGCACGCAGCGGGCAGATTTTCAAGTTTTTTGCGGGCGAGGCACTGCGCATTCCCGGCGAACTCATGGCCTCCGTGCGCCAAGGGGTACAGGTGGATGTCACCCGCGAACCCGTGGGCGTGGTGGGCATCATCGCGCCCTGGAACTTCCCCTTTGCCATCCCCGCCTGGAAGATTGCACCCGCGCTGGCCTATGGCAACACCGTGGTGTTCAAGCCTGCCGAACTGGTGCCGGCCTGCGGCTGGGCGCTGGCCGAAATCATCAGCCGAAGCGGTTTGCCGGCCGGTGTGTTCAACCTGGTCATGGGCAGTGGCCGCGAAGTGGGCCAAACCCTGGTGGACCACCCTTTGGTCAATGCCCTCAGCTTTACTGGCTCCGTCTCGACGGGCGAGCGCATCCTGCGCGCGGCAACAGCACGGCGGGCCAAGGTGCAGCTGGAGATGGGCGGCAAAAACCCGCTGATCGTGCTGGCAGATGCCGATATGGAGCAAGCGGTTGATTGCGCACTCAACGGCTCGTATTTTTCGACCGGCCAGCGGTGCACCGCATCGAGCCGCCTGATCGTGGAAGCCCGTGTACATGACACTTTTGTGGCCAAACTCAGCGAACGGATTGCTGCGCTCAAAGTGGGGCATGCGCTCACACGCGGCACCGAAATGGGCCCCGTGGTAGACAGCGCCCAGCTCGATCAAAACCTGGCGTATATCGACATTGCACGCAATGAAGGGGCCGAGCATGTGTGGGGCGGCGAGCGGCTGGAGCGGCCCACGCCCGGCCACTACATGAGCCCTGCTCTTTTTCTGGCCCGGCCTGAACACCGCATTGCGCGCGAAGAGATCTTCGGCCCCGTCGCCTGCGTGCTGCGTGCCGATGACTACGAACACGCGCTGGCACTTGCCAACGACACCCCTTATGGCCTTTGTGCAGGCCTTTGCACTACGTCACTCAAACGCGCCATGCATTTCAAGCGCCATGCCGTCGCGGGCATGACCATGGTCAACCTGCCCACGGCGGGTGTGGATTTTCACGTGCCCTTTGGTGGGCGCAAGGAATCGAGCCACGGCTCGCGTGAACAAGGCCGTTATGCGGCCGAGTTCTACACCACCGTCAAGACCGGCTACATGCTGGCCTGACGGTATCTCCCCGCAACCGGTCATCAATCAACCATTAATAACAGGAGACAAGATGATGAAACTGAACCGCCGAACCCTGGCTGCCGCATTGGCCTGTGCCCCCGTAGCAGCCCTGCTCCCAGCCGCAGCATGGGCACAAAAGCCCATCGTTCTGGGTTTCAGCCAGGTGGGCGCCGAGAGCGAATGGCGCACAGCCAACACCGAGTCGATCAAGTCGGCGGCCAAAGAAGCAGGCATTGAGTTGAAGTTCTCGGACGCTCAGCAAAAGCAGGAAAACCAGATCAAGGCCATTCGCGCCTTCATCGCCCAGAAGGTGGACGTGATCGCGTTCTCGCCCGTTGTGGAGTCGGGCTGGGAGCCGGTGTTGCGCGAGGCCAAGGCCGCCAAGATTCCGGTGGTGCTGACCGACCGCGCCGTGAACACCAAAGACAGCTCGCTGTACGTGACCTTCATGGGCTCGGACTTTGTGGAAGAAGGCCGCAAGGCGGGCCGCTGGCTGGTCGAGAAGATGAAGGACCAAAAGGGCGATGTCAACATCGTCGAACTGCAAGGCACCGTGGGATCGGCCCCGGCCATCGACCGCAAGAAGGGCTTTGAAGAAATCGTCAAAGCCGATCCGAAGTTCAAGATCCTGCGCTCGCAAACCGGGGACTTCACCCGCGCCAAGGGCAAGGAAGTGATGGAAGCGTTCCTCAAGGCCGAAGGCAAGAAGATCAACGTGCTGTATGCGCACAACGACGACATGGCGATCGGCGCGATCCAGGCCATCGAGGAAGCCGGACTCAAGCCAGCGCAAGACATCACCATCATCTCCATCGATGCGGTCAAGGGCGCGTTCGAAGCCATGATCGCCGGCAAGCTCAACGTGAGCGTGGAATGCAGCCCCCTGCTGGGCCCCCAGCTCATGGCAGCCGTCAAAGACATCAAGGCGGGCAAGACGGTGCAAAAACGCATCGTGACCGAAGAAGGCATCTTCCCCATGGAAGTGGCGGCCAAAGAGTTCCCCAAGCGCAAGTACTGATCCGCTGATCCAGTGATTCAGTGATCCCCTGATCCGCACGGCCCTCACGGGCCTCGGTCGCATTCCTCGCACGCCGGTGCAGCCAGCGGCGTGCCTTTTCAAACCATAAAAATTCAGGAGACTTAATCCATGAAACGTGCCGTTCTCAAAGCCGTAGCCGCCACCCTCGCCCTGGGGGCCTTCGGTGCCCTGCCCCTGGCCCATGCCCAGGACAAGGGAAGCATCGGCATCTCGATGCCCACCAAGTCGTCGGCCCGCTGGATCGCCGACGGCGACAACATGGTCAAGGTGCTCAAGGAACGCGGCTACAAAACCGACCTGCAATACGCGGAAGACGACATTCCCAACCAGCTCGCACAGATCGAGAACATGATCACCAAGGGTGCCAAGGTTCTGGTGGTGGCAGCCATTGACGGCACCACGCTGTCCAAGGCCCTGCAAAGCGCCGCGGACAAGGGCATCAAGGTCATTGCCTATGACCGACTCATCAAGGGCACCAAAAACGTGGATTACTACGCCACGTTCGACAACTTCCAGGTTGGGGTGCTGCAAGCCACCTCCATCGTGGACAAGCTGGGGCTCAAGCAAGGCAAGGGGCCTTTCAACATCGAACTCTTTGGCGGCTCGCCGGACGACAACAACGCCTTCTTCTTCTATGACGGCGCCATGAGCGTGCTGCAGCCGTACCTGGACAGTGGCAAGCTGGTGGTGCGCAGCAAACAAACCGGCATGAACAAGGTGGGCACCTTGCGCTGGGATGGCGCGGTGGCACAGGCCCGCATGGACAACCTGCTGTCGGCTTATTACGGCAAGGAAAAAGTGCATGCCGT
>RCMZ01000533.1_pt1 | contig 29971 bp, 12 predicted proteins | sample 2041141 | NCBI WGS metagenome assembly RCMZ01 (sample SAMN09708263, study PRJNA481090) | Wastewater metagenome, whole genome shotgun sequencing project. | biome: sewage; isolation source: Davis station wastewater (DW) | place: Antarctica: Davis Station | collected 2010-03-01 | reverse complement strand
GCTGTGGCTTTGAGGCCTGTCAATAGGCGCTTATCCACAAAGATATCCACAGTCCGTGTGGATATCTGAAAAAGCGCTTAACAATCCGCCACTTAGGCTATTGCGGCAAATCCGCGCGCCGCATTTGCCGGCGCGAACGGCGAAATGGGTCCCGCGCACAAGGCTGTATGTCTATCCAGTGCTCTTGTTTTGTCACTAAAAGTAAGCGCGGGGCATCAGGGGGTGCCGGCGGGCGGGGCGGGCGGCGTGCCGCCATTGCGGGCCAGGGCGGCCGCGAGGTCGGCCAACTGCTGCTGCGCTTCGCGCAGGCTGGCATAGGTGCGCAGCGAGGCGATCACGGTGGTGAACAGCTTGCGCGTCGTCAAGTCCGTCTTGCACCAGAAATCGTTGATGTCGTAATCGATGATGATGCGGTGCTCCAGCGCCTGGCCCGGCTGGCCCGTGCGCAGGATGATGCGCACGGCGCTGTTGTGCAGCTCTTCGCGGATCTGGCGCGCCACTTGCAGGCCCGCATCCTGCGTTTCCATGATGACATCGAGCAGGACCACGGCGATATCGGGCGTGGCGCGCAGCACGCTGAGCGCCTCGGCGCCCGAATAGGCGTGCAGGAAACTCAGCCGGCGCCCCTGGAAACTGGCCTGGCTGAGGGCGAACTTGGTCACCACGTGCACGTCGACATCGTCGTCGACGATCAGCACGCGCCATGGCGCCGGCGCGCCGGCTTGCCCGGATGCGCCGCCGGCATGCTCCAGCGGCTCATCCATCAGCCAGTCCGGTTCGTCCGCCGCCTTCGCGGCACTATCGCTATCCATATTCATGCATTTTCCAACGTTGATCGTTCCCCTTCACTCCACACTATGCCAGTCCGCAAGGTTTGTCAAAACAATGCTGTTCTGGCAATGGGTGAAATGGCCCTGGCTATCGCTGCACGGCAAAAATATATTTTCATAGTCGTGAAGTAACTTTGCCCAAGCGCAAATGCGTGCTTGCAAGTCATTGATTTTATTCGACTAAAAAAATGCCTGCGAAATCAGCAAATTATTGAAAGCCGCATCAATACTGGCGTTGCGGCTTGTCAAGAGGGGTTTATCAACAACTTTATCCACAGTTGCTGTGGATATCTAAAAAAGCCGTGTAAAAACGGGGCCTTAGCGCGATGGCGAGGCTGGATGCGAGGGACTCATGCGGCCATGCCTACTCCGCTCAGCTCGGCAAATGCCTGCAGGAAATGCTGCTTGGCTTCGGCCGGTCCCATGGCCTCGATTATACCGGGCAAGGGGGCGATGCCGTCAAGGTAGGCCCAGCGCTCGGCCGAGTGGGGCATCAGGTCGCGCTTTTCCGTCGCCAGCGCGATCAGGTCGGCCTGCTTGATGGGCGCGTAATCGGAAAAGTCGATGCCGTAGGTGGCGGCGATGATGGCGCTCACCTTGTCTTCCAGCGCGGCAAATTCCGGCAGCAGCACTTTCAGCGGCTTCACCATGTCGCCCAGGTAAGCCTCGGCGGCGTCGTGCAGCAGCGCGGCCAGGCGCAGGGGCGGCGGCACGAGGCTGGCGACGATCAGGCTGTGCTGGGCAATCGAGTAAAACACGTGCGTCTGCCCGTTGAAGCGGCACTGGTAGGCCAGGCCGTGGGCGATATCCTCGATGGCGACCTTGTCGATATGCGGGCGCAAGGGATAAAAACGGTTGCCGGAAAAAGTTGACACGTAGTCGGTGGTAATCATTGCCATGGCATGGTGCTCGGAACGCTCAAGATGCTGCATCGTACACCCGATGGCAGGGGCTTGCCCCGGCAGCCGCGCGCGCCAGCGGCCTTGCCGCAGGGAGGGACGCCACGCTATGCATCTTGGCAAATCCTTTAATTTATTTCATATCATTCATTGATCTTTCTCAAATACACTATATCAATCTTGTTTTTCTGAAACCTACTTTGGGGGCAGGGCAATGACGGCGATTCCTTCGGCAAGACCTTCGTATATCTATCAGGGCGGTTCGGTGATGATGCACTCGCCGCTGCAATTGAAACAGTCGGAAATATATGGCTATTTCGTCAAGGGCGACCTGGCGAAGCTGCAGGCGACCGTCAACACCACCCTGAACCAGGTGGCGGGCCGGCGCCTGACCCTGAAAGCCCTGTCCCCGTACGTGATGCTGACGTTTACGCGCGTCAACCATGCCGACTCCGCCAATCCCGTCGACCAGGCCAAGGGCTGGATCACGGAAGTCGACATCGTCACCTGGATCATGGTCGGCCAGATGGATGAACACGGCAAGCTGGCGCATATCTACTGGTATCCGTGCCACATTTTCGTCGACGACGCCATGGCCCTGATCAACGGGCGCGAGCTGTTCGGCTACCCGAAATACCTGTGCGAATATGAAATTCCCGTGGCCGGCAGCGAGCCGCTGCGCTGCTCCGTGGCCGCCAAGGGATTCCAGCACTTTTCGCCGGAAACGCCACTGGCGCTGCACCCGCTGCTGGAAGTCAACGCCACCGTGCAGACGGGGCCGCACAAACCCGTCAACAGTTTCCTGGAACTCATCGAGCAGGCGTTCAAGATCTTCCTCTCCATCCCCGATTTCTTCGACATGGACCAGGCCGGCTGGGCCGACATCCTGTCCCTGCTGCGCAAGCCGCGCATCGACCAGATTTTCCTCAAGCAATTCCCCGACAGCGCGGGCGTGAAGGCCGTATACCAGGCGCTGGTGGCGGCGCCGGCCGAGATCAACCGCCTGCACAGCGCGCGCCTGCTCGGCTACGACTACGAATGCACCTTGCACGCCTTCGACAGCTTCCCGCTGGACCAGACCCTGGGCCTGCAGCTGGGACCGCAGGCGGCCATCCTGCCCTTCAACGTGCAGTTCGATTTCACGGCCATGCCGGGCGAGGAGCTGGTCGACAATTCGCAGATCGCGCCGGAAAAGATCGCCATCCTCGGTGGCGGCGTGGCGGCCATGACCACCGCGTATTATTTGACGAGCCAGCCGGGCTGGCAAAACCAGCATGACATCACCGTCTACCAGCTGGGCTGGCGCCTGGGCGGCAAGGGCGCCAGCGGACGCAATGCGCAGGCGGGGCAGCGCATCGAGGAGCACGGCCTGCACATCTGGTTCGGCTTTTATGCCAACGCCTTCAAGATGATCAAGGAAGCCTACGCCAGCCTGCAGCGCCCGCCCGGATCGCCGCTGGCCACCTGGCGCGACGCCTTCAAGCAGCACGACTACGTGGCCCTGTCCGAAGACGTGAAAGGGCAGTGGCGCAACTGGTCGATCGTCTTTCCCACCTTGCCGGGCGAGCCGGGCGAGGGCGGCGAGGACATCACCCTGTGGCAGATGGCCATCGCCATGGTGGGCTGGATCGAGCAGTGGCTGCGCCAGATCCGGCAAGTGGCCGACGCCGACGCGCGCATCGTCCGGGCCAGCGCATCGCAAGGAGAGGGCGTGTGGCCGGGCTGGCTGCGCCGCCTGGCCGACGAAGTGGTGGGGCAGGCTGATGAACTGGGCCTCGACGTGGGCCTGTCCGTGGGCGCGCTGGCGGCGCTGGTGGCCGACCTGGCGCCCGATTCCACGCGCCACGACGTGGCGCGCCACCAGCTGCTGGCCAGCACCCTGAACGGCATCCGCGCCTGGCTGCGCCTGCGCTACCGCGCGCTGATCGATGGCGACGATGAATTGCGGCGCCTGTTCATCTGCCTGGACCTGGGCATCACCGTCATGAAGGGCATGTTCCAGGATGGCGTGTTCAAGAACGGCTTCGACGTCATCAACGATATCGACTTGCGCGCCTGGCTGCGCAAGCATGGCGGCGACGAGCAGTTCAGCGTCAACTCCGCCCCCGTGCGGGGCTTCTACGACCTGGTGTTCGCCTACGAGGGCGGCGATTTCGCCAAGCCGAACATCGAGGCGGGCACTTTGCTGCGGGCGATGGCGCGCATCGGCCTGGCCTACAAGGGCGGCATCATGTTCAAGATGCAGGCCGGCATGGGCGACACGATCTTCACGCCCCTGTACGAAGTGCTGGAAAAGCGCGGCGTGAAGTTCAAGTTCTTCCAGCGCGTGGAGGAACTGGTGCCGGGCGCGGGCGACATCGACAGCATCCGCATCACCGAACAGGTACAGCTGCGCAACCCGGCCGCCGGCTACGCGCCGCTGGTCGACGTCAAGGGCCTGGCCTGCTGGCCCAGCGCGCCCGACTACGCGCAGCTCGAACCCGGCCAGGCGGCCCTGCTGCAGGACAAAGAGGTGAACCTCGAATCGTACTGGAGCGACTGGCCGCGGCAGTACCAGCAGGCGTTCGGCCGGCAGCTGCCCGTCACCGTCTTGAAGCGGGGCGTCGATTTCGACAAGGTGGTGTTCGGCATTTCCATCGGCGCGCTGCCCGCCCTGTGTCCCCAGTTGCTGGCGCAAAGCCCGGCCCTGCGCTTGAGCGCCGAGAAGGTGAAGACGGTGGCCACGCAAGCCTACCAGGTGTGGCTCAACAAGAACCTGGCGCAGATGGGCTGGACCACGCAGCCGAAAGGCCAGCAGCCGGTGCTGTCGGCCTTCACGGAACCGTACGACACGTGGGCGCCGATGGACCAGCTGCTGGCGCACGAGGACTGGCCGGCGGGGCTGGAGCCGAAGAACGTCTCGTACTTTTGCAGCGCCTTCCCCGTCGACAGCTACCCGCCCGTCACCGACACGGATTTCCCCGCCCGCTGCGCGCAACGCGCCAAGCAGGGCGCGCTGCACCAGCTCGAGCGCGAGATCGGCGCGCTGTGGCCCGAGGCGGGCGCGCCCGGCGCGTTTCCGTGGCAATGGCTGGTCGATGCGAAGGCGGGGACGGGGCCGGCGCGCTTCGACAGCCAGTACTGGCGCGCCAACGTCGATCCGTCCGAGCGCTACGTCATGTCGGTGGTGAACAGCACGCAGTACCGTCTGGCCACCGACCAGTCGGGTTTTTCCAACCTGTTCCTGACGGGCGACTGGATCAGGACGGGCATCAACGCCGGCTGCGTGGAAGCGGCCGTGATGGCGGGCATGCAGACCTCGCGCGCCATGACGGGCTACCCGGCCGTGATCCAGGGCGAGACGGATTTCTAGTCTTGCTATGATGACGTTTCATTGAACCTTGCGCGAGCATGCCCATGAAACGCCTGATGCCGCTGTGCCTCGTCCTCGTCCACCTGCACGCCGGCGCCGCGCCGCCTGGCGCGATCGTGCTGTGGCCAGGCGCGCCGCCCGGTGGCGCGGCGCCGGGACCGCAGCGCGACAGCGCCAAAGGTTCCATCACGCAGGTGGCGCAGCCTTACCTGATCGTGCATCGCCCGGCGCGGCCGAACGGCATGGCCGTCTTGCTGGTCAGCGGCGGCGGCTATGCGCATATCGAGGCGGGCAAGGAAAGCGGCCCGGCCGCCGATTGGCTGCAGGCGCAGGGCATCACGGCCTTTGAACTGGTGTACCGCCTGCCCCGGGAAGGCGGCGGGGTCGACGCGCCATTCCAGGATGGCCAGCGCGCCATGCGCGTGATCCGCGCGCGCGCCGCCGAATGGCGCATCGATCCGGCGCGCATCGGCATGCTCGGTTTTTCCGCCGGCGCGCACCTGGCCGGCATGACGGCCGTGCAGCCGGACGCCGCGCGCTACGCACCCGTCGATGCGGCGGACCGGGTCCCGGCGCGCCCCGATTTCGCCGTGCTGCTGTATCCCGTGCTGACCATGCGGCGGCCCTTCGACACGACGCACGCGAAGAAGGAACTGCTGGGAACCCATCCGACGCAGGCGGCGCGCGACGCCATGTCCGTGGAGCTGCACGTCGATGCGCGCACGCCGCCCGCCTTCATCGCGCAGGCGCTGGACGACCCGATTGCGCCTCCCGAAAACAGCCGCCTGATGGCCGCCGCCCTGGACCGCGCGGGCGTGCCCGTGGAACTGCACCTGTTCCAGCACGGCGGCCATGGCTGGGGCCTGGGCCGGGCGGGCAGCGAGCCGGCTGCCTGGCCGCAATTGCTGCTGGCGTGGCTGCAAGGGCATCGCTGGCCGGGCCAGCCTTAGGACATGCTGCCCGAGTGCGCTTCCAGGTCCTGCCGCGCCGCGTCCAGCGCCGCACGGATCTGCGGCAGGTACTGTTCCACCTCATCGAGCCGGCCATTCGAGGCCAGCGTTTCCATCTGGTGGCACAGGCTGTGCAGGGTAGGCCGGCTCAGGTAGCCCGCGCTGCCTTTCAAGGCGTGGAAGGCGGCGGCCGCCGCGCTGGCATTGCCATTGCGCACGGCGTGGCAGGCCAGGTCCAGGCGCCGTGGCGCCTCCAGCAAAAAGGCTTGGGCGATGCGCTGCAGGTGCTGCGGCGACAGGCCCGCCAGCGGCAGGATATGCACGGCCGTGGTCATGGGATCGGCCGGTGCGGATGGTTCGGCGGCGGGCGCCGCGCTGGCGCCATCGAGGCCGAACTGGCGCGCCAGCGCATCGTCGTCGGTGGAGGCCGGCAACGCCGGCGGCAGCGCCTGGCCGCGCGCCAGCAGCAGGTCGATGATGGCGTCGATTTTTTCAAACAGCAGCGCCTCGTCGACCGGCTTGCTGAGGAAGTCGTCCATGCCGGCCGCCAGGTAGCGCTGGCGGTCATGTTCGCTGGCGTTGGCTGTCAGGGCGATGATGGGGATATGCGCGTCGGGAATGGGGAATTGCGCGTTGCCGCCGTCGCGCACCAGGCGCGCGGCCTGTTCGCCATCCATCAGCGGCATGCGGCCATCCATCAGCACGCAGTCGTAGGCGTCGCTGCCCAGCGCCCGCAGCGCTTCCTCGCCGTTCTCGACGATGGTCACGGCATGGCCCATGCTTTCCAGCAGGGTGCCGATGATGATCTGGTTGGTGCGCACGTCTTCGGCGCACAGGATGCGCAGGCGGCAGGCGTGGCGCGCATGGCGCGGCGCCAGGCGCGCATCGGCCGGCGGCGCGTTGCCTTCCAGCAGCGGCAGGCTGAAATGAAAGCGCGAGCCGATGCCGACCCGGCTTTCCACGCCGATGCTCCCGCCCATCAGCTCGACCAGTTCCTTGCAGATGGCCAGGCCCAGGCCCGTGCCGCCGTAGCGGCGCGTGGTGGAATGGTCGGCCTGCTCGAATTTCTGGAACAGGCGCGGCAAGGTGTCGGCATCGATGCCGGGGCCCGTGTCGCTGATGATGAAGTCGATCTGCACGCGGCCGTCGCGGCGCGGCGCCGAGCGGGCGCGCCGCACTTCCAGCAGCACCTCGCCGTTCGCCGTGAATTTCAGCGCGTTCCCCAGCAGGTTGATGAGGATTTGCCGCAGGCGCGTGGGATCGGCGCGCGGGGCAGGTCCAGCGCCAGTTCGCGGCGCAGCAGCAGGCTCTTGGCGTCGGCCTGGCCCTGCACGATGCCGGCCGCGTCGCCGATCAGGGCCAGCAGGTCGAAGTCCAGCGTTTCCAGGCTCAGCTTGCCCGCGTCGATCTTGGAAAAGTCGAGGATGTCGTTGAGGATGGTCAGCAGCGACTCGCCATTATGCAGGCCGATGCGCAGGTACTCCTGCGTACGGCCCCGTATGGACTGGTCGCGTAGGGCGAATTTCAGCATGCCGATGACGCCGGCCAGCGGCGTGCGGATGTCGTGGCTCATGGCGGACAAAAAGTCGATGCGGTGGCGGCTGACCACTTCCGCATGCTCCTTGGCCGTCAGCAGGGCGTCGTTGCTGAGGGTCAGCGCCAGCGTGCGCTCGCGCACGCGCTGCTCCAGGTTGTTGCGCAGCAGACGGATCTGGTCGGCCAGGGCAAACGCCAGCAGCAGGCCGTCGAAGGTGCCGCCCAGCAGAGTCACCAGCTGGGCGTTGTCGACCATGGCCGGCATCAGACCCAGGTTGGCGGGCAGGATCAGGAAGCCGGGCAGCATCAGCGCGACAAACGCCAGCACGAAGAAGCGCGCCGGCTGGTAGCCGCGGCACCAGACGACGATGCCGCAGGTGAGCGCCAGCAGCATCCAGATGGTGATGGCGATGGTGGCCAGCGCGTGCGCATACTGCATGGCGAAGTAGCAGCTGGGCAGCAGCAGCAGCGGCAGCACGAGGTTGACCTTGCTGATGCGGTACAGCAGGGGCGAATAGTCGCGCAGGTGCAGGAAATGCATGTAAAACAGGGTGCTGAAGACGGGCAGCAGGAAAAACGGCACGTAATGCAGCTGCAGCAGGTGCCAGTCGAACAGGTCGGCGAACACATGGAAGGTCATGGCCCAGGCCAGGCCATACGTCAGCACGTACAGCGCGTAATATGCCGAGGCCTTTTCCAGGGTGATGGAAAAGATGAAGAAATTGAACAGGCCCAGCGCCAGCAGGGCGCCGATCGAGGCGACCATGAGGAAATTTTCCTTGCCGACCAGCTTGCGGTAAGCCTGCTGCGTCTTGACGCCGAACATGGGCGCGCGCGCGTAGTACGGGCTGGAAAAACGGATCAGGATGGCATACGTGGCACCCGGCCGCAGCTGCACGTTCTTACCGTAGTGTAGCAAGTACTCGTGCGGGCGCTGGTAGCCCGTCAGCAGGGTCTGGGGGGCGTCGTGCTCCCCGGGACCGTAGACGTGGATGTCGACCAGGTCGATCAGGGTATCGTTCGGATCGATGACCCAGGCCGTCTCGCGCGTGTCGTTGCGCACCTGCGCCAGCAGCCAGTAGGCGCCGCCGAACAGGTCGACTTCGGCGGCCGGGCGCTGCTGCGCCAGCCAGGCGGGCAGGGCGGCGGCATCGGCGGGCGCGGTAGCGTCGCTGGCGAGAAACAGGCGCGCGCCGTGGCCCAGGGTGTGGATGCCTTGCGTCGTCAATGGCAGCGGCTGGAGCTGGAGCTGGGACTGGCCTGGCGCTTGTGCCTGCACCGTGCCAGCCAGGCCCAGCAGGCCCAGCACGAACAGCCACCCGTACAGCCAGGCGCTGGCGCGGAAGCTGGAAGCGCGGTGGCGGGATGGGGATGGGTGGGCTGGCATCGGTGAGTATGGTGATGGTCGCGCGTGGGAGTGGCGGCAACGCCCTGTGCTGTGGAGTGCCCATTTTAATCGACTCTTGGTGGCGCACGCGCAATTTCGTCGGCAACGGACATGCCGCGGCCAGGCCGGCGGCCGGGCTCCGGTATCATGTCGCCTTTTGCCTGCGAGTCATTATGCTCAGTCCCGACCAGTTCCTGGCCTTCCTGGCCGCCGCCGTTCTCATCACCGCCAGCCCCGGCCCCGATAACCTGATGGTGCTGGGCGTGGGCATGTCGCGCGGGCGGCGCCAGGGCATGGCGTTCGGCCTGGGCTGCGCCCTCGGCTGCCTCACGCACACCGTGCTGGCGACCATCGGCGTATCGGCCCTGCTGGCCGCCTCGCCCACGGCGTTTACGGCCCTGAAAGTGGCCGGCGGCCTGTACCTGGTGTGGCTGGGCATCGGCGCCATCCGCAGCCGTGGCGGCGCGAAGGTCGATGGCGCGGCGGCCTTGCCCGATGAATCGCTGCTGCGCCTGTTCGGCAAGGGCCTGTTTGCCAACAGTATCAATCCGAAAGTCGTGCTGTTCTTCCTCTCGTTCCTGCCGCAGTTCATCGTCGCGGGGCAGGGCAATGCCAGCTGGCAGACGGCGCAGCTGGGCCTGGTGTTCACGGCGCAGGCGTGTGTGCTGTTCGGTTTACTTGGCTACTTTTCCGGCGCCGTCGGCGCCTGGCTGAACGGCCGCCCGCGCGCCGGCCTGTGGCTCGACCGCGTGGCCGGCAGCATCTTCATCGCCCTGGGTTTGCGCCTGATCCTGGCGCGCTGATCGCGCCGACCTCGCGCCTGGCCGTGATGCGGAAGGCCAGTTCCATCTGGTCCTGCACGGCCATGGCGCCGCCCAGGATGGCGAACGGCACGATGCCGAAATCGCTCTGCTTCAACAGCAGGGTGCCGCTGGCCTGCAGGCTGCCGCCGTCGGCGCCTGCCTCGATGCGCACGGGCACCTGCACCGCGCGCGTCACGCCGTGCACGGTGATGTCGGCGTCAAGCACCTCGCTGCCGCCACCGCGCCGGGCGTCGACACGCCGGGCGTCGACACGCACCCACGGATAACGTTCCGCGTCGAGCACGCGCACCAGCATGTTCTGGCGCGTGCCGGCGATGGCGTCGGCCGACGGCGTGGTCGTCAGGCCTGCCGCCTGGCGCAGGCCGTCCTCATCCACACTCATCTCGTCCAGCCGGAACCGGAAGGCGGCGCGCCCCGGCGCGGGCGCCACCACGCCTTGCAGGCTGCGGCTGGCGATCACGTGGTCGTGGCCCAGGCGCGCCAGCGCGCCGCCGCGGCGCACGGTAATGGTCAGCAGGGATGCTTGCGGGTCGATCTGCAGCAGGCGCATGCCAGGCTGCTGCCACGCGGGCGCCGGCATCGCGCCCGCTTGCGTGGCCGGCACTGGCGCCAGCGCGGCGGGCGGCGGGGCGAATGGCGAACAGGCCGCCAGCCAGCCGCAGACACAGGCGCAAGCGAGCAGGGCGCGGCGGCGGGGAATCGGCATCGATGAGGATTGCTGGAAGGGCATGGGCAGGCAGTGATGGCGCGGTGGGCAATGTGCCAATGGTAAGCGATCGGGCAGGCCAGGGGCCAGCCCTGTTCGCGCCGCCGTGGATTGTTGCGCCGGCAAGCTGCCTGCAAAACAAGACCAGTCGGGTACGGCGATGCCTAACTCAGCAGTGAAGGCGGCGTCTGGAAATGAAAATTGGTATTGACTATTGAAAAGAAAGAAAATCTGGCGGGAGAAATATTATCAATATCTTTTGATTAATATTTTATTGTGGATGTAATAGCGGTGGCGCCTTGAAATAATCAGTGACAATCAGAATTAATAATTGCATTTGGAAAACAAACTATGTATTTGATAGTTTCTCATGATTATGTAATTGATAATTTAAATAATCAGTTGAGTCGATCAGTATAAGCATCAATCGAGAATGTCGACTTGATCAGCATGTTAATTAAAGGAATGTGTTGCGAAATATCAACGAATAAATTTAATTTCTTTGTTGGAAACAAAAAAAGCCGCCGTCACGTACGCTTGAACTGTTACTTGTCCATATAATTGTGTCAATTTAATGACATTTTAATATCGATCTGCGCCTTGCAGCGGAACATTTCATAGCGAACAACATGACAAAAAAATCACAGGGTGCGGTGCATGCCGGCCGCCAGAACTTCGCCTCGCCCGCCCCGCGTCCGCCTGTTGCCGCCATTGCCCGCCGTGCCATCCGCCTTGTGACCGGCCTTGTCGGCGCGTCCCGTTTTTCCACCGGCATCACGCATGCCCGCCGCACGCCGCTGCTGGCGCTGGCCGCCATCTTGCTGGGCGCTGCGGCGCCCGCCAGCGCGCAGGTGCTCTGGGAGGATTACCGCGGTATCGACCGCGTGCCGGCCAATCCGCTCACGCCCAATTACAACAATGGCTTCGATGCCGGCAGCACGGCCAGGCTGGCCAGCCTGATGGCGCTGGCCGCCAATCCCGGCGCCAACGCGGCGCGCACGGGGAGCTCGGCCCAGCTGGACTGGGCCAATGGCTCGTCTGCCGCTCCGGGCCAGCTATGCAATCTCGATACGCAGCAGACGTCGCCTGCCTGCCGCGCGTGGATCATGGGCCGCGCGATGTACACGCTGGTGGTATTTCCGCAAGCGGGCAACTATAAGTTCAGCGTGGCGCACGACGATGACGTGAAAGTCGATTTTTCCACCCAGTATTCGACCAATTACCGCAGCGCCGTGTATAACGTGGCCGTCGGCAGCGTGGCCGAATATTCGAATAATGAAACGGATTTCCAGAATCTGGCCGGCAATTTCAATAGCGCCACACCGGGGGGCTGTTATCTGGCCCGCGTCCTGTGGAATAACGTCGGCGGCATCAATTATTTGCACATGCGCTGGACGCGTCCCGACAATGTCACGGAAATCATTCCCGCTTCCCAGTTGCGCGATCCCGGCCTGGCCAGTTCCTATACCAGTTGCACCAACGCCAAGACCGACTTGGCCGTGGGCAAGGTCGGACCTGCCACGTTTTCCGTTGGCAAGCCCTTCAGCTACACCATGAAGGTGTGGAACCGGGGACCGGCCGTCAGCACGGGCGCCACCTTCAGCGACGTCCTGCCCGCCACCCTGAGCAATGTCAGCTGGACGTGCGCCGCCAGCGGCACGGCCTCGTGCGGCACGAAAACCTCGGGGGCCGGCAGCAACAGCGTGACCATCACCATGGGCGCCTTGCCCTTGAATGCCGCCGTCAGCGACCCCACCAGCGGCGCGTATCTGACAGTGACCATCACGGCCACGCCCGGCGACGCGGCCAGCATCGTCAACACGGCGAATGTCACCGTCTCGCCGAACGAGACGGATAGCGACCTGAGCAACAACAGCAGCAGCACCACGGCCACCGTCAGGACGAATACCTTGACGGTGACCAAGGCGCTGGCGCCCGTCAGCGACGCCGGCCTGTTCATCATGAACGCCAACGGCACGCCTGGCGCGCAGGGCGGCAATGGCGCCACGGCCAGCGCCGTGGTGCGCGTGGGTAACGTGGCGACGTTCGCGGAAAGCGCGGGTACGGGCACCGCGCTGGCGCAGTACCAGAGCAGCTACAGTTGCGTGCGCACGGATACGGCCGCCGTCATCGCCAGCGGCGCGGCCGCGTCGGGCAATCTCACCATGCCGGACGCGCCCGTGGCGTGCACCATCAGCAACCGCCGCCTGCAGGCGGACATGCAAGCCGTTACCACCGTGCCGCCCGGCCCCTACAATGCGGGCAGCGCCATCACTCTCACGGGCGTGTGCACGAATAACGGCCCCGACAACGCGGCCGTGCCCACCTGCGTGATGAGCGGCTTGCCGGCCGGTACCACGCCCAGCTGCAGCGTGCCTGCCGCGCCCTTCATTCCCGGCTCGCGCATCAATTGCAGCGCCACCTTCAACCTGCCCGCCAGCGGCAGCCTGACGATCACCACCACGGCCGGCAGCACCACGCTCGATCCCGTGCCGGCGAATAATGTCGACAGCGACCCGCTGGGCGTCGTCAGCCCCCTGGTGCGCGTGCAGAAAAGCGTCGACAAGACGGCCGCCACCGTGGGCGACACGCTGCAATGGACCCTGGGCGCCGCGAACAGCGGCACGGGCGCCACCACGGCCGCATTGACCCTGACCGATACCTTGCCCGCCAACCTGGCCGCCATCGTCGTCACGCCCACGGCTCCCACCACCTGCGCGGCGCTGGCCGGCAATACGCTCACCTGCACGGTGCCGGCCGGCCTGGCAGCGGGCGCCAGCGCCCAGGTCAGCATCAGCGCCAGCCCCACGGCGGCGGGCAACTTCATCAACAGCGTGCTGCCGTCGGGCGGCAATGGCGCCAGCTGCCTCGCGCCGGCCGCCTGCCAGACGACGACCGTCGTCAGCAAGCCGCTGGTCGACGTCACCACCACCTTGAATGGTTTCCCCGGCACCTCGAACGCGGGCGATATCATCGCTGGCGTGGTCACCTACGCCAACCAGGGGCCGGGCGCGGCCGAAGGCGTGACGTACAGCCTGCAACTGGCCACGGGCCTGGCGGGCGTCTCCGTCACCGGCGTGAGCGGCAGCTACAACGCGGGCACGGGATTCGTCACCTTCACGGGCTTGCCCGTGACCTTGGCATCGGGGCAGACATTCAGCTTCAACCTGTCGTACACCCAGCCGGGCAGCAATATCTCCTCCGTCACCAGCATCATCGCCACCACCTCGACGGAAGTGGCGAACGACTTGCCGAACATGGCCAGGGTGACGGTGCCAGGACCGAACGTGCGCGTCACCAAGACGGCCAACAAGGCCACGGCCAACGTGGGCGAAGACATCACCTGGACGATCACGGCCAGCAATACGGGCAATATCGCCAACCAGGGCATCGTCAGCCTGGCCGACTTGCTGCCGCCGAACCTGGTGGTGACGAACGTGGTGGCGGCACCGGGCGTGACGTGTCCGCCGCTGGCCAGCTGGGTGGCGTCGAGCACGCAGACGTGCACCGTCGCCGCCGGCCAGCTGGCGGCCGTGAACGGCAGCCGCACCGTCACCATCACCGCGCATGCGACGGCGGGCGGCAGCCTGTCGAACCGCATCATGCCCGGCGGTCCCGACAACCCGGCCTGCAGCTCGGCCAGCGTGTGCCAGACGACGAGCACCATCACCAGCCCGAAAGTGGCGGTGAAGAAAACCGTCGACCATGCCACCGTGAATATCGGCGCCACCCTGAGCTGGAGCGTGACGGCGACGAACAGCGGCGATGGGGTGAGCACCGCGGCCATCACCCTCACCGATACCCTGCCGGCCAACCTGGTGGGCCTGAACGTGGCCCTGGTGGGCGGCGCCACGTGCGCTGTTCCAGTGGGCAATATCCTCAGCTGCACCGTGCCGGCCGGCCTGGCCGCCAATGGCGGCGTCGCCGGGTTCACTGTGACGGCCCAGCCTGCCGCCGCCGGCACCTATGCCAACAGCGTCGTGCCGTCCGGCCCCGACAACCCGGCCTGCGCCACGCCCGCCGATTGCGCCACCACCAGCACCGTGACCAGCCCCAGCGTGGCCGTGACGAAAAGCGTCGACAAGGCCACCGTCAACCTGGGCGACACCATCACCTGGACCTTAAAGGCGCGCAACAACGGCAGCGGCCCGACGAATGCCGTCATCACCCTGACGGACAGCTTGCCCGCCAACGTGGGCGCGCTGCAGATATTGCCTGTCGCGCCCGTCTCGTGCGGCGTGCCCGCCGGCACCACCTTGACGTGCAGCGTGCCGGCAGGCCTGGCTGCGAATGCGGAAGCGAGCGTCGTCGTGAAAGCCGTGGCGAATGCGCCCGGCACGGTGGCCAACAGCCTGCTGCCGTCCGGCCCCGACAATCCCGTCTGCGCCACGCCGGGCGCCTGCCAGACGACGACCACCGTCACCAGCCCCAACGTGGCGGTGAAGAAAAGCGTCGACAAGGCCACGGTCAACGTGGGCGAGACGATCACCTGGACCTTGAGCGTCAGCAATAGCGGCACGGGCGCCAGCACGGGCAGCGTGACCCTGAGCGACACCTTGCCGGCCGGCCTGACGAACGTCGTGATCAGCCCGCAGTCGCCAGCCACCTGCGCGCCGCTGGCCGGCGCGACCCTGACGTGCAGCGTGCCGGCCGGCCTGGCCGCCGGCGCTTCCGCGCGCATCTTCGTGAGCGCCACGGCGACCCTGGCCGGCGCCGCCGTCAACAGCGTGGTGCCGGGCGGTCCCGACAATCCCGCCTGCGTACTGCCCGGCGATTGCGGCACCACCACCACGGTGGTCAAGCTGCTGGTCGACGTCACCACCACCTTGAACAATTTCCCGCCGAACACCCTGGCCGGCGACAGCATTTCCGGCATCGTCACGTATGCCAACGTGGGACCGGGTCCCGCCGAAGGCGTGACGTACACCCTGCAGCTGACGCCGGGCCTGGCGAACGTCGCCTTGACGGGCGCCGTCGGCAGCTACAATCCGGCCACGGGCCTGGTGACGCTGTCCGGCCTGCCCGTGACCCTGGCGAATGGCCAGAGCACCAGTTTCAACGTCAGCTACACGCAGCCGGCCGACAACCTGTCGATGGTGACGTCGACGATCGCCACCACCTCGGTGGAAGTGGCGAACGACTTGCCGAACACGGCCATGGCGACCGTGCCCGGTCCCATCATCCGCGTGACGAAACTGGCCGACAAGGCGACGGCCAACGTGGGCGAGACGGTGACGTGGACCATCACGGCGACGAACACGGGCAGCCTGGCCAACCTGGGCGTGGTGACGCTGACGGACATCCTGCCCGCCAACGTGACGGTGCTGTCCGTCACGCCGGGCGCGGGCGTGACGTGTCCGCCGCTGGCCAGCTGGCTGGCCAACAGCGCGCAAGCGTGCACCATTGCTCCCGGCCAATTGGCCGCCGTGAATGGCAGCCGCAGCATCACCATCAGCGCCACGGGCACGTCGGGCGGCAGCCTGGGCAACAAGGTACTGCCGAGCGGACCGGACAATCCCGCCTGCGCGCAGGCCGCGTCGTGCCAGACCACCACCACCATCCTCAGCCCGCAAGTGGCCGTGCGCAAGACGGTCGACAAGAGCAACATCAATGTGGGCGATGCGCTGACCTGGACCATTGCCGTCGCCAACACGGGCACGGGCGCGACGCGCGGCGTCATCACCCTGACCGATACCTTGCCCGCCAACCTGACCGTGTGGCAAGTATTGCCCACATCGCCGGCCACGTGCGCCGTGCCGAACGGCAACCAGCTTGTCTGTTCCATTCCCGCCGGCATGGCGGCGGGCGCCACCTTGAACATCATCGTCAAGGGCGTGGCCAACGCGGCCGGCGCCTTCGTCAACAGCGTGGTGCCGAGCGGTCCGGACAACCCGGCCTGCCTGCAGGCCGGCGATTGCAGCACCACCAGCACGGCCGTCAAGCTGCTGGTCGACGTGACCACCACGCTGAACGGTTTCCCCGGCAGCACGCATGCGGGCGACAATATCGGCGGCACGGTGACTTTCAGCAATATCGGCCCCGGCGCGGCCGAAGGCGTGAGCTACAGCGTGCAGCTGGCGCCCGGCCTGGCCGGCGTCACCTTCAATGGCGTGACGGGCAGCTACAACGCGGGCACCGGACTGGCGACATTCACCGGCGTGCCCGCCACCCTGGCGGCGGGGCAGGGTTTCAGCTTCCAGCTCGGCTATATCCAGCCGGCCAGCAATCTGTCGACCGTCGTCAGCCGCATCGCCACCACCTCGACGGAAGTGGCGAACGACCAGCCGAACGTGGCGACCGTCACCATGCCCGGCTCCATCATCCGCGTCAGCAAGACGGCCAACAAGGCCATCGCCAACGTGGGCGAGGAAATCATCTGGACGATTACGGCCAGCAACACGGGCAGCCTGGCCAACCAGGGCGCCGTGGTCTTGACGGACTTGCTGCCGCCAAATATCGTCATCACGGCCGTGACGCCCGACAGCGGCGTGACGTGCCCGCCGCTGGCCAGCTGGGTCGCCAACAGCCAGCAGAGCTGCAGCGTGGCCATCGGCCAGCTGGCGGCGGGCAATGGCCAACGCCAGATCGTGCTGACCGGCAAGGCCAGCGCGGGCGGCACCCTGGCCAACCAGCTGATGCCGAGCGGGCCGGACAATCCCGCCTGCTTCCAGGCCAGCACGTGCCAGACCAGCACCACCATCACCAGCCCGGCCCTGGCGCTGAAGAAGACCGTCGACAAGACGGCGCTGAATATCGGCGATAGCCTGGGCTGGACCATCACCCTGGCCAACACGGGCACGGGCGCCAGCACGGCCGTTGCCACCATCACCGACACCTTGCCGGCCGGCCTGGCGAATCTCGTCGTCACGCCCGCCGCGCCCGTCACTTGCGCGCCGCTGGCGGGCAATGTCCTCACGTGCAGCGTGCCGGCCGGCCTGGCCGCCGGCAGCGCCGCCACGCTGCAGGTGACGGCGCGCGCCGTCGCCGCCGGCACGCTGGCCAACAGCGTCAGCGTCAGCGGCCCGGATACGCCCGTGTGCCTGCAGGCCGGCGATTGCGGCACCACCAGCACCGTCAGTTCGCCGCTGTTGACGGCCAGCAAAACCGTCGACAAGACGGCGGCCAGCGTGGGCGACACCCTGACGTGGAACCTGACCTTGCTCAATACCGGCACGGGCCCCAGCACCGCCATCGCCACCCTCAGCGACACCTTGCCTGCGGGCCTGGCGAATGTGCTGGTCACGCCGGTGGCGCCCGTCACTTGCGCCGTACCGGCGGGCAATGTCGTCACGTGCAGCGTGCCGGCCGGCCTGGCCGCCGGCGCCAGCGCCAGCGTCAAACTGAGCGCCACGGCCACCCTGTCGGGCAGCCTGGTGAACGCCTTGGTTCCTGGCGGGCCGGACAATCCCGCCTGCGCCGTGCCCGGCGATTGCCAGACCACCACGGTGGTATCGACATTGCTGGTCGACGTGACGACCACCCTGAACGGTTTCCCCGCCAGCAGCAATGCGGGCGACGCCATCCGTGGCGTGGTGACGTTCGCCAATTCCGGCCCGGGCGTGGCGGACAATGTCAGCTACAGCCTGCAGCTGGAAACGGGCCTGGCCGGCGTGTCGCTGAGCGCCATCAGCGGCGCGCCCGGCATCAGCGGCGCCTACAACAGCGGCACGGGCCTGTTCGTGCTGAGCGGCTTGCCGACCACCCTGATCAGCGGACAAAGTGCCAGTTTCAACCTGTTCTATACGCAGCCGGCCAGCAACAGTTCGCGCATCACCAGCGTGGTGGGCACCAGTTCCACGGAAATCGTCAACGACTTGCCGAACACGGCGACGACGAATCTGCCGGGCCCCGTGATCCGCGTCAGCAAGACGGTCGATAAGACGAATGCGGCCGTGGGCGATCTCCTGAGCTGGACCATCACGGCGGTCAACACGGGCAACTTGCCGAATCAAAACCCGGTCGTCATCAGCGACGTCTTGCCCGCGAATATAGTCATTGTCAGCGTCACGCCCGATGCGGGCGTGGCGTGTCCGCCGGCTGCCAGCTGGGCGCCCGGCAGCGTGCAGGCATGCACGGTGGCGGCTGGTCAATTGGCCGCCGGCAATGGCAGCCGCAAGGTCGTCGTCACGGGCCGCGGATCGCTGGGCGGCAAGCTGTCGAACCGCGTCGTGCCCGCCGGTGGCGACAATCCCGCCTGCGACACGGCCAGCGCCTGCCAGGCCACCACCACCCTGGTGGCGCCGCAGGTGACGGTGCGCAAGAGCGTCGACAAGAGCAGCGCCAGCGTGGGCGACTTGCTGACCTGGACGATTACCGCCAGCAATACCGGCACGGGCGCGACCAGGTCCGCCATCGTGCTGACCGATAACCTGCCTGCCGGCGTCAGCGGCGCGCAAGTGCTGTCGACGCAACTGGCCACCTGCGCGCCCGTGGCCGGCAATATCGTCACGTGCAGCGTGACGGCGGGCCTGGCGCCGGGCGGGCAGGCGCAAGTGGTGCTGCGCGCCACGGTGAGCGCGGCCGGCGTGCTGCAGAACACGGTGCTGCCTGCCGGCCCCGACAATCCTGTGTGTGTGCAGGCCGCCGATTGCACGACCAGCACCACGGCCATCAAGCTGCTGGTCGACGTGACCACCACCTTGAACGGTTTCCCCGGCACCACCAATGCGGGCGACCAGATCAACGGTATCGTGACCTTCAGCAACGTCGGCCCCGGCACCGCCGAGAACGTGACGTACAGCCTGAAACTGGCGCAAGGCCTGGTGGGCGTGACCCTGAGCGGCGCCGCGGGCAGCTACGACGCTGTCAGCGGCATGCTGACGCTGCAGGGCTTGCCGTCCAGCCTGGCGCCGAACGAGGTGCACAGCTTTGGCTTGTCGTATATCCAGCCGGCCAGCAATGTGTCGACCATCGTCAGCATCATCGCCACCAGCTCCACGGAAGTGGCGAATGACTTGCCGAACACGGCAACAGTGACCATGCCGGGTCCCGTCATCCGCGTCAGCAAGAGCACCAGCACGGTCAATGCCAACGTGGGCGACAGCATCGTCTGGACCATCACGGCCGTCAACAGCGGCGGCGTGGCCAATGCGGGCATCGTGACCCTGGCCGATCTGCTGCCGGCGAATATCTCCGTGCTGGCCGTCAGCGCCGACGCCGGCGTGACGTGTCCGCCGCTGGCCAGCTGGGTGGCGAACAGCGTGCAAAGCTGCCGCATTGCGGCAGGCCAGCTGGCCGCCGGCAATGGCGCGCGCAGCGTGCGCGTGACGGCCACCGGCACCGTGGAAGGCATTTTGTCGAACCGGGTCATGCCGAGCGGTCCCGATAATCCGGCCTGTGCCCAGGCCAGCAGCTGCGAATCGGGCGTGGTGCTGACGGGGCCGAAAGTGGCGGTGAAGAAAATCGCCAACCGCGCCAGCGCCAACGTGGGCGACACCGTGGCGTGGACCATCACGGCCAGCAATACGGGCAGCGGTCCCACGCGCGCCGTCATGACCCTGGTCGACACCTTGCCGGCCGGCTTGACGAACGTGGTGGTGACGCCGCTGCGCGCCACTTGCGCGCCCGTGGCCGGCAATGTGCTCACCTGCAGCGTGCCTGCCGGACTGATCGGCAATGGCGGCGAAGCCAGCGTGGAAGTGTCGGCCACCGTCACCCAGGCAGGCAGCGCGCGCAACAGCGTCGTGCCGTCCGGCCCCGATGCGCCGCTGTGCCTGGCGCCAGCCGATTGCCAGACCACCACCAACGTCACCAGCCCCAGCGTGATGGTGAAAAAGGTGGCGGACAAGGCCAGCGCCAGCATCGGCGACACCGTCAGCTGGACCATCACGGCCACCAACAGTGGCAGCGGCGCCAGCACGGCGGCCATCATCCTGACGGATGAGCTGGCCGCCAGCCTGACGGACATCGCCGTCACGCCAGCGGCCCCCACCGTGTGCGCACCGCTGGCCGCCAACAAGCTGGTGTGCACGGTGCCGGCGGGCCTGGCGCCCAATGCCGTGGCCGCCGTCACCGTCAGCGCGAAAGTGGCCGCCAGCGGCAGCTTGAGCAATACCATTGTGCCCACCGGCACGGACTTGCCGCGCTGCGCGCAAGCGTCCGATTGCACGGCCGTCACGGAAGTGGCGAACCCGGCCATCGGCGCGGCGCTGGGCGTGGGCAAGGTGACGCAGCTGTCGGCCAAGGTCTTCAACGTGCCATACACCGTGGTGGTGCGGAACGTGGGCAAGGGCACGGCATCGAACGTGCAGGCGCTCGACAGCCTGCGCGCCGCCTTCCCCGAGCCGGTGGCGTGCCGCATCGTCACGCCGCCAGCGGCGCCGGCCATCGCCGGCAGCAGGCAGCTGGCCGTCAACCCGGGATTTGCCGGCGGTTGCGGCGGCGGCGACCTGCGCCTGCTCGGCGGTGACGCGGCCCTGGCCGAAGGCGAACTGACTGTGGTGACCTTCACCGTGCAGATCACCGTGCCGGAGACCAGCGCGCCGCAGTACAACAACAGCGTGTTTGCCAGCGCCCTGGGCGGCAATGTCGCCAACGCGGGCGGCAGCATCAGCGTGCCGCCGGCACCAAGCGCCGGCGCCATCGCCGCCAACCCGGGTTACACGCCGCCGGCGGGCAGCCTCGTGTTTGACGCTTCCAACAATGGCGGTGCGTATGCGGGCGCCGTGGCGACGGCGGCCGAGGTGGCCGCGCTGGCGGAAAAGGCCGACCCTAACCGCAACGGCAACGCGTCGGAAACCGTAGGCGGCGTGCCATTCACGGGCGAAGACATGCCCACGCCCGTGGTCTTGCTGCGCCAGGTGGTCGATGTCATCAAGGCTGTTTCGGCCCAGCAGCAAGTCGATGCCAGCAAGTTCGAGATCAGCTACACGGTGCAGGCGGCCAACCGCTATCCGGCCGGCTATCCGACCTCGACCATGTTGCAGGTGGCGGAAAACCTGAAGGCCGTCTTCCCGACGGCCGCCAGCGTCACCTTCAAGCCGGGCAGCCTGGCCGTCACGGCGCGGCCTGCCGGCGCCACGGCCTGCGTGGCAAACGAGGACTTCAACGGCGTCACGGTGTTTGGCTTGCTGAACGGCAAGGGCGACCTGCAGCCGCAGGAAAGCTGCAACATCGTCTTCACGGTGCTGGTCGACTTCGGTAGCGTGACGGCGATTCCCACCGTGCCGCAACTGAACCAGGTGTATGCCAGCACCATGCTGGGCACGGAAGCGGGCGGGCGCAACGTCGGCCACAGCTACAGCGGTGGCGATGGCGGCAACACGCCGGTGGCGCCCGTCAGCGTGCTGGCCCTGGCCAGTTCGTCCGACACCTTGCTGCTGCCGGCCACGCCGGGCGCCACGCCGCCCAGCTTCACGCCCGTGGTGTTCAACACGACGGACAAGCCGATGTTGTTGGTCAGCAAGAGCGTCAACAAGACGCAGGCCGAGATCGGCGACAGCCTGCAATACACGATCGAGGTGAAGAACACGGGCGTGGCGACGGCATTCGGCGTCAGCGTGCTCGATAAACTGCCGGCCGGCTTCCGCTATATCGACGGCACCACCACGCGCAACAACGTGGTGCAGCCCGATCCGTCCGGCAAGCCGGGGCCGCAGCTGAGCTTCAAGCTGGAATCGCTGGCGCCGAACGCCAGCGCCAGCTTCCGCTACCGCCTGCGCGTGGGCGTCGGTTCGCTGCAGGGCGACGGCATCAACCGCGCCCAGGCCACGACCACCAGCGGCCCGCCGTCGAACGAGGCGCGCGCCAAGGTGAAAGTGACGGGCGGCGTGTTCACCACGGATGCCTGCGTCGCCGGCAAGGTGTTTGTTGACTGCAACAACAACCACGTGCAGGACGAGGAGGAACTGGGCATCCCCGGCGTGCGCCTGTACATGGAGGATGGCACGAACTTCACCACCGACGTGGAAGGCAAGTACAGCTATTGCGGCATCACGCCGAACAGCCATGTGATCAAGGTCGATGGCGCAACCCTGCCACGCGCCAGCCGCATGATGGAAGCGTCGAACCGCAACCTGGGCGATCCGCACAGCCTGTTCCTCGATACCAAGAATGGCGAGCTGCTGCGCGCCGACTTCATCGAAGGCTCGTGCTCGAACCCCGTGCTGGAACAGGTCAAGGCGCGCCGCGCGCAAGGCGAGGTGCGCAGCGTGGAAAGGGAGGGCAGGGGGCCGGGCCTGAGTTTCAGCAGCCAGCCCGCCGGCGCGCCCGCGCAGGCGACCGACAGCGCCAACCAGCCGGTCGTGGCGCCCCGCGCGCCAGCCGCCGTGCCGTCCAAGGCGCCAGCCGCAGGAGGCAGCCATGCGCAATAAGCCTCCCTTCCATCACGTGCCGCTTGCCAGCGCCGCCACAGAGAAACAGGTCATGAAGAAACATCCTCCCGCGCCCCGGCGCCTGGCCGCCGTGCTGGCGCTGCTGGCTTTCCCGGCAGCGGGCCAGGCGCAGCTGCCCTTGCCGGACAGCGCCGCCGGCCCTGGCGTCGTGGCGCCCACCTTTTTCCCAGGCAAGGTGGGCCTGGCCGACTACGCCATCAACCGGGGCGTGGCGCGCATCGCCGTCGAGACGGACTACCGCGAGGCACCGGCCGATGGCCAGAGCCCCGTCAAGGTGACGGTGACACTGTTTGACGAGCAGGGCAAGCCATTGACGGGCACGGCCCTGCTGACCATCGAGGCCAGCGGCGGGCGCATCCTGCTGCCCGGCGCGCGCACCGATGAACTGGGACCGGAGCGGCGCGACGTGGACAAGGTCACGCCCGGCACGCAGCTGACGGTGGACAACGGCGTGGCGACCTTCAGCCTGCTGGCCCCGGCCACGCCGCAGGACGTGCTGCTGCGCGTGTCGGCCGGTGCCGTGGCGGCGCAGGGCACCATCAGCTTCCTGCCGGAATTGCGCGACATGCTGGCCGTCGGCTTGATCGACGGCATCATCAGCAAGCGCAGCCTGTCGAGCAGCGATATTGCGCCGTCGCGCATCAATGACGGTTTCGAGCGCGACATCCAGCGCTGGAGCCGCGCCTTCAACAATGGCAAGGCCAACGTGGCGGGCAGGGCGGCGATGTTCCTGAAGGGCACCATCCGCGGCGACGCCCTGCTGACGGCCGCCTACGATTCCGACAAGGACACGCGCGCGCGCCTGATGCGCGACGTCAATCCGGAAGAGTTTTACCCGGTGTATGGCGACAGTTCCGTGCGCAATTTCGACGCCCGCTCCAGTGACCGCCTGTATGTGCGCATCGACCAGCAGAAAAGCTATGTGCTGTACGGCGACTTTGCCACGGGCGACGGTTTCAGCCAGATGACGGGCGGCGGCGCCGTGGCCAACTTGCAGCAGAGAAAACTGGGCCAGTACAACCGCACGGCGACGGGCGGGCGCGGCCATTACGAAAAAGACGGCATCGTCGCCAACGCCTTCGCCATCAACGATAGCCTGAAGCAGGTGGTGGAAGAGTACCGGGCGAACGGCACTTCGGGGCCGTTCGCCGTGCGCAACAACGACGCCATCGAAAACTCGGAAAAGATCGAGATCGTGGTGCGCGACAAGAACCAGAATGGCAACATCCTGCAGGTGACGCAGCTGCGGCGTTTCGAGGATTACAGTTTCGAGCCGTTCAGCGGGCGCATCCTGTTCAAGCAGGCGATCCCTGCCCTCACGCCGAATGGCGACCCGCAATCGATCCGCATCAGCTACGAGGTGGACCAGGGCGGCGAGAAATTCTGGACCCTGGGCGTGGATGGGCAAGTGCAGCTGGGCACGATGGTTTCCCTCGGCGGGTCGGCCGTGGAAGACAGGAACCCCTTGTCGCCGTACAAATTGCACAGCGCTAACGCGGGCGTGCGGCTGGGCGAGCACAGTCTGCTGGTGCTGGAAGTGGCGCGCACCACGTCCACCAGCTACAGCGCGGGCGGCAATATCTACACGACGCCGTCGGGCCAGGCGGGCGAGCTGCGCGATGAAGTCAGTGGCAACGCGGCGCGGGTCGAGCTGCAGCACAAGGATGACAAGCTCGACGCAAAAGCCTTCTGGAGCCGCTCGGACCAGGATTTCAACAACACGGCGGCCGGCATCACGGGCGGACGCGGCGAGGCGGGGCTGAAGGCGGGCTACAAGCTGACCCCGGCCGTCACCGTGTACGGCGAAGCCATCCGCAGCGACGAGCGCAGCACCGATGCGCGGCGCGAGGCGGCCCGCCTGGGCGTGGCGTGGAACGCCAGCGAGCGCTGGCTGCTCGACGTGTCCATCCAGCACATGAAGGAAAGCGGCGGCATGCCATCGACGGCCGGCATCGCGCCCAATACGTCGCCACTGGGCACGGGCCTCAATCCCACGGGCGGTTTTTTTGGCAACGGCACGGCGAACACGGCCATCGATCCCGTCACGGGCGGCAGCATCACCACGTTTGCGCCTGTCAACCCCGGTGTCGGCGGCGGCACCACGGCGCCGCTCGACGCCACCACCGTGCGCCTGGGCGCGCAGTACAAGGCCACGGACCGCTGGACCCTGACGGGCGAGGTGGAAAAAAGCATCGCCGACACGGACCAGCATCGCTACGGCCTGGGCGCGCAATACCAGCTGGCCGAACGCAGCCGGCTGTATGCGCGCTATGAAAACCAGACGGGACTGGCATCCGCGTATGCGCTCAATCCGGCCGACCGCAGCACCAGCTTTATCGCCGGCGCCGATACGGGCTATATGCCGGGCGGCACCGTGTTTGGCGAATACCGCATGCGCGATGCCATCGATTACAGCCTGAGCAACCAGCGCGACCTGCAACTGGCCTCCGGCTTGCGCAACACGTGGAACCTGGGTGAAGGCCTGGCGGCGAACACGCATATCGAATACCTGAAAGTCATGAACGGCCAGCAGCAGCAAGCCGTGGCCGTGGCGGCAGGGCTCGATTTTTCCACCAATCCATTGTGGCGCGGCTCCGTCAAGCTTGAGTACCGGCGCCTGTTCGACAGCGAGATCGCGCCGGGCGACCAGCGCCAGGATCAATGGCTCAACACCATCGCCTGGGCGCGCAAGCTGAGCCGCGACTGGACGTTCCTCGCGCGCAATTACCTGCTGTACACGCGCAACCACGACGACGCCAGCGGCGCGCCGGTCGGCAACGTGCTGCAGGACCGGGCACAGCTGGGCTTTGCCTGGCGCCCTGTCGACGACAACCGTTTCAATGGCCTGGCCCGCTACGAGTACAAGACGGTGCGCGACCAGTCGCAGATCGATGGCGACCATTACCGCGCGCATATCGTATCCACGCACCTCGATTACCACCCCAGCCGTCCATGGTGGTTCACGGGTCGCGTGGCCGCCAAGCACAACAACGACAAGAACCTGCCGGCGGGACAGGTACACGGCGTGGCTGTTTTCCGGGCGCACCGTGTACGACATCAGCAAGAACTGGGACATCGGCGTGCTGGCGGCCGTGATGGGTAGCCCGCAAGGGGGTAGCCGCCAGTGGGCCAACGGCATCGAAGTGGGCTATCTGCTGGCGCAAAACCTGTGGCTGTCGGCCGGCCACAACTGGTCGGGCTTTTCCGACCGCGACCTGACGGGCGCCGACTACACGGCGCGCGGCCCCTACCTGCGCCTGCGCTTCAAGTTCGATGAAAACCTGTTCAAAGGCAAAGACGCCACCATCAACCGTACCCTGGCCCGGCCATGAAAACCACCATGACACCCACACTGACACCGACGAAGAACCCGATGATGACACTGCTGCCGCTCGCCAGCCTGCTGGCCATGGGCCTGGCCCAGGCCGCCACGCCCCCCTTGCCGGCGGCGCCGCTGGCCATGCCCGAGCTGCGCATCAGCGACCGCGCCGTTGCCGCCGACCAGCAGGCCTACCGGCTGCTGCAGGAGCGCATCAAGAAGCTCAACGACGGCGGCGTGCGCGTGGGCGATTATTATCTGTCCAAGGCGCAATGCTGGCTCGACGTCTCCTTCCACGAATACACGCGCAACGACCGCTCGGCCTTCCCGCTGCAAGCCTTGCAGGAATCGGCGAAGATCGTCGCCGCGCTGGAAGACGGCAGCACGCCCAATCCCGGCGACGCCACGCCGCTGGTGAACGACGCCACGCGCCTGCGCGACGATCTGTGGGCCAGCTTTGGCAAACTGCGCGCATCGCCCGGCTTTGCCTGCGCGGCGCAGAAGGTGGCGTGCGGCGAAGTGGAACTGGTGCATGCGGGCAACGAATACAAGCAGCTGGGCTGGCGTCATGCGAACCCGTACGTGCAGCTGGCCGAGGATGCGCAGGCGGCGGCCCGGTCCGCCGCTGCGGCGTGCCCGGCCGACCAGCCCAAGCCGGACCCGCAGCCCGCAATCCTGCCGCCGCGCAGCGAGCATGAACGCATCACGCTCGACATGGATGCCTTGTTCCGTTTCGACAAGGCCGGCCCGGCCGACGTGCTGCCGCAAGGGTTGGAAAAGATCCGCGAACTGGCGGCGCGCCTGCAGCAGGGCTATGTGCAGATCGATACCTTGTCCGTGACGGGGCATACGGACCGGCTGGGTTCGGACAGCTACAACCAGGCCTTGTCCGAGAAGCGCGCGCTGACGGTGAAACAGTTGTTGCGCGAGCAGGGCATCGCCAACGTCATCAGCGCGTACGGCAAAGGCAAGGCCGAGCCTGTCGCCGCCTGCGACCAGGTGGCGCCGCGCGCGGCCCTGATCGCCTGCCTGCAGCCGAACCGCCGGGTGGAGATCGAGCTGACAGGCATCAAGCGCGTGCGCAAGGATTAGATGGAGGGTGTCTGTGCATCGACAAACAGCAGGATGGCGCCCGCCACGGCCTGCGGCGCCTCGCGCTGCGGGAAGTGGCCGATGCCTTCGAGCAGCACGCGCTGGTAGGCGCCGCTGAAATGGCGCTCGCGCCCGGCCGAGCTGTCCGGGTGGTTGCAAGTGTCGGCCGCGCCGTGCAGCACCAGGGTGGGCACCTGCAGCACGGGCGCCGGATGCAGCAGCGCTTCGTCGGCCGCATATGCGGGGTCGCCTTCGGCAAACGCCCAGCGGTGGCGGTAGGAGTGCAGCACCACCTCGGCCCAGTCGGGACCGTCGAAAGCCCGGCCCGCCTGCGCGAAATCCGCTTGCGTGTACCAGCCGGCCGGCGACCAGCTGTCCCACATCATGCGGGCAAACGCGTGGCGGTCATGCTCGACGGCATGCTGGCCCCGCGGCGTGGCCATGAACCAGTGGTACCAGTAGTTGCGCGCCTGCTGGTAAGACAGTTCTTGCCTCGGGTCATTCGTGCCATAGCCTACCGACAGCATGACGAGGCCGGACGCCGCATCGTGGCGCAGGCCGCAGGCGTTGGCGACGGCGCGCGCGCCCCAGTCGTGGCCGACCAGCAAGGGCCGGTCCAGTCGCATGGCATCGATAAAGTCGAGCAAGTCGCGGCCCAGCGCGGCCAGCTGGCCGCTGCGCGGCGTGTCCGCATGGCGAAAGCGCGTGGGCGCGAAGCCGCGCAGGGCGGGGGCTAGCACGCGGTAGCCGGCGGCGGCCAATGCGGCGGCCGTGGCGGTCCAGCTTTCCGGACTGTCGGGCCAGCCGTGCACCAGCACGGCGCAGCGGCTGCCGGACGGATTCCATTCCAGGTAGGCCACGTCCAGCAGCGGGGTGGCGATGTAGTGATAGTCTTGCATGGCATTCCTGACGAAGGTGGGTGGAGAACTGCATGGTAGCGCCGGCAATGCAGTTGATTCGTGAGGAATTCATCGATATTATGAGTGTATCTTGATGAATTGGAGCGCACCATGCACGCCTTGCCGGCAATGACCCTGGACATCGTCCTCCTGCGCAGCCTGCTGGAAGTGGTCGATACGGGCGGCTTCGCGCTGGCCGCGCACAACCTGGCGCTGACGCCGTCGGCTGTCAGCGGGCATATCAAGCGCCTGGAACACAGCGCCGGCAAACAGTTGCTGGCGCGCACGACGCGCAGCCTGGAACTGACGGCGGCCGGCGAACTGCTGTACATGTATGCGCGCAATATCGTCGACCTGGAACGCGAGGCGCGGGCTAGGCTCAGCGGTGCATCGGTGCAGGGCCGGCTGGTCCTCGGTGCGTCGGAAGATTTTGCGGGCGCGTGGCTGCCGCAAGTGCTGCAGACGTTCCAGCGCTGGCATCCGCAAGCGTCGATCGAATTGAAGGTGGGCATCACGGCCGACCTGCTGCGGCGCCAGGCGCACGAGCAGATCGATGTCATTTTCGGCAAGCAATGCAGCCGGACGGAAGGGGCGGGCGAATTGCTGTGGGCCGAGCCGCTGGTCTGGGCGTATGCGGCCGGCCGCCTGCCCGATGCGCAACTGCCCGTGCCGCTGGCGCTGTTCCCCGCGCCGTGCGTGTACCGCGAAGCGGCGCTGGCCGCCTTGGCGCAGGCGGGCCGCGCCTGGCGGCTGGCATTTGACAGCGGCAGCATGGCCGGCTGCGTGGCGGCCGCGCTGGCCGGCTTTGCCGTGACGCCCGTGGCGCGCAGCCAGCTGCGCGACGGCTTGCGCATCCTGGGACTGGAAGAGGGCTTGCCGCCATTGCCCGATGCCCGTTTTTATGCCTTTCCACGCAGCAACACGCCGGCCGTGCTGGCGCTGGTGGACGCCGTGCGCGGCGCGGGTGAGCGGCACCAGTTCCACGCGCGCTAAAAACTGCGGTTGAACGCGCCAAAGTTTAGCCTGCGTCATGGGGCGGTCATATGCCGCTGTTATGATGCTTTCGTTGGCACACAGCATGCATTGCGCATATCACTACGCTCCGGGAGCGATAGGATGCAGGCATGACTCAACAGCTTAGCCGGTGAGCTCAACCATCGGCACCAGACACGTCAAACTTGTTTTGATAGCAATGAAAGCAGGGCAGGGAACAGGAAAAGCGACCGTCAGGCCGGGGATTTAATGAAGTCCTAAGCCTGCCGCGAGGAAGGGCTGGCATAGTGGATACATGGCGCACGGAAACCCCGGGCCCAAGGTTGCCGGACACCTCAATGACCGGCACGATTTCCGCTGTGTTTGTTTTACCAGCTTTCCCAGTTTATCCCTGCGCTCTGAAACAGCGTTTCAACCGGCTGCCGCGACTTGCGAAGCCGGTTTTTTTTTGCCTGCCGTTTTCTCTCTGGTGGCGTCGCTCGGCATAGGTCGGCGTAGGCCGGCTTAGCCCAGCGGGCGCAAGCCGACGCCATTGTTGGCCCAGCCCGCTGGTGCCGGGACCGCCGCTTAACTGGACTGTTTCGCCAGCCACGCATCGATGGCCGGCAAGCGCTCGGCGCGCAGCTTGATGCGGTAGGCGATGCCGGCGATGGCACTGTCGGCGTCACCGCGCGCACTGGCGGGCAGGTTCGCCTGCGCGTACGCTTGCAGCTTGGCGATCATCTGCGGTTGCGCCGAGCCGGCGGCCAGGCGCGGGAAGTAGCGGCTGCGCGAGCTGGCGTCGATGCGCGCATTGACTTGCTCCAGGTGCGCCAGCGCGAAGTCGAAGGCCAGTTCCGGATGCGTGCGCGC
>RCMZ01000289.1_pt1 | contig 29981 bp, 23 predicted proteins | sample 2041141 | NCBI WGS metagenome assembly RCMZ01 (sample SAMN09708263, study PRJNA481090) | Wastewater metagenome, whole genome shotgun sequencing project. | biome: sewage; isolation source: Davis station wastewater (DW) | place: Antarctica: Davis Station | collected 2010-03-01 | reverse complement strand
TCGCCCATTGATTTGCTACGCTATTTATAGCGGCCAGCGCTTATTCAACAAGCGCCACAGGCCAATATGACCTAAATCTTCAAATCTCGATCTTGGAACCCAGCTCCACCACGGCATTGTTCGGCAAGTGCAAAAAGTCTGCGGCTCCGCTTGCGTTGTGGTGCATCTGAGCAAACAGCTTTTCACGCCAGGGGGCCATGCCGCTGCCGATGGAAGGAATGACGGTGTCACGTGACAGGAAATAACTGGTGGTCATGGGTTCAAGCTCACAGCCCCGGCCACGCAGCAGCTCCAGCGCGCGGGGCACGTCGGGATCGTTCTTGAAACCGTAGTGAATAACCACCTGCCAGCAGTCATGCCCGAGCGACTCGACCTGCAACCGCTTGTCCAACCCAATCCATGGCACCTCATGGTTGTGCACCGTGACAAACAGGTTTTGTTGATGCAGCACCTTGTTGTGCTTGAGGTTGTGCAGCAGCGCATTCGGCACAGAGCCGGTCTCTGCGGTGAGGAACACCGCGGTGCCTTCCACACGTGTCGGAGGACTGATGAAGACGGACTCCAGAAAATCCTTCAGATCAATGGCGTCTGCGCGCAGCTTGTTGTTGAGCAGCCGACGTCCTTCCTTCCAGGTCATCATGAGCGAGAACACGATGCCGCCGATCATGAGCGGGAACCAGCCGCCCTGGAACAACTTGAGAAGGTTGGACGTAAAAAATGCCAGGTCCACCACAAAAAAGCAGCCCGTCGCGGCCACGCACAAAACCAGCGGATAGTGCCAGCCATAGCGGATGACAAAAAACGTCAGGATGGTGGTGATCAACATGTCCAGGGTGACGGCGATACCGTAAGCGGCCGCCAGGTTGCTGGACGTGCGAAACGTCACCACAGCCAGCACGATGGCAACAAACAACCCCCAGTTGACCAGCGGCATATAGATCTGCCCGGTGTCGCGCACGCTGGTGTGCTGGATATTGAGGCGGGGCAAGTACCCCAGCTGAATCACCTGCTTGGTCACGCTGAATGCACCGGTAATCAATGCCTGCGAGGCAATCACGGTGGCCATGGTCGCCATGATGACCAGAGGCACCAGCGCCCAGTCAGGCGCCATCATGTAAAAAGGATTTTTGACGGCTTCAGGTCGCGCCAGCAACAATGCACCTTGCCCAAAATAGTTGAGCGTCAACGCGGGCATCGCCACACCAAACCAGGCCAACCGAATCGGTCGCTTTCCGAAATGGCCCAGGTCTGCGTACAAGGCTTCAGCGCCGGTAACACACAGCACCACCGCACCAAGAATGATGAAGCTGATCCCAGGGTGGGCCCAGATGAACTTGGCCGCATGGTGCGGGCTCAGTGCCCACAGGATTTCGGGGTGCCCAACAATGTGAGACACGCCCAGCAGCGCAATGGTGATGAACCAGGTCAGGGTGATGGGGCCAAAGAATTTGCCAATGCCTCCCGTCCCCCGTTTTTGCACAGCGAACAGACCAAACAGCACCACCAGGGTAATGGGTATTACATATTGCGTGAAGTGGGGGGACACCACTTCCAAGCCCTCGACCGCAGACAAAACCGAGATAGCGGGGGTGATGACACCGTCACCATAAAAAAGCGAGGTTCCAAAGATGCCGACCCCCAGCAACCAGCCACGCAGGCGCGGCTTGTCCTTCACCGCCTGCGATGCCAGAGCAAGCATCGCAATCAGGCCGCCTTCACCGTTGTTGTCGGCACGCAGCACCAACACCACGTACTTCAGCGACACGATGACCGTGAGCGTCCAGAAAAAAATCGACAGGATGCCGTAGACATTGGTAGGCGTGAACGGCACATGGCCCGAACCGAACACTTCCTTGACGGCATAGAGCACGCTGGTGCCGATATCGCCATACACAACACCGATGGCTCCCAGCGTGAGCGCTGCGAGCGATGACTTGGAGCTTTGCACTGACCACCCCCGCGCACTAGGCCTGACGGGGTTCCGTTACTTTTGGGAACGCCATTGTGCGCCCACACCCCTTGCGCGAATGGAGGGAAATCACTATGTTGCACTGCAACAACTGGCCTTGGCAACCTGGCGCAGTCGTGGCAGGCGTTGCCCCGGAACGGCTATCAGTCGTACACCTCGGCGTCCGGGTTGGTGGCTTCCAACTCATAGCTGGCCGCCAACATGGCAAGGCGAGCCACCACCCCATACATATAAAACCGGTTGGGGGCACTCACCCCGGGCCGCACGCCGGGCTGGGGCATGTGGGTGCTGTGCTCAAAAGCCAACGGCACAAAACTTGCCCCAGGGGCGTTGAGGTTTTCGTCCACGCCACGCTCGGCGTGCATACGGTAAAAGCCCCCCACCACGTAGCGGTCCATCATGTACACCACCGGCTCGGCCACGGCCTCGTGCACGCGCTCCTGCGTCAGCACGCCTTCCTGGATGATGAGATCGTGGACCGGCTGGCCGTCTTTGATGACCGCCATCTTGTTGCGGGTTTTGCGGTTCGCAGCGTCCAGCTCCTTGGCGTCGCGCACCGTCATGATGCCCATGCCGTAAGTGCCGTTATTGGCTTTGACGATGACGAAGGGCTTTTCGTTGATGCCGTATTCCTTGTACTTGCGGCGCACTTTGGTCAGCACCGCATCCACCGTGGACTGCAGCTTGTCCATGCCCGTGCCTTCGGTGAAGTCGACCTCGTCGCACTGGCTATACAAGGGGTTGATGAGCCAGGGGTCAATGCCCAGCATCTTGCCGAAACGCTTGGCCACTTCTTCATAGTTCTTGAAGTGGGTGCTCTTGCGGCGCACCGTCCAGCCAGCGTGCAACGGGGGCAATAGATACTGCTCGTGAAGGTCTTCGAGAATGCCGGGCGGCCCTGCCGACAGATCGTTGTTGAGCAGGATGGTGCAGGGGTCAAAGTCCTTGAGCCCCAACCGCCCCTTGGTGCGAATGGCGGGCTCCAGCGTCACCGAATCCCCGTTGGGCAACTCGATCAGCGTCGGTTTTTTGATCTCGGGGCTGATGGAGCCCACCCGCACATTAAGGCCGGCCATGTTGAAGATGCGCTGCAGCTGCACCACATTGGCCAGGTAAAACGTGTTGCGCGTATGGTTCTCGGGAATGATCAGCAGGTTACGCGCCTCGGGGCAAATCTTCTCGATCGAAGCCATGGCGGCCTGCACCGCCAGTGGCAACATTTCCTTGGTCAGGTTGTTCCAACCTCCGGGAAACAGGTTGGTGTCCACCGGAGCGAGCTTGAAGCCAGCGTTGCGGATATCGACCGAGGTGTAGAAGGGCGGAGTGTGCTCCATCCACTCCAACCGAAACCAGCGCTCAATGGCGGGCATCGAGTCAAGAATGCGCTGTTCGAGTTCGTTGATCGGCCCCGTGAGGGCGGTGATGAGATGCGGAACCATGGAAAGCCCTCGGAAAGCGATTGCGGTGAATTGTAGGATGTGGGGATTGCCCACTGGTTTCGCAAGTCGGTGCCGTCGCGGAACCCGCCTGCAGCAGCAACCTGCAGACTATCGGCGCCAGAATGCCGGGGTCAGCAGCGCCATGAAACTCAATATTTCCAGCCGCCCCAGCAGCATGGCCAGCGTGCACACCCAGATCTGGAAATCGGTCAGCACGGCGTAGTTGGAGGCAGGCCCCACGCTGCCCAGCCCCGGCCCCGCGCAATTGACGCTGGCCAGCACCACCGAAAAGGCCGTCACAGGGTCAAGGTCGGTCAACAACAAAACCATGCTGAGCCCGAACACCGTGCCGCCATAAACCAGCATGAACGCCAGCACCGAAAAAATCACCCGGTTGTCCACCACCGCATCGCCCAACCGCACCGGCTGCACCACGCGCGGGTGCACCAAGCGGTTCATTTCCCGCCGCGCCTGTTTGACGAGGATAAGCATGCGCACCATCTTGATCCCACCGCCGGTCGATCCCGCACTGGTGGCCACGCCCGACAACAACAACATGAACACGGGCGCAAACACCGGCCACGCCAAGTAGTCCACCGTGGCATAGCCCGTGGTCGTAGCCAGCGACACCAGGTTGAACACGCCGTGGCGCAACGCGTCGAGCGGGGCATAAACCCCTTTGACCCACAGCAGCAGCGCCACCAGCAAGCCCCCCCCAATCAAGGTGCCCAGCGTCGCCCGCAGCTCCGGGTCACGCCAGAAGCCGCCCCAGTGGCCCTTGCGCAGGGCCACAAAGTACAGCGCGAAGTTGCAGCTGGCCACCAACATGAAAACGATGCAGATCGCCTCCAGCAAGGGCGACTGAAAATACCCAAAACTCAGGTCGTGCGACGACAAGCCGCCCAGGCTCACGGTGGTGAACATGTGCATCAGCGCATCCAGCGGCGCCATGCCAGCCGCCCAATACGCCAGGCCACACAAGAGCGAAAAAAGCGCATACACGCCCCACAGCCCCTTGGCCGTACCGGTCATGCGCGGTGTCAGTTTGGTGTCCTTCACCGGCCCCGCCGCTTCGGCCCGAAACAGCTGGCTGCCCCCCACGCCCAGCAAAGGAAGCACCGCCACGGCCAGAACCAAAATGCCCATGCCGCCCATCCACTGCAAAAAGGTGCGCCAGACATTCACCGACACTGGAAGATCATCCAGCCCGGTGATCACGGTGGAGCCCGTGGTGGTCAGCCCCGACACGGCTTCAAAGTACGCGTGCGTGAACGACAGCGGCTTGCCGATATGGTGCCCTGCCAGCATCAGCGGCAACGCCGCCGCCAGCGGCAGCAGCATCCACACCAGCGACACCAGCATGACGCCATGGCGCGGTTGCAGCTCCTGCCGAAACAACCGCAGCCGCCACCACAGCCATGCGCCCGCCAGCATCGTGGCGCCCATGCCCAGCGGATAAACATGCCACACGCCGTCGTTCGTGCCCAGCGACACCGCCAGCGGCAGCCCCATGGACAACGAAAAAATCATGGCCAGGATGCCCAGCACACGCAACACAGGAAACAGGTCCACCATAGCGGTCTCGCGAAGCCTCGGGCCAGCTTAGAAGAACGTGGCACTCACGCGGAAGAGCTTTTCCACGTCGCGCACCAGCCGTTTGTTGGGCAGGAAAAACACCACATGGTCATTGCTCTCGATCACCGTCGCGCTGCGCGGGATGATGACTTCAGGCTCCGCCGGCTCCCCCCGTTCGCCGGGCGATGCCTCTGAGGCATTCGAGGTATCCGGCAGCCCCCGCACGATCAACCCGATGTGCACGTCACGCGGCAAGGACAACTCGCTCACTTTGCGCCCCACCACCCGCGAACTTTTCCGATCGCCACGCACCACAATCTCCAACGCCTCGGCCACGCCCCGGCGCAGGCTGTGCACGGCCTGCACGTCGCCCTGGCGCACATAGGCCAGCAGCTCGCCCAGCATGGCCTGTGCGGGCGACAGCGCAATGTCGATTTGCGTGCCGTGCATCAGGTCGGCATAGCTGCGCCGGTTGATGAGTGCCAGCACCCGGCTGGCTCCCATGCGCTTGGCCAGCAGGGCCGACATGATGTTGTCCTCATCGTCATCGGTGAGCGCCAGGAACAAATCCACCTCTTCGACGCCTTCGTCTACCAGCAGGTCTTCGTCGGTGGTGTCGCCCTGCAGCACCAGCACGTCGGATGGCAGCGCCGACGCCAGCTCCACGCAGCGCTCCGCCTGGTCTTCGATGATCTTGATGTGAAAACGCCCGCCCACCTGGCTGAGCTGCCGCGCCAGCCGCAGGCCCACCCGGCCACCACCGGCGATCATGATGCGGCGCACCGGCTGGGGCTGCTGTGATGCGGGCCGGTGCAAAGCGGCCAGCACGTTGGCGATGTGCTCATGGGCCGCCAAGACGAACACCTCGTCCCCCGGCTCGATGCGGGTAGCGCCCCCACAAGCAACGAAGCGGTCAGGCTCGTCAGGAAAGCGCCGGTAGATCGCCACCATGCGCATGGCCATGTCAGGCGCGCTTTCACGCAGCGCACCAATGGTGTGGCCGACCATGGGCGCCCCCGGCCGGGCGCGCACCGACACCAGGCAGGCGCGCCCCCCGGCAAACTGGCGCACCTGCATGGCCTCGGGGTACTCGATGAGCTTGCCGATATAGCGCGTGAGGGACTCTTCCGGGCAGATGATGCGGTCCACCGCAAACCCGTCGGGGCCCACCAGCCGCTCGTCGGCCGCAAAACCCGTGGAGCGCACCCGCGCCACGCGCTTGGGGATGTTGAACAGCAACTGCGCGATCTTGCAGCACACCAGGTTGGTCTCGTCCTGCGCAGCACAGGCGATGAGCAGATCGGTGTCTTGCGCCCCTGCCTCGGCCAGCACGGCTGGCTCGATGCCGTTGCCCACGACACCGCGCAGGTCAAAACGCGACTCCAAATCGCGCAGCCGGGCCGCATCGGTGTCGATGACCGTAATGTCGTTACGCTCCGACACCAGGCTGTCGGCCACGCTCTGGCCCACACGGCCCGCTCCAAGGATGATGATTTTCATGAAATCAGCCGATAGCGCAATCAATAAAAGCGCTGGCAGCTATTAAATTAGGAGCAAATCAAGCCCGAACCTCGCCCTCGCCCAGCACCACGTACTTGAGCGAAGTGAGGCCCTCGATGCCGACGGGGCCCCGGGCGTGAAACTTGTCGGTGCTGATGCCGATTTCCGCACCCAGCCCGAACTCGAAACCATCCGCAAAACGCGTGCTGGCATTCACGATCACACTGGCCGAATCCACCTCACGCAAAAAGCGCTGGGCGTGCACATGGTTCGTGGTCAAGATCGCATCGGTGTGGTGGCTTGAATACTGGTTGATGTGGGCAATGGCTTCGTCCACCCCGGCCACCACCTTCACGCTGATGATGGGCGCCAGGTACTCCTCGCTCCAGTCCTGCTCGGTGGCAGGCACCAGTTGGGCGCCCGGCACGGCGGCCAGGATGGCCAGCGACTCGGGGCAGCCACGCATCTCCACGCCCTTGGCGGCATACACAGCGCCAATTTTTGGCAAAAACTCAGCCGCCACGCCACGCGCCACCAGCAGCCCTTCGCTGGCATTGCAGGGGCTGTATTTGTTCGTCTTGGCGTTGTCGGCCACCTTCACGGCCATGGCGATGTCGCAAGGGTCATCCACATAGGTGTGGCAGTTGCCATCCAGGTGTTTGATGACGGGCACCTTGGCATCGCGGCTGATGCGCTCGATCAGGCCTTTGCCGCCACGCGGGATGATCACGTCCACAAACTGCGGCATGGTGATGAGCTGGCCCACGGCCTCGCGGTCGGTGGTCTGCACGAGTTGCACCGCGTCTTGCGGCAGGCCGGCCTCGGCCAACGCCTGCTGCACCAGCTTGGCCAGCGCCTTGTTCGAGTCGATGGCCTCCGAGCCCCCGCGCAAGATGCACGCGTTGCCGCTCTTGATCGACAAGCTGGCCGCCTCAATGGTCACGTTGGGGCGGCTCTCGTAAATCATGCCAAACACACCAATCGGCACGCGCATTTGGCCTACGCGAATACCGCTGGGTTGCTGCTTCATGCCCAAAATTTCACCAATGATGTCGGGCATGGCGGCCAGCTGCTCGCAGCCCTGGGCACAGGTCTCCAGCACCTTGGGGGTCAAGCGCAGGCGGTCGACCATGGGGGCTGACAACCCGCTGGCTGCGGCGCGCTCCAGGTCCTTGGCGTTGTCCACCTGCAGCGCATCGGTTTGCGCGCGCAGAAGACGGGCCAGGGCCAACAGTGCTTTGTTTTTAATAGCTGCCGGCGCTTTAGCCATCAGCGCAGAGGCCGTTTTTGCTTGATAACCGAGGGTGTGCGTGTATTCAGCGACGTTGAGGGCATTCATGGGGCGATTTTGCCGCAGTTGCCCAGGCGGCCGCAGCACAAGGGCATCGCCCGGCCTGGGGGATCTCACCACCGCATTTCAGAGCGCCGCCATCCCCTCACCCGCGTGGCAGCCACAGTGCGGCATCGAGCCCGCATACGCGGCCACCGTCCGTGCGGTTGCCCACCTCCAGCCGGCCGCCACAGGCCTCGGCCAGCTCCTTGCAAATGGCCAGGCCCAGGCCGGCGCCGCGCCCGCGCGCGTCCCCGCTCACGAAGGGCATGAACAGGTCCTGCTGCATCTGCGGCGACAGGCCCGGGCCGTTGTCGTGCACGGTCAGGCGCACGCCCGCATCCAGCACGTCCGGCACGTCCGGCACGTCCAGCCGAATGCCGAGCGCCCCGCCCTCCGGCGTGTACTGCAGCGCGTTGTGCAGCAAGTTGGTGACCACCTCGCGCACCATCCAGCCCGGGCCGGTCCAAAGGCAGGGCTCGGCCTCCAGCTGAAAGTCCTGGTGGCGCGCCGCCATGAGCGGCGACAGCTCCACGGCGACGTCTTCAATCAGCTCACGCAGATCAAGGGTGGAGATCTGGTCGGCCGGCACGTCGGCGCGCGCGCGGTTCCAGGCCAGCAGCTGCTGCACCACGCGCGCCGTGCGCAAGGTAGTGGCCGCCACCTGCTCCAGCGCCTCGTGGGCGGGCACGTCGCCACGCAGGCCCGCATGCGCCTGCAACTGCAGCACGGCCAGCGGGGTGCGCAGCTGGTGCGAGGCATCGGCCACAAAACGCTGCTGCAGCGCCTGCGCCTCACCCGCACGGCGCAGCAGGTCGTTGAACGCGCCCACCACGGGCAGCAACTCCTGCGGCGTCTGGGGCACCACAGCGATGGGCTCCAGGTCGCTCGCCGCCCGCCCCTCCAGCCGGCGCGCGAACACGCGCAGCGGGCGCAGCGCCACCGTCGTCACGCACCACACCAGCACCAGCAGCAGCACCAGCAAGGCCCCTTGGCGCGCCAGCGTTTGCCACAGAATGCTGCGGGCGATCTGGTCGCGGTAGGCCGATGGCTCGCCCACCTGCACCACCACGTAGCGCAGGCCCTCGTGGGTTTCCACGGGCTGCCACAGCGCAGCCATGCGCACGGGCTCGGCGGCCAGCCACGCGTCGTACAACGCCACGCGGGCACCGTAGCGCGGGTGCACGGGGGCCACGCCGGTGTAGGGCGCTACGCCGCGCTCACCGGCCAGATATTCACCGTTGAGGTAACTCACGCGGTAGACCATGCGGCTGCGCGTCGGCTCGCCGCTGCGGCCCGCCACCTCGGCCTCGCCGTCATACAGCTCCAGCGCGGCATGCGGCAGCGTGATCTGCAGCTCGCCGCCTTCCAGCCGGATCAGGTCGGCCAGAGCGTGGGCTGAGGTGACAAGCAGGCGGTCGAACGCGAGCTGCGCCGTCGCCAGCGCGGCGCGGTACGACGCCCAGGCATCGACCGCGATGAACACCACCACGGGCAGCAGCAGCCACAGCAGCAGCCTCTGACGCACGGATCGCCCTCCATACAGCACCGCGCGCTGCGGGGTGTCAGCAGGACGCACGCGCCTCCTGAATCAGGTAACCCAGGCCGCGCAGTGTGGTGATTTGCACGCCCGTGTGCGCCAGCTTCTTGCGCAAACGGTGCACCACCACCTCGACGGCATCGGCCTGCAAGGGGGGCGCGGCCCCAAAGGCCAGCGCGGTAAGGCGCGCCTTGGTGATGGCGCGCCCGGGGCGCTCCATGAGGCCCGCGAGCAGCGCGCTCTCGCGCGGGGTCAGCTCCAGCGCCTGCTCGCCCCAATAGAAGGCCCCCGCGCTGCGGTCATGCCGCAGTTCGGCGCAGCGTGGCTCGTCCTGCAGGCCCGAGCGGCGCGCCAACGCACGCAACCTGGCCTCCAGCTCGTCGGGGTCGAAAGGTTTGGCCAGGTAGTCATCGGCGCCAGCGTTCAGGCCGGCGACGCGGTCACCCACCGCCCCGCGTGCGGTCAGCACCATGACGGGGAGCGTGAGGCCCCTGGAACGCAGGCGCTGCAACAGTTGCAGGCCGTCCATGCCGGGCAGGCCCAGGTCGAGCAGCACCAGATCAAAACGCTCGCGCTCCACCAGTTGCAGCGCCGAAGCGCCCTCGGTGCAATGCTCGACGTGAAAGCCGCGCCGAGTGAGCACGCGAATCAGCGCTCCGCCCAGATCGAAATCATCTTCGACGAGCAGCACCCTCATAGCGCACTCCGCCACGCGACGGGCCTTTGCGGCAGCGCATGCATAGGGTTAGTCCGGTCGTTTTTGAAAGGCAATTGAAAGCTCTTTGAAGGCGAGCCGAAAGCATACCCGCCCACGGCGCAAGCGCCTGCCTATAGTCCGCCCATCCCTTCCAGACACCCCAAGGACACCCCATGAAAAACACCCCCGCCCTGCGCGGCACCTTCGTCCTCGCCGCACTGCTTTGTGCCGGTGGAGCCTTCGCCCAGGACACCTGTGCGCACCGTGGCGACCTGGATGCACAGTTCTGCGACGCCAACAATGACCTCGTGGCTGACACCCCCACCGACCCCAAGCGCCTGAAGAACCCGAGCACGCTGGTGTTCGCCTTCACGCCGGTCGAAGACCCCGCCATCTACGAAAAGCTGTTCCGCCCCTTCATGGCGCACCTCTCGCAGTGCGTCGACAAGAAGGTCGTCTTTTTCCCCGTGCAGTCGAACGCTGCGCAGATCGAGGCCATGCGCTCGGGCCGCCTGCACATCGCAGCGTTCTCGCCCGGCCCGGTGAACTTCGCGGTCAACCTCTCGGGCGCAGTGCCGTTCGCCATCCGTGGCAACGCGCAAGGCCCCGTGGGCATGCACCTCAAGATGATCGTGCGCAAGGAAAGCACCTACCAAAAGCTCGAAGACCTCAAGGGCAAGCGCATTGCGCACACCTCGCCCTCATCCAACTCGGGCAACCTCGCACCGCGCGCGCTGTTCCCCAAGATCGGCATCACGCCCGACAAGGACTACAAGGTGGTCTACTCGGGCAAACACGACCAGTCCATCCTGGGCGTGAAGACCGGCGACTACGACGCCGCCCCGGTGGCCAGCGACGTGCTGCAGCACATGACGGATCGCGGTGTGGTCAAGGCCGACGACTTCCGCGTGCTCTACACGAGCGAGATGTTCCCGACCGACGCATACGCCTTCGCGTACAACCTGGAGCCCGCGCTGCAGAGCAAGATCAAGCAGTGCTTCTATGACTACAAGGTGCCGGCTGACATGGCCAAGGGCCTGGGTGGCGACCGCTTCCTGCCCATCACCTACCAAAAGGATTGGGAGCTGGTGCGCACCGTGGCCGCCTCGGCCGGTGAGCTGTTCACCCGCGACGCCTTTGACAAGGCCGCCTCGGGCAAGAAGTAACCCCAACCACCACCCACGCTGCGGGCCCGCGCCACCCATGCGCCGGCCCGCGCTGTCGTTGCGGGGCGGCCAGCGCCACCGCTGAAAGGCTTTTCTCCATGCAAACCACCGCCACCTCGGGCGCGCTGCGGATCGAGCGCCTGGTCAAGGAATACCGGCCCGGCACGCCCGTGCTGCGATCCATCGACCTGACCATCGCCAACACGGGCCTCACGAGCATCATTGGTCCCTCGGGCACCGGCAAGTCCACGCTGATCCGCTGCATCAACCGGCTCGTGGCGCCCACCTCGGGCCGCATCCTGCTGCACCTGGCGGGCGAGCAGGTGGACATGGCACAACTGCAGGGCAGCGCATTGCGCCGCGCGCGCCGCCACATCGGCATGGTGTTCCAGGAATACAACCTGGTCGAGCGCCTCACGGTGATGGAGAACCTGCTCACCGGGCGCCTGGGCTACCTGTCGGCCTGGCGCGCGTGGCGCCGCCAGTTCACGCCCGCAGACTTCGCGCACGCGCAGGAGCTGCTGAAGGTGGTGGGCCTGGCCGACTTCGCCCACCGCCGCGCCGATGCGCTCAGCGGCGGCCAGCGCCAACGCGTGGGCATTGCGCGCGCTCTGATGCAGCAGCCCTCGGTGCTGCTGGCCGACGAGCCCACCTCGTCGCTCGACCCCAAGACCTCGGTCGAGATCATGCAGCTGTTGCGCGACCAGGGCGTGCAGCGCGGCATCCCGGTCATGGTCAACATCCACGACGTCGATCTGGCACGCCGCTACTCCGACCGCATCGTCGGCATGACGGGCGGCCACGTGGTGTATGACGGCCCGCCCGAAGGCCTGACCGAAGACCACCTGCTCACCATCTATGGCGGCAAGGCATGGCTGGAATGAGCCCCCACCCGACCCCCATGAAGCCCTCCGCAACCGCTGCCACCCCGGCGCCCTCTTCCCCAGGTTCGCACGCCATGCACGCCTTTCGCTGGGGCTGGCCCCAGCGCATCGCGCTGCTGGCCGTGCTGGCCTACACGGCCTTTACGCTGAACAACCTGGGCCTGTCGTCAGAACGTCTGGCCACGGGCTGGGGCCAGGGCGCACGCTTCATCGGCCGCATGTTCCCACCTGAGCTGGGCAAGATGGACGAGCTGTGGCAAGGCATCAAAGAGACGCTGCAGATCGCCGTGCTGGCCACCGCCGCTGGCCTGGTGCTGAGCCTGCCTGTGGGCATTCTGGCGGCCGGCAACCTCTCGCCCGCGCCGCTGCGTCTGGTGGGCCGTGGGCTGATCGCCGTGTGCCGCGCGCTGCACCCGGTGATCAGCGCCATCCTGTTCGTGAAAGCCGTGGGCTTCGGGCCGCTGGCGGGCATCCTGGCGCTGGTGGTGGCCACCATCGGCTTCGTGGGCAAGCTGTTCGCCGACGCCATCGAGGAAATCTCGCCCAAGCCCATCGAAGCCATGCGCGCCACGGGCGCCTCGTTCGCCAACGTGGTGTTGTTCGGCGTGCTGCCGCAGGTGGCGCCGCGCTTCATCGGATTTGCCACCTACCAGCTCGACTCGAACCTGCGCAACTCCACCATGGTGGGCATCGTGGGTGCGGGCGGCATCGGCGGGGCGCTGTTCGCGGCGTTCCTGCGCTATGAATACAGCTTTGTGTGCACCATCCTCGCCACCGTCATCGCCATCATCGTCGTGGGCGAACTGGTGGTCAATGCCGTCCGAAAGGCCCTGAATGTCTGACGCCGCCACCGCACCGCGCTCCATGGCGCCTCCTCCCGTGCGCTGGCAGCGCCACAGCTTTGGCCAGCGCATGCTGCGCTACGCGATCTGGCTGTTTTCAGTGTGGGCCATCGTGCAGGCAGCACGCACGATCGAGGTGATCCCCGAGTTCCTGTACGACGCACCCGAGCAGATGGCCGACATGCTGCAGCGCATGTGGCCCGTGGACTGGGGCCACTACCGCACCGACGTGCACGCAGCACTCATGGAGACGCTGCACATGGCCACGCTGGGCACGCTGCTGTCGCTGGCGCTGGCCCTGCCGCTGGGGGTGATGGTGGCGGGCAACGTCACGCGCAACCGGCTGCTGAACTTCATCGCCCGCGTGGTCCTGGTGGCCAGCCGCTCGGTCAACTCGCTGGTGTGGGCGCTGCTGTTCGTGGCCATCTTCGGGCCGGGGCCACTCGCGGGCATGCTGGCGATCGCACTGCGCTCAGTGGGCTTTGTGGGCAAACTCGTGGGCGAGGCGCTAGAGCAATCACCGCCCGGCCCCATCGAGGCGCTGCAGGCCGCAGGCGCCTCGAAGTTCGCGCAGATCTGGTACGGCTACTGGCCGCAGGTCAAGCCCGCCTTCTGGTCGGTGGCACTGCTGCGCTGGGACATCAATGTGCGCGAATCGGGCGTGCTGGGCCTGGTGGGCGCAGGCGGCATCGGCGTGGTGCTGAACACGGCCATCGACCTCTTTCAGTGGGACCGCGTGGCCCTGGTGCTCGCCACCATTTTTGCCGTGGTGGTGCTGGCGGAAGTGGTGGTGCTGCAGGTACGCAAGCGCATGCTGTGATGCAGATTGCTATGCAAGATATAGCAATAGGTGTATATGGAATATGGACTTGCTCCCCATTTCATCCATCGAGAAGCTGCACGACAATGTCCCTCACTCAGAGAAAGACACCGCGCCCGGGGGCCGCGCAGGCCTCCTATGGTGGCGACAGGCGCAGGCAGGTGGCCACCTCGCCAACCAGGAGCAGCCACTCCGTGAACGCCATGGCCTGCATTAGCGATGGTGTCGGGGTACCCCGCAGCCAGGAGCTGTGGGGTATGGGCCAGGCCACCCGACAGGGCTTCGGGCCAAGACCAAAGCCACGGGCCCGGCAACCCCGTACAAGCACCGGCCCGCGCTCGGGGCCAACCCGGTTACGCTGCAGGCATGCCTCTCTCCAACCAATCCACACCCCTTGATCAGCTCGCCGCGCTGGAGTTGGCGCTCGCCAGATTCAGTGCGCAGGACGAATCGGCACAAGCCTTCAGCCACAGCGCCCGCGCACAATCCGCGTTGCTCGCCGCCCTGCCACCGCGCTACGAAGAAGTGCTGCTCAACCTGCTGGACCGGCTGGAATCCAGCGCACTGTTTTCGGAGGAAAGCTGCTCGTTCAGCCAAAAGGATCTGGTGGCGAACTTAGCGATGTGGATAGAAAAAGCCCAAGCCACGCTGAGCACCAGCTAGCCCCCCGAGGGCCGAACGCAGCAATGGCACGAGTGGCTGCTTGGCTGTTGGCCGCCCACCCCTGCTGGCTGCGCCTGCGGCGGGGCGGTTATGGGGTGAGCATGCGCGCCCTAGCGCGCATGCTTCGTTGACTGACTCGCCGCAGTTGTTTGAACGCAGCACGCGAGCGCGAAGTGAGTTCTGCGGCGCACCCCGTAACCGCCCCGATGCAGGTTTGCCCCGTAGCGAAGCGCAGGGGGCGCAGACTGGGGGCCGCCTTTTCTTTGGTGACTTTCTTGTCGAGCAAGCGAAAGAAAGTGACTCGCATGCCAGGCCACTCCCGGCCTCCGCCCATCGCACAGGCATGCGGCCTATTCCGCGAGCGCGCGAGCGCGCGCAGGTTTCGACAAGCTCAACCCAAAAGGCCAGGGGCCAATGCGCCCCGGGTTCGACAAGCCCAGCCCGAACGGTGGGGGTCGCACTCAGCCTTCTATCGGCTCAGCCGCTCGCCACCGCACGCCACACCTCGCCCGCGTGCGACCCCACAAACAGCACCAGCCCGATGAGGCCCCCCACCACGGTGCCGTTGATGCGGATGTATTGCAGGTCTTTGCCGATGTTCAGCTCAATCAGCTGTGTCATCTCTTCGGTGTCCCAGCGGCGCACGGTGTCTTCGATGTGCTGGGCCACAAACTGCGACACGTCGGGCGCCAGGCCCTGCACCCAGTGCTCGAGCCGGTCGTTCAGCGACTGCCGCAGTGCGGGATCGCCCGCGAGCGACTCGCCCAGCCACTGCCCCAGGTGGCGCACCTGCCGGGCCACGGCGGAGTCGGCATCGGCCAAATCACGCTGCAGCGTACCGCGCAGGTCGTGCCACAGGGTTTGTACATAGCCCGCCACGGTGGCGTCGGTCTGCAGATAGGTGCGTATCTCCTCGCCCTTGCGCGCCCACTCGGGGTCGTTTTGCAAGCGGTCGACAAAGCGCTGCACCACCGCATCAAACTGCGCGCGCAGGGCGTGCTGCGGGTTGGCGGCCACGTCGGCCATCACGCTCTCCAGGGCGCGGGCCAGCATGGCAGAGCCTTTGTTGCCCAGCCAGTCGCTGGGCAATAGCGTCTCGGTGCGGGGGTGGTCTTTTTTGAGCCAGGCCACGATGGTCTGCGCCACCCAGGCGCGGGTCTCGGTGTTCTGCAGCAGTTCGATGAGCTTGGCCAGCACGTCGTCCAGCAGCGCCTGGTGGCGGCCGTTGTGTGTGAGGGTGCCGAGCACCGCCGCCAGGGCGCGCGACATGTCGACCTGCCCGATCAGCGCGCGCGCCGCTTTCTGAATGAAGCGCTCCACCTGCGTGTCTTGCACCGTCTCCAGCGCGGCCGACAGCAGGCGCGTGGCCTGGTGACCCAGCACCGCTGCGTTGCCCGGTGCGATGAGCCATTGCGCGAGCCGCTCGGCCGGGTCGTGCTGGCGAATCAGCGCGACCAGCGAGGGCACATCCAGAAACTTGTCGCGCACAAACGTGGCCAGGTTGCGGCCAATGCGCGCCTGGTTGCGGGCAATGACGGCGGTGTGCGGAATGGGCAAACCCAGTGGCTTGCGAAACAGCGCGACCACCGCAAACCAGTCGGCCAGCGCGCCCACCATGGCGGCTTCGGCCATGGATTTGACGCCATTGAGCCACAGGCCGCGCTCGACCACGCTGGTGGCAATAAACACGGCCGTCACCAGCAACAACAACCCCAGCGCCTGCCGCTTGGCACGCCGCAAGGCGAGGGTTGGGCTATCAGCTTCGGCGTTCATTCGGCCTGGCCCGCCGACTTCGACGGCAAGCCGTCAGGCAGACGCTGCAATCTGGTCCAGCGCCTTGGCCAAATGGCCCACCGTGCGGTCCACGTTGTGCCACTTTTCCAGGCCAAACAAGCCGACGCGGAAGGTCTTGAAGTCGGGCCCTTCGTCGCACTGCAGCGGCACTCCCGCAGCGGTCTGCAGGCCCACTTCCATGAACTTCTTGCCGTTCTGGATGCCAGGGTCGGTGGTGTAGCTCACGACCACGCCCGGGGCCTTGAAGCCATCGGCCGCCACGCTGGGGAAGCCGCGCGATTCGAGCAGCGCGCGCACCTTGGCGCCCAGCTCGATCTGCTCGTCACGCACCTTGGCAAAGCCGTAGGCGCGGGTTTCTGCCATCACCTCAGACAGGCGCACCAGCGCATCGGTAGGCATGGTGGTGTGGTAGGCGTGCTGGCCTTTTTCGTAGCCCTCGGCGATCTGCATCCACTTCTTGAGGTCGCACGAAAAGCTGCTGCTGGTGGTGCCGTCGATGGCGCTTCGCGCACGTTCGCTGAGCATGACCATGGCGCAGCAGGGCGAGCCGCTCCAGCCCTTTTGGGGCGCGCTGATGAGCACATCCACGCCCGTGGCTTGCATGTCCACCCACATGGCGCCCGACGCCACGCAGTCCAGCACAAACAGCGCGCCAACGTCATGGGCGGCCGCGGTGAGGGTGCGCAGGTAGTCGTCGCTCAGGATGATGCCGCTGGCAGTTTCTACATGCGGGGCAAACACCACCTTGGGTTTTTCGGCGCGGATGGTGGCCGCCACTTCTTCGGCGGGGCATGGCGCCCAAGGGGCTTGCGGGCCGCTGCCTTGCGGGCGCGCCTTGCACACCACCGAGCCGCCGCCCAGGCCTTGGTCGGCGTCAAAAATCTGCGTCCAGCGGTAGCTGAACCAGCCGTTGCGCACGATGAGCACTTTTTCCTTGTTGGCAAACTGGCGCGCCACGGCTTCCATGCCGAAGGTGCCGCTGCCGGGCACCAGCACGGCGGTGTGGGCGTGGTAGACCTCTTTCAGGGTGCCCAGGATGTCCTGCACCACGCCGGTGAAGCGTTTGGACATGTGGTTAAGGGCGCGGTCGGTGTAGACCACCGAAAATTCGAGCAGTCCATCAGGGTCGATATCGGGCAGCAATCCGGGCATGTGTGTCTCCGTCAAACAGGGGCGCCACCCCGGTGCGGGGTGGGCAAGGCGGGCCAGCTTAGCATGCAGCGCGCGGCCCGCACTGGCACTTACCAGGTGTCCACAAACCGGTGATTGAGCGGCCCCACCTGCGCCGACGCCAGCCCCCGCGCCAGCCACGCCCGCGTGTCAGCGGGGTCAATCACCGCGTCAATCTCTAGCGTGGTCGCCATGTGCATGGCCTCGCCATTTGCGTACGACTTGGCCAGCAGCTTATTGAACAGGGCGTCGCGCTCCGCGCCTGCGGCCAGCGCCTCCAGCTCCTTGCGAAAGCCCAGGCGCACGGCGCCTTCGAGGCCCATGGCGCCGAACTCGCCCGTGGGCCAGGCCACGGTGAACACGGGCGCATGAAAGCCCCCGGCCGTCATGCCCATGGCGCCCAGGCCGTAGCCCTTGCGCAGCACCACACTGAAAGTCGGTACGCGCAGGTGGGCGGCGGTGACAAACAGGCGGCTCACGTGGCGCACCTGGGCCGTGGCTTCGACCTCGGGGCCGACCATGAAGCCGGGCGTGTCCACCAGGCTGACGATGGGCAGGCCATGCGCGTTGCACAGCTGCATGAAGCGCGCGCCCTTATCCGCCGCGTCCGCGTCGATGGCGCCGCCCAGGTGTTGCGGGTTGTTGGCCAGCAGGCCCACGGGGCGGCCTTCGATGCGCGCGAGTGCGGTGTGGATGCCCGCGCCAAAGCCGGTGCGCAACAGCAGCAAACTACCTTCGTCCACCAAGCCGGCCATCGCCGTGCGGGTGTCGTACACGCGCAGGCGGTTTTCGGGCACCACGGCGCGCAGCAGGCGCTGGTCGGGCGCGGACCACTGCGATGTGCGGCCCTGGAAGAACGACAGGTAGTGGCGCGCGGCCTGCACCGCCCCGGCCTCGTCATCGACCAGCACGTCGATCACGCCATTGGCATGCTGCACGCGGCTGGGGCCGATCTGCTCGGGCTTGAAAACGCCCAGGCCGCCGCCTTCGATCATGGCCGGGCCGCCCATGCCGATGTTGCTGGCGCGTGTGGCGATGATCACGTCGCTGCAGCCCAGCAGGGCGGCGTTGCCCGCAAAGCAGCGCCCCGCGGCGATGCCGATGACCGGCACCTGGCCCGACAGCGCGGCGTAGCTGGCAAAGGTGTGCACATGCAGCCCCGCCACGATGGGCATGTCGGTATCCCCCGGGCGGCCGCCGCCGCCCTCGGCAAACAACACCACCGGCAGCTTCTGCGCCAGCGCGATGCCGAGCATGCGGTCGGTCTTGGCGTGGTTGCGTGCGCCCTGGGTGCCAGCGAGCACGGTGGCGTCATAGGACATGACCGCGGCGCGGGATTTCTCGGGCCCAAACAGTGCGCCGTTGATGCCGCCGATGCCCGTCACCATGCCGTCGGCGGGTGTATTGGCGATCAGGTCATCCAGGCTGCGGCGGCGCGTCTGCGCGGCAATGGCCAGCGCTCCGTATTCGATGAAGCTACCGTCGTCGCACAGGTCGGTGATGTTCTCGCGCGCGGTGCGGCCGCCTTGCGCGTGGCGCTTGGCGATGGACTCGGGCCGCGCGGCATCGAGCGTGAAGGCGTGGCGGTCGATCACGCGTTGCAGGTCGGGGCGGATGTGGTCGGGGTCCAGCGCAGCGCTGCCCTGCGCTTCCACATCGGCCGCGTCTTCCACGGCTTCCAGCACCAGCAGCGGTTGGCCCTGCACCACGTAGCCACCGGCCACGGCCAGCAGCGCGCCCACCCGGCCGGCATGGGGTGCCAGCAGCACATGCTCCATCTTCATGGCTTCGAGCACGGCCAGCTCGGCGCCTGCGGCGACCACATCACCCTCGGCCACGCTGAGCTGCACCAGGCGCGCGGGCATGGGGGCGAGCACGGCGCCTTCGGGTACGGGCGCTGATGGATTTGAGTAATTTTGGCCGCTAGCGCTTGATTCATCAGCGCTAGCAGCTATGTTTTCAGTAGCAACCAGGAGTTCTGGCAACACCGACTCCAGCCAGCGCGTGTGCACCTGCTGGTTTTCCATCTCGGGCCGTGTTGCCAGCGCCTGCAGCAGCGCCAGGTTGGTGGCCACGCCTTCGATCCGGCATTCGGCCAGCGCGCGCTGCGAGCGGCGCAGCACATCGGCAAAACGCGGGCCGCGCGTGTGCACGATGAGTTTGGCCAGCAGCGTGTCGTAGTGCGGCGACGGCGTGGCGCCCGTTGCGCCGTGCGTGTCCACGCGCACGCCGGGGCCCGTGGGCAGGTCAAAGCGGGTGAGCGTGCCGCTGCCTGGGGTGGCGTTGCCTTGTGCGTCCAGCGTTTCGGCGTTGATGCGCCACTGAATCGCAAAGCCCACCACGGCGGGTGGGGCCGCCGGGTCCAGACCGATGTCTTGCAGCGTGCGGCCTGCCGCCAGCGCGATCTGCGCCTGCACCAGGTCCACACCGGTGACTTCTTCGGTGATGGTGTGCTCCACCTGCAGGCGGGGGTTGCATTCGATGAACACAAACGGCAGGTCGGCGCTGGCCAGGTCCACCAGAAACTCGAACGTGCCCAGGCCCTCGTAGGCCACGGCGCGCGCCATGGACAGCGCGGCGGTGGTGATGCGCTCGCGCAATGCGCCCGGCAACGAAGGGCTGGGCGCGATCTCGACCACTTTTTGAAAGCGCCGCTGCAGCGTGCATTCGCGCTCGCCCAGCGCCATCACCTCGCGCCCGTCGCCCAGCACCTGCACCTCGATATGGCGGGCGTTGCCCATCAGGCGCTCCACATACACGCCGTCCACGCCAAAAGCGGCCTGCGCCTCGCTGCGGCAGCGCGCGTAGGCAGCGGGCAAGTCATCGGCCGACGACACCGCACGCATGCCCCGCCCGCCGCCGCCACCGATGGCCTTGATGACGATGCCTGCGCCGCCTTGGTGCGCAAAGAAGGCCTGCGCCTCCTCCAGCGACACGGCGGCCTGCGTGCCGGGCATGAGCGGCACGCGCTGCTGCAGGGCCAGCGCGCGTGCCTGTGCCTTGTCGCCGAACAGCGCCAGTTGCTGCGGCGTGGGGCCGATGAAGCGCAACCCTGCCTGGGCGCAGGCGCGAGCGAAGTCGGCGCGCTCGCTCAAGAAGCCGTAGCCGGGGTGGACTGCGTCGCAGCCCTGCGCCTGGGCAATGGCGATGAGGCGTGCGCCGCCCAGGTACGCCGCAGGGCCGGTCGCACCCAGCGCCACGGCGGCACTGGCTGCGTGCACATGGGGGCTGGCGGCGTCGTCATCGGCAAACACGGCCACGCTGGCAATGCCCAGGTCGTGCAGGGCGCGCACGGTGCGCAGTGCGATCTCTCCACGGTTGGCGATCAGGACTTTGGCAAAGAGGGGCATGGTCATGGTGATGGTTTTGCTTCTGTTTTTATAGCTTCTAGCGCTTTACTGATAAGCGCTGGCGGCCATTTTTCTTGCACTTCAGGGATTCATAGGACTGCGCTTTCCGCGCAGAGCTTGGAACTCGCGGGGCCCACACCAGGGCTCCCGCGCAAGGGCCGCGCCGGAAGCGCCCCCCGCCCCTAGCGCGAAGCGCGTAGAGAGAGGGGCTGAGTGCTGCGGCTCCAAGTCTGCCTGCGCAGGCTTGGACAGCGACGAAGAGCGACTGCCTCTGGCAGGCGTGCCGAGGCGCCGCAGGCGACTCTGGGGGTGTTTTTCATGCATCCCGCAGCAGGCGGCGCAGCACTTTGCCAGCGCCGGTGGCGGGCAGTGCGTCGATGAAGCGCACCTCGCGCGGGGCCTTGTAGGGCGCCATGTTGTCGCGGCACCAGGCCACCAGGGCAGCGGCGTCCACATCCTGGCCGGGCTTCTTGACGATGAAGGCGCGCACCACCTCGCCCTTTTCCGCATCGGGCACGCCAATCACGGCGGCCTGGGCCACGGCGGGGTGCTTGATGAGCAGGGTCTCGACCTCTTCGGGGAACACGCTGTAGCCCGAGACCTTGATCATTTCCTTGAAACGGCCGATGAAGGTGAGGTAGCCGTCAGCGTCCATCTTGCCCATGTCCCCGGTGTGTACCCAGCCATTGCGCAGCGTCTGCGCCGTGGCCTCGGGCTTGTTCCAGTAGCCCTTGAAGTTTCCGGGGCCGTGGATGGTGATCTCGCCCACTTCGCCGACGCGCACCTCGGTGTTCGTGTCGGGGTCGATGATGCGAATGGTGTTGCCCGGCACCGGTTTGCCCTGTGTGCCCCAGCGAATGGCGGCGTAGGGCATGCAGGTGTCCATGGTGTGGGTTTCAGACAAACCATACGCCGCCTCAAACGCAATGCAATGCGGGGCAAAACTTTGCCACTGCTGCGCCAGTGGCTCGGTGAAGGTGATGCCGAAGCTCGTGACGGGGTTCATGCGCAGCGCGCTCCAGTCCATGTCGCGCGCGCCGGGCAACTGCATGAGGGCGCCGTTCATGGGCGCGATGCTGTACCACCAGGTCACGCGGTGGCGCTCCAGCGCCTGCGCAACGCCCACCGGGTCGAACCGGTACATCAGCACGGTGGTTGCGCCCGTCAGCACCGGGATGTTCACGCCCATCAACATACCGGCGATGTGATACAGCGGCGCCACAGCCAGCAGCACGTCTTCGCCACGCACCTCACTGCTGGTCGCTGCAGCCGCCGTCTTGAAGCGTGCGTTCTCATACGTGAGCATGGCGCCTTTGGGCAAGCCGGTGGTGCCCGAGGTGTAGGTCATGAGCGCTACATCGTCCATGTCAACCGTGCCCGGCGCCGGGCTGCCACCTGCGCGGGCAACGGCCAGAAAGTCTTCGCAGCCCGCAGGTAAGGTTGCGGCAGCGGCGCGCAGGGCCAGCAGCTCGGCGGGTACATCGATGCTGGGCACCGTGGGCAGCAGATCGCCGTAGCGCACGACAAACACGTGGGCCAACGCCGTGTTGGCACGCACCTTGTCCACCACGGGCAGCAACCCATCGGCCGCCACGATCACACGCGCCTGCAGGTCATTGAGCTGGTAGGCCAGCTCGTGTTCTTTGTTGAGCGGACCACACGGACAGACGATGGCCCCGATCTTCTGGATGCCGTAATGCGCCATCACGTACTGCGGGCAGTTGTTCATGAACAGCGCCACGGGCTCGCCCTTTTGCACCCCCAGCGCCTGCAGCCGCGCGGCAAAGGCGTCGCTGGCGGCGTTGATCTCAGCCCAGCTGATGGGCTGGCCGTACCAGAGATAGGCGGTGCGATCCGGGGTTTCGCGGGCGTGGCGGCGCAGGTGTTCGTGCAGCGGCTGTGGGGCACACGCAATGGTTTTAGGCAGGCGCAGGTCGGCCATGGGTTTGTCTCCTTCTTTTAAACCACCGGTTCTGAGGGTTTGCGATAGGTGCTCAGCCTCGCCAGCGTATTGCCAATATATACCGCTCGGTAGAACAATGCTACCCATGGGTATAACCAAAGCGACAACAACACAGCGGGCAGCCAAAACCGCCGCCGCCCCGCGCTCCGCTCCGGCACGGGGTCGGCAAAAAAATGCCAACGCCAGCACCGACGAGAAGCGGGATCGCATCCTGAAAGCGGCTGAAGGCCTGTTCGACCAGTTGGGTTATGCCAACACCACGATGGAGCACATCGTGCGGCAACTGGGGGTGAGCAAACCCTTTGTTTATTACTACTTTCGCAACAAGCAGGAGATCTTCGAGACCTTGTCGTGGCGGCCTGCCGTGGCCTGTTTCACGGCGATGGATTTCGCGGCCGAAGACCCCCGACCGGCCCATGAGAAGGTGTGTATCGGCATTGAGAGGCTGGTGCGCGCCACCTTGGAACACCACCCTGCGGCCTTCTTCTATTACCGCGAACCCCAGGTCTACCGCCCGGAGTACGTCACGGCGCAAAAGAAGATGGCCAACCACTTTTATGAGCAGTTATGCACCCAGCTCGAAGCGGGGCGGAGCGCGGGCATGTTCGATTTTCGCGAGACACGCATCACCGCGCAGGCGGCGTGCAGCCTGCCGGGTTTTCTCTACAACTGGTATCGGCCCGATGGGCGCCTGAGCCTCGACGAGGTAGTGCACGAGCTGTCCCTGCTCGCCTACCGGGTGCTGGGGCTGCAGAGCACGCCGCTCAAGGCCCCGGCTCCCGCAACTGTTCGCGCGGGTGGTCGATAAGGCTGCGGCGTGCGCGTTAAGGCGCTCGGGCACCCACGCGTTCATTGTTTTTTCTTGCCCCCAAAAACCAAACGGAGACATCTTTTGAAAAATGCCTTTCACCGCCTCGTCGTCACCCCCGTGGTGCTCACTGTCGCACTCACTGCAGGTGGCTCATTTGCACAGGAGACCTACAAGATCGCCTATATCGACCCGCTGTCCGGCCCGTTCGCTGCTGTGGGCGAGCTGATGCTGCTGCACACGCAATACGCGGTGGACGACATCAATGCAAAAGGAGGCTTGCCAGGCGGCGCGAAAATGCAGTTGCTGCAATTCGACAGCAAGCTCTCGGCGCAAGAGAGTCAAAGCGCGCTGCAGGCTGCTATCGACCAAGGCGCCCGTGTCGTCATCACGGGCGGCTCTGGCTCGTCGGTGGTGTCGGCGCTCATCCAGTCCGTCAGTCGCTGGAACCAGCGCAACCCGGGCAAAGAGCTGCTGGTGCTCAACCACTCCTCCATCGACCCTGAAATGACGGGCAAAGCCTGTAGCTTCTGGCACTTTCAGACCGAAGCCAACACCGCAATGAAGATGAAGGCCATTGCCAACACCATCAAGCGGATGCCCGACGTCAAAAAGGTCTACCTGCTGAACCAGGACTACGCACACGGCAAACAGTGGGCCACCTACGGACGCCAGTTGGTGGGCCTGGCGCGCCCGGATGTGCAGTTTGTGGGCGAAACTCTGCATCCGATCGGTCGCGTCAAGGACTTCGCCCCTTACCTGGCCAACATCAAACAAAGTGGCGCAGATACGGTGATCACGGGCAACTGGGGGCCCGACATGAACCTGCTGCTCAAGTCTGCCGGTGACGCCGGGTACAACCTGCGTTACTTCAATCACAGCGCAGGCTCGTTTCCCGGCACCGTCACGGCGGTGTCGCAGGCCAAGATAGGACAACTCACGTGGGTGGCCGAATGGCACCCCGGCCAGGCCAACACCCCCAAGGTGGATGCCCTGGCCAAATCCTACAAAATCAAGACCGGCAAGGACTTCCTCGCGCCGCGCATCGAGTTCACGCCCCGCATGCTGGCCCTTGCCATCACCAAAGCAGGCACCACCGACACCGTCAAAGTGGCACGCGCACTGGAAGACCTGAGTTTCGATACGGTGGTGGGCCCCGTTCGCATGCGCGCCGAAGACCACCAATTGCTGCTGCCCCAGGTGGTCAACACCATTGCGCCGGTGGATGGCAAGACGGTGAAAGTGGGATGGGAAGGCACGAACTACGGGTTTCGCACCGACGCGGCCTACACCGGCAACGAGCTGGCGCAGGGCACCGAATGCAAAATGGTGAGACCCTGAGGCCAGCGCATCGGCGGGTGCTTATCCCCTACTGCGGCATCCTCCCCGGCCAACGCTACGATCCTTGATCGTCCATTGACCCGACCCATCAGGAAAGCACCCATGCCCGATTTTCGCAGCGACACCGTTACCCAGCCCACGCCCGCCATGCGCGAGGCCATGTTCAAGGCCCCGCTGGGCGACGACGTGTTTTCCGACGACCCTTCGGTGAATGCACTGCAGGAGCACGCGGCGCAGTTGCTGGGTTTTGAAGCTGCCTTGTTTGCGCCCTCTGGCACGCAGACCAACCTGATTGCGCTGTGGGGCCACTGCCAGCGCGGTGATGAGGCCATCGTGGGTCAAAGCTGGCACACCTATCGCTGGGAGGCAGGCGGCATGGCCGTGCTGGGCTCCATTCAGCCCCAGCCCGTGGAAACGCAGCCTGACGGCACGCTGCGCGTGGCCGATATCGCCGCCGCCATCAAGCCCGACGACCCGCACTTTGCCCGCACCCGCCTGGTGGTGCTGGAGAACACCACGGGGGGCCAGGTGCTGCCGCCCGCCTACATCACCGAGGTGGCGCAACTGGCCCGCAGCCGTGGGCTGGCCATGCACCTGGACGGCGCGCGCCTGTTCAATGCGGCCACGGCCAACGCGGGGCGCCATGGCACGGATGTGTATGACGAAGCACGGGCACTGTGTGGCGCCTTTGATTCCGTGTCGCTGTGCCTGAGCAAAGGGCTCGGCGCACCGGTGGGTTCGCTGGTGCTGGGCTCCCGCGATTTCATCCGCCAGGCCCGTCGCACGCGCAAGATATTGGGGGGGGGCATGCGCCAGGCGGGGGTGCTAGCCGCGGCGGGCCACTATGCGCTGGAGCACCACGTGCGCCGCCTGGCCGACGACCACGCGAACCTGGCGCGGCTGGCCCAGGGGCTGAGCGATGTCAACCAGCGCCATCCGGTGCTGCAGGGCAAGATCACGGTCCACCCCTGGCAGACCAACATCCTGTTCACCGACCTGCATGCAGATGTGGCCCCGGCCTTCACGGCCTGGCTGGCCGAGCACGGCGTGCGCGTGACGAGCAGCCTATACGGCGTCGCCACGCGCCTGCGCTGGGTGGCGCATCTGGACGTGAGCGAGGCGGATGTGACGGCGGCGCTGGACTGCGTGGGGCGTTTCACCGGCAGGTAAGGCAGGAGCGGCGCCCCCATACGTGCGCCTTTTCCCCGCGCAGTTCAATACCGACACGCTTCAAGCCAGTGACCGCCGCGCAAGGGCCGCCCCGCCGCGCTGGCGGTGTCCCCCTTCCCGAATTGCGCAGCAATTTGAGAGAAGGGGGAAGGCGCGCAGCGCCACAGGGGGTTGCCTCTAGTTTCTTCCGCCAAAGATGCCTGTGCCCACACGCACCATGGTGCTCCCGGCCTGGATGGCGGCCTCCAGGTCAGCGGTCATGCCCATGGAGAGCGTGTCGAAATCCTCCAACCCCGGCTCCGCACGGGCGCAGATTTGGTCAAAAAGGCTTCTTGCGCTGGTGTGTATTGCCAATTGCGCTTCAAAATCAGGAGCATGGTCGGGAATACTCATGAGCCCGCGCACTCGCAGACGTGGCAGTTTCGCCACAGCACACACCAGGCCCAGCGCATCCGCCGGGGCCACCCCGGACTTGGTGTTGCCCCCGTCCATGTTCACCTGCACACACACCTGTAATGGCGGCAGATGCGCTGGGCGCTGGGCCGACAGACGCTCGGCAATTTTGAGTCGGTCTACCGTGTGCACCCAGTCAAAGTGCTCGGCCACAAGGCGCGTCTTATTGCTCTGCACGGGGCCGATACAGTGCCACTGCAACCTCGCATCCGGCAACGCAGCGCGCAAGGCGGTGATCTTGTCCACCCCTTCCTGGATGTAGTTCTCGCCAAAGGCGGTCTGGCCTGCGGCCACGGCCTCCACCACTGCATCGGAGCCAAACGTCTTGGAAACGGCCAGCAGATTCACGCTGGCGGGCGCACGGCCGGAGGCAGTGATCGCTTGCGCAATCCTGCCGAGAACCTGTTGGAGGTTGTTAGCAATCGTGGTCATAATGATTGGCAAGCGTACCAAACGATAGAGGGACTCCGTGGACATTACCCAATTGCTCGCGTTCAGCGTCAAAAACAAGGCATCCGACCTGCACCTTTCCGCAGGCCTGCCGCCCATGATCCGGGTCCACGGGGATGTGCGGCGCATCAACGTCGATGCGCTGGACCACAAGACAGTCCACGCCATGGTGTACGACATCATGAGCGACTCGCAGCGCAAGACGTATGAAGAGTTTCTGGAGGTTGACTTCTCGTTTGAAATCGAAGGCCTGGCCCGCTTCCGCGTCAATGCCTTCAACCAGAACCGGGGCGCCGCCGCCGTGTTCCGGACCATTCCGAGCAAGATCCTCACGCTGGAGCAGCTCAACGCGCCCAAGATTTTTGGCGATCTGGCCCTGAAGCCGCGCGGGCTGGTGCTGGTGACCGGGCCTACGGGTTCGGGCAAATCCACCACGCTGGCCGCCATGGTGAACTACCTCAACGAAACCGAGTACGGGCACATCCTCACGGTGGAAGACCCGATCGAGTTCGTGCACGAGTCCAAGAAGTGCCTGATCAACCAGCGCGAAGTGGGGCCGATGACGCTGTCGTTCTCGGCAGCGCTCAAATCTGCGCTGCGCGAAGATCCCGATGCCATTTTGGTGGGCGAAATGCGCGACCTGGAAACCATCCGCCTGGCCATGACGGCAGCGGAAACAGGCCACTTGGTGTTCGGCACGCTGCACACTTCCAGCGCCGCCAAGACCATCGACCGGATCATTGACGTGTTCCCTGCCGAAGAAAAGGAAATGGTCCGATCCATGTTGTCGGAATCGCTGCAGGCAGTGATCTCGCAGACCCTGTGCAAAACCAAGGACGGATCGGGCCGCGTGGCCGCGCACGAAATCATGCTGGGCACCAGCGCCATTCGCAACCTGATCCGCGAGGCCAAGGTGGCACAGATGTACTCCACCATCCAGACCAGCAACAGCGTCGGCATGCAGACGCTCGACCAGAATCTCACCGACCTGGTGCGGCGCAATATCATCAGCCCCGCCGAGGCGCGCGGCAAAGCCAAGATCCCCGACAACTTCCCGGGCTGATCGGCTCATACAACCAAGACCTTGCGGCCGCAAACAGGCCGCAGACCGGAGCGAGATATGAAAGGCATTTTGGGCCTTCTGAAAATGAAAAGCCGCAGCGGCAAGGCGAACGAAGAGCACACGGACTCCGTGCTGTTCTCCACCGCTTTCGCAGGCCAGGGCGTGGACGATTCGATGCTCGTCCCCTGGGAAGCCCGCGCGGTGGAAGTGGGGGCCAAGCGCCTGCCCACGAGCCGCGGCGGCAAGTTGCTGCAAGGGCTGTGGGCCAAAGACAAATACATGGCCCACCTGGACAAGGACGCCGTGGAGCGCATGGAGCGGTTTTTCGAGTTTGCGGCCATCCCGTCCAATCGCGACGTGATCCGGCAAGACGAATACGGCAACTTCATGGTGGTGCTGCTCACCGGCACCATCGCCGTGGACCGCATCCAGCCTTGGGGCGAACAGTTGCGCTTGGCAGAAACGCGACCGGGCGACATCCTGGGCGAGATGTCGCTGCTCGACAGCGGCATTCGTTTTTCGGCATGCACCACCCTCACCGACTGTGAGATTGCAGTGCTGAGCGCCGAGGCCATGGACGACATGATGACCAAGGACCCGCAATTGGCCGCCAGCCTGATTGCGCTGCTGGCCCGCAAACTGTCACTGCGCCTGCGCGTAGTCAGCGCGCGCCTGAGCGACAACCAAAAGTAATGCGCGACCACAAGACCAAAAATCGTCCGTCAGACGGACACCTCGGGGAGAAATTCTGATGGAACGCGATCAGGCCAGTAAATTCATCAATGACCTGCTCAAACTCATGGTGAGTCGCAATGGCAGCGACTTGTTCATCACCGCTGAGTTTCCGCCCGCCATCAAGGTGGACGGCAAGGTGACGAAGGTATCACCCCAACCGCTCTCGCCCAACCACACCCTCACGCTGGCCCGCGCCGTGATGAGCGACAAGCAAGTGGCCGATTTTGAGCGCACCAAGGAGTGCAACTTCGCCATCTCGCCCGCCGGTATTGGCCGTTTTCGCGTGAACGCCTTCATCCAGCAGGGAAAGGTCGGCATGGTGATGCGGACCATTCCGCTCACGCTGCCCACCATCGATGGCCTGGGCGTGCCGCAGGTGCTCAAGGAAGTGACCATGGCCAAACGCGGCCTGTGCATCCTGGTGGGTGCAACCGGGTCCGGCAAATCAACCACCTTGGCCGCCATGGTGGACTGGCGCAACGAGAATTCGTTCGGCCACATCATCACGGTGGAAGACCCGGTCGAATTCGTGCATCCGCACAAGAACTGCGTGGTGACGCAGCGTGAAGTGGGTCTGGACACCGACAGCTGGGAAGCCGCACTGAAAAACACGCTTCGCCAGGCGCCCGACGTGATCTTGATGGGCGAAATTCGCGACCGCGAAACCATGGAGCACGCCGTGGCATTTGCGGAAACAGGCCATCTGTGTCTGGCCACTTTGCACGCCAACAGTGCCAACCAGGCACTCGACCGCATCATCAACTTCTTCCCCGAAGAACGCCGCCCCCAACTGCTGATGGATCTGTCGCTGAACCTGCGTGCCATGGTGTCGCAGCGCCTGATCCCCAAGCAGGATGGCAAGGGCCGCGCTGCGGCGGTGGAAATCATGCTCAACACGCCGCTGATCTCGGACCTGATCTTCAAGGGCGATGTCTCCGAAATCAAGGAGATCATGAAGAAGAGCCGCAATCTGGGCATGCAGACCTTTGACCAGGCACTGTTCGATGCGTACGAGGCCAACGTGATCAGCTACGAAGACGCGTTGCGCAACGCCGACTCACTCAACGACTTGCGCCTGCAAATCAAGCTCAACAGCCAGCGCGCCAAGTCGCCCGACCTCGCCCAAGGCACCGAGCATTTCGCGATTGTGTAGAAGCCCCCTGAGTCGCCTGTGGCGCCTTCCCACAAGGGGGCGCCACCAGTGGCCGGGAGAATCCCGCTCCACGGGCGCGCTGGCCCGTACGAGTCCTTTTTGAGGG
>RCMZ01000288.1_pt1 | contig 29982 bp, 46 predicted proteins | sample 2041141 | NCBI WGS metagenome assembly RCMZ01 (sample SAMN09708263, study PRJNA481090) | Wastewater metagenome, whole genome shotgun sequencing project. | biome: sewage; isolation source: Davis station wastewater (DW) | place: Antarctica: Davis Station | collected 2010-03-01 | reverse complement strand
GTACTGTTCTGACGTGGTCAAAACAATTTAGACTACCCCTCCCCCATGCCTAAATAATCCAGTAAGAATTTTTTCATTCTTTTTTGTAATATTTTTTTATTTTCTGCGCTTGATTTATAAATTACATGGATAGCAGCATGGCTATCGCTGCCAACGTAGAACAGGTTGTCAAGGTCATAAGCGTGACTTGCATCATCAGTAATCTCTATGATGTGATGACACAGCCCCTTGCGTGGCACTACAGGCTTGCCAGTCATCATTAGCTTATACATGTCAATGCCGTTGCATCTCTCCTTGCACAACCGTATCAGTGTGTCCCATAGCTTGCTGTGATAAACCCCTGCGCTGTCTTTGTTACGCTTGTACTTATCGTACGACCTATGTCTAAGTTTTTGACACGCACAACGTTCGCCGTCGGGGTACGACCGACCACACTTACTGCATATGTGCATGAACATCTAAGTAAAAACCTTATGGTTGTCTGACTTGTACTTACCATGCTCTCGCCTGCATCTCGATTTAAACGATGCGTCTAGATCCTTGCATGTAATGCGTGGAGTATATTGTAAGCAGCGCAAGCCGCCTTGCATGAGCTCCACGAGCGTTATGTTATGATAGCAGCCGTCTATACCGTGGTATTCACAATCCTCGTTCGGGCACTTAATCACTGTCTACTCACCCCTTTGGTTGCATTAAAAAAGCCGCTAAGCATATAACTTAGTGGCTTTTGTGTATTTCTAATAATACTATTATAGCACATAATTATGTCTCATTATGTCCCAACTTTTGTTAATTTCGCTAAAATTTCAAGGGCTAAATCATGTTGCCTATTAACTTTCGCTCTTGACGTATGGAGCGTACGAATAATTTCAGCCCATTTCAAATGATTAAAATAGCGTAATGATAAAATCATGCGATGCTCGTAATCATCGAGCGAATCAATCAAGAGACGATTTCTGACCAGCAAGTCAGTTAGGTTTTTGACATCGTCGGCAATCTTAATATCAAGCATCTCTAACTTTATAAGCGCCGTACACATCTTGTCATCATCGCCACCTCCACGCGGCATATCGCTTAATGTCGGCGTGATTTTCTCCATCGATAAACGAATTTCCGTACGCTTATCAATATCCGCATCTAAGAGTTTTTGCGCGTAATATGATTTCTGTAAAATTGCTTTCATGTCTTGTGCCATTGGACTTAGCAAGGCTACACCTCCTTACGAAATAATACCGGTATACCTAAATACCTTGCATAAGCTATCTCGGACAAACAGCCCACACTCAAATAATACTCACCAAAGACCCATAACTCTGCGCGCTGGCTAATTAAATTAAAGCACTTGGGTAATATGTCTGCCTCTTTCGCTTCTTGGTCGTACGAGAAGTTATGCAAGGGCGAAATAAAACAGTCGTTAGGATTCTTAGCGGTTAACTCTTTCATGATTTTATCAATCTTTGCCATGTTGCCGGCAGGATCATTGCTAAACGGATGTGCCACGTATATTATTAACATTTACTACCCCCAAATTTTAGTTTTGAACATTTTTATCATTCCGCTCATATAAACACAAGCATTAATATTGAAAACAATTTTCACACCTATCAGGCACGCTATGGCAAGCACCCAGAGAGCATTTGTCTTTGCTCTTACAATAATAGCAGCACTTGCCTTGATTATTTAACGGACATGTGCCCAACGGCTTGGTGCATTTTGTGGGTTTATTTTTCATAGATTCGCCAGTCCTTAATCAGCAAAAACACTATGATTATTGCTTCCAATGCCGCCAAAACTAACAGGAACCCCAGCAAGTACATAAAACAATCAAACATCATTTTTACCTCCTAACATTATTCCGAAATATTACTGAACATGCATTAAATAACAACATTGAACATAATGGTATTCTCCATGAAAAATGAATTTCTAATATAAAACAGAATATTGCCCACGTTACCGCAGCTAGAATAAAATCCATAAGCAAATCGACGCATCTTTTTATAATATACGAAATTATTCTTTTTGATTTAATTGACATTATTCATCACCCTCCGACATAGCATAAGCGACGTGTTCTGCTTGTGCATCAATAGTATGAAAAATGCAGTCCATTTCTTCATTTGCTCTTTTAAAAGTAGGGTAAATTCCGAGTATATGCTCTTTCTTGTGAGCATCCACGGCTACTACTTTATAATCTCCGTAATTACTAATCGCATAAATTCTTGCGGGGTTAAAAATAATTTCATCTTCTTGGGTTTTAATCGCTATCATTTTCCAGCACCTCCAATGATATTTTTATTTGCCATATAAGTCTTGCAAATAGTAGCAGATATTTTCAGAGTGTCTTCCTCCATGGTCAATTCGACAATGCCGTCATTACAAATCCCTACGATTGTTTCTCCATCGCCCAGCTTTTCACGACCGGTGTCTGCTTGAAAACTCTTGAATAGTCCCTCTATGATTTTTCCCAAATTATTCATCCTTTGCTTGCCTCCTCTTCCAACGTCTGTATATAGGCTTCTATTTCTTCTCCCTCATCCTTGATATCGAACTCCCCGGAATTAAGCTTAGAAATTATCTCAGCAGTTGTGTGGACTTGACCAAGTCGATAAAAATACTCCGCTCCGGTGATGAGGCAGTGGCTATCCCTATTAGCTTCAGCATGTCTATTTGTCAAAAACTTATTAAGCTTCTCTTTGTCAATCATCCTTGCCCACCTCCTGCGTTGCGAACGCCATCATGAGCCTCATTGCCGAGTTTATTAAGTGATTTTCTGACCTGTCACCCATGCGGTATAAATTAATATGCCTTAACGCCCTGGCTAGATGTTCGTCAGCGGGTATCTGCCGCCAAGCCTCACCCGGATGCTTTTCCGCTTCCGCCGTTAGCCCTATGGCTATTTCGTTGAGCCAATCAGGGCAAATATACCTGTACTCGTTATTTTCAGCGTCTTGGGGAAATTCCAAAGGTATAGCACGTGACTCCGACCCGCCGCCGTTACCCTTGACGATAATATTGTCATTTTCAAGCGGGTTAATTTTTAGCTTGTTAGCTATCATGAATTCCTTGACGTAGTTTTTATTTGTTTCCTTTTCCTTCTTTGCAACCCAGTTGTTGTTTTCATCTTCACAGCAGCTACAGCTACGGCATGGCTTTTCGCTTAACTTCAATTTTTCGTACTTACAGGTATTGCAATCTTTAGCCATCATTTTTCATCGCATATCCTTTCGCTCAGTTCTTTTAATAACCTACATAGCGGTTTCAAATACTTGTTAAGCGGTTCTTTTTCTCGGTTGTACTCTTCTAACGTTGGCCACCCATTCACACCTATTATCGGTTTAATGACATAGCCAAATTTAGCGCTTGGTTCCATTACTGCTCCGCCGCCACGGATAACAAATAACCTTTCAAAAAAATCTTGCCCTATATCTCCTTGGTTCCTTGCTTGGCCCATGAGTTCTAGCCATAGCATGCTATCGTCTGGGTGAAGCTCTCCGTACGGATCTAAATAAACCGCTTCAGCAAACATCCCAAAATCTTTGCCCTTGATTGATTTCATAGCCCTTTGCTCAATTCGTCCTATCATATTGCGGATATCCTCTACTTGCATAATCCCTTCGCCTCCTCAACTGAATAAACAACTCCTGCCACGCAGCCATGTAAACGCATCTGCTCAATAAAATTTACTTGTGACTTACTAGGCTTATTTGCACCTTTCTTTACTTCGATAAAATAAATCTTACCGTCCTTCACAGCAAACAAGTCTGAAAACCCCCTGGGCAACCCTGAATCAAACCAGCGGCCGTCTTTCATAGTAACTTTGCCTACGTTTGCCCTGAAAACAATAAATCCTAATTTTGAAAGCTCAATTCTAATTTTGTTCATCAAATCCGTTTCAGTTTCTAAATTTACTTTTTTCATATTTTTATAAACCTCATCATGTAGTTGTAGTTGCTAGGTATTTCGATTCCGAGCTCCACCGCTTTGTGCAGCACCCACGAAAATTTATATTTCTTTGCTTTTTGAAATAATATCAGTTCTTCAAATGTCTTGATTTTCCGGTAGTGATCATAGGGCAATGATTTTAGGATATCTATCTGCTTTAGCTCTTCAAGCTCTATATCCATTACTTCGGATTCGGACATTTCCTGCTTCGTAAAAACGTATCCGCAACAGGGGCAAGCTTTTTCGATATTCGGCATGACGTAATAGCAAATCGGGCATTCCTTGATGTGTATTACATTTTTCTGTTTCTGCTTCTTGGCGGCTAACGTCCATTCGTGGTCGGCGTCAGGAAAATTATGACGGAATACGTTGCCCACGTGGTCTATAATAATTGCTGTTTTGTTTGGCAGGTAGCGCATGCTGCGCATTGATTGTTGTATGTACAGCGTTAGTGATTTCGTGGGTCTTAAAAGTACAACGCACTCGCAGTCAGGAACATCGAAGCCCTCACCAAACAATTCAACGTTGCATAGCACTGTAATTTTCCCTGCCTTAAACTCGGATACTAGCTTCTGCCTCAATATGCTAGGCGTCGTACCGTCAATGTGAGCAGCTGGAATCCCTGCCGCCTTAAAGCTTTCTGCCGTCTCCATGCTTGCTTTGACCGATGCGCAGTAGACTATCGTCTTCTTCCCGCTGGCTATGTTCAGCCAGTTCTTGACCGTCTGACCGTATATAACGCCGCTCTCCATGAGTTCCGCTACTTCCTCGGCATCATAATCGCCACGCTTGGTATGCAAGTTTTCGGCATCGGCAAGCTTGGCTGAAAAGTACCTGTACGGCGCTAGGTAGTGGTTAGCAATTAGCCACGGCGTTGAAACCGATTCGATTAAGGTATCGCATATTTTCCCTAACCCGCCCTCGTTCATCCGCATGGGCGTTGCGGTAAATCCAACCCTCGGAACATCCGGCCAGTAATCATATATGCGCTGATAGCTTGCCGACAAGCCGTGGTGCTGTTCATCAGTTATGATTAATTGCGGCTTGGTCATAGCTCCTAGCCTACGTGTCACGGTCTGTACCATGGCGATTTTACAACTGCTTAAATCCACCCCACAGTCTAAAAACGTGTTCGTTATCTGCTGACATAATTCTTTGCGGTGAACAAGAAATAACACTTTGTTGTTTTTCTTTACAGCCGACTTTGCAATCATGCCTTCGATAACCGATTTTCCGCCCCCGCATCCAAGCACAGCACACACTGAATGTTTTCCAGAATTGAACGCATGCCGGATATCGTTTATTAAATTTTGTTGATATGGACGCAATTCCATAGGCACGTCTCCTTGAAAACTTACTTTTTAAATCAAAAAACATACAAAAACTTACACAAAACTTACATTTAAAATCGCTGTACCCAAGTGCCACTCTCAAAAACTTACAAACTTACATGATTTCGGTAAACATATACTCTTATATAAGAGACAACTAACAGGATTTCCGCTTATAAACCTTTTCCATGCGAGATATTAAATATATGTAAGTTTTGTAAGTTTGTAAGTTTTATCTCTATAAAGGGCTTGGTTAAGCCATTTTAAAAACTTACATTTTTCTAAAAAAACTTACATTCTTGAAAAACGTAAGTTTTTTGGGGTAGTTTTACCTGTATTTCACATTTTAGACACAATATAGTCACAAATAATTCACACTTGAAAATTTGTTTAGAATGGTTTTTCATCAAAAATATCGGGTTCTTTAAGGACTGTTTTCTTTTGGTTAAATCTTATGTATGTAGATTTTATGCCGTTGCAAGTGGTCTGATGTGTTAATCTCCCTACCGAATTTTTTACTAAATACCCCTTATCAGCCCATTTTTTCTTCACGGCGTTAAATTCGTAACCATTCTCGGACATTTCGTGCATAAGCACATCTTTGTTTATATAGATTTCAGTACCCTCAATTTTTCCCCAGATTTCACCTTTGCTGCTGGCATCAAACTTATTAATATTTTTTGCTATAAGGCTAAGTACAAAGTCATAGGCTCGTTCGCTCATGTCTATGTCTGACTTGCTGCACATCATATCTTTCACGTCCTCCGTGGTTAACTGTTTTTCGCCGTAGAAAAATATTTCACCGGCTATCTTGTCAGCAAGCATCATGAGCGACATGGCCATAGCCTGCTTTTCTGTCGTGTCAACGTTCTCAATGATGTTTTTGAAAATCTCGTTGTACTCATCCATGAGCTTCCTACTTCCAAGAGCCTTGATGTACTCAATTCCTGCACAACCATAATGCTCATTAACAAAGCTAACAACGCCTATGCCGTCCTCTACGACAACATCGGTACATTCATGCTCAATAACTCTGTTTTTCACTCCACCGCCACTATATGACTGCGTGCAAGGTTCTTCACCTGTGAACAAAAACGAACATTTCCACGTCTTGGTTTCGTTAACGGCTGAGTAGGTCATACGCCCCCTATCTATGCCTTCGGCTAGCCTCATTATTAGAGCGTCATAATCTTCGCCCCTGCGCTTGATTGTTTGTAATTCGTCTCCGGCAAACGGCAGGTTACACAAAAACGCTGCCGTCGCAAGCATTGAGTTTATGGTCATGTTCATGGTTCTTACCATTCGCCCCATTTTAGGGTTCCCCCAAATACTCATCGCAACCATGAGTGCGCAAGTCTTGCCGGAACCAGTGCCGCCAAACAGGTGAAAAACAAACGGCAGGGCGTTAACCTTTTCGATTATGGGTGATGCAAAACTCGCCGCCATGAGCATACGCATATAAAAATTTTTCCTAAGCGGTTGGACGAAATCAATCCATTCTTGCAGTTCACCTTTTTGGGCAACTGCCTTGAATAATGGTTGGTTGTCCTTCTCACCGTCGAATTTAACGTCTGTTGCGTAAGGCATAAAGTCCTTATCAATCCACCCTAGGCGGCTTATTGCTTTGTATCTAGGCAGGATATCAAGGTTGCTGGCCACGCATTCGGCTATGTACTGTACTAGCAGCTTTGCATTTTCGGAGTTGACCTCAACGCCCCTGTTGGCAAGCTCTAAAATCTTGTTAGCGCTTGCGGTAACAATTCTGTCGCAGATAATGGGTGACCATTTCCCGTCCTTAAAAAACTCTATCTTGATTTTTTCGGTTAACGTGTCTAAATTAAATAATATTTCAGTGGGCATTATGGGTAGCGGCGAAGCATATTTCATAGTGACATCACCGCTGCCCATGTTAATTTCGTTCTTCCTGACACCAAAGCCGTCGGCTATCCACTCGCCGCATGCAAGCGTTAGCGACTGTCCGGGGAAATCAGTTTCTCGCCCGCTCCCTGCTTGTTTTCGTTTTGCAAGGGATATTTTGTAAGCTCTGTAATTTTGCGTGTACGCCCTAAAAATATTAAGCTCCTTAGAACGCTGCTCGCATTTTGTTTCTGCCTGCTTGCGCTCAAAATCGTCCTTGATTGCCAACAATCCTTGAAAGGTATCAGCGCTTAGCAGCTCGTCTTTGTCCATGTCTGCATAGGTTTTTGGCGGCGTGAAGGCATAATTGCGAATGAGGTTTATATCGTGGTTGCCTGTGATGTAGTCCCATACGTCTTGCTTGGGTTTAATTTCGGGCCAAACTTCAACCAGTTTTAAAACATCTGCGCCTTTAAAATTGGCGGCGTATTTTTCTCCCGGTTCGTCGTTATCAGGAATAACCACTTTGGAAGGAAATTTTTCTAGCATGGCTTGGTCTGTATCTGAAAACGCTATTTTCCCACCCGCCCCTGTATTACTTGTGGTTGCTAGGAAACCGCTTCTAGTCATAATATCAGCACATTTTTCGCCTTCAACTATGTATAATGTTTGGCTTGGTTCGGCAGCTGCCAATAAATCTAAGTTATATAAATTATTGCAGTCAGGCGGTTTTTTATAGCTCTTGGTACCCTTGGCATCGTAGTACCAAAAGCAAAATTTCTTTTTGCCGTTCGAATATTTAGTACGGGTCTTGTAGTAAGATATTTCTCCGGTTGGATTCTTATATTCATGATCGTAATTTTCAATAATACTTATTTCTTCTTGTTTCGGCGGTATATTTAACGCCTTGACGACATCCTTGAATTCTGCATGGCACTTTTGGCAGAACATCAAGACTTTATCACCTTCTTCCTTGAGAAAAAGGTGATGGTCGTCATGGCATATCGGGCATTCAGCAGTCCACTGATTGCCTTTCTTTTTCAAATTAGTTAAATATGGACGCAATTCGCCTATATTCATGGTTTAAAACGGACATTCTTCGTCGCTAGCCACTTCGGTATTGACATTTTTCTCAGCTGGTGCCGCAGCCGGTTCATTAGTAGTGCTTAGGGTTTTCTTTTCCGGAACCTTGAAAGCTTTATTTTTAATATCCTGCACACTGTGAACCGAGGAGACATACATCCTTGTTTTAACTTCGTTTTTGTTATTGATATATTCTTCCTCTGCTAAAACCAACCCGACTAGCTTACCAACAAGCTTTGTCTCATTATAATCAAACTTAAAATTAGCATTACTGTCTTGCACGGCGCTTATAAAACCTTTGAAAAACGGCAAGGCTTTTTCTTTATATGATTTAATAAAATTGCCTGCCCACCAGCCAAAACTATTTGCTAAATTTAAAAAGTGATTAGCGAATTCACCTGTTGTAATGTCATATTCGATTTGTAAATATTCCTTCTCCGGGACGTCCTTTACGTTCGTAATCTTGCATACATAGCCACCTGCTACTAAATTTGGATATTGGCTTGCGTCTGGTGCGTCTTGATAATTAACTGTTTTCATTTTGTTTCCTCCTTGTTAGTTTTTTTTAAATTACTACATATGACGGTATCGTAGCTTGGCTTGTAATCTTATGACTTGCCTTCCCGCATTCAGGGCATACCATATTAGGTATTACGTTATCGTGAAAATTAGCATCATCATATCCGGTTCCTATTTTTTCATGTCCACAAAATTCGCAAACATAAATAGCATCAAAATCTCTCCTATGTTGGTGCGTTATTTCTTTAATTCTCATTTTTTAGCATCCTCCTTGTTAGTTTTTAGATTCCAGTAATCCCTTATGGTTTTATCAACCATTTGCAAATCATTATCTATCTGTGGTGCGAACATGCCCATAGGACTTTTGGCGGTGCTCCTGCCTTCTGACTGGGTAGTGAAAAAATAATGCTCATTATCTGCTTCAGCAAGTAATACGATGCTAAATAATCCTTCTACGGTGAGCTGACTGTCCAGCATCTTGCCCGAAGTCTTGACTTTGATTTTGCCGTTTACATCTAGTTCCGTGTGCTGTAAAAAATAAACTATACAGTCGTCAGGAGTTTTGCGAATGACAAAATCAATCAAATTACGGTAGTCCAAGGCACAGTCAGTAAATTTTGCATAGCCTGTTTCTTTGGCTCGGTCAAACATGGCAAACGCCATTAAGTACTGACTGTCGTCAATAACGTAAGCGTTGAGCTTGTGCTTGCTTAGCGAACTTATGATGTCCTTGTACGTTGCGTTGTCATATTTTGGCAGCTGCTTTTGGAACGGCAGCGGCTTGCCCGCCACGTTAAAAATTCCAACCTGTCCCTTCTCAAAATTTCTTAAACTTGTTGATTTTCCGCTTCCACTTTCGCCCATTATTAAACATGGTAATCCGATGATACTCACGCCCTCTCTTGTAAATTATCTGATTCTTAAATTAAAACCATATTCAAGCTTAGCTCCGGCAACCTCTGTACCTGCCTTCAAGGCTTCCTTGATTGCGGCATTATCGGGAACAGTGGTTTCCGGAATGATTTTTAAGTAATTCCCCGGCAACAAATTCGCATTCTCAATAACAAGTTTGGCGGGGTTTTTAGCTCTGCTAATCGTAAATACAGGAGTTGTTATTTTGTCCTTGCTAACGCAAACCATTTGCTCCATGACGTAATTTTTTATGCCGTCAATCTTGTTATTAACAGTTTTTTTACGCTTAGACAGGCGGGCTATCTCTGCATCGATAGCGTCAACATCGCCCTCTAAATTCTTAACGAATTTTGCGCATCCCTCGACTTTATCCTCAATCTCTCCCTCTATGCTTTGCAGGGTGTCTTCCAGTGCTTCTATGCTGACATCCTCATCGTCAATCATGCCAATTACTTCATTAAAATTTTGACTTAATTCATACAGTTTGCTCATATATTTACATCCTCTCTTTAATTGCTTTGAAAAATGCTATTGCCGCCACGTATTCTGCATAATACTGCTCATTATTAGCGTATTCGCTGTTTTTGCCGTATGTATCTTCAACGCGCTGCTCAAACTCCGCCAACGTTCCGCCTTTATAATTATTCCAGCAACCGCATAACACGTTGTCTGCGGTTGCGTTGTAAGTGGTAGTCCCTTTGCGGCTGCCTATGCGTACGACTTGGACGATATAATCGTCGAGGGTAGCACCACGCAGGTAAGCACCACGCAGGTAAGCACCACTCAGGTCAGCACCACGCAGGGTAGCACCACTCAGGTCAGCATTACTCAGGTCAGCACCACTCAGGTCAGCACCACGCAGGTAAGCACCACGCAGGTAAGCACCACTCAGGGTAGCACCACTCAGGTCAGCATTACTCAGGTCAGCATTACGCAGGTAAGCACCACGCAGGTAAGCATTACTCAGGTCAGCATTACTCAGGTCAGCATTACTCAGGGTAGCACCAATCAGGTCAGCATTACTCAGGTAAGCACCACTCAGGTCAGCATTACTCAGGTCAGCATTACGCAGGTAAGCACCACGCAGGTAAGCATTACTCAGGTCAGCATTACGCAGGTAAGCACCACGCAGGTCAGCACCAATCAGGTCAGCACCACGCAGGTAAGCACCACGCAGGTAAGCACGTTGCCCACCCTCTTCATCTCTTAACCACTTGCCATGGCTTGCTATAATTTCGTTTAATTTTTCTTGTGTTATTTGCATTTTTATTTTTCACTCCTCTGTGTTATAATTTATTTAGGTTATTTATTTAGGGTCTGTTAGCGCAGGCTCTTTTTTGTTGCGCTGATTCCATTTTTCAATTGCTGACTTCTCTCCTCTCTCTCTATGTTAGTTTCCAAAACTTTTCTTGCTGGATTTTATAAGCTTTTTTGCTTATAAAGTCCTCGCACTCGATTGCCAGTTCCCCACTGCATTTAGCAGGTGGGTAGCAGGTTGTGCAACCCTTGCCACGCTCGAAACGTCCGCAATTCTTACATTTATGCTTCATACATCACCTTCCAGTATTTCAACTTCTAACTGCCTACGCCCAAACTTTAATGCTTCTTCCTTGCTTTCCATGAAAACGTCAATCTTACTTGGGTGTCCGCTTCCTATCCTGTCCTCTACGGTGTATGTCTGCCCTAAAATTACAATCTGCGTTCCAAATTTAAGGAAGTCACAAGCTATGGTTCTGCCCTCCGTGGCTTTAGTCCCTGATGCGGTTATGCCATCGGTTTTTCCGCACTCTTCATAGGATGCGGTGTAGGCGGTGACAGAGCAGAGGATGATTATTAGAAGTATCTGCTTCATTCTGTCTCTCCTTTCGCCCTTAGCACTGTAATTTTGTCTCCTGGTTGTAACGCTCGTTGCGGGTTTAGTATCTGCTTGTTTTCGGGCAAACTCTTCAGTGTTTCGAGGTACTCCAAGATATAAGTGTCGCCGCTGTATTTGCTTGCTACGCTCCAAAGAGTGTCGCCAGTACGGATTGTTACTACTTGCTTTTCAAACACCTGCGGGGGCTGTTCTGTGCATCCCATGAGCACGATTGCCACGAGGATAAATAATATTAGTTTCTTCATGTTGCACCTCCATTATGCTCAGTTTCTAAGTCCGCTACGAATCAGTCTGTACAAAAAAAATAGTTATCAACCTCGGAAATAGGAATATCTAAAAATGCACAAATACTCGTTATTTCGTCTTGCTTAAAAGGTCTTTTATTCCCTAGGCTAAAATTTATACTTGTTTCGGACAGGCCTATTTCTTTGGCTAGTACTACTTGTGTTACACTTTTTTCGCGCATTCGCCCAAGCAATTTTGAATAATTATATACAATGTTTTCCATGCTTCTCACCTCCATAATCGCAAGTATAGCACTTTAGTTTCCTACAGTCAATAGTTTTTTAAAGTTTTTCTTGTGTTTTTTAAAGGTTTGTTGTGAAATTACTATAATCGTATTTTAATGTAACTTATAGTAATCTATGCACCGTCGGCAAATGGTAGGCAAGGTGGTACAAAAAAAATCAAGGTGTGCTTGTGAAAACAAACACACCCTTTTTGTTTATTTTGTTAAATTCATTTTCTCATTTTTTTAATATAATTTTTAACTTTTTCCCAATCTTCATCCGTAAGAGGCGAGGTTACTCTTTTGCGTGCGCCGGGAGGCACTATCATTTTTTTACGCCCTGCGTTTTTTCGGGCACCGCCTCTCTTATCATTTTGCATCTCGATGCCGATACCATTTTCCAGAGCTTCTATAGCGTCAGCAATGTACTTTCCGCCCTCGGTGTACACACGGCCGTTATTGTCTATTGATAATTCGAGATTCTTCTTTAGATATTTTCTTAAAATCATATTGTCGGGAGTGGTTAGCCCTCTGTAGTTAAATTCATCAAATTTCATTTTATTAGTACCCCTCTAAAAAATTAGGATCTATTTCTACATAAGCGTCTACAAATTTTTGTGGTTCGCATGGAGCCATTTTAAAGTGCAAACTCTCGCGTATCTCGTCGTCCATCATGTCAACAACCTCATCATAGCTATACTCTTTTCCGCTTACTATTACTTTTGTCATTTTAAACACTCTCCTTTTTATTGTGCGGGGTTTACCGCCCCGCTCGGTTGATTGATAGCTTAATTGCTCCAACCCAGTCTTTTACTTACCTTATCCCAATATTGATGATAAGCAACCCTACAAGCCTTAAATTTATCCATTTTTGTATTGTCGAATTCTACTGCAAAAACGGCCTCGGATACAAAAGCAACATCATCAGCATATATGTGCTCAAAGTATGTGTTTGCATATGCCGTTTGATTACAATTATCACTAACCCTTACAGTTTCCAATTTTATATTTTTCATTTCAATTCCTTCTTTCTTTTATTTCTTTCTATGTTTAAATTATAGCATATCAAACATTGATTGTCAATACCTTTTTCAAAATATTTTAAAATATTTTTATTTGCTGAAACATAGCACCAGTACTGCGTTGTAGCGTTTTGTTAAAATATATTTTTATAAAATCGCATAAAATTTTTAGAAATTGTCGCATAATTTTGAGCATAAAAAATAAGCCCTCGGCTAATAACCGGGGGCTTGCATGTTACCATGACCACCAATGTACAACCTGTCCACCGTTGGGATGCATATTATTGCTAGGATCTAAATGTACTTCTGCTGACAATGCTTTGTCTTTAGCATAATTATCTTTGATCGCTGCTACTGCATACGCTTTGCTGTCTTGTACTCCTGCTCCTACACCAATCTCCCAATGTTTACGTAAATTAATCTTGTAAACACCGACTTCCCAGTCCGTTTTTGTCTCTAGCTTTTGAGGAACAACGGCTGTGCGGTCGGTTTTTTCTAGTGCTTCTTTTGGTAAGGTTTGGTCATTACTATTTATCCGCTCCTGCACCGTCACTGCGGCATCTTCTACCGTATCAGCTGACTGTGTAAACGTGGCCACCGGTTTAACCTTGCCCTCAACAACTTTTTGAATTTGCGCTTGTAAAGCCTCTGCGTTCTGTTGCCTGATTGATAGTTTTTGCTTTAGCGTGGAAATATCCAAAGCTTGCTCCTGTGTGAGCGTCATGGCTTTGGCCAAGCGTTCTTCACTGTGCTTATAGTAGTTATAGCCAAAATAAATTAAGCCGCCTACGGTCATGATAACGAGCAGTATGGTGATTATGGTTTTTGAATAATAAGACCATAAATCTTTCAATGCCTTCACCTCAAATCAGATTGAAAAGCTTAGCTAATATTAAAGCGTAAATAGCGTATCTGAAAATTGGATCTAAATTAGACAACCAAGATTTAATTTTCACCCAAACGCTTGAGCAAACAGTTTTGAAATTCGCCCAAGTAAATTTTGCCTTGAAGGCTTTCCATGCAAGGGCTTTGAGATAACCGTTCAAAACATCAGCTTTGCTTGTATATAATTTTGCTTGTTCCTTGACTTCTTCAACTTCAAATTCTGTCATACTAAAAACCTTTTCCTCAGTCAAGCTGTCAAAATCTATTTTAGATACTCCTGGTACTACGTCGCTAACGGTTTCAGTATTTGCAATAACAGTTCCTGTGTTCTCACTAACGCTTTCAGTAGTTTTCTTTTCATCTTCTGGCATTTTTTACACTATCCTTTCTAAGCTTTTACAAACAAATACTCTTCGATAAAAATTGGGGCACCTTTCATTTTTAAATCATCATCATATTTACCAACAACGTAATCTATTTTATTTTTCACATTGTCGTTTATAATAATTTCCTTCGTATTATCAGGCATCCTCAATCCTAAAATTACTTTACTGTTAATATTTTGTGTGCTGTCTTGAATAAATTGTTCTTTCTTTGTCATTTTTTACACTATCCTTTCAATTTTGCTTTAAAACCTCAGTACACGCATGAGGTTTAGCGGAGAGCGTTTTTATTGCGTTACATAGGCAAACATAAGCAGTATAAATTAAAATGCCACGTACTAAGCGGCATTTTTGTACCATTCTGCCTTGCCCAATATTTCAGGAAGCATTTGATATAAATTTTCACCAGGGCAGGCGGTTGCCATTAAATCTCTGTGGCCAACGACATATTGGCTTGTATTTTCTAAACCGTACATCTCCGTCAAGTCAGCTAACAGCTTTGCTAAACTCTCAATTTGCTCTGGTGTTGGTGTGCCAATCTCGAAGTTTCCGGACAAATGGATTCCAACTGTATGTTCATTAAATCCATAGGCGTGGGCTCCAATACAATCAATCGGCCGTCCGACTTCGACGGTACCGTCTTTCCGGATAACAAAATGATAGCCGATTCCTGCCCAGCCCTTACTTTGGTGGCTAGCGTGAATATCTACAGCGCTTAAATCATCATCCACATCGTTCCCGGTATGATGAATGACTATCATGTCCGTAACAGTTCGTTGCGTAAGGCTGGTAAACTGCAATCCATAATCAACAAATTGTGTTCTCATTTATTTGCTCCTTTCATCAGGGTCGCCTGCAGGCTCTTTATTTTGCTGCCCAGGTATTGATGATGGTGTACCAGCAGTAAAGCTGACCCCAAAGCTTGTACCTGTGATTCTATTGGTAATATTAGTCAACATTTTGATAAAACTTCCTAGGCTTTTATTTCCCATATCTTCAAAATTTTCGCAGATGCTAAATAATTCCGTGAGAGCAATAAAGGTGTAAATACCTCCGGACACACAACTGTTAATAGCTAAACCATATAATACGATTGGTGGCATCTTGCCCATAAAGCCGGCACACAATATCAGTACCAAATAAGTTAGCAATTTGTCTCCCCAGCACTTACGTAGCTGTGTAGATTCCAAGTATCCTGGCTTCCACGCCACGAAGAAACCACAAAAGAGACTAAAAATGTTGATTTTAGTCTCTTCCGCACCGTTCGCTATTAAATATTTTTTAGTTATTGCTGCCCACCTGGTTATCGTGTCCAAAACCACGAAACCAAGCACTGTTGCGAAAATCGCCTCAGTGCCACCAAACAAATAACACCAAATCGCACTCAGGCCTGAACCCAAGAGTTTTATTGGCCAGAATTCTAAAATGTTTTTAAACCCCGACTCTAACATGCAGATTATCTTTTCCATATCTGTCACTTCTCCGCCTCCCAGGATGCCATTGTAAATTTAGAAATTTGGATCACCTCTTTAACCCTCTTCTAGTGGAAAAATTTGTTCCAGCTCCTCAGTAGTACTTGCTGCTTCCAATTTCGCTTTTGTGGTCCTATAAGCAACGTGTAACGTGTTAGACCTAGTAGCGGCTAAACTGTTAATAGCGGCGAAATCATCAACTGTTAAAGTAACGTCTATACCGGCAACAGTTGTCCATTCTATTGACTCTGTCCCTGAATCTTCCAAGGCCTGACGTGCTATATTTAATCGTTCGCGTGCTTTAGCATCGTAATCATAATCATTGCCGTTATAGGTTATAGCTGCAACCCCTTGCACGTCTCTATAAGATTTAGCCGCTGAAATATATCTCAACTTGGCGTGTTCTAGCGGTTCAACATCTGTATAGGGTTCGCGAAGTTCAGTCCAGTCGTAGCATATTTTTTGATTGTCCTCATAAATCATAGGTGCCTCGATGATATTTGTTACAATACCGTCATTCACTACTGCAATTCGCATTTACACCGCCCCCAATTCTTTCAAATAAACAATGCCTGCTGAACCACTGGCGCCCGAACCCCGATACCCGGTACCACCTGCTCCACCGTCTACTGTAATGGTCCCAGTAACAGAAATAGTATCAGCAATTAGTGTTACGGTCCCTCCACCACCGCCTCCGCCACCACCTGCAGATGAACTACTAGAATTACCTCCGTTATTGCCTTTGGCGTTAATGGTACCAGTTAATAAAATGCTTTTAGCGATAATGCTCAAACTTCCAGCGCCGTTGCCACCTGCTCCGCCGCTTGCTTCTATTCCAGTAGAACCGCCGCCACTGCCGCCGCCTCCACCTGCCGGCATTTCACCGCTTAATATTATGTCAGTGATGTTTTTAATAAAGGTGTAAGACATTGCTCCACCAGCTCCGCCATACCCGTTTGGAGTGTTACCCCTTTGCCCGGCTCCGCCTGATGAGCCATTACCTGCCGCGCCAGCGATACCATTATCTGAACCGGGGCTAGGAGCACCGGCACCGCCGCTCGCCGTTACGTTAATATTGCCATGACAGACGAATGCTCCTAAACATTTCCATTTCGTGCCTACGCTTAGCGTTATGGTTACTCCTGCAGGAATATTTACGCTTTTGTTGTTGAACATACCTTCTCCAAATGTTTGATTTGCAGTAGGTGCATAGTCGCCGTTGCTACCATCTCCACGGTCCGTAAACCACGCAGGGTAACTTGGCGCTTTTACACTGGCTAACGTTCCTAGACCGTTGTAAGTAACTTCTACCAGCTTGCCAGCGTCTCCCGCCGCAAATAATAGCGTGCCCGTATTCCAGTCGTCATCACCAGCGGCCCCAGTATTGTAGTCAGGCCTAAAACTTCCCGATGCCGGTACTGCTGCTACTTCAGTAAAAGTAACGCCATACGTACGCTCTATCCCTGATATCGCTGTTACTTCTTTGACTACCATGGTGGATGGATCACCTACTTCCGGTACTTCATTTAATCGTATTGTGTACGGCGATACCGCGGGTATCTGGTATAGTTCTGTCAAACTCACAGCCTCTGCGACATCAGAAAACGGATTATATCTATAATCTTTTGGCAATTAAATCATCTCCTTTACGTTGAACTTGTCGCCGATGATAAAAGTTCAGCGTTTTTTGCAACTCTTTCTAAATTTGCTAAGTACTGGTCTATCGTTATTGGCTGTTCACCAACTTCAACATCTGTTAGCTGTATGCCCTTGTCGGCACTCACACTGTACTTCAATTTTGTGATTGGGTAAGTCTGCATCTCACCTTTGAGCGGATAAATAGCCATTAGGCCATCCGTGGTTAGTTTACGCACTGAGAACGAGCCGTCTGCTTTTGGGTATTCAAGTCGTACTGTTTTTAACGTAGCCGATTTTATAGGGTCTTTATACTGATTAATTTGATTTTGGCCCCAACGCTCTGCATCCGTCGTAGTGCAATAGGTTGGCAGAGTATAAATACTTTCTTGCCTGCCATACAAAGCCTGACTGGCAGTGTCCTCAACAATTGCAAGCCACTGGTCCTCTGTTTCTGTATCAGAATTGCCCTTTACCTTCGCCCAATTCACTATTTTTTCTACGTTCCATGTTGGCACGTAGGAATCAACGTGTTTACCAACCCACACGCGCGCCTGCTCGTTTATTGTTGTTGTGCGTGGTTTAAAATATAAATTTCGCCTTGTATCAACACCGTAAACATAATCTATTGCAAAATCCGATAGCTGGGACAACGCCTCTTTTGCCGTAACACCGTTAAACGTTATTGTGTCAATCGTATAACCAGTGCTAATAATCTTATCTGCGTTGTACACAATGCCGATTTTCGCCTCTGCCTGCTTGGCAATATCCCGCACAATTACGCAAACTTCCTTGCCCACATACGTGCCAAAAATTTCGACCTTATCAAGCATGTTGTAATAGCCATATCCACTAAATGTATATTCCGTTTCGGTAGTTCCTAAAATCGGCCGTTTGGTCACATAACCGCTGTACCAAGGCCGCGAATCATTGAATAAGAATATATCAACCCGCTGCTTGTACTTTAATTCAGCCATAGTCGGAAGCACGTTAAATTTAATTGAAAACGCACCGCAACCTGTCTCGGCAAGTTCGAACGTCAAACTCTTAATAGTGTTGTTTTCCGCACCGTTACCGAATATAGCGGTTTTGGTTCCGTCTGCATTGTAAGCAACAACCGCGTAGACGTTTGGCAGGAATATAATGCTATCGTCTGTTGGCTCTTCCGCTTTTTTAACAATAGCTTGTGCATATATATAGCGGCCATATAGCTTACGACCTCTAACAAGGTTCATACAAACCACCTCGCCGTGTAAGTAATATCTACCTGCCCAGTTGCGCAAGTTATTTTGAAAGTATTACTTCCCGGTAGAGCATGCAGAAATATACCGCTAAATGTGTTAATGCTGTTGGCAGTATCCCTGCGCACCGTTCCTGCTTCGCCATTTACCGTAGAAACAGCCGGAGTACTGAGCAGTGTGTCTTGCATGATAAAACTCTGCCCGCTTTCAATATGCAATACGGTTACGGCGGCCATAGCGAACGTTGGCGTAAATTTAAATATCAGTGGAACATCTACGCTGGACGGATTATTAAAAATTATTTCTGAGGCATCTTGAGCCTCGGCATATGTATTTGAAATGGTTGTTTCAGCCATTGCGTACCGAAACGGGTCAGCAAGTAGCAAGGAAACTACAACATTTGACCATCGCTGCTTAAACCCTTTTTCAAACTGATGTTTTATTTTAGATATGCCCGCTATTTTATACAGGCGATCAGTTCTGCCGGCAACAAGCGTGTAGTCGGTCTGATTAAAATATCTATAAGCATCATTGACTAAAGCGTCATGCTCCGCCTCGGTGGAAGAATCTAAATCAATTTCAACCGTTACGGTCCGACCGCTTGCCTTGCCGTCACCGACCATATCCGAACCGTGTGAAAAGGCTCTATCTTGCAGCTTATTATTAAAAGCATAAGTTCCGCTATCCGATATTGCCCAGCCAGTTGGGAGCGTATAAGTGACTCCGTCTTTAATTATTTTTAATTCATCAGCCATTTTAACGCCCCCTTAGGTTGTTTAATATTGCATTTGTGAAATCAGAATAAACATCATCTTGATCCGCGCCGGTATTAATATCTCCATAAATATTTTGAGTAGCTACGACCTGCCCGGTACCGCCAATCATATCGCCCAGCCTTGATAGCGGTATAACTGCCTCATCTTCACCTGCTTCGCCTATTAGTGCTAGCGTTGGTGCTGTTACTATGCCGCCACTTGCAAAAGCTGTAACACCCTCAATATCCCCTCCTGAAACGGAAATAGAGTCACCTGCTGATGTCCATGAGCTTGATGTATCGCCAACATCTCTGCCTGAAAAAGATAATCCTCCTGAAGATAACCCACTTATGCCACTTCCAATTGCAGCCGCTGCGGACATACCTGCTGTCAGCAATAACGTCGCCGATGCTGCAGAACCTGGACTTACTACCAACTTAGCCCAAGCGGCAGGAGCTAAAGCTGCTGCCATTTTCGCCCCTTGCGCAGCAACTGCACTTGTTTCTTCTTTCATTATGACTTTACTGAGAGCCGCAGCCGCTAACTTCTCAACCGCCCATTTTACATACATAGCTGCTATTTGTTTTAACATATCAGCTATGGCTTGTTTAAATGATTTACCATAGACGATTGCATTTGCTGCTGCATCCCCAAGACTTGATTTTAGCTGGTTAGCCATTGTCAGGGAGTATTCAGCAAAGGACTGCTCCGCCTCCATGCGCCAATCATAGTATTGTTGCATAACTGCTTGACGCTCCGCCATTTGCTCTGCTAAAGCAACATTTTCCTCCGTCATAGATGCCATAAATCGTTCGTAATTGCCTTGCCGCATCGACTCTTCTATTTCATCCTTAAACGTTTTTAAGGCTGTTGCGTTAGACATTAATTCGTTAACAGTCTGCTTATCAATTTCTTTTTTAGCATCTGCAGCATCTTGCGCCGCCTGAATTTCTGCGGCTTTTCTTTCTTCAAGCATGACAGTAGCGCTTGCGATAGCATCTTCATCACCCGACTTTGTAGCACGTTCATAAATCTGCTGCGCTTCGATCGTGGCATTAGAAACCTTAGTCAGCCACTCATCAACCTTGGTTTTTCTAGCCTCACCTTCCGTATAGATGCTAGCCAAAACTAATGTTCCACCACTTGCACCCGCTTTTGCGATTTCAAGTTCCGCTTGGGACCATTCGTTACCAAATCCCGCAGCTTTCTGCGTTAACTCTGATATTTGCTTGTTGATAGCTGCCACTTCTTGTACTGTCTTATCGGCAGAACTCGAAGCCTTGCCGCCACCACCACTACCGCTAAAATCAAGAGTTCCCCCACTCCCGGCCTTCTTGGGTAGTGCATCATATTCGCCCGTTGACGGATTAAAATTTTCGCTGATGGTATCATAATCATCTGAGTTATATTTGGTGTAAGCTGTGCCTTGCTTTTGCGTAACATTTCCCAAATCATCGTATTCAAATTCACCACCGTTTTGAACAAATTGGTAATCGCTATAGCCTTTATAAATAGCTGCCGCCGCAACAGTAGCTATAACACCTGCAACCGCTGCCTTTGCCGCCCACGCCGAAGCTGCTAAGGTATTATATGCAGTTGAGACTGTTCCCAATGCGCTTACTAAAGGACCTGCTAAAAACGTTAGACCTCGCCAGCCGATTGATAACGCCGATATAGCGGCTGCTACCTCCAGCACGGTCGCTATATTTTTCCTCTCGTTTTGGTCGAGCGATGCAAAGTCAACAGCTAAATCGCTTAAAAATTGCGAAGCGCTTTTCACTTGTGGTAGCATTTCCGCTCCAATCGAAACCGCAAGACCTTGTAAAGCCATTTTGCTTTTGTTGACCTCAAAGGTTGCGTCTTCAAATGCCTGTGTAGTGTTGTGGCTCATGACAAGCCCCGTCTTTTCTGCGGTGTCTTTCACGTCTTGCATCTGTTTTTCTGACAAATTAAGCAAGTCGTTTAGCTTAGCACCACTACGCCCAAAAATCTCCATTTCCATGGCAGTTTTTTCAAGTCCGTTGGCCATTTCTCTGTGTTTAGCATTGACGTTGTCGAAAATCTGTTCCGACGATAATAATTTCCCGTTACTATCTAAAATTTGTATCCCGAATTTTGTAAAAACATCGGTACTTGCCGTGCCACTAGCGTTGGCAATTTCTATTGATTCAGCGGCCGTCAATGTAGCTTTAGACATCTTAGTCATAGCTCCGGCCATCTCTTCTGTTGAGAGGCCCACAAATTGGCCGACAGCAAGTAATTTTGATGCTGCTTCGCCCGTCATATTAGTTTTATCTTCTAAATCATTTACTGCAGCCGCCCAAGACCTTACTGCGGCGATAGGTCCCGCCACAGTACCAATTGACATTAATTCGCCTTTCATGCTGCTTATCGTGTCCATGGTACCTTGTATAATTTCTTTAGATTCCTTCATCCCTTTTTTCAAACTTGTATTGTCAGCACCTAGAGCAACAAGCATTTCACCTATTTTGCCCATTCATTCACCTCCCAACCTGTTTAGTTGCAATTTCTGCCGCCATTTTTTTGAAATATTCTTTGTCAGCCTGCGTAACCTCTTTAGCCTTATATTTATGTGGCTGGAGAGGTTTTAAGATATCTCGCGCGGGTGGCATTTTTTTAGTTATAATAGCTCCGCCAAGACGATAAATGAAGTAAGCTTTTTCTTCTTGTTCCCTGTCTCGTTGTGCTAGTGCTCCTTCAAGCATTTTTTCAAATTCAAGCGGTTGTAATTTATCTAGCTCACGCGGGGTTAATTTTAAAAATCCGTAAGCAATATCTTCTATTGATTCTGCCCACTCGCAGGCACCACGGACTCGGATTCTTGAACCTCGGTTGCTTTCTGTGGTGCCTGCTTTTTTCCCCCAAATATACCACTGGCCATTAACGCCTCAAAAATAGGATTAATAAACCGCACAATTGGCGTACCATTCTCTGCTGCTTTGGATAATTCACGTAATACCTCGCTTTCTGTTAATCCTTTCCGGCAATCTGCAAGCCCAATTAGGAGACCTTGCGCTATCATAGTTAAACCAAATTTGCCATTATTGCTGTTATCCCATATCTCTATAATGGTTTTCCCCGTTATTTTTTCCAGTTTTATTAAATCTTCTAAGCTAAAATATAAATAATCATTATCATTGCCAAAACCCGTAAATTTTATTGTTTTTTTCATTTCCCCACCCTCTCTATTTTAAAAAAATCGGGGTAGCCATAAGCCACCCCGATAAAAATTTATGCTACTTCTGCACGCGCTGACAATGCTCCATTGCCGCTGATTGTTCCCTTAATTGTTGCTTCACCATCATGTGGGGTATCCATACTAAAGTCTGTCAAAGACCCCCAACCAGTCTGCACAGTCGCGTCCGGGTAAACAATTTGAATATTTATTTCAACTCCAGCCATAAACGCCTGTTCAAATGCCTGCAATCCCGTATCATCTAAAACAACTAGCCCGTCGAGATCGATAGACCAAGAGCGCAAACCCGCTTTAGCTGATTTCCAGCCACCGCTCATCTTGCTGCTCACATCTATTTCGTCAGCAGTACGCTTTAACGACGTTCCACGCTGACCGCCGACAGTGGTCCAAGCTGGAACCTCTACTGTACCTGTATTAACTTTAAGTATAAAATCCTTGCCTACCTCTCCGTCAGACGTTGACGGGTTTACCGGCAAATCAATAGTTGGCATTTAGAATCACTCCTTTATATTTTTAATTTTTGCTAAATATGTAATGACACCGTGATAGCCTGCGTCATCCTCGGCAAAACTTTCAAAAAAATCTACTTGACCAGATATAAATTTAAAATCATCATCGAGCGTAAAAGCACCTGTGTTGAGCACCTCTATGACATCGTTGGCTATTTCGTTTACTTCTTTTTTGCCCGAATAGTCGCTCCAAATGTCAATATTTAAAGTAACGTCCGAGATGTCGTTGACTTTTGTCCCCGCCTCTTTTGCTGTAAAGAGACCAAATGAGATATACGGTGCTACCGCGTTTTCCGGCACGTCATCATATACTGACGTTGTTTGATGTGCCGTAAGCAGTGCATACACTGCTTTTGCAAAAACGTTTAATGGTATACGTTTCAAATTTCAGTCACCGCCTTCTTTATATTAGCTATATAGTTTGCTCGTTCAGTATAGTAAGCAGGCTGCATGAATGGATTTTTCTTTGCACCAGGATGCATGACGTTTCCGCTAACAGGATTCCCATTAATAACCATGACTTTCCTTTTTGCTCCTTTGTCCAGGCTATGAGGCTTAGTTCCAAATTCCACTAGATGACCGTGCGGTGCAGTTTCTTTAACAGTGCCGGTATGTTTCTTTTTGGAAAAGCTTTTTTTAAGTCCCTTCCTCAAATTCCCTGTTTTACCGGACGGCAAACGCTTCCTTGCCCCTGCAGCAATATTTTTAAGAGAGCCATTAACAACGTTATCAAGCTTTTTGTCCGTTTCTATGCCATATTTGCCGATTTTATCGGTTATAGCCTGTACTCCTTGTGTTTTGCATGTTATTCGCATTGTCTTACACCCTCTTTACGATTTCTCGGCATTGCAAAACTGTACCGTTGTAAAAATTTTCATAATTATGCAATACATCATATTCATGATTTTTGTACATAACCTTATATCCCGTCATTTGTTCATCAATTTTTCGAATAGTAATCTCATGTGTTAATTCACTCGAAACAGCACCCTGCACCACTGCTGTATTGGACTTAGGAGCAACAATATTAGCCCATACTGTATATTTGGCTATCCAATCATTTTTGCGGCCACCTTGACCGTCCGAAATCGTAGTAGGTGCTTTAATTAAAATACGCTTATTTAATCTGCCAATAATCATATTGTGGCCTCCGGCGTAGGCATATATTGCAATTGTGACAACATTGAACGTATGGTATAGCCATAGTCCTTTACAGTACCAAGATCCCGATTTTCGTACAAATCAGCAATAATTATTAATTGACACATTTCCGCCTTAGACAAAAAGGCCGCATCAGCGGCCTTAGCGTCATAATCAGTCACAGCATCACGGATATTACCAGCAGCAACAGTCATGAGGCGATTAATCAAGACGTCCTCGACGTCGCTGTCAACTCTTAAATATGCTTTAACATCATCAAGCGCGAGAGACATCTCACCTCACCCCTTTATGCAACAGTCAATTGCAAGTAAGAAATTGCAGTTGTATCGCCGGCGGCAACATCAAAACGCTCGATAGCGCGCAACAGCAATGTGTTAGTCGAAAATCCTGCTTCGGTGGAAGAGTCAACTGTAACTTGCTGACGGTCGAAGAATTTAATCGCCTCAGTGAAATTACCAACAAAAAATGGAATCTTAGCGGACACATTGGGCAATTGAGCGTTGCTCATCGGTACGATTACGGTACCGCTAATCTGTTTTTTAGTAGCATCGCCCAATACTGGTTGTAATAGAGGGTGGCCGTTGGTATCTTTTAGCTTGTCTAAATAATCAAAACCATTTTGGTTTGTTAAAATAATGGAACCGTCAACAACATCCGGATCCAAAGTTACGTTCAAAGCAGTTTTGATATCGTCATAGCTATCAATAGCAACCGGAGTTAAAGCATTGAGAATAGCCAAAATCTTAGTATTTTCGGTTCTTACTGCTTTGCGGGTAAATCTGCGGCCAATCAGACCGATTAAATCGATGTCGATATCGGCTAACAAGGTCAAAGACGCTGGGATAATTTCACCGTAATCTTTAACGGCATACGGTAATGTACTAAAATCAATGTCCTTTTTAGCAATACCGCCCACAGGGTTTTCGTCGAAATTAGTCAAAGTGGAAGAATCGTCAATGGTAGTTGGCAAACTCCCACTACGAGCAGTTACAGGGATGATATCTGCATAAGTTTTCAAGGATTTTAAATTTTTTCTGTACTCAATAAGTTGGTTAACCTGCTCTTGCCGTAACAAGTAACCACCTTTGCCCGGAGTAGCACCGACTTGACCCGGTGTTCCCACTTCATTGACTATTGCGGTAGCAGCAAATTTATTTTCGGCTTCCGTCAACTTTAAATTTAAAATCTGTTTGTTAAATGCACGATTCTTGACAACCTTTTCATCGGCCGCAGGAATCATATTGACCGGAGTAGGGGTGCCGCCCTTAAAATCTTCTATCTCTTCGACTTCGATAGCTTCCTGCACCTCGATAGCTTGCTTCATAGAAGTAAGGGCCTCTAATTTAGCATGCGCATCGGCAATTTTACCTGCAGCTTGCATGGTACTGATTTCATTCTTCAAAGCGTCTAACTGTTTTTTCATTTCAACTGATTTTCTCATAATATTCCTCCTCTAAATTATCGCTAAAGCGATTTCAATTTCTTGTTTCAATTTTTCATCTTGGTTCTTGGGCTTATCCAGTGCTTTAAACGCAGCAGGCAATTTGCTCCAGTGATTCAGCATGTTGCCTGTGCAATTTAGCACCTGCACAGCTTCAGACACTTGCACGTTAAAATATTCCTGAGCCTCGGCGCCAATAAGCCATGTTTCATCGTTTATCAATTCATTGATTTGCTCGTCCGTAACACCTTCAACGGCTTTCGTCATGTACGTAGCAACGCTGGCTCCTTGCAAAGCGTCCAGCATATCAGCACACTTTCGCAAGTCATCAGCGGTCCCGCCCTCCATAGCTTCCGGCTTGTGTATCATGAGCGATGCATTTGCGGGAATTAAAATATCATTGCAGCCAAAACAAATAATAGATGCAGCAGATGCCGCCACGGCGTCAATCATTGCCGTTGTTTTCCCCTTATAAGCTTTAAGCATGTTGCTTATAGCAACGCCCGCGAAGAAATGGCCGCCACCAGAATTAATATGCACGTCAAGGTCTTGGCCTTCAAATTCATTGAGCAAGGTGCGGATGTTCATTGGATAGACGCTTGGGTCATTTTCCCACCCCATATTCCAGCTATCGTCGACAATGTCGCCGTAAATGTACAGTTCAGCCTTGCCTACAGCATTTTTTACGACTTTTCTAAACTTCATTCAGTTTTCACCCCCTTTTGAAGATAGGCTTTTCCTGCGTCTTGAATCTTCACGTACGACCCATTAATTAATAAATCGTCGCCGTTTGGTTTTGGCGGCTGACCTAAAAATTTACGCGCTTCGTTTGGTGCGTAAATTCCGCTGCTGACATAAGCGCGTAAAGCCGCTGATTGCGTCGCAATGTCACCCCGCAGTATAGTTGACACGTTAAATTCCCACGACAAGCCTTGTGCTATCTCTGCTTGCGTCAAGAGCTTGTAATTAAGTTCTTCCTCCCAACGGGTTAAATTAATTAACAGCGTGTCGATATAAAAACTTAAATTTTGCATCTCGCTATTCGCATAGCTAGATTTTTCATAGTTATTTAGCTGGTTGGGTTTGACGCCAAATGCGGCGGCAATTTGCAAGCTGCTGAATTTCTTCAACTCGAAAAATTGCGAATCGGTCAGTTTCAAATCAAGAGGAACGATATCCATGCCAAGCGGCAGGGGAATTATGCGGTCACTTGATTTTGACGAGAACTCTTTAAGTTCCTTGATTAATTCGCCTTTCTTTTTCTTGTCTAAGTCGCCAACATACTTGACTACAGCGTTAGCGGTTAGCCCTTGCTTGTATAAATCATTCAAAAAGTTCTGCGACGCCTTGTTGCCCGCCATATTCCGCGCGAGAACCTCCCGCACACACATACCGGAGTAGCCGTCACGTGAGATACCACCTTTTAGATGAATCATCTGCTCCGGATTTATCCAGTATTGATTACCGCTCCGGCTGTCAATGTACTGATAATAGTAGCCACGTTTCGTAAACTCATCAGTGTTGTTAACCCAGACAATCACTTGCTGACTAGGCAGCTGAAACAAGCTAGTTAACTTTCCCCGCTTGTCATACTGTATGTATGCGTAAGCGTTGCCAAAATGATTTCGGCAGAACTCCATTGTTAACTTAAAATCGGACGGTGACATAGCGGAATTGGGTCTCACCCTGATCACGTTGTACGTGTCGTGGTTAGTTATCTTGTTGTTGTCACCGTCTTTTAGATGCAAACCGAGCTTGGCCACGCTTTCGGACAGCGTTTTTAAGCAAGTGAAGTAGGTGATTTCCGACAAATCAGAACCCGCAAAGGCATCAAATGTACCGCCTTGCTTGAAATATTCGTTGATTTCTGACAAGGTAAAGCCACTGGAATTAGTGGGCGTTCTTGTTCTCGGCAAGAATTGCTTGACTTTATTTAAAAAATTCACTTTTTAACCTCCCTTTTTCGTCTTCATTAACTCCGCCCATTCATCAAATGACTCATTGGCGGTAGGCGCATTCTCGTTATTTAAGAACCATATTTTCCATGCATCTAAAATCGCATAGATTGGATCGATACGCTTCTCGACTGAAACCTTATCTACTTTAATTTCTCCAAAACTATTTTTAGTAAGCTTGGCATTGACCGCTGACCATGTCAGCAAGGCATTGTTTTTGTCGTACAAGACCTGCTGAGCGTCAACAGACTGTTGAAAGTCGACTGTACAGTCATTTAAACCTTTGGCCGATTGTACTACTTCAGTTAGATCCACGCCTAAAAAGTCTAAATCAGCAAGAAAAGCACTAGCATTATGGCCGTCATAACCCACCCCTATAATATTCAAGTCATATTTTTCAATTAGCTCCTTTAAGTGCGAAATGATGTATTTATAGTCAGTTTTAAGGCCGAACATGCCGCTTGTGAGCGTCAATAGTTTTTGATTTGCCCAAATCCTATAAGGTGCTTTATCGGTCTTTTCATGCTCTAATAGGCGCAATTCCGGCATAAAACTGTGCGAGTATACGTAGATTTTCTCGTTTTCCAGCGGGAAAATTAAGCCTATGCTCGTTAAGTCACCGCCTTGCGACAAGTCGATGCCCAAGTAACACTCTCTGCCGACCATGTCGGCAAGCGTTACATCGCCGCCGCACAGCTTCCACTTACCACTGTCAAGGTACTGACCAGCGGCATACTCGACCCACGTGTTTAGCGACTTGGTGAGAAAATCCATAAGGTCTTCTCCGCCTTTTTCCTTCGCCTCAATGGCAATTTCGGCGTAACGCTTGACCATTTCCATGTCAATCGTGGTGTCGTTCAGCCAAAAATTTAAGGGATTTGCCTTGGCCCAGTTCTTGTAATCCCAAATATCATCGTCTTTATCCATCTCTGCGATATAAACAAATAGCGATTCCTTGGCAACTGCGCCGCTTAATACCTTTTTCGCAAAGTCATACTGCTCTTTGCACGCCGAGTTGAGGTCAAATCCTGCCGTTGTGATGGCTAAAAGCAAGGCGTTATCAACGCGAACCTGCCCTTTTTGCATCAGTTTGTACATCTGATTGGTTGGATGTGCGTGATATTCATCTACTATTGCCAAGATAGACCTAAAGCCATCGGCAGATTTCGTGTCCCTGCCAATGGCTTTAATGTAAGTCCCCGTTATTAAACTTGTAATTGTTCTGTCATGCCTGGTTATTTTGTAGAGTTCCTCTAGGTCCTTGTCGGCAATTATAAACTTCTCTATTTCATCCCAAACAATATTAGCCTGGTCCTGCTTTGTGGCCACGCAAAAAATGCGGCCATAATTGTAACCGGAAAACGAGGCTTTGTCGTTAGCGACCTCGCCGGCAATAAAAGACTTGCCGTTTTGGCGGCCCATTTGTATGTATGCCTCGCGAAAACGCAGCTCCTTGCTTCGTTTCTTGCGCCAACCAAACAAATTACCCAGGATAAAATTCTGAAATCCCCTTGTTCTCAGCTGCTCAGGCGTGTCACCCTCTAAAATTGTCAGCTCGTTGGCTATATCAATATGACGTTCAGCCTCTTTAACGTCGAAAGTATACCGGAAATTCTTGCGTTTTAGGTCGCCTATGTGCCGTTTACAAGCCGCTATCTCCGCTTCTCCTGCGAGCCTTACGCCGCTTGCAACGAGCTTAGCGTATTCCGTCGTCCGGTCGCGCATAAGCTTACTTTACAAACCGCAAGAATTTATTTTCAGGCTTTTCTTCACCTGCAGTTGGCACTATCAATTTCAAGCGGTCAGTAGTTGCAAGCGCAAGCTTAGTAGAGCACATCATTATTTGCTTAACAAACTTCTCCTGTGCCAAAACGTAAGGACTGACGACTTCATAGATTCCGTACGCAGTTTCGCGCTCTCCGGTAACGCCGTTTTTATTGATATAACAAGTCATGGCGACATATTTACTGTAGGCGTTAGCATAGATAGCCAGTACGGCCAGATCTAAATTGTCCAAGATGTCAATCTTACCTGCCTCATCAACCACGCGCTTAAATTCTGCCTGTGCCTCATCGTCTAGCCACGTTGGAGGAGCGAGGGCGTCCCTTGCTAATTTGATTTTTTTTTCTTGTGCGGCTTTTTTGGCAATTGCTTCTTTGCCAATTTTCCCCGTTGAGACTATGGTCATTTTTCGTGAACGTCCTGCCATTTTTTATACCTCGCTTTCGGAAATTCTATTTGAAATCCTATTTCTGGCATTTTCTTGCAAGAAATG
>RCMZ01000287.1_pt1 | contig 30009 bp, 21 predicted proteins | sample 2041141 | NCBI WGS metagenome assembly RCMZ01 (sample SAMN09708263, study PRJNA481090) | Wastewater metagenome, whole genome shotgun sequencing project. | biome: sewage; isolation source: Davis station wastewater (DW) | place: Antarctica: Davis Station | collected 2010-03-01 | reverse complement strand
CATCGTTTCCATATGAATCCCCTGCTGGAAAAAGCACAGGATGCAGGCCGGGGTGTTCGAGCAAAAGGTGGGCGGGCTGGACGCTTACTAACGAAGTACGATGAGCAAACGTTATTAAATGCCAAGTATTGGTTAGACCTACAAATGAAACGCGCAGAAGCCCGAGTGTCCTATTTCTTCGGCGAGAAAACCGCTGCCCTAGCCTTGCTCGGCATGGCCTACCTATGCACCAAAGAGTTTGGTGGGTTGCACTGGCTCGGAGAGTCTTTGAAAGCCGGACTCAGTCTTGGGAACATAGGAAATGCAGCTCTACTGGGTATCATTGCCTTCATTCTGGGGATTTCTATCGGAGCGCTTTTCCTGAAGCACATTGCGTACCGCTATCGCTTCCAGATTGAGCTGATTGATATCGCCCTCCGAGGTGCAACCCTTCAATCAGCGGCAACGGAGCAACAAATTTTAGCGGCTAAAATTCATACTCGACCCCATTGAGACTACGAGGAACCGCGCCGAGCCGGTAGCCGGCACTCAGGCAATAGGCACCCGCTTCATCAAAGATGGCTGTTGATCGGACAGGAACGTCCCTGAAGTGTGTTGCCCTGGCCTGCTCAGCCCAAGCTTCTGATTGTCCCGAATGGCATCAGCAACTGCTTGCTCCATCAGCCTATTCGCGCGCTCGCGTCCGATGGCGTCAATCAGTGATTTCATAAATTTTGCCTGCGTATCAAGCTTTGGAAATTTAGCGGCTAAAACCAGCGCTGCTTATTCTGATCACCGTTTCACACGAACTTTAGCCGCTAAAATTCCAAGTATCCACGGAGGAGCCTGCGTGACGAATCCCCAAAATGATCAGCCGGAGGCCTGGGGCTGTATCGACAAACGTGACCGTGCCTACGAGGCCGGCATCTGGGTAGGCGTCGAGCCCTGTTACAGCGAAGAACAAGGCAAGGCACGGGCTGCAGAATTAGAACAGGCTGACCCCAGCCACGAATACACTGCCGAACCCTTTCTGGAGCTACCGATATGGATAAGTCGAAAACCACTGAGCCCGTGAGGCGTCTCACAGATCAAGAAATAGCCGACCTGCGCGCAGATATGCAGCAGGCGGCCGAGTGGACGCGTAAGGAACTGGCTCGTCGACGCCAAGAAAAATCCACCGACTCCCCCCTACCCCGCCACGAATAGCTAGCCGTGCTGGAAGAAGACAGGAACGGGGCAGAATACTTGCCGAAAAGTTACACATTCCGCGCCAAAACGCCTAAGCCCTCGGCTTTTTCGCATTACAGAAGCGCCTTCCTTTATCATCCCTGGCATCGTGTGGTGATTACTTTCCCGGTCACTGGCTCTGGACGCTTGGCCATCGCGGCCAGTGGCCGCGCGGCATAGGCCGAGGGGCCGAGCTGATTTGCCAAAGCTGCGGCCAAATCAATGGCCGGGATGTAGCCATCACCCACAATTTTAGCGGCTAAAATCGCCGCCTTCGCACAGTAGCAATCTGGACAGTGGTAAACCATGAATGCAGTAGAAATTGAATCTGCCATCTCGGATCTGGCCCTAGAGCCCTTCGACGCGGCGGAGTTTCCGTTCACCTTTCTGGCCGCCTTCGGCAACAAGGAAACCGCGCTCAAGCGCCTGCGCGCCGGCAACAACAACGCCTCGGACGTACCGGGCGGCGTACTACTGCGCAGCAACATTCATATCGCCGCCTGCGAGCCTGGCACCGTGGGCGAAACGCTCAAGGCCTTGCGCGAAAGCACAGCCACCACTAAAGCCAAAGCCAAGTTCATCCTTGCCACCGACGGGCAAACCTTGGAGGCCGAAGAGCTGATCACGGGTGAAACCATCGCCTGCGATTACCCGGATTTGCCCAATCACTTTGGTTTTCTGCTGCCACTGGCCGGCATCTCCACCATCAAGGAGATCAAAGAAAACCCCATTGACGTGCGCGCCACCAGCCGCCTGAACAAGCTGTACGTCGAACTGCTGAACGAGAACCCGGACTGGGCCGGTGCCTCGCGCCGCGCTGACATGAACCATTTTATGGCGCGCTTGGTGTTCTGCTTTTTTGCTGAAGACACCGACATTTTTAATGGCGACAGCCTGTTCACCAAAACGGTGGAGCAGTGCAGCGAGCGCGACGGTTCTAACAGCCACGAAGTGCTGGCGGAAATTTTCCGCGCCATGAACATCAAGCTGGCCGAGCGCGCTAGTGCCGAGCCGCGCTTGCCTGGTTGGGCCAATAAATTCCCCTATGTGAATGGCGGCTTGTTCTCGGGCAGCACCGAAGCGCCGCGTTTCACCCGCATGGCGCGCACTTACCTGCTGCACGCCGGCAACCTGAACTGGCAAAAAATTAACCCAGACATCTTCGGCAGCATGATCCAGGCCGTGGCCGACGATGAGGAGCGCGGCGCGCTGGGCATGCACTACACCAGCGTGCCCAATATTCTCAAGGTGCTGAACCCGCTGTTTTTGGATGACCTGCGCGGGCAACTGGAGGCGGCCAGCGACAACAAGGCCAAGCTGCTCAACCTGCGCAAACGCATGGCGCATATCCGCGTGTTCGACCCGGCCTGCGGGTCCGGCAATTTTTTGGTGATTGCCTACAAACAGATGCGCGAGATCGAAGCCGAGATCAATTGCCGCCGGGGCGAGGCGCACAACAAGTCGGAAATACCGCTGACCAACTTCCGAGGCATCGAGTTACGCGACTTTCCGGCAGAGATTGCACGCCTGGCGTTGATCATTGCCGAGTTTCAGTGCGACGTGCTCTATCGCGGCCAGCAGGATGCACTGGCCGAGTTTTTGCCGCTGAATGCGCAGAACTGGATTGTCTGTGGCAATGCGCTGCGGCTGGACTGGCTAAACATCTGCCCGCCAACGGGCACGGGCGTGAAGGTGGTCGCCGATGACTTATTCGGTACGCCGCTGGATCAGGCGGAAATCGATTTTGAGAATGAGGGTGGGGAGACGTTCATCTGCGGGAACCCTCCTTATCTTGGCTCGACTTGGCAGTCGACAGAGCAGAAGCAAGAGCTTGGTGCCGTTTTTGAGAAGCATACAAAGAACTGGAAACTTCTTGACTATGTGGGTGCTTGGTTCATGAAGGCTGCGGAGTATGGTATGTGCACCAATGCAACAGCCGCATTTGTTGCTACCAACTCTATCTGCCAAGGGCAGCAAGTTCCAATTCTCTGGCCTGCAATCTTTAAGACAGGAAGTCAGATTGTATTTGCGCATACGTCCTTCAAGTGGGCAAACCTAGCCAGCCACAATGCCGGCGTAACTGTTGTCATCGTTGGCATATCTTCTAATTTTGGAAAATCACGAAAATTGCACTCACCTACGGACGATGGTGACTCTATTGTGAAGGACGTAGAGGGTATCAATGCCTATTTGGTGGCAGGCCCAAACTACATTGTTGATGCCGCAAAGAAGAATAGAAATGGTTTTACGGAAATGGTGCGCGGAAATACGGGGAATGATGGCGGTCATCTTTACGTGACTTCCGATCAACTGACAGCTATGAATCTAACGCCAGATGCGCGCGCAAAATTCATCCGGCAGGTTTGTGGATCGGACGAGTTCATAAATGGTGCAACGCGTTATTGCATCTGGATAGATGATCAGACATTAGGTGTCGCACTCCAAATCCCAGCATTGGCGAAACGGATTGAAGCTGTAAGAAATGTCAGATTGAGTAGCCGTGATCCAGGCGCACAGAAAATGGCTGATCGGCCACACCAATTTCGAGAAATGAATCAGCCGCGCGAAAGCATGATTGTCACTCCACGAGTGAGCTCAGAAGGGCGTCCATATCTGCCAGTTGGATTGCTTCCTGCACCTAATGTCATAAGCGACCGAAACTTCGCTCTCTACGACGCCCCCCTCTGGAACATGGCGCTGATTGCCTCGCGTCTCCACTGGGTTTGGATTGGCACTGTCTGCGTGCGGATGCGCACTGATTTTTCGTACTCCAATACCCTCGGCTGGAATACCTTTCCCGTCCCCCTGCTCACCGAGCAAAACAAAGCCGACCTGACCGTCTGCGCCGAGGACATTTTGCTGGCCCGCGAAGCGCATTTCCCTGCGACCATCGCCGACCTGTATGCCCCAGACAGCATGCCGGACAACCTGCGCCACGCTCACGAGCGCAACGATGAAGTGCTGGAGCGCATCTACATTGGCCGCCGCTTCAAGAACGACACCGAGCGGCTAGAAAAGCTGTTTGACCTCTACACCAAGATGACGGCAGCGACCAGTAAGAGTGCTGCGCCCAAAGCTGCTCCTCGCAAGCGCGGCGAGACGCTTACCGCATTGAGTGGTCTTGCATGAGTCGAGATGTGCTCTTTCAAATGTGGGAACCCTTTCGCCAGTGCCTGGTAGCGGGGCATCTTTTCTACGTCGAGCAGGCGCGTAAGCGCCTGCTCTCGCAGTTTGATGATATCGACGCTGAAGCTGATAGAGCGGCTGCTGATTGGCTGCAAAACAACAGCCATCGGTTCGATCCAGATCGCCATGACCCCGGCGATTTTGAGGAGCGCGCCTATGAGGAGGCCATTGAGTTTCATGGGCTAATGACCGATCTGCGGGTGCAAACCCAGCTCAGTGTTGTTGCGGGCATGTTTCATGAGTGGGAAAAGCAACTGCGCAATTGGTTAGTGCGCGAGATTCAGCACTGGCATCGCGGTGATAAGGTCAAACAAGCGGTTTGGAAAACGAATTTAGGCAACATCTTTAATTTGTTGGAAGGGCTGGGCTGGAACGTTCGCTCTACAACCTACTTTCCGATACTTGATGCCTGTCGACTGGTGGTCAATGTCTACAAACATGGCGAAGGCGATTCGCTGGTCGAACTGAAGCAGAAATACCCCGAGTATCTAGATGATCCCCTCAGGCATGTTGGTGAGCTGAGTCTTGACGCTGACCATCTGGATCACACGCATTTGAAGGTTACGGACGCGCAGATTCAGGCGTTTTCAGATGCCATTGTGTCCTTCTGGAGCGGTGTACCTGAAAACATCTTCTACGAGGAAAAAAACACGATACCTGACTGGTTTGAGCGAGCCATGAATCAGGACGTTAAAGCAGCTGAGCTATCTGCAAGGAGTGCAGCACCATGAGCGAACTTATTCTCTATTCATCGGCAGACGGCCAGACCCGGCTGCATCTGCGGGTAGAAGGCGAGAGTGTCTGGTTGAGCCAGCTGGAGCTTGCCGAGCTGTTCCAAACCACCAAGCAGAATGTCTCGCTGCATGCGAAAAACATCTTCGAGGATGGGGAGTTGAGCCAGGAGGCAACTGTCAAGGAATCCTTGACAGTTCAAGCCGAGGGCGACCGCCAGATTCGTCGTAAGTTGATCCAGTACAACCTCGACTTGATCCTGGCCATCGGATACCGCGTGCGCTCACCACGCGGTATCCAGTTCCGTCAGTGGGCCAGCACGCACCTAAAAGAGTTTCTGCTCAAAGGCTTCGTCATGGACGATGAGCGTCTGAAGAATCCCGGCGGCTGGGATTACTTCGACGAGCTGCTCGCACGCATCCGCGATATTCGCGCCTCGGAAAAGCGCTTCTATCAGAAGGTGCGCGAGCTGTTTGCCCTGAGTACCGACTATCGGACACACGAGCAAGAAACTGCCTTGTTCTTTGCCGAGGTGCAGAACAAGCTGCTTTACGCCACAACCGGGCACACCGCCGCTGAGTTGGTGGTAAAACGCGCCGACTCCAGCCAAGCGAATATGGCCTTGACCACCTGGAGCGGCACGCGCGTGCGCAAACAGGATGTGATCATCGCCAAGAACTACCTGACGGCCGATGAAATCGACACCCTCAACCGCCTGGTGGTGATCTTCCTGGAGCAGGCTGAGCTGCGGGTCAAGCAACGCCAAGACTTGAGTCTGGAGTTCTGGCGCAACAATGTGGACAAGATGCTGGCGTTTAACGATCAACCCATTCTTGAGGGTGCGGGCTCTATCAGTCGCGAGCGAATGGAGCGCGTCGTACATGACCGCTATGAGCTGTTTGACCGCCAGCGCCGCGCCACCGAGGCGCTGGAGGCCGATGCACTCGACTTGCAGGAAATCGAGCGACTGGAAACGCGGGTTGCGCAGCGTGCGAAGATCAACCCAAAGGGGAAGAACACATGAGCCAAGGACAGAGTTTGTGCAACAGGTGCTAGCACCATTGCGTTGCGCCCAACCGTTGAAGCTCAATCTGGCCTGATGCCTAAATTGTCCAACAGTCTGTTAGACAATTACCTATTTAGAGAAAATTTTGCATGACTAACTCAAGCAACCCGACCAACAGCTACACCGTGCCATCGGTATCCATTGCCACGGCGCACACCGGGGCTTCCAGCAAAGCCAATGAGTTGGGCATGCGTACCATGCAGGAACGTGCCTATGCCAAGCGCGGCGAACAATACCTACTGATCAAATCGCCGCCGGCATCGGGCAAGTCCCGCGCGCTGATGTTTATCGCGCTGGATAAGCTGCATAACCAGGGCCTGCAGCAAGCCATCGTCGTGGTGCCGGAACGCTCGATTGGAGGCAGCTTCGCCGATGAGCCGCTGAGCACCTTTGGTTTCTACTGGGACTGGCAAGTAGCCCCGCAATGGAACCTGTGCAATGCGCCGGGCATCGACGAGCCACGTGTGGCCAAGTCCAAGGTGGAGGCGGTGCGCACGTTCTTGGCAAGCACCGACAAGACGCTGGTCTGCACCCACGCCACCTTCCGCTTTGCCGTGGAAGAGTTGGGGCTAGAAGCCTTCGACAACCGCCTGATCGCCATCGATGAGTTCCACCACGTTTCCGCCAACCCAGACAACAAACTGGGCAGCCAGCTGAGCGCGTTTATCAACCGCGACAAGGTGCACCTGGTCGCCATGACCGGCTCCTACTTCCGGGGTGACAGCGAGGCCGTGCTGGCCCCTTCGGAAGAGAACAAATTTGAGACGGTGACGTACACCTACTACGAGCAGCTCAACGGCTATCGCTGGCTCAAGTCGCTGGATATTGGCTACTTCTTCTACACCGGCAGGTACGTGGATGCGGTCGCCAAGGTGCTGGACCCGGCGCTGAAAACCATCGTCCACATTCCCAACGTAAATGCCCGCGAGAGCCTCAAAGACAAGGAGCGCGAGGTTAACGAGATCATGAGCGCGCTCGGCGAGTGGCAGGGTGTCGACGCGACCACCGGCTTTCACCTGATCAAAGCCAAAGACGGCCGCACGCTGAGAGTGGCTGACCTGGTGGATGACAGCGACCCAGGCAAACGCTCCAAAGTGCTCGGCGCGCTGAAAGACCCGGCGCAGAAGAACAACCGCGATAACGTGGATGTGATCATCGCCCTGGGTATGGCGAAGGAGGGTTTTGACTGGATCTGGTGCGAGCATGCGCTGACCATCGGCTACCGTTCGAGCCTGACCGAAATCGTGCAGATCATCGGCCGCGCCACCCGCGATGCCGAGGGCAAGGAACGCTCGCGCTTCACCAACCTGATCGCCGAACCTATGGCCGATCAAGCGGCTGTAGCCGAAGCAGTGAACGATATGCTCAAGGCCATTTCTGCCAGCCTGCTGATGGAGCAGGTGCTAGCCCCGCGTTATGAGTTCACTCCGAAAGATACCGGGCCGAAAGAAGGCTTCAATTACGGGCCAGAGGGGTATCAAAAGGGTGGCGCCAACCTGGGTGTGAATGAAACCACGGGCCAATTCCATGTCGAGATTAATGGCCTGACCACACCGCAGAGCACAGAAGCCACGCGCATCTGCAAAGAAGATTTGAACGAAGTAGTGACCAGCTTCTTGCAGGACAAAACCGTGCTGGAGCGCGGCCTGTTCGACAAGGAAAACACCTTGCCGGAAGAGCTGACCCAACTGCGCATGGGCAAGATCGTGCGCGAGCGTTACCCGGACTTGAGCGACGTTGACCAGGAAGCCATCCGTCAGCACGCCATCGCCGCCATGAACATTACTCAGCAGGCCAAGCTGGCTCTGGCGCAGGTAGATGCTAACGGTAGCGACAACGTACAGGGCAGCACAGCGCTGCTGGATGGCGTGCGCAAGTTTGTAAACGTGCGCGAACTGGATATTGACCTGATCGACCGCATCAACCCCTTCGATGCCGCCTATGCGGTACTGGCGAAGGCGATGGATGAAAAATCTCTGCGCCAGGTGCAGGCCAGCATTGCGGCCAAGAAGGTAAGTATCCCCGAAGACGAAGCCCGCGATCTGGCAAGACGTGCTTTGCAGTTCAAGCACGACCGTGGCCGCGCGCCCGACATCAACTCTGCCGATGCCTGGGAAAAGCGCATGGCCGAAGGCGTAGCTGCATTGGCACGCTACCGCGCCCAAGCCAAAGCAGCGCAGGGGGAATCCGCCAATGGCTGATATGAACGATGACGACCTGCTGGAGGCGCTGGGGGTAGAAGTCCCCACGCTCAAGACAGCCACTCGAACGCCTCGCGAAGAACGCATCATCGCCGGCTTCGAGGATATTCAGCGTTTCTATCAAACCCACGGCCGCGCCCCACTGCATGGCGAAGACCTCGACATCTTCGAGCGTTTGTATGCCGTGCGCCTGGATCAGCTGCGCAAACTGCCGGAGGCACAAACTCTACTGGCCGGCCTGGATAGTCACGGCCTACTGTCAGGTACTGCGGTCGCTACAGTAAATGTGGATGACCTAGATGAGGACGCCTTACTCGCCGAGCTGGGCATCGGCAGTGAGTCCGTCGACCAGGACGACATCACCGTGCTGCGGCATGTGCGCTCCAGTGCGGCGATAAAGGCAGCAGAAGAAATGGCTGCCCGGAACCCATGTAAAGACTTCGAGAAGTTCAAGCCGCTGTTTGATGAAGTGGAAGTAGGCCTCAAGCAAAAACGCTGGGTGACCAAGCCTTTTGGCAAGAACGCCAGTATTGAGGCTGGAGACTTCTTTATTCTGAGCGGGCTCATTGCCTACGTCGCAGAAGTCGGGGACACCTACAAAACACCGAATGCGGAGACCAATGGGCGTTTGCGCGTCATCTACTCCAATGAGACGGAAAGCGATCTGTTGCTACGATCCCTACAGCGGGCGCTTTACAAGGACAGTGAGGGGCGTGCCGGATCTCGGCTGATCAAGGTGGATTCCGGCCCACTGTTCAGCGACATAGCAGAGCCGGACGACATAGAAAGCGGCACTATCTATGTGCTGCGTAGCCAGTCCAACCACCCCTTCGTAGCCGAGCACCACGAGCTGATCCACAAGATCGGCGTAACTGGCGGCCGAGTGGAAACCCGCATCGCAGGCGCAGACAAAGACGCCACCTACCTGCTGGCTGATGTGGAGGTGGTCGCGACTTACAAACTGCACAACCTGAACCGCACCAGGCTGGAAAACATCTTCCACCGCCTGTTCGGCGCGGCGCAGCTGGACTTAACCATCGAAGACCGCTTCGGCCATCCGGTTAAGCCAAGGGAATGGTTTCTGGTACCGCTGCATGTGATCGATGAAGCGGTTGAGCGCATTCGGGACGGGTCGATTGCCGGTGTTACCTATGACCCGCAAACAGCGCGCTTGATCAGCTAAGGCGCAGCTAAAGCATGACGATCAAATCCGGGCGCAAGCCAGTCTCTTCGCCCGGATATCCGCTTAGGTGGCAGAACGTACGCATGACTGCAACGAGACTAGGCGGCAATTCAAACCTGTAAACGGCAGCGAGAGCTCAGCAGAAGATGGAACTGCCTCGCTCGTTAATCGCGAGCTTTCGAGACGAGGACGTTGGCCGCAAAATTAACCGCGCGTTTTAGCCGCTAAAAATCGCGCGAACATAACGTGTTTCGTGGCTAGAATTTTTCTACCGGTACCTGAACCACGGGAGAGCCCAAGATGATCAAGTGGACGGCCCAATGACCAATAACGATTATGAGCCTGCCTTTATGGACGAGGATGGCCCGTGCGAAGAGCTGCCCACCTTTATCTCAACAACCAACGCTTATGAGCTATATGGCCTGAAAGAAGGCGAAACCGTGGCGGATGCCATTGCCAGGAACGCGCTGACTGAGACCAAGCAGCCCAGATGCAAATAACAGGCATACGCTACTGATTGGCCTGCTCAAGTCGCCCTGGGCCAAGGGCCATATTACGAACTTCTTGTTTGCCCATTGGCAGCCGCTTGCTGCGCATTGACAGATGAGCTGCTCGGCCAGCAAACTGTCCTCAGTCCATGGACAGTGGACGCGGAGCGACTGCGATGATGAAAGGCCAAGACATACTGTTAATGCTCAAGCTGGTTAGCTTGGCAAACCAGCACCCCAAACCCGAGCAAGCGGCCGAGCACTTTTCCATGCGTGCGCTGGAGCAGTCCACCGGCATCAGCAAATCCGAAGTCAGCAATGCGCTTAACCGCTGCATTACTGCCGGGCTCGCCAAGCTGGGGCGCAACGGCGCACTGCCACAGGTCAACACCCGCGCCCTCAACGAATTTCTCGCCCACGGTTTGAAATACGTGTTCCCGGCCCGACCCGGCCCTATCGTGCGTGGCCTGGCCACTGCACACGCTGCGCCCGTGCTGGCGGGTAGGCTGCTGTCCGGCGGTGAGCACATCTATGTCTGGGAGGATGCATTGGGTCGCGACATGGGCCAAAGCATTGAGCCCTTGTTCAAAAGCGTGCCCAGTGCCGTGCGTCAGGATGAGGCGCTATACGCCATGCTCGCCCTGGTGGACGCCATCCGTCTGGGTAACGAGCGCGAGGCCAGCCTGGCCAAAACTCTGCTAACGCAACAGCTACGAGGCGAGCCCGATGGCAGCTGAATGGCGCATGCAGGAGCAGATGCTGCAAACCGTGGCCGATGCACTGGGGCCGGACTTACTGCGTGAAGTCGCCTTTGTCGGCGGCTGCACCACCGCGCTGCTGATCACCGATGCCTTCGCCCGCGAGGCCGTGCGCTTTACCGAAGATGTCGACGTGATCGTCCATGTGCTCGGTTATGGCAACTGGCAACGCTTGCTTACTGAACTGCGGCAGCGCGGCTTTCGTGAGTCTCCGGAAGACGACATCATCTGCCGTCTGCGTTTGCCCAACGCACTGATCGGCCGTGATCTGCTGGTCGACTTCATGCCCGACGACGAAGCCATCCTCAACTTCACCAACCGCTGGTACCGCGACGCCCTACAAACTGCCACCGACCATACACTGCCCTCTGGCACGCTGATCCGCGTTGTCACCCCCAGCTACTTTCTAGCGACCAAGCTGGAAGCCTATCGGGGTCGCGGCCACAACGACCCTCTGGGCAGTCGTGATATTGAAGACATCCTAGCCGTAGTAGATGGCCGCGATAGCCTGCACACCGAACTGGCAAAGGCCGAGCCCGCCTTGCAGTACTACATCGCCAACGCCATCAGCGCCCTACTCGCCCATCGCGACTTCGCTTACGCCGTGCAATCCGCCGCCCGCCAACAGCCGGCACGGGAAGAGCTCATCTTTCAGCGCCTGGAAGCCATCATCGAACTTCCAGCAGCCCAGTAACGAATACCACCCTATCCATCAGCATTTCTCAACGACTCAGCGCCATTCACAGGTGTGAAATGCCCGAGCCATAAGCGCTGCTGAATACTTTCGTTCATTTACGCTTACTTTCGGTAATATCCGGTTAACTCAGGATTACCCAGGGACAGGAAATGGACTTCACCCCCATCATTGCGCAGGTCTGGGGCACGCTCGGCTGGTTTATCCCGCTGATGCTGCTGATCGGCCTGCTCAAGTCACCTTGGGCCAAGGGTCATATCGGCGAACTCCTGATACGGCTGTTCGCCCATTGGCAGTTGGACAAGCAAACCTACCGCCGCCTGCACAACGTCACGCTGAACACGCCGGACGGCACCACGCAGATCGACCACGTATTCCTCTCGTCCTATGGCATCTTCGTGCTGGAAACGAAGAACATGAGCGGCTGGATCTTCGGCAGCGAGAAGCAGGCGCAGTGGACGCAGAAGCTCTACAAACGCACGTTCAAATTCCAAAACCCGCTGCGGCAGAACTACAAGCACCTCAAAGCACTGGAAGCCACCCTTGGCGTTAACCCCGAGCACCTGCACTCGGTCATCACCTTTGTCGGCGGCAGCACCTTCAAAACCGAGGTGCCGGCCAACGTGACCCAGGGCATCGGCTTTATCCGCTATATCAAATCATTCCAGCAGCAGGTATTCAGCGAGTCTGAAGTCGACGCCATGCTGCACGCCCTGCAAACCGGCCGCCGCGCGCCGACCCTCGCCACTCACCGCGAGCATGTGCAAAACCTTAAGCGCCGTAGCGACCCATCAGCCGAGCGGCAGTGTCCGAAATGCGGCAGCGCCTTGGTTATTCGCACCCGTAAAACAGGGGCCAATGTCGGCCAACAATTCTGGGGCTGCTCAACCTTCCCCAAATGCAAAACCATGCAGAGCCTTTAGCACGCGGCCCTAACATCAATCCTGCGCATGGAGTCGCAATGTCCGTCCCTACCTACGACCAGTTTATTGAGCCGATCCTGCGCTACCTGGCCGCCACGCCCGAAGGCGCGACAGCACGTGACGCCCATGAAGCCGCTGCCAATGCGCTGAACCTGTCAGAAGCACAGCGCCAAGAGCTGATTGCCAGCGGCCAGGCCACCTACAAAAACCGTGCAGGTTGGGCACACGACCGGCTCAAGCGCGCCGGCCTGTCCTGCAGCGCCAAGCGTGGGTACTGGAAGCTGACTGATGCAGGCATTACCTATGCAGTCCAGCACCCCGCCCCTCTGCCTGCGAATAAGGTCGAACAGCTCGCCATCGGCTTTATGGACGTGAAACTCAAGAGCCCGACTGACGCCATCCCCCTCGATGGGCAAGAACAGCATGCACCGGGGCTCAGCTCAGCCACTGTTAGCCCTGACGACCGTCTGGAGCAGGCTCTACGTGAGCTACGCGAGGCAACGGCTACAGACCTGCTGGATAACCTCCTGCAAGTCAGCCCCAACCGCTTTGAAGTCATCGTGCTGGATGTGCTGCATAGCCTTGGCTACGGCGCTAGCCGCAACGATCTGCAGCGCGTCGGCGGCAGCGGCGATGGCGGTATCGATGGTGTGATCTCACTCGACAAGCTCGGCTTGGAGAAAGTCTACGTCCAGGCCAAGCGCTGGCAAGGCACGGTTGGCCGGCCAGAGTTGCAAGCCTTCTATGGAGCTCTTGCAGGGCAGAAAGCGAAGCGCGGCGTATTTATCACAACCTCAGGTTTTACAGCGCAGGCAATCGACTTCTCCCGTTCCGTAGAAGGCATGGTGCTGGTGGATGGCAATCGGCTGGTCAACCTGATGATGGATCATGAGGTCGGCGTAACGTCGCGCCTGCTTAAACTGCCGAAACTAGATAGCGACTACTTTGATGAGGAATGAGCAAGGAAGAAATAAATCTGTCCCCATTGCACTCCTCATGCTTCTGAATGCGTTGTTGGAACTGGATCTTGCTAGGCCGCCTGCGGGCAAAAACTCTTCCTCTAGGGGACTGTTATCCTCTGCGATTATGAAAAATTAGCGAAAATGCTTGCGACAGCTCGGAGGTTGCGTGGACGTATATGACATCAACGAAGTCTTGGACAAGGCCCCATTACACGATGTGGCCCGGTCTCTCGGCATGGTGTTGGAGCAGCGGGGAGCAACCCTAAAGACTGTTTGTCCATTTCATCAAGACAGTAAGCCCTCGCTCAATCTATTCCCTGCGGATGCTCAGGGACCAGCCCACTTCCACTGCTTTGCATGTGGAGCGCATGGCTTTGCGATTGATCTTGTAAAACAAGTCCAAGGCACTGAATTCCTCCCGGCTGTTCAATGGCTGGCGAAAACGTTCGGAATCCAAAGCAAGCGGCAGAACGTGGCTGGCCGTGCCACTGAAAAGAGTTTGACAGAGCACGCGCTTGCATTTGCTCAGAAAGCCTTCAATAAGCATCACGATTCGGCGCGATTCAAAGCATGGTGCGTTGAGCGCTCCTTTGATCCTGACTTTCTTTATCGAGAGGGCCTGCGATGCATCACCCACTCGGTATTGGTTTCAGAGCTGGACACGATGTCGCATGGTGTCCGTCTAGAAGTAGTTGATGGGCTGCTGTCACTTGGCCTTCTGGTACGACTGCGTAAGCACACCAACCCAAGCCAGCTGAAATTGACTCTCCCAGATCAGTTTCGGGATTACTTCCACGATGGAAGAGTCCTCATCCCCATTCGTAGCGGTCAAGGAGTCACATCAAAAATTGAGGGGTATGCAGGTCGAAGCCTTGAAGCAGTGCCAGCCGAAGGTGTCGCCAAATACCTCCTTAGTCCGGGTTTGCGCAAGGCAGACCAATTGTTTAATGCACATCAAGCACTCCCAGCGACCACCAAGGAGCTCAAAGCTGGTCAAGCCACCACTCTCTACCTAGTGGAGGGGTTTCTTGACGCATTGCGCTTTCAGTTTTTGGGGCTGCATGCGGTTGCACTGATGGGGACCTCACTCAGCGACCCTCAGTTTGAGCAGCTTAAACAGCTAGCGGAGAACCTTCCCACAGGGCAGGCTGAATTCGACGTTGTCATCATGATGGACAATGACCGAGCCGGACTTACTGGGGCAGATCGGCTGGTGCGCCGCCTATTGGGTTGGCGTGGAGCGAGATTACGCTGGGTGGGATTCGATCAAAATGCCGTAAATAGTTTGGGTAAAGATCCAGATACCTGCCTCAAGATGCAAACATCAGGCGCATCCACCAAAGAGCTCTTAGATAAATACACCTTACCTGCGGTTGCAGTACTGCTGGTGGCGGAGCTCGAGTGCACCGATGCGACCGAGCTAAAAGACGAAAGCTGGACAGCGATGACTTTTTCCCGGAAAGAGCGTGCTTTGTTCCGAGTTGCGCGAAGTATTCGTCAATTGGCCGGACGTCAGTCCTTACATCAGCTGGAAGCATGGCTTGATGCCCACTTAAAAGGACATGCTGGGACATGGTGGCAAGATCTACATGACCTTTTGCTAGGTCAGGGGAATGCAAGAGAGCGCTTTAAGGCGTCCGAGGTATTCCTGAACGGTCAGGCAGAACGCCTGCGCCAAGCACGAGTGCTCGCGTATCACGGTGCGCGACGCGGAGAGTTGCCCTGCGACGAAGAAGCTTGGCTCACGCTGGACGTGAGCGCGAGACTATTTGACCACTTGGTAACCGAGCGTTTGCGGCAGCCACGGTGGGAGTCCGCAGGTCTCTATGATGCAGTGCACTTACCACGCAAGCTCAGCGCGGACGCCAAAGTGCTGGATGACCCCCGCCTAAAGGTCATGCCTCATCCCGCCGACTTACATCTGCAACAGGTTCTGCTAAATGAGCTGTTAACCCAGCGGCATGATCAATTGACCGCTGCGGGCAAGATGTTTTCGGAGTACGTCCCGGCGGTACGCTGGTATTCAGCCCAACAAAGAGTTGAGGTCACAGGATACGAGGATGAACTCGTAGGTCTGGAGGGGGAGGTGCCTACTCTCAGCTTCGGTTACCAAGTAGATATGGATGTCTTAGAAGGTCGGCGCCCTCCTTCCGATCAAGGCATGTTCAGGCCTTATGGGCAGTGCTGGCGTGCATTTATGGAGTCGCTGCACAAACAGAGCAATGCCATTGGCAATCGCGTACACGTCTTACGCTTGGATGCGAAGCGATACTACGACTCCATCCAACGTTATGTAGTGCGAGATGCACTATTAAACCCTGCCAAACAGGCTCTGATTGGGAACGGATCGGATTTCTTTCATACGTTGCTGGATAGGCCACAGGCGGAAAGCCATGAATTAGTTGCCGAACAATTGGTGGATAGGCTTTGTGACAGTTTGTTTGCCTACAGCTACCCGGATCCAAATTCTGGCGAAGCCAAGTTTAGCCAAGAGTCGATTGGTATACCGCAGGGGCCCGTTATATCGGCATACATCGGCACGATCGCGCTGTTTCCAGTGGACTTGGTAGCACGCCGACTCATGCGCAAGCACGTTCATCAAGAGCAAAATGAGAGCATCCGACCTCGCCTAGGTTATGCCCGCTACGTTGACGACATTGTCTTGCTTTCCGATAGCGAGGAACTGTTGAGCGAACTGCGCCATGCATTACAAGCAGCAGCGTCAAAACTCGACATAACCTTGTTGCTAAAGGGTGACTCGGTTGAATCCGGTACACCCGAAGAAGTTATGCAGCAACTTAACGAAGGGCGTGGTTTCGCTGCATCTTTACCTGCCTGGGAGCCCCCATTGGTTGGGGACGGTGAATCTGGGTGGGGCCTTGGTGGCGATTTTCCACAAACGGATCGCCAGTGCGCTCTTCGCCTGCTTCGCCATCCAGGCTTGATGGATAACCCCTCAAAAATTCACGAGAAGATCAAGGAAGCAATACTGGCACCGGATCTGAGACCGACTGACCTTGGGCTTTGTGCCCGATGGATCTGGTGGGAGGTAGCAACTGGACTAACAGACCAGGATGCCACCCCAATGAAAATATGGGAGCGATATTGGCACCTATGGCGTTATGTTTGCGAAGAGCATGATTGGACGTCCGAATTCGAAGCTAGAGGCTATGGCTGGCTCTATGCAGTTGAAGGGCTGGACAAACTCCTTGCCCCTAACCCGTGGATGGAAAACGATCAATCCCAGAGTCAGGTTCCAGAAAATCGCGCCACTCTAATTGCATTGGCAAATATCGTGGGGGCAACGAACTTCTTCGATACTTTGCCGCCGCACATGGTAAATCATATTCACGTGCGTCATCGCTCGCGACTGGTGACGATGAAGGCTCGAAGGCTGGCTCGACCACAAGAAATGCCACCTGCGTCCCCCCCTCAAGAGTCTCGACAGCTGACTCAAGTCGAATGGCTTTGTTTCGCTGCGGAGCAGCTTCGCGAGCCTCACGTAGGTGGTCATCCAATTAACCCTTTGGCAAAGAGAAAACCTGTAGGGCGGGGGGTTTTAGTAGCCCAGCAAATCTGCAATCTACTGCTGCCGGATCAAGCCCCAGATACGCCAGGAGATTTAGACGAGGCCCGAGATCTTGCCCTGGACATGGTTATCCGCAACGTACAGAGCAATAGGCTGAATGATGTTATCCGGCATTTTGGGCACCTACTGACAATTAACGGAGAAACATACGCCATCACCATTTTGCCTAGCCTGCCGCTCAGCGCTCAGGATGCATTTTGGGGCTACTCAGGACTACCCGAAGAGTACTGGTTACATCGCTTCTCAAAAGGTACCCCAAAGAACCAGGCGAACTTCTTTTGCGTAGAACTTGCGGAGGAAGGAACACCTGTTTCGATGCCGCAAACTCAGAAGCTAGAGCAAAATAAACTAAATGAACGGCTCACTCGCAGCACTACTAGCGAAACCATTCCTTGGAGGAGATTCGACGCCGGTCAAATGGACCGTACCCGTAGGACCCATCTCGCGGCGAATCTGTTTAGGTCTCTCCTAGCACTGCAACGACAAAGCGAGGACCCAGATGGAAATGTTGCTGTACCGGTGGTGCAGCATCTATTTGTAAGCACTGGACAGGACAATCGGAAAACTCTGCATTTGCTAGCGGATCTTGTCCCACACGATGAGCTTGGTGTCAGTGCTTGGCATGGTGACTCAGACGGCCGCCTGCGTGTGGTCAATGTCCCTCATACCGGAGCAGATTTCTGGCGCGTAGGCTGGGCGGTAGCAGACGCACTTGGGCTAGCCGAAGATATGGCGGGCGAAACCGGTGAGCGTGATGAGACCCTAGGCGATACCAGGACCTCTGTTGAGAATTACGTTTTACGACAGCAGCTGCGGAAGCTACAGGGCGTCTATCTTTCAGAGTCCCAGATCTGGTCCAAAGATCAAGACGGCATACCAAACACAGTAAAGCGCGCTCTGGATTTACTTCTCGCATTTGACTCGAAGGCATCTCCGGACCAACAGACTAAACAATTATTCGAAATGGAAGCCGAAACTCGTGCCATGGCACTAAGGCTCCAGCAGTTCGGAGTGGGGATCCGTCGCCAACTGCACGAGATACCGTTACGCGTTCTGAATCGCCTGCCATTATGGGCCTTGCAAAACCTCCGCCTATGCAACCAGGAGCTAGATCTGCGTCCAGACCTTGCTCTGATGCTAGCTCTCACCTCTGCCATCGATTGCAAAGAAGCAGCTCCCAACGAACACGTACAGGGAGCGGCGCAAGCTTTGAGAGCTTCGCTGGCTCTAGCCACGACAGCCGTAGGATTAAGAGGAAGCGTCGCCTCACTGTGGGGATTATCACGAGAGAAAGGCGCGCGACGCATGCCAGATAGGCTACCAATTCCCGCGGGCTGGAATCCTCCTGATGCGGTTCACCCAGATCCTCAACCCGACTACACCGCGATACGCAAATGGTTAAATGACGGTGATTGGGCAGCCCTAACAATCGCAAGTCCTTGGCATTGGATGCTGGCTCTACTAGGCATACTAGAGGGAACCTGCCCGCAGGCTTTTGACCTAGTGCCTTTGAGAAAAGTCTATTCAGTACTTTTGGCCTGGCAGGGCGATCCTGCAACTGTAGGAGAGCAAGCTGTATGGCCGTATGACGGCCTACCTGAACTATCGGCAGAGAGTTGGTCAGGGCTGCTCGAGGCCCTGCCTGTTGCTGTGAACAAGTTGGACGATCTGTTGGGAGTCCAAGTTGTGAGTGCCACAGCTCCTCAATATCGTCGTAACCCCCACACTGATGAGTTCACAGATGCCCTTAGTGAGGAGTGGTCGCTCAGCAAACCACAATATACCGGGATAGGTGCCTCAGACCGGGTGGCAAAGGTCCATAGCGGAGCTCGCAACCTGAGCGCATGGAGCGAGGTGCGAAGGAAAGGAGATAATGAGCTGCTGTCCGTTCATACCCTGGATCGTAAGCTGGGCGATTGGTACTCAATGGCTACCCCTGCTAGCGAAGTCGATGAGCAGTTTGATGTACCAGCTGGTCACACTTCGGTTACGGCTGAAAACGCAACTTTCTCCCGACCGGATCCTGAAGCACAGACAGATCCTATTGCTGGCCAACCTGAGCTAAATAGTGAACTCAACCCTGCTCAAAAAAATCCTGACGAAAATAACTCTAGAGAGAGTGAGCCCAGCGATTCTGGCTCACAAAATTTTGATCGCGAGTTCCGGGAATCACAGAGGAATTCTTGGATAAGACGTGGCAAGGCCAAGTCACGCGCGCAAATGCGAGTAGCACTCTTCCAATGGAAGATCGTTGACACCTACTCCCATCCTCTAGCTGAAGCGGGTTTAGCGGGACTCGACCTGCCTCGTTGGGTCAAAGATGAAATCGAACAAAACCTCGTTGACGGTGATTTCAAAGAATTAGGAGATGCATCAAAGCAAGGCCAAGAATCCAAGTGGAAGGAACAACGATGTGTGGAAAGCTGGCCAGAGCACCGGCGACGCGCTCTACTCAAGAAAGCGCTGGAAGCTTGTACGGATCTTGGTGTCGAGTTGCTTGTCCTTCCGGAGGTATCCGTTCGTCCCGATACGGTGGCGTGGCTAAGAGATACGGCGCTAGCTAACCATAAGGATCTTTGGGTTTTGGCGGGCACATATCGGAGTTTTGAGCCCACCAACTCTGAGAAACACCTGACCGAACCGCTGACTCTTCTATGGCACCCACCAGTATCTCTGGCACGGAAGCTCGGAGTGGACGAAGCCAAGGCCTTCGAGTTCGTCAGGGGTAAAAAGTATCGAGCCGTCGCGGCTAAGGAATTCTTTCAACCACAGTGGGACCCGCTTAAACCGCTATTTTCCAAAGAGCGACTATTGCAGGAGGTCCTTGATACTGCGGGCTGGGCATCGTTCAGTGATAAAACGTCAGTGGATCTAAAGGCACTTCTGTCTGCACTTGATGAAAAATCACCGGTAGTGCAGTACTGCATGGAATTGATTTGCTCGGAGCTGTTTTTGATGACCAGCCCCGCCAATATCCGGCCGCTACAGTACGAAGTTGCTGCGCTGATGCACCGTTTCCCGAATACACAAGCAGACAAAGCAAGCGAAATTGTTATTGGGGACTTTAAAGCATTAGGCGAACTACTTGACGTAGCACAGCTTGATCGACCGCGACGTTCAGTGCTGCTTGTTCCAGCCGCAACATCGAGGACCAATGACTACTGGCATGCCGGGCAGGCAAGTGTATTGGCATCCGGTACTGCAACCGTTTTCTGCAATGCTGTATTGGATAGACTATTTGTAGGCGGCAGCTGCTTCATTGGCATTGATGCTGTCTCGCAAGCGACACGAAGTGCTGGTGTCGTAAGTGCTTTAACCCCATATCACGGATGGCATAAGGGTATCTATTTGGGGCGCGAATCCGATGCGCTTTCAAAGTCCGATCAAGCGTTGGTAGTTGTGGATCTAGACCCTATTCACGTCGTTAGTGGAAAGCCGCGCCCACAGCTGTTGGCCGAACCAATGTCTATGGTGGCGTACCTACCTATCGTTGAAGTGCTGGATCGAAAGGAAAATAGCCGGAAATTAGCACGGTCGTTGAGGCATAACGCAGATCCTGGATTCTTCGACCGGCTAAGTGAGCTCATGGAGCATGCCGATCACCGAACCAAGCAAAGCCCGGAGACGTTCTATTCTTGCCTAAAAAAGCTGCATGAACGGAGGAATAACCCGACCCTCGAAGGACAGGAACTTGAAGATTTCGCGAAACTCTTCTCTGACCATCATGCCGTGCGCCAACGTCTAATTGCCTGGCAAAACGACCGTCACCAGCAGCCGAACGCCCGGTCAAACCCCTTGGGCCTAGAGCCAGCATGGCTTGATTACCTAGTCGCGGACTTAACGGTAGTTGGTGACTTGGCTACTGTTGCAGTGCCGTCCTGGACCGCCGAAGACACTGGTCATCCGGGAGATATGATGCCCGAGCTATAAAGTGTTGCGTTACATGCGAACGAGCCGCTACTAGCTCAGAGTTCCTCCTATGCTCAAAGTACAGGAGGAGCTCTGAGGCGATGGCAGTCCAAACGCAGACGCCATTGAATCGTATCGAACAAATCAAGCTAACCGTTCTGCGGTAAAAAAACAGTACACTGACGGTACAGTGCCCAGCTTTCAAAGATTTCGCTCAATTACGCTTAAGCCCATCTACGACGCTACTTTCAGCTCACTGTACCTGCGCTAAGCTACGCACGATTTCACTGGGCTTGCAGCGTTTCTAGGCAACTCATAATCCTTTGGTCCACGGTTCGAGTCCGTGTGGGCCCACCATATAAAACAAAGATTTAGGCCAGCCTTAAAGCTGGCCTTTTTCTTTTCTCGCCGTAAAAAATAAATTTGAGCACCGTTTTGAGCAGCGTTTCTCGCTCACTGAGCCACGACTGTATCCAATAGCAGAAAAAACGCTTAACCCACGCACCTGATCGGGTATTTACAACAAAACTACCTGATTCGTTTGACATATTTTACGGCCAAGGCACACTGAGGCACGGCTCTCTCTACCTTCAAGCTACCCTTCAGCAATATAAAGGGTCCTATTCTGTGCCCGTCGATACACGTGATACGGCCAGCACACGGCGCGCGACAAGGCAGACAGTACCGGTAAAAACAGGAAGCACCACGGCAACACAGGTACTTCCTGCACAGAAACGGCAGGCGCCGGCCTGCCCTAAGGTGACATATGTCCAACAACCACACTGGCAACACCCAGAACGCAAAACGTAAACCCGTAGTCCTGATGTCCATGGGCGCCCAAGAGCGCAAAGGGCATGATTACCAAGTGATGACTAACAAGTACATCCGCCCACTCGTCGAGATCTCCGGTTGTGTGCCGTTGCTGGCACCCACCTGCTTCGGCACCGACGACCTTGAGCAGTACCTGTCGATGGTCGATGGCGTCTACCTCACCGGCGCAGGCAGCAACATCGATCCAGCGCTTTATGGCCAGGAAAACCTCACGCCCGGCAAAGCCCAAGATCAAGATCGCGACAACTTCGATATGCCGCTAATTCATGCCGCAATCGCTAAGGGCCTGCCGATTCTGGGCATTTGCCGTGGCATGCAGGAAATGAACGTGGCCCTGGGTGGCGACATGTACCAGAAACTCTATGAAGTTGAGGGCATGAACGATCACCGCGAAGACGACACCACGCCACCCGCCGAGCAGTACGCCGAAGCGCACCGCGTTCGTTTGGTGCCAGGCACTTGGCTGGCCGAGCTACTGGGCCAGGAAGAGATCCCCGTTAACTCCCTGCATGGCCAGGCCATCAAGACTCTCGGCAAGGGCGTAGAAGCGCTAGCACACGCCGAAGACGGCGTAGTCGAAGCCATCCACATGCCGCAAGTGCCGCAGTTCACTCTCGGCGTGCAATGGCACCCAGAGTGGCAAGCTTCGGAAAACCCGCAATCCGTGCGCCTGTTCGAGGCTTTCGGCGCGGCCTGCCGCCAGCGTGCTGCTGAGCAAAACGGCTAAACGCTTAAGCAATCGCGCGGGCTACTGCCGGCGCGATTCGCTGGCTGGCGGGGCTGTAACTTTTTCGTAGGCAAAACAAAACCCCGCCGAAGCGAGGTTTGCAGTCTGTGTCCTGACATCCATGATCTAGCCGCCATCCTGGCGGAGCTCCAGCGTATCCATGTTGGTTGCCTGCGCTTCCTGCGCGACGTCCTTGGTGCATAGATTAATCAGCTACATAAATCGTCGATAGCGGCAATCGGCAGCACGTCTTGTAAGCCAATGCCTACAAACCAACCAAGCAACCGCTTGTTTGCCTATATTTTGTGACGCAGGTCTTGTTAGACTGTTTTTGTCCTACAAAAACAATAAGGTCAAGACTATGCGCGCAATTACGATTGCTCTTGGCTGCCTCGCAGCCGTCAGCAGCCTCTGCACTATGGCAGGTGGCCAGAATCAACTTGACGACCCCAAGGCCAGTGCTAAGCAGGTGTTCTGGGGCCAGTTATATGCAGCGGGCGGCAATTCGCTGTACTGCGCCAAACCCTTCGATACCAACCATGCGCTCTTAATGCCCAGCCCGGTTTACTCACGCAAACAGATCAAAAGTGCCCTGCGCTGCGTCACCGAGCAACAATGTCAAGCTGCGAATGCGCAATACCCCTACATGCTCGCCGACCTACACAACCTCTACCCGGAGTTGTCACGGGTCGAGTTGACACTGCGCAGCGCGCAATTTGGTAATTTGGCCAGCGACGTGCCAAGCAAGTTCGCTGACCTCGGCTGCGACCTGCAAAGCAGCTTCCAGCTGGTAGAGCCGAGCGACGCCGCCAAGGGCAACGTCGCTCGAGCAATTTTCTACATGCACATCGAGTACGGCCTGCCAATTGTCGGCCAACTGCAGATGTTCAAGCAGTGGCACCAGATGGATCCACCGGATGCCGAAGAAAAAGCCCGCAACGATAAAATTGCCAGCCTGCAAGGCAACCGTAATCGCTTTATCGACGATCCCAGCCAGGTTGAGCTACTGATCGCCGACTGACACTTAAGCCCATAGCTGTCGAGGTAAAAAACCTGCACAAAAAAACGCCCCGAACCAGTCGGGGCGTTTTTTGTATTGCACCTGCAGACTTAACCGTTGAACACGTCATCCACGGAAGTCAGTGGGTAATGCTTCGGATAAGGCAGCGTTGCCACGCCGCTTTCGATCGCAGCCTTAGCCACAGCATCGCAAACTACGTTGATCAGACGCTTATCCATCGGCTTCGGAATGATGTACTCGCGGCCAAACGACAGCGGCGCACCACCGTAGGCGTCACAAACGTCCTGCGGCACCGGCTGCTTGGCCAGGTCGCGCAGCGCCAAGGCGGCGGCGATCTTCATTTCTTCGTTGATGCGCGTGGCGCGAACATCCAGAGCGCCGCGGAAGATGAACGGGAAGCCGAGCACGTTGTTGACCTGGTTCGGGTAATCCGAACGACCGGTAGCCATGATCACGTCGTCACGGGTGGCATGCGCCAAGGCTGGGCTGATTTCCGGATCAGGATTGGAGCAGGCGAACACGATCGGGTTAGCGGCCATGCGCTTGAGACCGTCAGCATCCAGCAGGTTAGCGCCCGACAAACCAACAAACACATCAGCACCGTCGAGTGCATCAAACAAGCTGCGCTTGTCAGTTTCGGTGGCGAACGCCGCTTTGTACTGATTCAGGTCGTCGCGGCCAGCGTGGATAACGCCCGTGCGGTCGACCATAGAGATGTTTTCAACCTTAGCGCCCATGCTCACCAACAACTTCATGCATGAAGTCGCAGCAGCGCCGGCACCCAGGCAAACGATCTTGGCATCTTGTAAGTTTTTGCCGACGATTTCCAAGGCGTTGAGCATGCCGGCAGCGGTAACAATCGCCGTGCCGTGCTGGTCATCGTGGAATACCGGAATGTTGCACTGCTCAATCAGCGTGCGCTCGATCTCAAAGCACTCAGGTGCCTTGATGTCTTCGAGGTTGATGCCACCGAAGGTGATGGAAATACGCCGTACGGTGTCGATAAACGCCTGCGGGCTCTCGGCTTCAACTTCAATGTCGAAAACGTCGATACCAGCGAAACGCTTGAACAGCACGCCTTTGCCTTCCATGACCGGTTTGGAGGCCAGCGGGCCGAGATTGCCCAGACCAAGAATGGCCGTACCGTCTGAAATGACTGCGACCAAGTTGCCTTTGCCGGTGTACTTATAGGCAAGATCGGGGTCACGGGCGATCTCTCGCACTGGCTCCGCCACACCCGGACTGTACGCCAGCGCGAGATCGCGGGCCGTGGCAGTGGGTTTGGTCAGCTCGACACTCAGCTTCCCCGGACGAGGATTAGCGTGGTAGTCGAGAGCGGCAGTTTTCAGATCAGACATGGTGGCATTTCCGCTTGGGTGGCTGTGAAACACAAAAGACGTCGAGGATACGACAAGATGCCTAAGCCTCACAAGGATGTTGCCACAGCCCGGCTATAAGGCTCTAACGCAATATTTTCAGCCAGTCACCAGGACGTGACTCACCATCGGGATAGAGACCATTGAGAAGACGTAATGTTGCTTGCGGGTCATCTGGCCACTTGCTGGCTTTAGCCAAAGCCGCCATCGTATCGCCAGCTTTAGCCTTGAGCACATGCACCCGCAGCGGCTGCGCCAACTTGGCTTCCGCAGCCGCCAGTGGCCGGAAGCTGTTGATGACCTGCATAAACTGTGGGTCCTCACTCTCCAGTGAGTTGCGGCCTTTGACCGCCGCGACAAACTGATAAGCCTGCGAACCCTTGTAGATAATGGCCACGCGCTTGGCCGGCGTACCCGCGATGATCCCGGTAAAACCGCGTAAGCCGCCGCCCTTAAGCGCTTGCTCCTGCACCAGCCGCTGGCCTTTGGCGCGCTGGCGAAGTAATTCTTCCGGGCTCAAACCCGGCTCAGCAGGCCCTACCGTCATGGCGACAAACGCCTGCTGATCGGCGGTGTGCACGATTACCGCTTCCGGCCGATTGAGTAGCGCCCAGCCCGCGGGAAAGTCCAAGGCGATGCCTAGGTCGGCATGGTAAAAGTGCTGACCGCGCCGCACTCCGGTGGCGGCGGAGTCACCGAAGGGCAAGCCCTCCAAGTGCTGCAGGAACACCTCGCGATTGACCTCCTGCCGTCCGCCCGCCAACGCGCTGGCTGGCCCGATCACTTCCTGCAAGCGGCGGTCGTTGTCCGGGTGACTATCGAATACGCCGTGATAGCTGCTCTCGGGCACTGGCTGGCCGCGTTTAGCCGCCTGATCGCGAGCAAACACCTCCTGATTCTTCAGCACCTTAACCACTTCAATCATCGCTTGCGGGTCATAGCCGCTGCGCGCCAGATACTGAGCGCCAAGGCCGTCGGCTTCTAGCTCCATATCCCGGCCATAACCGCGCACCACGGCGGTGCCGAGCACATTGGTGACATCCGCTGCCGCGCTGACGCCGGTACCAATGGCTACCGCCTGACCGAGAATGCCCCAGGCCGTTGACTGGCTTTGCTGCTGCACGCTGTGCCGCGCGGTGACATGGCCAACTTCATGGCCAAGCACAGCCGCCAGCTCAGCTTCGGAGCTGAGGTAAGCCAGCAGGCCGCGATGGATATAGATGTAGCCGCCCGGCAAGGCGAACGCGTTGATGTCCGGCGAGTCGACCACAGTGAAGTGGTAGCTCAAGTTGCTGCGATGGCTGTTTTTCGCCACGCGCTCGCCAACCTGCTGCACGTAAGCCTGCAGTTTTTCGTCGGCGTAGCGCGGGTTTTCTTTGAGGATCTGCTGGTTGTAGTTGTAGCCAAGGGCCAGCTCTTGCTCTTCGCTCATCATCACGAAGTCAGTGCGTCCAGTGGCCGGATTGTGTGCACAACCGCTCAACAGGCCATAGACCAACAGCAACAAGGCAACGCGCAGATTCATGGCAACTCCTCAAACATGGCCGGGTGGCTCAAGGGCAAAAGCCAGCGTGCCTGGCCGTTTTTTACGCCGCCGCGCTTAGCGCGGTCAATCACCCAGCCGCGCGCCTCAATCTGCCGGCCCGGCAGCCGTTGCAACGCTGCCTGATCGAAGCCAGCTAATTGCGCAGGGCTGATGCGCAGCACCAGCGGTCCGCGCAGCTCAATCCACAGGCCACCACGATTACGCTGCACCCGCTCGACCCGGCCACGCAACACGGCAAAGCCTGAGGTGCGCAGCTGCTCTGCGGTCAACACCGGTGACTGCCGCCACAGCCCTTGGCGAGCTTTGCGTGCCTGTTGCTCGGCACTGCGCTGGCAAGCAACTTGGGCGGTATTCGGCGGGATAGCCACCAGATAGCCCAGCCCCTCCGCCAACAACTGTGCTTCCAGATTCTGCCCGCGCGCGTCATAAGCGTGCGCCAGAGTGCGCCCGTAATGGTCTTTGGCCTGACTGCCAACTTGCAAACCGACACGTCCATCATTGGCCGCCACCAGCGCTTGCAAACGGCGCTGTGCCTGCACCGCGAAGGGTTCGACTGGACGCCCGTAATGGCTCAGCTCAGGCGTGTTGACGCCGATCAGGCGCACACGCCGGCCATCTTGCAGGCGCAGCGTGTCGCCATCCACCACCTTGCTGACGCGCACCTGCGCGAGCTTGCCCGGCGCGAGGCAAGCGGCCGGTGCCGACAAGGTAACGAGCAGGCAAACAAAAAAGGCGCCCACCAGGGACGCCTTTTTCATGAGTGCGGTACAACCCATCTGGGTCACCATCACTGCGCGCAAGATTACTCTTGCTTAGCGCCGAACATGCCGAAACGCTGCTTGAAGCGATCAACACGGCCGCCAGTGTCCAGCATCTTCTGCTTACCGGTGTAGAACGGGTGGCATTCAGAGCACACGTCCAAGCTCAGCGGCTTGCACAGAGTGGAACGAGTTTTGATCACATTGCCGCAGCTGCAGGTGGCGTCAATGGCATCGTATTGCGGGTGGATATCAGCTTTCATGGTGCATCCTCGGGTTATGTGTGCCGCCACCCGACCCTTGTCGAGTACCGCACGGAAATAGGCCGCGGATAATACCAGAGCAGCAGGTCGATGCAAGAGCGCCCATCGCGCCTGGCGACGCACGGCCGTGCTAGGATCGCGGTGCCATTTTTGGAGCCCGCTGTGCCTGCCACCATCCTGCGCCTTGCCCTGCCCTCACCGCTGCGCCGCCTGTTCGATTACGCCGTGCCTGCTGACCTGCAGCACATCGTTTGGCAACCGGGTATGCGCCTGCGCGTGCCGTTCGGCCGCCGCGAGATCATCGGCATCTTGGTGGAAGTCAGCCAGCACAGCGAGGTGCCGGCCGAGAAGCTAAAACCCGCTCAGGCCCTACTCGACGTACAAAGCCCGCTGTCGCCAGCGCTGTTCAAGCTGTGCCTGTGGACTGCCCAGTATTATCAGCACAGCCTCGGCGACACCCTGAGCTGGGCGTTGCCGGTATTGCTGCGCCAAGGTGAACCGGCTGAAGCCCGCCAAGAGCGCTTCTGGCAGATCGTCGCGGGCGCCCAGCTTGACGACCCGCGCATCGCCCGCGCCCCACGCCAGCGCGAAGCCCTGCAAACCCTAGCCCAGCACCCGCACGGCGTCCCGCACCGACTGCTCAGCCAATTACAGCTGAACAGAGACAGCCTCACCCTGTTGCTGGAAAAGGGCTTAGTCACCTGTGAAGCGCGCCGCCATCCGCTGGCCGCTCGCCACCTGAACTGGCTTGCGCAGCCGGAGCTGCCGCTCAACCCAGAGCAGCAAAGCGCGGTCTCGGCGATCCAATCCGCTGGCGGCCACTTCAATGCGTTCCTGCTAGCCGGCGTGACTGGCAGCGGCAAGACCGAGGTCTACCTGCAACTGATCCGCCAAACCTTGGAGGCCGGCAAGCAGGCGCTGGTACTGATCCCCGAGATCAATCTCGGCCCGCAAACCTTGGCGCGTTTCGAGCAGCGCTTTAATGCGCGGATTGCCCTGTTGCACTCCAACGTCAATGACCGCGAGCGCCTAGATGCTTGGCTGGCGGCCCGTGACGGCGAGGCCGACATCATCATCGGCACCCGCTCGGCGCTGTTCACGCCGATGCTCAAGCCCGGCCTGATCATCATCGACGAAGAACACGACGCCTCCTATAAACAGCAGGAAGGCTTGCGTTACCACGCCCGCGATCTGGCGCTGGTGCGCGCCCGCCAAGAAAACATCGCCATTGTGCTCGGCTCAGCCACCCCGTCACTGGAAAGCCTGCACAACGCTCACGCCGGCCGCTACGCCCTGCTCAAGTTGACCCAGCGCGCCGGCGGCGCCCAGCCGCCGCGCTTTCTGCGCCTAGACATCAAGAGCCTGCCGCTCGACAGCGGTATTTCCGGGCCGCTGCAACAGGCGATTAAACAAACCCTAGCCGCCGGCCAACAGGTATTGGTATTCCTCAACCGCCGCGGCTTTGCGCCAACGCTGCTGTGCCATGACTGCGGCTGGATCAGCCAGTGCCCACGCTGCGATGCGCGCATGACCGTGCACCAGCGCTCCGGCGAGCTGCGCTGCCACCACTGCGGTTACAGCGAGCGCAGCCCGCGCAACTGCCCAGATTGCGGCAAAGTTGACCTGCGTCCACTTGGCGCCGGCACTGAGCGGGCCGAGGAGCGCTTGGAGATTCTGTTCCCCGACACGCCCGTGCTGCGCATCGACCGCGACAGCACCACGCGCAAGGGCGCCATGGACAAACTGCTGACCACCATCCATCACGGTGAGCCGTGCATCTTGGTCGGCACGCAGATGCTCGCCAAGGGCCACCACTTTCCGCGCGTGACACTGGTAGCGATTTTAGATGCCGACGGCGGCCTGTTTTCCGCTGACTTTCGCGCCAGCGAGCGCATGGCCCAGCTGATCGTGCAGGTTGCCGGCCGCGCCGGACGTGCCGAAGAAGCCGGCCGGGTAATCATCCAAACCCACCTGGCCGACCATCCGCTGCTGGTGCAACTGACCGAACAAGGCTACTTCGCCTTCGCCGAGCAGGCCTTGAGCGAGCGGCGCAGCACCGGCTTGCCACCCTTCTCACACCTCGCCTTGCTGCGCGCCGAGGCGCACAAACCGGGGCAGGCCGAAGAGTTTCTTGACCACGCCTGCAGCGAGGCCGAGCTGCTGCTGGAAGAGCTGGGACTGCATGGCGTCGAGCTGCTGGGGCCGATTCCTGCGCCGATGGAGCGCCGCGCCGGCCGCTACCGCGCGCAACTGTTACTGCAAGCCAACGCCCGGGCGCCGCTGCACCGTTTGCTGGCGGCGTTACTGCCCGCACTGGAGCGCATGCCCAGCGGCCGCGCGGTGCGCTGGTCGCTGGATGTTGACCCAATCGACTTATTTTGAGCCACCCAAGCGGGCGATAAATCGCCATCTGCCGCTTAACCCTTGAAGCACCGGGCGAAGCACGTCGATAATGTCCGGCTTTAATCCCGCGCCATGGCGCCGCCGCTTGCCGGCCAAACGAGCAGATCATGAAAGACACCATTCGCCAGCTGATCCAGCAAGCCCTCGCCAACCTGACCACTGCAGGTGTGCTGCCGGCAGGCCTGAG
>RCMZ01000286.1_pt1 | contig 30095 bp, 31 predicted proteins | sample 2041141 | NCBI WGS metagenome assembly RCMZ01 (sample SAMN09708263, study PRJNA481090) | Wastewater metagenome, whole genome shotgun sequencing project. | biome: sewage; isolation source: Davis station wastewater (DW) | place: Antarctica: Davis Station | collected 2010-03-01 | reverse complement strand
CACAAGACCGAGGCCGTCTACAAGGCCTTTGGCCGCGCCCTGCGTCAGGCCATCCGCATCGAGGGCGACGCCGTGCCGTCGACCAAGGGCGTGCTGTGACCGAAGTCGTCGTCGTCGCCTATGGCGCGGGCAATATCGCCTCGGTCCAGTTCGCGCTGGAGCGGCTGGGTGCGACCGTGCGCCTGACCGCCGATCCGGTCGAGATCGCAGAGGCCGAGCGGGTCATTCTGCCCGGCGTCGGGGCGGCGGGTTACGCCATGTCGCGGCTGGCGGAGCTGAACCTGATCGAGCCCCTGCGCGCCTTTGAACGACCACTGCTGGGCGTCTGTCTGGGCCAGCAACTGCTGTTCGAACGCAGCGACGAGGGCGATGGCGTCGAACTGCTGGGCTTCATCCCCGGCACGGTGAAACGCCTGACGCCGGGGGACGCCCTGCCCGTGCCGCACATGGGCTGGAGCCGTCTAACCCGCGACCGCGAGGACCCGCTGCTGGAACGCGTCGCCGACGGCGCCTACGCCTATTTCGTCCACGGCTTCGTCTGCCCGGACGGATCGGCGACCCTGTCCCGCGCCGACTATGGCGGTCCGGTTCCGGCGGTGGTGCGATCCGCCAACCGCTGGGGCTGCCAGTTTCACCCCGAACGCTCGGCCGAGGCCGGGGCGATCATCCTCAAGAACTTCCTGAGCCTGACATGCTGATCTATCCCGCCATCGACCTGAAGGCCGGCGTCTGCGTGCGTCTGATGCACGGCAAGTTCGATCAGGTGACCCAATATGACGAACAGCCCGCCGCCCGTCTGGCCGCCTTCGTCGCGGAAGGAGCGGAATGGATTCACGTCGTCGATCTGGACGGCGCTGAAGCCGGGCAGGCCATGCAGCACGAACTGATCGGCGAGCTGGCCAAGGCCATCGACGTCAATATCCAGTCCGGCGGCGGCGTGCGCAGCCGTGACGACGTGTCCAAGCTGCTGGCTTCCGGCGTGGACCGCGTAGTGATCGGATCTCTGGTCGTAACGCGGCCGGACGAGGTCGCCGAATGGCTGGCCGACTTCGGGCCTGAACGGATCACATTGGCGCTGGACGTCAAGCTGGAGGACGGCGTGCCTGTGCCTGCGTTGAAAGGCTGGACCCAGTCGTCGGGCCTCGATCTGTGGACCGCGCTGGACCGTTATCCGAAGGGCGCGGCCAAACATGTGCTGGTCACCGACGTGGGCCGCGACGGCGCCCTAACCGGCCCCAATCTGGAGCTTCTGGCCGAGATCCGTCGCCGCCGCCCCGATCTGGTGTTGCAGGCGTCAGGCGGGGTGTCGTCTCTGGACGACCTGATTGCGGTCAAGGCGCTGGGCTGCAACGGCGCCATCGTGGGCCGCGCCCTGTACGAAAACCGCTTCACCCTGCCCGAAGCCATAGCGGCTGCGGCATGACGGCAAGACGCATCATCCCCTGCCTGGACGTGAAGGACGGGCGGGTCGTCAAGGGCGTGAAGTTCGTCGGCCACACCGACATGGGCGACGCCGCCGAACTGGCCGCGCGTTATCGTGACGAGGGCGCGGACGAACTGGTCTTCTATGACATCACCGCCAGCCCGCAGGGTCGGACGCTGGACTATGGCTGGATCAGGGACATCGCGCGGCTGCTGGACATCCCCTTCTGTGTCGCGGGCGGCATCCGCAGCGTGGAGCAGGCCGCGCGATGCCTCGACCACGGGGCGGACAAGGTGTCGATCAACTCACCCGCATTGGAACGCCCTGAACTGATCGCCGAAATGGCCGAGCGTCTGGGATCGCAATGCGTCGTCGTCGGCGTCGACAGCCGCCTGGAAGACGGCGAATGGGTCGTGCACAAATACACCGGCGATCCCGATGCACGCCGCCATGCAGGCAAGCGGACGCTGGACTGGCTGGATCAGGCGCAAAGCCTCGGTGCAGGCGAGATCGTGCTGAACTGCATTGATCAGGACGGCGTACGCAAAGGCTATGACGTGGCGCAGCTGTCGGCAGCCCGCGCACGTCTGACCATTCCGCTGATCGCATCCGGCGGCGCAGGCGCGCCCCAGCATTTCCGCGACGTATTCGAACAAGCCGATGTGTCCGGCGCCCTGGCCGCCAGCGTCTTCCACACCGGCGCAATCGCCATACCGGACCTGAAACGATACCTGGCCGACGAAGGCCTGGAGATGCGGATATGACCCTCGATCCATCCACCATCGACTTCGAAAAAGGCGGCGGACTGGTTCCCGTCGTGGTGCAGGATGCAGCGACGCTGCAGGTCCTGACGCTGGCCTATATGGACCGCGCCGCACTGGATGAGACGATCACGTCCGGCGAGGCCACCTTCTTCTCACGCTCGCGCGGCGGGCGGTGGAGAAAGGGCGAGACGTCCGGCGACCGGCTGCATGTCGTGGGCATCACGCCCGATTGCGACAATGACGCCCTGGTCCTGTCGGTCAGGCCGGTAGGCAACGCCTGCCACCTGAACCGCACCAGCTGTTTCGGGGATGCGGATGCGCCCGGTCTGGGTCGCGTCGCGCGGCTGGAGCAGACCATCGCCCGCCGCGCCGCCGCCGACCCGTCCGAAAGCTGGACCGCGAAACTGATCGCCGAGGGCCCCAAACGCATCGCCCAGAAGGTCGGTGAAGAAGGCGTCGAGACCGCTCTGGCCGGCGTCGCAGGCCCCGACGAAGAGCTGGCCAGCGAGGCGGCGGATCTGATCTATCACCTGCTCGTTCTTCTCCATGCCCGTAACATGGTGTTTCAGGACGTGCTGGACGTGTTGGCGTCACGCGCGGAAGCGGGCAAAGCCCATCCTTAGCGACAGGCCCGGTCATAAAGGGCGTGCATACCCGGCGACGGGCTACTTGAGGGGATATCAATGTCGGCTTTGATCTTGTTCGGCGGCGGCGGCGATCTGGCGATGCGCATGCTGTTGCCGTCGCTGTATTTCCTTGAGCACGACGGCCTGCTGCCCGAAGGTCTCAAGATCATCGGCGCCGCCCGTTCGGAAGAAACCGCCGACGAATATGTGACCAAGGTCCACGACGCGGTGAAATCCAAGGCCGAGGCCGACAAGGCCTGGGACGAGGAAAGCTGGGCCCGGATGAAGGCCCGCCTCGACTATCTGGCCATCGACGCCACCAGCGCCGACAGCCTGAAGCGCCTCAAGGAAAAGGTCGGCGACGGCGAAGTCACCTCCTTCCTGGCGGTGTCGCCTTCGCTGTACGGCCGCATCGTCACGGCGATGAAAGAAGCCGGTCTGGCCGAAAAGAACTGCCGCATCGTGCTGGAAAAGCCGGTCGGCCGCGACCTGAAGTCCTTCCTCGAAATCGACGACGCCGTGGGCCACGCCTTCCGCGAGGATCAGGTGTTCCGCATCGACCACTATCTGGGCAAGGAGACGGTCCAGAACCTGACGGCCCTGCGCTTCGGCAACACCATCTTCGAGCCGCTGTGGAACAATCTGACGATCGACCACGTCCAGATCACCATCGGTGAAACGGTCGGCGTCGGCGACCGCTGGCCCTATTATGACGAGTACGGCGCCCTGCGCGACATGCTGCAGAACCATATGCTGCAGCTTCTGTGTCTGGTGGCGATGGAGCCCCCCAGCGATCTGGACCCGGAATCCCTGCGCAATGAAAAGGTGAAGGTGCTGCGCTCGCTGCGCCCCATCACCCCCGAAGAGGCCGAGCGCGTGACCGTGCGCGGTCAGTATGTGGCGGGCGTCTCCGAGGGCAAGCCGGCCAAGTCCTATGAAGAGGAACGCGGCCAGCCGTCCGACACCGAAACCTTCGTCGCCATCCGCGCCGACATCGACAACTGGCGCTGGGCGGGCGTGCCCTTCTTCATGCGCACCGGCAAGCGCCTGCCCGAGAAGCGCACCGAGATCGTCATCCAGTTTAAGCCGGTCCCGCATTCGATCTTCGACAATGACCAGGGCGAGGCCCCGGCCAATCGCATGATCATTGAGCTGCAACCCGAGGAAGACATCTCGCTGACGGTGATGAACAAGCGCCCCGGCCTGGACAAGCGGATGCAGCTTCAGCCGATCACCATGAGCTTGTCATGGGGTGTGGACGGCAAGTCCGATACGCCGCCGCGCCGCCGCATCGCCTATGAGCGGTTGCTGCTGGATGCGATGGCGGGCGATTCCACCCTATTCGTCCGTCGCGACGAAGCGGAACAGGCCTGGAAATGGGTCGATGAGGTCGCTGACGCCTGGGCCGAGTCCGGCCAGAAGCCGGATGAATATGTCGCTGGCACATGGGGGCCTGACAGCGCCGACATGCTGATGATGCGCACCGGACGCGACTGGAACACGACCAATGCCTGACACACCCCAGATCGAAGCCTTCCCCTCCGTCGACGCCTGGGCCGAGGCGACCGCCGCGCGTCTGGGCGAGACCCTGGCCGCCGCCGTGCGCGACAACGGCTCTGCCTTCTTCGCCGGACCGGGCGGTTCGACGCCCGCGCCGGTCTATCGCCATCTGGCCGCGATGGACCTGGACTGGGCCAGGATCGCGGTCACTCTGGTCGACGAGCGGTACGTCCCCGAGACCTCGCCGGAATCAAACGCCCGCCTGATCCGCGACGTGCTGTTGCAGGACAAGGCCGCCGCTGGCCGTTTCATTCCCCTGTTCACGCCCGAGGTCACAGTGGACCGCGCCGCCATCGTGGCGGCCAAGGCGCTGGCTGAGGCGGGCGGGCGGTTCGACGCGGTCCTTCTCGGCATGGGGGAGGATGGCCATATCTGCTCCATGTTCCCTGAAAGCCCGACACTGAAAACCCTGCTGACCCCGACGTTGAAGCCGACGGTTTTGGGCGTGCCGCACGGCCGCGACGGCATGGCGCCGACCATCGAGCGCCTGTCGATCAACCTGCCCTATCTGATGCAGGCCGAACGCGTGATCCTGGGCCTGAAGGGCGAAACCAAACGTCGCGTGTTCGAGGAACAGGCCAAGGGCGATCCCAGGATCCAGCCCATCGCCGCCTTGATCGCCGCCGATGTTTCTCTTGAAGTTCTGTGGACGGAGGAAGGCTGATGGCGCCCCGATACGAAGTGCATCCTACGGTCGCCGCGGTCACCGCCCGCATCGTTGAAAAAAGCCGCCATACGCGCGCCGACTATCTGCGCCGCATGGATGCCGCCCGCGACAGCGGCGCCGGTCGCGCCAAACTGTCGTGCGCCAACTGGGCCCATGCCTTTGCGGGCCAGACCATCGCCGACAAGCTGACCTCGATGGACGGCTCAAAGCCGAACCTGGGCGTCGTCACCGCCTATAACGACATGCTGTCGGCCCACCAGCCGTTCGAGCGTTTCCCCGATGTGGTCAGGAAGGCCGTTCGCGAAGTCGGCGCTACGGCCCAGGTCGCAGGCGGCACCCCCGCCATGTGCGATGGCGTGACCCAGGGCCGCCCCGGCATGGAGCTGTCGCTGTTCAGCCGCGACGTCATCGCCATGTCGACCGGCGTGGCCCTGACCCACGACGCCTTTGACGCCGCCCTGATGCTTGGGGTGTGCGACAAGATCGTTCCCGGGTTATTTATGGGAGCGCTAGCATTCGGGCATCTGCCCGTCGTTTTCGCCCCCGCAGGCCCGATGCCGTCGGGCATTCCGAATGCGGAAAAGGCCCGCGTCCGCGCCGAGTACGCCCAGAACAAGGTCGATCGCCAGACCCTGCTGGAAAGCGAGATCGGCTCCTATCACTCACCTGGCACCTGCACCTTCTACGGCACGGCCAACTCCAACCAGATGATGATGGAGCTGGCGGGGCTGCATATGCCCTCGACCGCCTTCGTCCACCCGGACACCGGCCTGCGCGACGCCCTGACCGCCGCCGCCGCCAAGCGCGCGGTCGAACTGGCCCGCAGCGGTGAATGCCGCATGGCCGATGTCATCAGCGAAAAGTCCATCGTCAACGCGATCGTCGCCCTGCTGGCCACGGGCGGTTCGACCAACCACGCCATCCACCTGGTCGCCATGGCGCGGGCGGCGGGCGTGCTGATCGACTGGACCGACATGGATGAGCTGTCGTCGGTCACGCCGCTCTTGGCGCGCGTCTATCCGAACGGTTCGGCCGATGTGAACGCCTTCCAGGCCGCGGGCGGCGTCGCCTTCATCGCCCGTGAACTGGCCCAGGCCGGAAACATCCACTCCGACGTCGTCACCATCATGGGCCAGGGCATCGAGGCCTATTTCCAGGAACCGTCGATGGTGGACGGCGAACTGGTCTGGCGCGACGGCGTCACCGAAAGCCTGGACCTGGACATCCTGCGTCCCGCCTCCAACCCCTTCGACAAGGAAGGGGGCCTGCGTCTGGTCAAGGGCGACCTGGGCCGTGCAGTCATCAAGATCTCGGCGGTCAAACCCGAGAACCGCATCGTCGAGGCCCCGGCCGCCGTGTTCGAAACCCAGGAAGACGCGCTGCAGGCCTTCAAGGACGGCAAGCTGTATCGCGACGTCGTGGTCGTCCTGCGCTTCCAGGGGCCAAAGGCCAACGGCATGCCCGAACTGCACAGCCTGTCGCCTGCCCTGTCGATCATTCAGGACAAGGGCTTCAAGGTCGCCTTCGTCACCGACGGCCGTATGTCGGGCGCCAGCGGCAAGACGCCGGCCGCCATCCACGTCAGCCCCGAGGCCCTCGCGGGCGGCCCCCTGGCCCATGTGAAGGACGGCGACATCATCCGTCTGGACGCCGAGGCCGGCGTGCTGACCACGGTGGGCGTCGACGGCCTGACCGACCGCCCCGCCGCCACGCGCACGCCCGCCATCGCCCAGGGTTCGTCCTGGGGCTATGGCCGTGAGCTGTTCGGCGCCTTCCGTCACGTTGTCACCACGGCCGAGCAAGGCGCCACCGTCTGTTTCGCCCTGCCCAGCGAGGGCAACGGCCACGATGACACGCCGCCCAATCCCAACTTCGTCGACCGGACTGTGGACGCCTGATCCGCCAACCGATCGCAGGAAACGACCTTATGAATGACATGACCCTTCTCGTCGGCGATGTCGGCGGCACCAATGCCCGCTTCGCCGTGGCGCGCATGGTGGACGGCACGCCTGTGCTGGACCACCACGAAAGCTTCCCGGCGGAAACCTATCCCACCTTCCTTGAAGGCGTCGCCGCCTTCATCGACGGCTGCGAGGTCAAGCCGACCGGCGGCGTCATCGCCGTCGCGGGCGCCGTGACCAATGGTGAGATCGACCTGACCAATTCGCCCTGGCGCGTGTCGGAAACCGAGCTTCAGTCCCTGGGTCTGCAGCCGGTCAAGCTGATCAACGACTTCGAGGCCCTGGCCTGGGGCGCGCCGATCGTTCCGGCGGATCAGTTGGAAAGCCTGGGCGGGCCGATCGACGGCGATCCGCATTCGACCGTGGCCGTGCTGGGCCCCGGCACCGGCTTCGGCGTATCGGCCCTGGTGCGCGACGCCCACGGCAAGGAGATGGCCATGCCGTCCGAAGGCGGTCACGCCTGCTTCCCCCCCGGCGATCCGGTCGAGGACGAGATCCTGCGCATCCTGCGCCGCCGCTATGATCGGGTGTCCATCGAACGCCTGATCTGCGGCCCTGGCCTGCTGAACATGCACCGCGCCCTGGCCGAGATAGACGGCCGTGAAACCCATGTCGAAGACCCCGCCGAGATCACCAAGACGGCGCTGGAAGATCCCGACAGCCCGTGCGGCGCGACGCTGGCCCGCTTCTGCGCCATCCTGGGCGCCGTCGCTGGCGATATCGCACTGACCACCGGCGCGCGCGGCGGCGTCTATATCGCCGGCGGCATCGTTCCGCGCATCCTGCCCTTCATCAAGGCCAGCCCCTTCCGCAAGCGGTTCGAGCGCAAGGGCCGGTTCCAAGACTATATGGCGGCCATCCCGACCAAGGTGATCATGCACAAGCACGCCGCCCTTCTGGGTGCCGCACGCGTGGCCTTTGCCGAAGCGGGCGAATAAAAAGTAACAGCGGCGTGAACCCTTCGTGATGCGCTGCGTTTTCCAGATCTCAACACGCTGAGGAAGGAAGCACCGTGAAGAAACTTGTTGTTACTGCCGCTGCCCTGTTCGCCGTCGCCGGTCTGGCCGCTTGCCAGCAACCCGCACAAAAGGCTGCGGACGCTCAAGCTGATGCTGTTGTCGCTCAAGGCGACGCGGCAGCCGACCACCTGAACGCTCAGGCCGACGCCACCGTGGCTCAGGCCAATGCCGACGCTCAAACGGTCAAGGCGGACGCCGATCGTCAGGCCGAGGCGCTGAAGGAACAGGCTGACAAGACCCAAGCCGCCGCCGACCAGCGCGCAGGCGAAATCAAGGACGCCGCCAAGGGCCACTAAGCCGCCCTGGCGTTGAAACGAAAGAAGCCCCCGTCGTTCGCGACGGGGGCTTTTTCATGGTGCTGTTTTGTAACCCTCAGTCGATGCAGAGCGTCGGTCCCGCCTTGCCGTTCTCGACCGGCGTATTGCAGCCGAAACGGCTGCTGGTCGCCTGACAGACGCCTGTGATCGTCGCCCCCGGCGTCCGGTCCGTCGCCTCTCCAGCCAGACAACTGCCCTGACATTGACTGCTGCTGGAGCAGACCTTGCCCGCATCGGCGTAATTGATCACGCACTGCCAGGACTGCAGCCTGCCGACCTGCCTCATGGTTCCATTGCGGGCGGCGCAGGCGGCGGCGTCCGCGCTTTGAACCGGGGCGTTGGGGTTTGCGGTTGTCGTTTGCGGCGCGCAGGCGGCGGTCAGCATGGCGACGGCGGCGATGGCGAAAAAGCGTTTCAACGGACCTGTCCTTTGGCGAAACCGGACCAGACGTCGTCATAGTCCAACTGCATCTGCGGCGTCTCCTGCGCCCATTTCGTGACGCGGATCGGCATTCGTGTTTCGAACATGAAGGCCAGTGTATTTTCAACCTTATGCGGTTTCAGCTCCGCCTTGACCGCCCCGTCATAGCTGGCCTGATCCGGTCCATGCCCGCTCATCCGATTATGCAGCGACGCGCCGCCGGGCGCGAAGCCGCCCGCCTTGGCGTCATAGGCGCCGGTCACCAGCCCCATGAACTCACTCATGACGTTGCGGTGGAACCACGGCGGACGGAAGGTGTTTTCCGCTACCATCCAGCGCGGTGGGAAGATGACGAAGTCGATATTGGCCGTGCCCGGCGTCTCTGACGGACTGGTCAGGACGGTGAAGATCGACGGGTCCGGGTGGTCATAACTGACCGTGTTTATCGTGTTGAACCGCGCCGTGTCATAGCGGCAGGGCGCCAGATTGCCGTGCCAGCCGACCACATCCAGCGGACTGTGGTCAAAGGTCGTGGCCCACAGCTTGCCGCCATATTTCTGGATGCACTGGGTCGGACGATCCACGTCCTCATACCAGGCCACGGGCGTCTCGAAATCGCGCGGATTGGCCAGACCGTTGGAGCCGATGGGACCAAGGTCCGGCAGGCGGAACGGCGCGCCATAGTTCTCACAGACATAACCCCGCACCGGGCCTTCCACCTCGACCCGGAAGCGCACGCCGCGCGGGATCAGGACGATATGACCCGGCCGCGCCTCGATCACGCCCATCTCGGTGACGAACCGCTGCGCGCCTTCCTGCGGCACGATCAGCAGTTCGCCGTCGGCGTCATAGAAGACCCGGTCGGTCATGGAGCGGTTGGCGACATACAGATGGATGCCCGATCCGGCGCCCTGATCCGGCTCTCCATTGCCGCCATAGGTGACCAGGCCTTCGACCCAGTCCGTCGGCGCATCAGGAACCGGCAGCGGGTCCCAGCGCATCCGGTTGGGGTTAGGCGGCGTCTCATCAAAGGGACCGGAGCGAACCTGTCCCTGATCAAACGGCCGATACGGTCCGTGCTGGGCCGAGGGCCGCAGCCGGTAGAGCCATGCGCGTTTGTTTTCGGCGCGTGGGGCGGTGAAGGCCGTGCCGGACAGCTGCTCGGCGTACAGGCCCATCGGCGTATTCTGCGGCGAGTTCTGGCCGACCGGCAGGGCGCCGGGCGCTGCCTCGGTCGCGAAATGATTGCCAAAGCCGGTCAGATAGGCGGGCGCGTTGGTTCGCGTCGTCATGTGCGTGTCTCCCTTGCCGGGAAATCTAGGACGACACAGCGCGAGACGCCACAACAAGTCGAAAACCTTGCCCCTTCGCCGCATGGGAAGGGGCAAGATTATGCGATCAGAAGCCCTGCGCCTGGGCCAGACGTTCGGCGTGGAACCCGGCGTCGCCCAGCAGTTCGTTCAGCACCCGCACCCGTTTCATGAACAGGCCGACATCGAACTCGTCGGTCATGCCGACGCCGCCATGCATCTGCACCGCCTCCTGCACCGCCAGTTCGGCGACACGCCCGGCCTTGGCCTTGGCGATGGAGGCCGACAGGCCCGCGTCGTCACGGCCCGCGTCGATGGCCTGAAGCGCGCCGAGGGTTGCGGCGCGCGACAGCTCAAGCTCAGTGAACAGATGGGCCGCACGATGTTGCAGGGCCTGGAACTCGCCGATCAGCTTGCCGAACTGCTTACGGGTGCGCAGATATTCCAGCGTCACCTTGAACGCCTGATCGCCCGCGCCCGTCAGGCTGGCGGCGGCGCAGGCGCGACCTAAGGCTAGTGCGCCGTCCAGCAGGGCCTCGCCGCCGCCGACCTCGCCGATCACCGCATCCGCATCAACCGCCACATCGTTAAAGGTGACGCGGGCGGCGTTGTGGCCGTCGACCATGAGGGTGCGCTCGATCTCGACGCCCGCCGCCTTGGGATCGACCAAGAACAGGGTCGTTCCCTCGTCCGCTCTGGCCACCACGATCAGGGCGTCGGCCACATGACCGTCCAGCACAAAGCTCTTGGCCCCGTTCAGTTTGAAGCCATTGCCTGCGCGCTCGGCCCGGGCATTGATGCGCGACGGCGCGTGTTTGGCGTCCTCGTCCACGGCCAGGGCCAGAATGGCTTCGCCTGCTGCGATCTTGGGCAGCCATTCCTGCTGCGGCTCGGAACCACCATCCGCCAGCACCTTGGCCGACAGGATGGCCGAACCCATGAAGGGCGACGGCGTCAGGGTGCGGCCCAGGCTTTCGGCGATGACGCCCGCCTCGACGGCGCCCAGACCAAGGCCGCCGTGCGCCTCGGGGATGATGACGCCGGCAAAGCCCATTTCGCCGAACGCCCGCCACAGGTCGCGCGAAACGCCGTCGGCGTCATGGCTGTCGCGCAGCTGGCGGAAGTGGGCGATGGGCGCGTTATCGTTGAGGAAGCCGTCAGCAGCTTCCTGCAGCATGGTCTGCTCTTCGGTCAGGATCAGGGGCATTGTCCCTATTCTTTCATCGTCATCCTCGGACTTGATCCGAGGATCGGGTGTTGAGCGAGCTGTGCGCCAACATCGTCGCACAAGCGTTGGAGCGTCCGATCCTCGGGTCGAGCCCGAGGATGACGGAGCGTGAGAGCGTCTTACGCCCCTGGCAGTTGCAGCAGATGCTTAGCGATGATGTTCAGCTGGACCTCGCTGGTCCCGCCTTCGATGGAGTTGGCCTTGGTGCGCAGCCAGTCGCGGGCGGCGGAACCGCCGCGCGAACGCTCGCTCTCCCACTCCAGCGCATCGGCGCCGCCCGCCGCCATCAGCAGTTCATGGCGGCGCTTGTTCAGCTCAGACCCATAGTATTTCAGCATGGAGGCGATGGCGGGATGCGCCTGTTTCGCCTTCACCTGATCCCCGACCCGCTCCATCGCCAGACGGAAGGCGGCCTGATCAATCTCAAGGTCCGCAATCCGTGCACGGAGCATTGGATCATCCAGCCGACCGTCTTCGCCTGCCCCAACAGCATCCAGCGCCACCTGACCGACCGGGCGACCGCCCGCGACCTCGCCCATGGCGCCGATCATGGTGCGTTCGTGGGCCAGCAGATGCTTGGCCACGTCCCAGCCCCGGTTCAGCGTGCCGACCAGGTTTTCCTTCTCGACGCGCACGTCGTCGAAGAAGGTCTCGCAGAAGGGCGACTTGCCGCTGATCAGCGTAATCGGACGCGTGGTCACGCCCGGCGTGCGCATGTCGAATAGGACGAAGCTGATGCCCAGATGCTTGGGCGCGTCCGGGTCCGTGCGCACCAGACAGAAGATCCAGTCGGCCTTGTCGGCGTAGGAGGTCCAGATCTTCTGGCCGTTGACGATCCAGTGGTCCCCACGATCCTCAGCCTTGGTCTGGATCGAGGCCAGATCGGAACCGGCGCCCGGCTCGGAATAGCCCTGGCACCAGCGGATTTCACCGCGCACGATCTCGGGCAAGAAACGCTTCTTCTGTTCTTCGCTACCGAAGGCCAGCAGCGCGGGGCCCAGCATCCAGACGCCGAAACTGTTCAGCGCGGGTTGGGCCTTGATACGGCGCAGTTCGGAAGCCAGCACCTTGGCCTCTTCACGGCTCAAACCGCCGCCGCCGTATTCCTTTGGCCATTCCGGCGCGGTCCAGCCGCGCGCGCCCATCCGTTCCAGCCACAGCTTGTGACCCGGGGTCGCGAACACCGCGTCGCGCCCCCCCCAGATCATGTCGGCTTCCGACTTCATCGGACCGCGCACTTCGAGCGGACAATTCTCTTCCAGCCAGGCCCGCGTCTCCGCGCGGAAGACGTCCAGATCGCTCATCTACTCAACTCCCCGCTTATTCTTATGACCGGAAGGCTAGCAGCCGATCCAAGTTTACGCATGGTCAAGAGCGACGGTTTTTCAGCCCTTTTTCGGCAGGAATGGCGAGAAAGTTATCACTGTAAACGTATCGCGGACGTGGGGCCGGGTCTGGACCTCTTTGGTCACGAAGGTCCCGATGTCGGCGTCGCGCGGCAGGTTGAACTTGGCCAGCAGATCGTGCTGCCCCGAGGTGGAATAGACCTCGGAGACGTTCTCCACATTGTCCACGATATCGGCCGCCACCTCGTTGGCGTAGCCCAGCTCACATTTGATGAAGACGAAGATGGCGGTCATCATGGCGCAGTGTCCTTTTTCAGCGCGGTCTTACTAGCGGCTTTCGCCGCCCGCGTCGAAACAGCCCGACGACGCGCCGGTCAACGCAGTTGCTTGCTGACCCGCAACAGCGCGACATCGTCCTCGATCGGCGACAGGGTGAAGCCCATGTCGTTCTCGACCTGGAGGGCGCCGTGATTGGTCCGTTCCTCGATCGATTCAACGACGGCGTAACCCTGCTCACGCGCGCGCGCGACCAGATGATCCAGCAAGGTCCAGCCGATGCCGCGCCCCTTGAGGTCGGCGCGTAGAATGATCGCCGCCTCGGCGCGGTCATGATCGTCGTCGCCCGCCAGAACGGCGGTGGCGATGATGTCGCCGTCCTCGCCCCATGCGACCAGGTTCTCCACATGCTCGCCGCTTCGCAGCATGGCGACACGCGCCGCATGATCGGGGGTGCGCACGGTCGACAGGAACCGGAAACGCAGGTCTTCCGGCGTCACCTTGTCGAAAAAGGCGGCCAGGGCCGTTTCGTCCGCCTGATCGGCGGGGCGCACCTGCAGGCGCACGCCCGAGCGGGTGACCAGATGTTCGGGTTGGTGAGCGCTCATGACCATCTCCAATTTTGTCCCTTGTCGCATCCGCGCAGACCTGGGGCTTTGACGCGGATCAAACTGGAACGTCGCGGCGGCTGAAACAATATGTTTCGTCCCTATGGCGCAAGGCCGACGCCAAGGCTTTGGTTTCACAGGCCCGCTGCGATATGCAGAGCCCGTCCGACAGAACGGCGAACCAAGGAAACGGCAGGCAAACATGGCCCATGATCGCGTCAGCGTGCTTCAGGCGCTCGAAACCCAGGGCGTGTGCCCGGTCTTCTATCATCCCGATCCCGAGGTCTGCCTGAACGTCATCCGCGCCTGTGCGCGCGGCGGCGCGCCGGTGGTCGAGTTCACCAATCGCGGCGACTTCGCCTGCGACCTGTTCGGCGAGATCAATCGCGAACTGATCCGCACCAACCCCGAAGTGGTTCTGGGCATCGGCTCGGTCGTCGACAGCGGCACCGCCGCCCTCTACCTGAACCGCGGCGCGCGCTTCGTGGTCAGCCCCTGCCTGGTGCCGGACGTGGCCAAGGTCTGCAACCGCCGCATGGCCGCCTATTTCCCCGGCTGCGGCTCGGTGACCGATATCGGCGAAGCGCATGAACTGGGCTGCGACATCGTCAAACTGTTCCCCGGCGCGTCGGTGGGCGGCCCGGATTTCGTCAAGGCGATCAAGGGCCCGCTGCCCTGGGTCAAGATCATGCCGACGGGCGGCGTCGACCCGGACGCGGCCTCAATCGCCAAATGGTTCGGCGCCGGCATCGTCGCGGCGGGCATGGGCTCCAAGCTGATCACCGACGCCGCCGTCAAGGCCGGTGACTGGGCCGGTATCGAGGCCCAGGTGAAGCAGACGGTCGAAGCCGTCGCCGCCTTCCGCGCCTCTAAAGCCTGATCGTTTTGGCCGGAACCGTTACGCGGTTCCGGCAGACGCCTGAGATCTGGCTCTCGCTTAAATCTGGGATATGATCAGCGACGTACATCGGGGTGCGTCGGTCGGTCCCGGTGGTTGCCCCCGCGACGCTGCAGGATCGGCGACAAGGTCTTGCGTTCCTCGGGCGTCAGGGTCGCCAGCACGGCGATGGCCTCATTCTCCAGCCGTGAACGACCGCGCAGCTCCGCCGCGCGCGATTGATCCAGCAATTCCTGCACCTTGCCCGCGTCGAATGTCGGCGCGCCCGCGACCTCGACCGCCTCACGTCGCGCGGCGCGTGCGGCTTCAAAATCTGGCCGCGCGGCCAGGGCGGTCTCGCGCAAGGTCGTGCGAACCCTTTCGCGCACCTGTGGCGACAGGCTGGCCAGCATTTCACTCCACTCGCCCTGACGGCCCGGCTTGTTCTGCGCTTCGATCTTGCGATCCATCTGGGCGCGGCTGACGCCGTAAGCCACGCCGCCCGCCACCGCGAACAGATTAAGGGCGACCGACACGGCCAGAGCGATCTTCAGCGTCTTGTTGCTCATCCCAGAACCTCGGTGTCGTCCACGCCGTTCAGCGTCGCCTGATAAAGAATGGCGTCGGCACGCTCGTTGGCGGTGATGTGCGATGTCAGGCCAACGCCCGCAACCACGCCTGCACAGGCCGCCGCCGCCCAGCCGCCCGCACCCAGAATCCAGAACATGCGCCCCAGATGGCCGCGCGACGCCTTGCGCTTCGGCGCCGCCGCCAACACCCGCGTGGTCAGATCGGCCGATGCAACAATGCGCGGCGAGGCGTCCAGCAGGGCGTCCAGCGCCGCCGCATCCTCCAGCACAGCGCGCGCCGCAGGGTCCGCCGCCGCCAGGCTTTCGGCGAAGGCGCGTTCATGCGCAGGCCAGCGCCTCAGATCCGCGCCATAAGCCTCCGCCAGAACTTCAAGCCGTTCGATCTTCATCGTCCGTCTCCCACTCGACGCCCGTCAGATCGGGGCGATAGATCTGCCAGAGCTGCGCGCAACGCCCGCCGCCCCCGCGACAACAAACTCTCCAGCGCCTCGACGCTGATCTCCATCAGACCCGCCGCCTCGATATTGGTCAGCTCCTGATAATGGCACAGCACAATGGCCTCGCGCTGCCGGTCCGGCAGCCGCGCCAGCGCCGCATCGACGCGCCTGCCCGTCTCGGCGGCCAGCAGGCCACGATCCGGCGCCGGTCCCTCGTCGGGGCGATCCGGCGGCGTGTCGGTGGGGATTTCCCGCCGTCGCCTTAGCCGATCGTAGCAGAGGTTCAGCGCCACCCGATGCAGCCAGGTGTCGAACTTGGCCTTGCCGACCTGCCAGGTCGGCGCCTGTCGCCAGGCCTTCAGCATGGCCTCCTGCGCCACATCCTCGGCCTCGGCGGCGTCGCCCAGCATCCGCTGCGCCAGCGCCAGAATGCGCGGCAGCTTGCGTTGGACCAAGACTTGAGACGCCGCCGGATCGCCTTGACCCACACGGCGCACCAAATCCTCGTCGGGGTCGACGACAGCGACCAATCCAGCCTCTTTCGTTAGAGCCTGGTCGGTTGAGGCGGGATCGCTGCGCGATCTCGCCGACGCCGTGAATCAGGCTCTTAAAAAATGCCGGAGCGACATCCGGGCGGAATTGGCTTGCAGCCGCCTCCTCCGATTTCGCTCTGGCGGCGAAAGGGACCGTTTCGTTCACGACCGACGACCCCGACATCACTCTTACTCCGAAGCCGGAGCCGGGGAAGCGGGTTGTTGCGCCGGACGGTGCTGACCGCGTCCCTGACGGTGCTCAGCGCAGCCTTCGCGACGCTGCTCGGCCCGCGCCTGCCAGCCCGCGCGACGTTCAGCCGCCGTCAGGACGCCGTCGTGGTTCGCATCCAGCTTGGCGAACTGTTCGGTCAGCTTGGCGCGGACATCGGCGATGACGATGGGTCCGCGTTCGCGGGTCCCTTCTGCACCGCGATGACCCCCACGCATCGGACCGCGATGACCACCGCCTTGTCCAACCCATCGTCCCGCACGTTCCGCACGCGGACCACGCTCAGTGCGCGGCGCATTGGCGGCGTCGAACTCAGCGCGACTGATGGAGCCGTCACCGTTGGCGTCCATTTTGGCGAAGCGTTGGTTCAGACGCTCTGTGCGTTGCGCCTGACGCGCGACCTGCATTTCCTCGGGCGTGACCACGCCGTCGCGATTCGTATCCGCCGCGATCAGTCGGGCCAGACGCCCCTCGACGAACTCGGCCTGAGTGACCGAGCGTTCGGCCATCTGCGCACGCGCAGTGTTCGGCGTGCGGTTCGACGCAGCGGTCTGGGCCACCGCCATGCCGGACACGGCAGCCAGTGCGATGGCGGCCGCGCCGCCGATCATGGTCTTCTTCATCCTGTGGTCTCCTTGAGCCGCCCGAAAGACGGCCTGTGTTCAACCCTGTCGAAGGTTTGAACGGAGAACCCCGGATTATCCGTCGCGGGCTGCGGGAACCGCCTGTTCAAACGCCGCCCGCGCCCGTGCGCGCAGGGCCGTCAGGTCCCGCTTCATCGTCTCAAAATCCGCCGCACCGACGGCCTTGGCCAGCCGCAGTTGGAAGACTTCGGGTTCGGTTTCGGGATCGACCCGGCCTTCGAAAGCGGCGGACAGCAGATGATTGATCCGCTGCTGGGTGCGCCACGCCTCGGCCAAGACCGGATCATCCTCAAGCGCCTTCAGCGTCGAGACCGTCAACGGCTGGCCGTTCGCCGCCGCCTGAAGCTGGCGGTACTGGGCCGCGAACTCGGCGTCGACCTGACCGCCGGGCGACAGCTTCAGATCCCAGTAGCCATGCGGCCGCCGTTCACGATCCATCAGGGCGCGCATCTTTCGGACATCCGCCCCGATATCCACGCCGGGGCGCGGACGGCGTAGAACCGCCTCAAGCGTTTCCGACACCCTTTCCCCGAAGGCCGGGTCGCTGGCCCAGACGACGCGTGCGCGGGTCAGGACCATGAACTCCCAGCTCTCGGCCTCATGTTCATAATAGTCGACGAAGGGCGCCAGCCGCACAGACACCGGCCCCTTGGACCCCGTCGGACGCAGACGCATGTCGACCTCATACAGCCCCCCCTCGGCCGTATGCGCCGACAGGGCCGAGATCAGGCGTTGGGTGAAACGCACATAAAAGACATCCGCGCTCCAGCCCTTGATCTCAGACAGGGCGCCGTCGGGCGCATCATACAGGGTCATCAGGTCCAGATCAGACCCGGCTGACATCTCGCGCGATCCCGCCTTGCCCAGGGCCACCACCGCAACAGCCCCGCCGGGGAAGACGCCGCCCAGGCGTTCGGTTTCGGCCAGGGCCGCCGGGGCCAGGGTCTGCATCGCCGCATCGGCCAGGGCGGCATAGGCGCGTCCGGCCTCCTCCGGTCCGGTCCTTCCGCTGATGGCGTGGATGCCGATGCGGAACATCTGTTCACGGTGCAGGCGGCGCACGGCATTCATCGCGCCCTCGAAATCGTCGCCTTCTTGGGCTTCACGGATCATCTGTTCGACGAAGCCGGTGTCTTCCGACAGGTCGGTCAGGAAGCGCGCATCCAGAATGCCATCCAGCGCAGCGGGCTGACGCCCCAGCTGACGGGCCAGCCGGGGCGCGAAGGCCATAACCCCCAGCACCATGTCGAACAGCTTGGGCTGATTCAGGAACAGGGCCTGCACCTGCACCCCCGCTGCCAACCCCGAGAAGAAGGTGGCGAACCGGCGAAAGGCGTCATCCGGCGCCCCCGTCCGCGCCAGCGCCAGCAGCAGGCGTGGCGCCAGCCGGGTGAACAGCTCGCGCCCGCGCGATGTTCGTGTCGCAGGAATGCGTCCGTGGTGCCAGCTGCGGATCGTATCGGACACGCTGGCCGCCTCGGTGAAGCCCATCCGCTTCAGGGTCTCCAGCGTCTCAGGGTCATTCTCGACCCCGGTGAAGACCAGACTGCCGTAGGGGGAATCCAGCTCCTCGCCGCCCTCGAACAGCTCGCCATAGCGGGTGTTCACCCGCACCAGCAGATCCTCGATCTCGGCGTCGAACCGGCCCAGATCGCCCTCGCCCGCCATGGCCGCCACCGCACCGCGCCGCTCAGGATCGATCGGCAGCTTGTGCGTCTGCTCGTCGTCCAGCATCTGCACACGGTGCTCCAGCCCGCGCAGTTCGACATAGGCGGCGGTTAGTTCTTCAGCCACCTGCGGCGGGACATGACCCGCCTGCGCCAAGGCAGCCAGGGCGTCCAGCGTGCGCGGCGCCCGCAGTTCGGGATGACGCCCGCCCAGGATCAGTTGCTGGGTCTGAGCGTAGAATTCGATCTCGCGGATGCCGCCGCGCCCCAGCTTCAGATTGGCGCCCGCCGCCTGCATCCCCTCGCCGGTCTTGTAGGTGTGGATCTGTTTCTTGATCGACTGAATGTCCAACACTGCGGCGTAATCCAGACTGCGCCGCCAGATGAAGGGGATCATCGCCTTCAGGAACCGGCCCGCCGCGCGCATGTCGCCCAGCACCGGCCGCGCCTTGATGAAGGCCGCCCGCTCCCAATTCTGGCCGACGCTTTCATAATAGCCCAGCGCCCCCGGCGCCGCGACCACCGGCGGGGTTGAGGACGGATCAGGCCGCAGCCGCAGATCGACACGGAAGACATAGCCGTCCGCCGTCCGTTCGGTCAGCAGGGTAGCCAGCACCTTGGCCGCGCGATTGACGAAATCCTGCATCTCCACACCCTCGCGCAGGGCCAGCGTCAGCAGGCGCGGCTCATAGAAGAGCGAGATGTCGATGTCGGACGAATAGTTCAGCTCATTGGCGCCATGCTTGCCCATGGCCAGACCGAACAGACCGGGAATGGGGCCGCGGGAATCGTCAGGGGCGGTCAGCAGCCTGCCCTTGTCCCGCTGCTCATTGGCGACGGCCCGCAGCGCCGCACGGCACGAGGCGTCGGCGAACCGCGACAGGGCCTCGGTCACCGGGTCCAGTTCCCAGACCCCGCCCAGATCGGCCAGCGCCGTCAGCAGATGCAGGTCCGCCTTCAGCACCCGCAGCGGCGACTTCATCGCCTCTGCATCCCCGTTCAGGGCGTCCGTCTCGGCGATGATGACGTCCAGATGCCGGTCGGGATCGCTCTCCAGAATCCGCCGAAGTTGCGCAGGCCGACGCCGCATCAGGCCGGACAGATAGGGCGACGCCCCCGCCACCGTCGCCAGCGCGGGCCATGCCGTATCCAGGACTTTCACCCAGCCATCGCCAGCGGCGGCCTCGGCCAGCGCCTCATGCAGGCGTTCAGCCGCGCCGGGGCTATGAACGGGACCGGCAGGCTTCAGGCGCTCAAACAGCGGACGGGACTTCTGCGTGGGCATTCAACTCTTCCGCTTATGGATTTCCCGATGCGGGCGGCAGGACCAGCGCCACCCGCAAGCCGGGGCCGAAATCACCGTATGCGCCCGGACCTTCATCCAGCACCACGCGCCCGCCATGCGCTTCGGCCACCGCCGTCACCAGCGACAGGCCAAGACCTGAACCGGGCTCGGTGCGGCTGTTGTCCAGACGAACGAACCGCTGGACCACGCGCTCGCGGTCCTCTTCGGGCACGCCCGGCCCGGTGTCAGTGACGGAATATTCGATCTCGCCCGACGAACGCCTGCGCGCTCGCAGCTTCACCGCCCCGCCCGCAGGCGTGTATTTGATGGCGTTGTCGATCAGATTGGCCAGGGCCTGGGCCAGGAAGGGCTGGTTGCCCTCGATCATCAGGCCCTTCTCGACCTCGGCGGAGAAGTCGATCTCCTTGTCCTCGGCGGCGGGTTCGTAAAGTTCGGCCATGTCGGCGGCCAGATCGGCGGCGTCGATCAGCTTCGGGTCCGGCGCGCCGCCCGCCTGCAGACGCGCGATGGCCAGAACCGTGTTAAAGGTCTTCAGCAGATGGTCGGCTTCGTCCAATGCGATGCCCAGCGCATCCACCCCGTCGATCTTGCCCGCCTCGGCGTCGATCAGGGCCACCTCCAGCTTGGCCCGCATCCGCGTCAGCGGCGAGCGCAGGTCGTGGGCGATGGCGTCGCCCGCGTGCCGGATCGAAGACATCGACGCCTCCAGCCGGTCCAGCATCAGGTTCAGCCCCTGGCCCAGTTCGTCCAGTTCATCGCCTGAATGGCGCACCGGCGCCCGCTGTTTCAGATCGCCTTCCTGCACCGCCTGAACCACCTGGTTCAGCCCGGCCATCGCCTGTTCAACCTTGCGGCTGATATAGAGGCCGCCCGCCAGACCCAGCAGCATGACCAGCGCCATGGCGCCCCACAGGGCCTGGGTCAGGCGCGCCAGATATTCCTCGATGTCGCCGATGTCCTGACCGACGAACAGGTGCTCGCCGCCCGTCAGGGTCATGACCACGCCGATGGCGCGGCGGCGCTGCACCTTGCCCGACGGGTCAGTGTCGGTCAGGCGGAACGTCTCCCAGTCGCCCTGGCCGACAGGCAGGGTCTCATCGATGTCGATGGGCGACTCGGTGATATTGCCGGTGATCGTCTTCCCGCCGGGATCGGACAGCAGATACAGATAGGGTCCGCCCCTGATCGACCGCTCCACCAACGCCTGGTTCAGGGCGTCGATCCCGCGCGTCCTATGGATCGCCGTCAGGGCGCCCAGCTCGGTTTCAACATCCGCCCGCGCCCGCGACTGCGCCTCTGACGCCGAGGCGAAATAGACATAGGCCAGGATCGCCCCCGCCGCCGCCACGAACAGCGCCAGGAACAGCAGCGTCAGCCGAAACGGCGTACGACGAAGAAGAGAGGGAAGGCGCATGGGTTAGATGAGGTCGTCTCCCTCCCCCTGCGGGGGAGGGTGGTCGCCGCGCAGCGGTGACCGGGTGGGGCGGGCCAGGCAACGCAGGCGTACATCTTCAACCACGCGCGACATTTCGTCTCGAACAGCCAGATTGTCATACCTCAAGGTCACAATACCTTCTCTGGCGAATACAGCGTCCCGAACACGGTCCTTTAGCGCGCGATCTTCGGCATAATGCGAACCGCCATCGACCTCTACAATCACACCTCGCGCCCAGCAAAAGAAGTCCAGGTAATAGCCGCGCAGAGGGGCCTGCCGTCGAAAATGGAGTCCCTGTGGACGCAGCGCGCGCAAGGCCAGCCAAAGCCGCGCTTCAGCCGGCGTGAGGCCCTTTCGCATAGCGCGGGCTTTCGCGATGATCGCCATGTCGCTCTGCCCTCCCCACCCGGTTTCGCCTTCGGCTCAACCACCCTCCCCCGCAGGGGGAGGGAGAAACCTGCGCTATGTCGACTACGCCTCCAACCGATACCCTGCGCCCCGCACGGTCTGGAGCATGGCCTTGTCGAAGCCCTTGTCGATCTTGGAGCGCAGGCGGCTGATGTGGACGTCGATGACATTGGTCTGGGGGTCGAAATGATATTCCCACACCTTTTCCAGCAGCATGGTGCGCGTCACCGACTGACCGGCATGGCGCATCAGGAACTCCAGAAGCTGGAACTCACGCGGCTGCAGGTCGATCTCGGTCGCGCCGCGATGCACGGTGCGGGCGATCAGGTTCATTTCAAGTTCGCCGACCTTCAGCACAGTCTGGACCCCGCCCGTCTCGCGACGGCGAGCCAGGGCCTCGACCCGCGCGATCAGCTCGGCGAAGGCGTAGGGTTTGACCAGATAATCGTCCGCGCCCGCCTTCAGGCCCGTGACGCGGTCCTCGACCTCGCCCAGGGCCGACAGGAACAGGACCGGTGTCTGATCGCCGCCCTTCCTGATCATCTCGACCATGCCCACGCCATCCAGACGCGGCATCATACGATCGACCACATAGACGTCGTAGCCGCCCTTTTGCGACTCCAGCAGCCCGAAGGCGCCGTCCACGGCGTGGGTCACGTCATGTCCGGCCTCGGACAGCCCCCGCACCATGGCGGTCGCCGCCTCGGCGTCATCCTCGACCACCAAAATACGCATTCAGCCCTCTCCGGAATCAAAATCGCCGCCGATGGTAACCCATCGGCGGCGATTCAGTGAGTTAAGCCTTGGTCAGAAAGCCGATCATTCGGCGGCGGCCGTCAGGGGCAGCACGACCGGCGTATTGCCGCGCGGCGTACGGACCAGCAACAGGATGCCCGGTCGTCCGGCGCTCTTGACGGCCTGAACAGCGCCCTTCAGGTCGGCGACCGAACTGACCGAACGGCCGTTGGCCTGGATGATCACCAGACCCGGCTGGAAGCTCATGCGGCCCGCGCGAGAGGATTGATCCACCGCCGTAACCACCACGCCCTGAACATCCGCAGGCAGTTCATAGCGGGTGCGCAACGCGGCGCTGAGGGGTGCGACGGTCAGGCCTTCGACCAGCTCGCCCGCCGTTGCGCTGGGCTTGCCGGGCGTTTCTTCGCCGTCATCCTCGCCCGCTGTGGAGCTCGCCAGGTTGCTGGGGCGCGTGCCTGAGCGGACGGTGACCGTCTGGCGACCGCCGTCACGCAGCACGTCCAGACGCAGCGTATCGCCGGGCTTGGCGTTGCCCACCGCGCGGGTCAGTTCCGTCGAGGTCTGGATCGGACGACCGTTCAGGGCCACGACCACGTCGCCCGCCTTCAGACCGCCGCGCGCCGCCGGCGCGTCCGCCGTGACCTCGGCGACAAAGGCGCCCTTGGTCGATGCCGCCAGGCCCAGGCTTTCGCGGTATTCGTCGCTGAGGGTGAGGATCTGCACGCCCAGATAGCCGCGCTCGATCGTCTGGCCGCTCATCAGGCGCGAGGTGATGGTCTTGGCCGTTTCCGCCGGAATGGCGAAGCCGATGCCGACCGATCCGCCGGTGGGCGAATAGATGGCCGAGTTCACGCCGATGACGCGGCCATGGATGTCAAAGGTAGGGCCGCCCGAGTTGCCCCGGTTGATGGCGGCGTCGATCTGCAGGAAGTCGGTGTAGGGGTTTTCGCTGCCGCCGATGTCGCGCGCCTTGGCCGAGACGATGCCTGCTGTCGCCGTACCGCCCAGACCGAAGGGGTTGCCGATGGCGATGACCCAGTCGCCGACGCGCGGATCCGCCGTTTCTTCGAAGCTGACGTATTTGAAGTTCGAACCGTCGACCTTGATGACGGCCAAATCGGTGGCGGCGTCGCGGCCGATCAGGCGCGCGGGCAGTTCACGCCCGTCCGACATCTTCACCTTGATCTCGGTGGCGTCGGCGACGACGTGGTTGTTGGTGACGATGAAGCCGTCCTGCGAGATGAAGAAGCCCGACCCCGCGCCCTGGGTGGTGCGCGGCTCATCGTCCTGTCCCTGACGTCCGCGGCCCTGGGGCGGCGCGAACTGGAACGGCAGGCCCGGAATCTGGAAGGCGCCGGATTGCGGCGTGACCGGCACCTTGACGTCGATCTGCACCACCGCGGGCGCGACCTGTTCGAAGATGTCGGCGAAGCTGCTGGGCGCGCCCGGCGGCGGGGTAAAGGCCTCGCCCGTGGCCGGAACCGGGGTCAGGCGGTTCACCGCCTGCGGGTCAGCGTGCGCTCCGGGCCAGTTGATGACGCCGCCAGCGGTCGCCGCCGCCGCTAGGGTCAGGCCGGCCGCGGCCCCGAGAATGAACTCTTTGCGCTTCAGCATCGTGGTCCTTGCGATCCTCTGTCCGGGGCCGAGCGGGCTCCGTGTTCGCTTGTGATATAGTCTCAACTGGCCTGACGCCAATTGTGACGATCAATGGTTGGCCCTGACTAGCGCCCGTCGTGAGGCGAGGTTGCGTCAGGATCGCGGCGAAGCTTCTCATTTCGGAGAACTTCGTCCAGTCGCGCTTCCTCTTCAGGCGAAAGCGGCGAGGTTTCAACTGCACGACGCCGTGAACGCAGCATCATGGCCGCCCCGGCGCCGATGACCAGCGCGAAAGGTCCGAACCACAAGAGCCAGGTTCCCGCCCGAACCGGTGGTGTGAACAGCACATAGTCGCCGAAACGCCGCACCAGATCGTCGCGCACCTGCTGGTCGGTGGCGCCCGATGCGATCTCCTCGCGGATCAGGCGGCGCATGTCGCCCGCTACGCCTGCGGGACTGTCAGCGATGGCTTCATGCTGGCAGACAACGCAGCGCACGTCCTTGAACAGAGCCTGGGCGCGGGCCTCCTGCGACACATCCGCCAGCGGGCGATCAGGCGCAGCGGGCGGTTCCGCCGCCGTCAGCATCACCGCCAGAACTGGGGCGGCCAACAGGGCCAGCAGACGCCTCACGCCGTCTTCCTTTTACGTGAACTCACACCCACGCGCAGCCGCCGGTCCAGTAGGGACAACAGCCCGCCCAGCGCCATGATCGTCGGCCCCAGGAAGATCAGCCGCGCCCACGGATTCCAGTACAGACGCACGACCCAGGCCGGTTCCGCCGGACTGCCCGCCCGCTCGCCGATCACCACATAGACGTCGTCCAGCCCCCGGAAATCCAGACCGACCTCGGTCGTCGTTTGACCGCCAGCGGGGAAGAAGCGGCGCTCGGCCGTAATGGTGTTGGCGCGGCCCCGATCATTCGATGGACGAACCGTCAGGCGGCCCTGTTCGGCCAGATAGTTCGGCCCCTCGACCACGCGCACATCGTCCAGCGTCACCGTCCACGGTCCTGCCGACACGCTCTGGCCGATAGTCAGGGCGCGCGCCGCCTCGGCCTTGAAGCCCGTCTCGACCACAGCGCCCAGAATGAAGACCCCCAGCCCCAGATGCGCCAGCGTCATGCCCCATGCGCCCAGCGGCAGGCCTTTCAGGCGACGCATGACCTCGGCGCCCGACGCGCGGAACAGCCTGGCCCGTTCGGCCACCTCGGCCAGCGATCCGGCGATCAGCCAGACCCCCATGCCGATCCCGGCGGCGGCGAAGGCCTTACGCGGCTCCCACAGGGCATAGGCGGCGAGCGCGGCGAGGATCGACAGGCCCGCCGCGACGGCCAGCCTCTGCATCGCCCCGGGCAGGTCGCCCCGCTTCCACGCCAACAGCGGCCCGGCAGGCAGGATGACGAAGGCCACCATCATCAGCGGCGTGAAGGTCGCGGCGAAATAGGGCGGCCCCACGGAAATTGTCGCGCCCGACGCCGCCTCAAGGATCAGCGGATACAGGGTGCCCAGCAGCACCGTCGCCGCCGCCGCCGTCAGGAAAAGATTGTTCAACACCAGCGCGCCCTCGCGGCTGACCGGCGCGAACAGGCCGCCGCCCTTCAGCTGCGGCGCCCGCCAGGCGAACAGGACGAAGGCCGCGCCTGAAGCGATCCCGAGGATGGCCAGCAGCATCATGCCCCGCTGAGGATCGACGGCGAAGGCGTGAACACTGGTCAGGACGCCCGACCGCACAAGGAAGGCGCCCAGCATGGAGAAGGTGAAGGCCAGCAGAGCCAGAAACACAGTCCAGCCCGCCAGCGCCCCGCGCCGCTCGGTCACCACCGCGCTGTGCAGCAGGGCCGCGCCCGCCAGCCACGGCATGAAGGAGGCGTTCTCCACCGGGTCCCAGAACCACCAGCCGCCCCAGCCCAGTTCGTAATAGGCCCAGAACGACCCCAGGGTGATGCCGACGGTCAGAAACGCCCAGCTGGCCAGCGCCCAGGGCCGCACCCAGCGTCCCCATGCCGGCCAGAAGGCCGTCTGCGCCCGCCCCTCGATCAGGGCCGCGACCGCCAATGAGAAACAGACCGAAAACCCGACATAGCCCGCGTAGAGCAGCGGCGGATGCACCGCCAAGGCCGGGTCCTGCAGCAGCGGGTTCAGCGACGCGCCCTGGAACGGCGCAGGGTCCAGACGGGTCAAGGGGCTGGAGGTGAAGACGGCGAAGGCCAGGAACAGCGAACCCAAGGCCCCCTGCACCGCCACGGCAGACGCCTTCAACCCGAACGGAAGACCGCGCGCCCGCGCCAGCGCCCCGCCGAATACGGTCAGGACCAGACACCACAGCAGGAGCGAGCCTTCGTGGCTGCCCCAGGCGCCCGCCACCTTGTACAGCATCGGCTTGTCGGTGTGGCTGTTGGCGGCGACGTTCGACACCGAAAAGTCGGACACCACAAAGGCGAATATCAGGGCCGCGAAAGCCAAAGCAATCGCGCCTGCTGCGGCCAGCGCCGCGCCCTGACCTGCGCCGGCCAGAACCGGGCTGCGCCGCACGCGTGCCGCCGTCGACAAGGCCGTTTGCAACAGGGAAAGCGCCAGAGCCAGCGCGAGGGCGAACGCCCCGAATTCGGCAATCACAGGGACGGGGCTCCCTGACGGATCTCGCCTTTCGACGGCGCGCCGTCAGGCCGCCATTCACCCTTTTCCTTCAGGCGGTCGGCGACCTCGCGCGGCATGTAATTTTCGTCGTGCTTGGCCAGCACCTGACTGGCGTGGAAGGTGCGGTCGGCGGTGAAAGCCCCTTGCGCCACGATCCCCTGCCCCTCGCGGAACAGGTCCGGCAGGTCGCCGTGATAGACCACGCGGGTCGTGGCGGCGTTATCGGTGACGGCGAACATCACCACCCCGTCGCCAGACTTGTGCACGCTGCCCGCCTCGACCAGCCCGCCCAGACGGATGTTGCGGCCTTCCGGCGCCTTGTCCGCCGTGGCTTCTGACGGGGAATAGAAGAAGGTCACGCTGTCCTGCATGGCCCACAGCGACAGGCCCACGGCCAGGGCCAGGATCGGCGTCACGGCGGCGACGACCCACAGGCGACGGCGCGCCTTCGGTGATTTGGGCAGCCAGCTCATGCGACAGATGATCCGCAAACAGAGGACAGACAGCCCGCATATACCGGCGTCAACTCAGCCAACCAACGTGTCATTGCGCCCCCTCTTTCGGCATCCGCCGCTCCAGATCGACCCGGCGCGGATCGGTCGGTTCAAGGGCGGCGATCAGGGGCGCCCACATCAGCCGCGCCGAAGCGTCATCGTTCCGCATCAAGGCCGCCTCGCCCAGGAAAAACCGCGCGCCCAGTTGTTCGGGGTCCAGTTTCACCGCCTGGATGAAGGCGGCCTCGGCGTCGCCGCCGACCTTGCCGTCATTGGCCCGCACAAGGCTTTCGCCCAGCCGCGCCCAGGCCTGGGCGTCCTTGGGGTCCAGTTCGATCAAGCGGCGGAAGGCCGAGGCCGCGCCCAGCGGATCTTCGGCGGCGAACCGGGCCGCGCCCAGCATGGCCAGCGCCTGTTTGTCGCCAGGGCGTTCCTTGACCACCCGCGCCGTCACGGCCGCCAGTTGCGCGGGCTCCAGCGTATCCAACTGCATGGACCAGGCGTCGACCCGGCTTTCATAGGCCTGGTCCTGCAGACCGGGCGAACCCGTCGCGACATAGAGGACCAGCGCGCCCGCCACGGCGGCGGCGATGCCGCCCAGCACCCACAGCCGATCCCTTGATCCCGCGACAGGTCGCGGCGCCGCGATCCCCTGCGCCAAGAGCCTGCGCCCGGCCTCCGCCCGCGCCGCCGCATGGGCTGCATCGTCCAGCAGGCCCCGCGCCTTCAGCCGGTCCAGCTCATTCAGTTCGCGCGTCCCCGCATCGCTCTCGGCCTCGACCGCCGCATCCGCGCCCCGCCGCGCGCCAGCCAGCACAAGCAGCCCCGCAAGGGCCGCAGCCAGTCCCGTCATCATCCAGAAGGCGATCATGCTTGGCCGTCTAACCCATCAGGCTGCGACGGGCGAGCGGCAGTTGCAGCCCTGCTTCGATCAAGCGCGGATCAGGTCTCGGCGGCAGGCAGCTCCAACACCGCTTTCAGACCGCCCATGTCACTGTCGTTCAGGGTCAGCCGCCCGCCGTACGCCCGCGTCAGGTCGTCGACGATGGACAGGCCCAGGCCGGACCCCGGCGCACTTTCATCCAGGCGCGCCCCCCGCTTCATGACCTCATCGCGCTGATCGGCCGGAAGACCGGGGCCATCGTCCTCGACCACCACCACCATCTGTCCCAGACCGCTGGCCCCGGCCGACACTCGCACGCGGCGGCGGCTGAATTTGGCGGCGTTCTCGATCAGATTGCCCAGGATTTCCTGCAGGTCCTGACGCTCGCCCAGAAAGGCCAGTTCGTCCGGCGCGCGCCAGTCGATCTCGACATCCTTGGAGCGGAAGACCTGTTCGATCATGACGGCCAGTTCGTCCAGAACCTCGGGCACCGGGGTCTTTTCGCCCAGACCGTGCGCAGCCCGCGCCGCCGCCCGCGCCCGACGCAGGTGGTGGTCGACCTGACCCTGCATGACCTTGGTCTGGCGGCGCACCAGTTCCGGCAGCGCGCCCTCCTCATTTCCGGCCTCGGCCAGCATGACCGAGATCGGCGTCTTCAGCGCATGGGCCAGATTGCCGACATGGGTGCGCTGGCGGTCCACGACCTCCTGATTGTGGTCCAGCAGACGGTTGACCTGTTCGGCCAGGGGCTGGATCTCCAGCGGATAGTCGTGAACGATCCGGGCTGCGCGCCCCTTGCGGACAGCGGCGATCTCGTTGCGCAGGTCAAACAGAGGACGCAGGCCGAACCGCACCTGAATAAAGACCGCCGACACCAGCCCCGCGCCCATGATCAGAAGCGCGATCCACGTCAGGGTGGCGAACTGGCGCGTATCTGCATCGACCTCGGACCGATCCAGCGCGGCCAGAAAGATGATGGGTCGGTCATGGCGGGGAATAGTCTTCATCGACGCCGCAACCCGCAAAGGCTCAGGCTTCTTCGGCTCGTCCTTTGGCCCGTCGGTGTTGAAGGTGATGACGTCGCCCAGCCCAAGCTCAAGCCGTTGCGGCAGGTCGGCGGGCAGGTTCAGATCATAGTTCCAGAGCGAAGTCGAACGCGCCAGCGGCGTCAGCCGACCGTCAGGCTGGACCTCCAGAATCTGCCAATATTTACCCGACAGCAGACGCAGGGTCCGGGCATCCTGAATCTGTTCGACCCGTTCGCCGGGCGGGGTGCGACTGGCGGCGACGACGATCTCGTCAATCGTCTCGTTCAGCATGGCGCCCAGACGACGAAGCGCAGATTCCTGAAAAGCATGGGTCAGGGCCAGGGCTGCGATCACCAAGGCCAGCAGTATCCACGTCGAGGCCAGCCAGATCAGCCTGCGCGTCAGCGACTGGCCGGGCCGCCCGAACAGACGCCCCCAGTCATAACCTCCCGACCGGACAGACGCCGTTCGGTTCACGCCGCTTCGGTCTCGCCAACCAGAGGCGTCAGACGATAGCCCAACCCGCGCACCGTCTCGATCCGGTCGGACCCGACCTTCTTGCGGACACGGCCGATGAAGACTTCGATGGTGTTGGAATCCCGATCGAAATCCTGATCGTACAGGTGCTCGACCAGCTCGGTGCGGCTGATGACCCGGCCCTGATGCATCATCATGTAGTGCAGCAGCCGGTACTCCAGACTGGTCAGACGCAGCGGCTCGCCATTGACGCTGGCGCGGGCGGCCGGGGTCAATGTCTGTGACTTCGAACTGGTGCCATTGAGCGCGATTGCCGATCGCCTGCCATTCGGCTTGCGCAGTGACGCTGAACACTTCCTGCTGATCCATCGTTTCGACCGTGATGCCGGTACTGCCACCGGCCGTTTGCACATGGAAGACTTTGCCCAGATCACCGGTACCCCGGCCAGTGGCAAATATTCCGGTACTTATGCCGCGCTGGGCGTGGTCTTGCAAGAACGCAGCAATCTCGGTGAAGAAGATGTGTTCGAGCTGTTGCGGCGGATCAAGGTCAACGAATTGCTCGGTAATT
>RCMZ01000284.1_pt1 | contig 30104 bp, 20 predicted proteins | sample 2041141 | NCBI WGS metagenome assembly RCMZ01 (sample SAMN09708263, study PRJNA481090) | Wastewater metagenome, whole genome shotgun sequencing project. | biome: sewage; isolation source: Davis station wastewater (DW) | place: Antarctica: Davis Station | collected 2010-03-01 | reverse complement strand
GCGCATCAACGCCGGCTTCCTGCAGGATATTACGCAGGAGCGGTACCAGGCTATCGATGTTCAGTCCGTTATCGCTGATGTTGCCCCAGCGATCAATGGCACGAAACACCAGTCCAGCCGTCAATCTCGCCGCAGCGATCCATTCCTCATAAGCGCTGACTGGGCACAGGCGCGATAGCAACGGCACCTTGAAGTTGCCGCCCTTGAACTGGCGATCACCTTTGGTGGGCGGCAAGAAGCAAGTCATCCCTTCACCTTGCGTGACGTGAACATGCTGCGATTTGCAGGCGCGTCAACTCGTCGCCGCGAAACCCGCGCCAGAAACCAAGCAGAAACAAAGCTTTGTTGCGGCGGTACCGCAGCTCCGTGGCCAGTTCATGTCGCACGTTTTCCGCGATGATGCCCTGATTGCCAAAAAACAGCCACTTGATAAATTGGTTGAACTCCTCGCTCTTGTTGGTCGCCGCGTTGATGGTTTTGCGTAGTTCCACGTCACCGATATATTTCAAAAGAAACTCGGTTCGCACAACCCTGCCTAGTTCACGGAAGGCAAAATATAATTTGTTTTTGCGGCTTGACGTGCCAAGTCTGCGCAGGATTGTCGACGGCGTGATCTTGCCGGCCTTGATTGACAACGCGATGCGAAGCATGTCCGGCAAATGGGTTTCGATCAGCTCCCAGTTAATTGACTCGCTGAACAGACCGTTAATATTTTCGTAACGTTTGCCCCGGTCTGGCTTGTAAAATACTAGGCTTTTCAGATTCCGGATGCGGGGCATCAGATTGATCCCCAGCAGATAGGCCAGGCCAAATACTGGAGCGCTTTGCGCATGGGTGTCACCGTGCAAGGTATCGGGCTGAATGTCCGACTCGTTCTTGATCAGTCCATCCAGGATGCAAATCGCCTCGTACACGCCGCACGGGATGAAATGGCTGAACAATGCGATATACATGTCTGAGACGTGGTAGTACCCAATACCGCCATAGCCGCCATAACGGATGTGGTATTCGGACAGCAGGTTCTGCTCGTACATGTTCCACTTAGTTCCGTCTGCCGACGCGCTCTTGCCCGAGCCCCAGTACTTCGGTAGCAGGAATTTGTTGTATGCATTGATGACCTGGACGATGGCCTTTTCCAAGCGCTCTTCTGTAATGTGGTGCAAATTGAGCCAAGCCACCTGTTTACGGCTTAGATCTTTGACTGAACGGGCAGTCTGGGTGGCGCCAAGGTTGCATCCATAGCAAAACAGCGTGGTGATAAAGCGCTTGCGCGGGTCGTCGACTTTGGAATCGAATCCGGACAATGGCCGAACTGTTTATGCAGATCCAGCCACCCCTCCGACTCCACCAAGATGTCTAAGATGTTTTTTTCGGGAAGGCGCGTGGTGAGAATTTTGTCGATTCGTTCCAACGCCTCCGGCTTCGCGTCCTTCGCGTGCTTGCGCAGGATTAACTCCGTGCCGTTCAGATCCACGTGCTCGTTTTCCGGCAAGCCGGCGTCGACGCTCGCCGCGATCGCCGCGAGCGATTGCTTGAGCGCTGCCGAGAATGCCTTTGGCTCGGTCTGCATGCCGAGCATGGCGCCATATTCTTCCACTTGGGCCTGATACAAATCCCAATCGATCAGCTGCGTCCGGTAGTCACTGAAGTGATCGCTATTGGCGACAAACAAATCTCCCGACTGTAGCTCTTGCATCGCCTCGGTCAACACGCACAGTTCAAAATACTTTCGATTCACTTCCGAGACCGCACCGGATCGTTGGCCGGTGACCAGCTTGCGCCATTTTTCCCGTATCCATTTTAGACTGACGTTCGTTTCGGCGATCGACAGGCTTTCGCGATGGCTTTGCCGGTTCGCCAATACAAAGCAGATCGCATCGATGAGGGACCGATCGGCCGATGTCGATTCGAGATTAAGCAGGCTGAGGCAATTTAGCAGCAATGGGCGCTGCGTTTGATAAGGCGCCAACATGAAAGGCAAGTAGTTGTTCCCGGTGTAGGCGATGTGTTCGTCGCACTCGATCAGGAGGTTGCCCGGTTCATCGTGGAAGGCCGCGGCGATGCGTGCCCCCCTGTCCTCGTCCGTTTCGCCCTCCACGAAGGCCTCCAGGACGTCGCGCAGCTGGATAATCAGTTTCTCCGCGCGTTTCTGGTGCTCCAGATAATACTGCCGCAACTTTTCTTCCGCGCCGGTATGAATCTTGCGCAGTTTGCGGATAAACATCTCGACCGCATCGTCAAGAGATTTGCTCATCTGGGCGTGAAATAGTAGCACCATCAGCGCGTAGCGTTTATCGTGTTTGAGCGCCTTCATGTCCGCCACGTCCAGCGCACGGGCCTCATACACATATTGGCTGCGTTTTAGCACGGGGATGTGCGCCACTGCAGGTAGCTCGGCCGCCCAACCCTGGAGCCATTGCAGATGTTCCAGATAGAGTCGCACTTCCGTATTGGTCGGTTTTTTGGGATCCTGTTTGAGCTGCTGCCAACCACTCATCGCCTGCTGCGGCGTCGGCACAAGCATCGCGTCAAACCGTTCTATTAAGGCAGCCGGCAGAGGATCCACGAGCGTTTTAAAATAGCGGTCGTTGACGTCGATGCGTACCGTCAATGCTTTGCGATTGAGGGTGCTGAAAGCAGGCAACTCGAACCGTTGGCGTATCAGCTCTTCGATGACGACGTTGATGATGTCGGCCAGCTCGTGCTTGGTCTGCGCGGCCTCGGTCGCGGCACTCAGAATGGCCTTGTGGGTATCGCTCGTGATCGGCCTGATCCCAACGTATTGTCTGACCGCCTCGATACCTCGTTCTCGGGAATGATGCCGCTTCTCTTCTTCCAGAAGGTCGCGTGCAGAAATGACCCCCACCCCGATTGTCTTGCCGATAAACGAAACAACCGGCACCGGCACTTCATGGAGCATCGGAAAGTAACCCAGGCGCTGGACTGTTTTTAGCAGCAGCGCCAGATAAAGCCTGGCGGGGCCCGTTCGGCCCTTACGGTGGATGAATTTACTTTCCCCTTCGTTGGGCGTATAGACATCCTCAAGCTCGCGTTGCGTGAGTTCTGGCTTGAAGCGGGGGTACGCAGTTTCATGAATGCTGCTCAAGAACGGGCCTCCTTCGTGGTGGCGCCGCCCGCCCTACGCCTGACGCCATTTCGGCACCATTCAGGCGGAGAATGGGAGATGCGGGTCAATCATCAAATTTCTATTTTCAATATTAATAATTCTATATTCATGCCGGGTACTTGACAACTTGCATTTTTTTCGGCGTGCCAGAGGACATGCACCCCATGGGGGCGAATCCGCCAGCGCCGCGGGCCGTCGAATGGCGACTTCGGCGGCGGTCGTTAGATGCGTTCGATTTGCCTGTCAATCGCGTTCGCGCCTGTTCGTTCCGTTCACTGTAGCGGTCTGTCAGGTACCCAAAGGCGCCTTGACCTTGTTCAAGCGGATGTGGGTTTTAGTTTCACGTCGCCATACGCAAGCAGACGCAGGGCATTGATGACGACCAGTAGCGTGGATCCTTCATGAAAAATGACAGCCGTTCCGATGTTCAAACCAAAGATGGTGGCTGGTATCAGGACTGCGACGACGCCAAGGCTGACCCATAGGTTCTGCTTGATGATGCGGCTCGTACTGCGCGAGAGGCCGACGGCAAACGGCAACTGCGCCAGGTCGTCTGCCATCAGCGCAACATCGGCCGTTTCCAACGCGACATCCGAGCCGGCGGCGCCCATGGCAATACCAACCGTCGCATTGGCCATCGCCGGCGCATCGTTCACACCATCGCCGACCATTGCCACCTTGCCGTGTTTCTGGCGCAGTTCCTTGATGGCCTCGACTTTTTTCTCAGGCATGAGATCGCCGCGGGCTTCCGTCAGGCCGACACTTTTGGCGACCGCGTCGGCGACTTGCTGGTTGTCGCCGGAAATCATGATCAGCCGTTCAATGCCAAGTTTGCGCAGCGCCGCCATGACGTCGCTGGCAACCGGACGCGGCGTGTCCATGACACCCAATACGCCAAGAAAGCGCTGCCCTTTGCGTACTATCATCGTCGTGCGTCCAGTCACCACCAATTTACTGTTCGACTCTTCGACGTCCGCCGGCAACGGCTGGCCGTCGATCTCCGAAAAAAGCGCCGGCTTGCCAATATGGACCAATTCGCCGTCCACCATGGCTTGCACCCCACGGCCCGTAATACTCTTGATATCGGATGCCTGCACGGTCGCTGGCTTGTCGCCCAACCGTTCCTTCGCGCCGGCCACGACCGCGGACGCCAGCGGATGATCGCTCTGTTCCTCGATCGCCATCGCCACCGATAACAGTTCGTCTTCGGTCGCCCCTGCGGCTGCGATCGCATCCGTCAATTTCGGTTTACCTTCGGTGAGGGTGCCAGTTTTATCAAAGGCAATAGAGGTCAGGGTACCCAGATTTTCCAGCGGCGCACCGCCCTTTACAAGAACGCCGCCGCGCGCGGCGCGCGCGACACCGCTCAAGACAGCGCTCGGCACCGAGATCGCCAACGCGCAAGGACTTGCCGCGACCAGTACCGCCATGGCGCGGTAGAAACTTTCGGCGAATGATTCATCAACAACGACCCAGGCGAACAAGAGCAGGGTTACCAGTCCCAGGACCACCGGTACAAAAATACGTTCGAAGCGCTCGGTAAAGTTTTGCGTCGGAGAGCGCTGTGTCTCGGCATCGGTGACCATTTTTACCACGCGGGCCATAGTCGATTGATCTGCACGCCTGGCAACCATCACTTCAATAGCCCCGCTGCCATTGATGGTTCCTGCAAAGACTCGATTTTCAGCAGCAACCTTATCAAAGGCCAATACCGCCTCCTTAGGATTGTCTGTCGGCTGTTTGTCGGTTGGAACACTTTCCCCCGTCACCGGTGCCTGGTTCACGCTGGTCGTGCCTTTCGTAACGACGCCATCTGCTGCGAGACGTTCGTTCGGTAGGACAATAACGATATCGCCCAGTTGTAGCTCAGCTACGGGTACGTCAACCACTTTGCCATCCCTGCGCACGCTGGCCGTTTCAGGCGCCAATTTTGCTAAGGCTTCAATCGCTCGGCGTGCACGTCCCATCGCATAATGCTCCAGCGAATGCCCTAGGCTGAATAAAAAGAGCAACAGCGAACCTTCCGCCCATTTTCCCAAAGCGGCGGCGCCGATGGCCGCAACGAGCATCAAGGTGTCGATCTCGAAGCGGCGTGCAAGTAAATTGTCGATAGCTTCCTTGACGGTGAAATAACCGCCAAAAAAATACGCCGCGATAAACATGGCTGTTGGCAGCCAATCGGGACCGAATGCCAGACGGCCTATTGCCCAACCTGACAAGAGCATGATGCCGGCAATACCTGCAAAGATGAGTTCCGAATTTTCGCCGGACGGCCCGCCATGGGCATGATCGTTATTCGCATGGCTGTCCTTGGAGTCGCTGTCGGCATGCTTGTGGTCTGCATGGTTGTTTGCTTGCACGCCGTCCTTGTGGCGAGCCGTACTGCTACCGCCGTCCCTTTCTTCATGCGCGGGTTGTCCCGGCGGTATGCTGTTCGCTCCCGGCTGCGCGCCACTCGATCCAGAAACGGATAGTTCTGGATCTGAGATTTTATCGCGCAAGACCGTTTCTGAAACGAGTGTGCGGTCATATTCGACCCTGACGGCCCCTGAGGGCGCTACATCGGCCTCGAACACGCCAGGCATGCGGCGTAGGTTCTCAGCCAAGGTTCTGGCCGCACGCGCATGCAGGGCGGCGCTCGTGCGCAGCGAAAGATGTACATACTTGGATGTCAACTGTGCTCCGGCCGCGCTCACGAAGTCGCGCACGCGCTGCAAAGTCATTACCTCGGGGTCATAGTGGACACACAAGGTAGGCTTGCCCGCATCGACGCCCGTGATATGCACCTGTTCAATGCCAGGGCGACCGGTCAACAATCTCGTCAGTCGTTCCACGCAACGGTCGCCTGCATCGCGCACGTCGGGTAGCACAAGGGGCAGGTCTAGGCGAACTTTGGTTTCTGTGGTCATCGAATTTTTTACTTTCTTTTAAGGGTAATAGTTGGCCACCGGCTGACAACGCCGGCCATGTTTAAAACTTATCCGGCGCGGCATCTATGGCGCCGCTGTCGGTATACTGCCGCTAAAGAATCATCCCTACGATGAGCAATACGATGAAGCCGATGAAAAACATCCCTGTCTGCATGAAGCCGATGAGCATGACAGGGGGCTGCTCACCAGCTCCAGGAGCCTCGTGCGCTTCGACCAGCAGCTCTTCGGTCACCAGGTACAGTAAGGCTGCGACGCCAAAAGCGAGCAGTGCGTCGAGCGCCGCCGAAGGCAGCACGGTCAACGCGATCGCCCCCTCGGCCGCACCGGCAAGAAGCAAAGCGCCGAGCAGCACGGGAATCCAGATCATCCGCCCGCGTGGTTCGGAATTTGCGCTTAGCGACGTGGCACATGCCAGGCCAAGAAAAAATACTTCCAACGTCATAGCGATGGTGAGCAGCAAGCCTTGCTTTTTTCCTGCAGCAAATCCAAGCCCAATAAGCAGTCCATCAAGCGCGATATCGATTCCCATCGCGGCAAGCAAACCCATGGACAACTTTGGCGAAGACTTACCTTCCATCTTGGCATTTTCAGAAAAGAACTTAATCGCTACCATCGTGATGAAGCCCAATGAAAACCCCACGATGGTCCACAGCGGCATGCGCCTGTGGGCCAGATCAGGCAATAATTCGGTGGCCAGTACGCAAAAAATAAGTCCGGCAGCGAAGTGCTGGATGCCACTGCGCACTGCTTTTCGGGGGAGGTATACGAATGCCACCAGACCGCCTGCTACGACGGCGATCGCGGGGAATATGGCGAAGCCCAATACGCCGAGCACTACGCCGGCATGATCGCTTATCAATTTACCCCCCTTTAAAAGTCTATTTGTTTTATCTGGATTTTTTTGTCATTTTTCTGACCGATCAACCTCAGGCCGCACCTTGCGACGCTTCGGCCAAGTGATGAGCACGACACAGGATAAAGCGATTGCAATTCCGCACCAGTCGACCGGCGTAATCAGCAGATTCGACTTGAGCCAAAACCAAGCCGCTACGCTGGCACAGAAAACGGCGCCATAGATTGAATACATGCCCTGATTGCCAGATTGGTGCAACATGACCAAGCCGAAAAACATACCGCTGCTCAATGCTACCGCTGCCCATAACCAGGCACTGTGAGGAGCCGATAGGCATACGAGAGCAAAATAGATCGATGCCAATTCGGCAAACGCCGTGATAAAAAAAAGCGTTGCCCTTCGTGCCTTGTTTACCGCTAGCTGTTTTGTCGGCTGGTGACTCATCGACTATTTCCTGTTGGTGTTATCGCCTCGGTTTGCGGATACGTCAAGTCTTCAATAATTTTAAGTAAAGCATGCGCGTTCGACCAGATCAATAAGGATATGAATGATTTTAATGTGCATCTCCTGGACATGATCGGCACATTTTCCACCTGGCGCGCTCATACACACGTCGCCGACATGTTCACACATTTCTTTAAGTCCATTTATCTTGAGCCTTTATTGCCACCAAACGGAGGCAAGCGCCCGGCTAACGACGGGAGCGCTTTCGCTTTCGGGGTTGTGCCTCCGCATGCCCTTTTTTATTCTGATCGGATTTCTTGGTCCTGCTTGACCAATGCAGCCATAAAACGAATCCCGCAACGAGTAGAAACGTCAGCGCCGAGGTGCCGATCACGGTCCACGTGACCTCATCATGAATGTCCTTCGCCTGTACAACGGCGACGCTTTCATTATTTTTTTTCGGAGATGCCGTGCGGCTGTCATCCATCATTTGAAACCCTCATTCACTGAAATAAAGATGTTAATGGTTGGGATTCGATGAAAATTTGATGTTTTTTTTAAATTTTTCTGTCTTTTAGTTTGATCTGCTCAGCAACCACCGTATGTCCGGGGTCCAATAGGAGACAGAGTCATAGACAAAAAATACAAGTAAAATTAATAGAATGGCTTTCATGGAACAATCTCTCAAAAAGATTATTATTATTTTTAAGTAACTCATTTAATTTCCTCGTACTTTCCTGTTGAAAATTTCATCAACAGCAATAATTTGCTCGCGTATTGCAAGCCGACGCTCTGAAATTCGATCCACCTGGGCGTTGAAACATCCAGGTGGAAAACCGAATAAACAAAAGCTCGGTAGCAAAAAATCAAGCTGGAATGGGATCCTTTTTGTGGATGCCGACCGGTTCTGCATCGTCGTCCTTGCCATGCGCCAAGCGATACAGCAGCGGCAACACCAGTAAAGTGAGCAGTGTCGAGGAAATAATCCCTCCGATAACGACTGTCGCCAGTGGCTGCTGCACCTCGGCGCCGGTGCCGGTTGCGATCGCCATTGGAATGAATCCCAGCGAGGCCACCAGCGCGGTCATCAACACCGGCCGCAGGCGTGTCAGTGCCCCCGTCGTGATCGCCTGATCAAGGGACATACCCTCCTCGCGCAGCGTACGGATGAAGGAAATCATCACCAAGCCGTTGAGTACCGCGACTCCCGACAAGGCGATGAAGCCCACCGCAGCGGAAATCGACAGCGGGATATCGCGCAGCCAGAGCGCCAGGATGCCACCCGTCAAGGCAAATGGAATTCCGGTAAACACGATCAATCCATCCTTTGCGTTGTTAAACATCACAAATAGCAAGGTAAAGACCAGGAACAGTGCAAGCGGCACTACCAGCTGCAGTCGCTGGGTGGCCGATTGTAATTGTTCGAAGGTACCGCCCCACGTCATCCAATAGCCTGGCGGGATTTTGACTTCTCTCTGTATCAGCTGTTCGGCTTCAGGAACAAAGGTGCCGATGTCTCGTCCGCGCACGTTGGCACTGACGACGATGCGCCGCTTGCCGTTTTCCCGGCTGATCTGGTTGGGTCCGGGTGCAAAATCGAGTGTTGCCACTTCGGCCAAAGGAATAAAGCTTACTTCCCCTGGAACGCCATCCTTGCCTGCGGCGCGGGCAAGTGGGATGGGCAAGCGCTTGAGTGCTTCCAGATCGGTGCGCAGGTTTTCCGGCAGGCGCACGATGATATCGAAACGGCGATCGCCCTCGAATACGGTTCCGGCGTTGCGTCCCCCTGTGGCGATGGCCAGGGCCTCTTGTACCGCGCCGACATTGAGGCCATAACGCGCCGTCTTTTCTCTGTCGATATTTACTGTCAGCATCGGTAATCCCGACGTTTGCTCGGTCTTGACCTCCGCCGCGCCGGGAATGCGGCCGATCACCGCGGCGATTTGTGCTGCGGTGGCGTTTAGCACGTCCATGTCGTCGCCGTAAATTTTCACTGCGACGTCACTGCGCACGCCGGAAATGAGTTCATTGAAGCGCAGTTGGATTGGCTGTGAAAACTCATAGCTGTTACCGGCGTACGTTGCTGCCTCGGCCTGCACTGCGGCCAGCACCTCGGCCCGTGTTTTCTTCGGGGCAGGCCAGTCTTTTTCAGGCTTGAGCATCACATAACCATCCGAAATATTCGGCGGCATGGGATCGGAGGCGATTTCCGCAGTACCAGTACGAGCAAACACGCGATCGATCTCTGGAAACTTGGCTTTCAAGCCGGCTTCGAGCTTTTTCTGCATGTCGAGCGATTGTGTCAGGCTGGTGCCTGGAATACGCAGCGATTGGATGGCAAAATCGCCCTCATTGAGATTCGGTACAAACTCGCTGCCCATTCGGCTTGCGAGAGCGCCCGAAAGGATAATGAGTACGACAGAGGCCGTTACCACGACTGCCTTGTTAAGCATGACCTTCGCCAACAGCGGGGTATAGATTCGCTTGGCGTACTCCATCAGACGGTTTTCTTTTTCAGCGACATGCTTGCCGATGAACAGGGCAACAGCAGCCGGAATGAATGTCAGGGACAGGATCATCGCACCCAGCAGAGCGGCAACTACCGTAAACGCCATCGGATGAAACATTTTCCCTTCCACGCCAGTGAGCGCAAAGATGGGGATGTAGACGATCATGATGATGAGTTGGCCGAACAACAAAGGACGGCGCGCTTCTTTCGCCGCCGCGAATACCTCATGAAAGCGCTCCGAGCGGGTCAGTGCACGCTGGTGGTGTGCTTGGGCATGCGCAAGCCGGCGTACGCAGTTTTCGACGATCACAACGGCGCCATCGATAATGATGCCGAAATCCAGGGCGCCAAGGCTCATCAGATTTGCGCTGACCTTATAGGTAACCATCCCGGTAAAGGTGAAAAGCATGGCCAGCGGAATGACCATCGCGGTGATCAGTGCGGCCCGAATATTGCCGAGGAAAAGGAACAGCACGGCAATTACCAGTACCGCGCCTTCGAGCAAGTTTTTCTTGACGGTATTGATTGCTTTATCCACCAAGACAGTACGGTCGTAGACCGTCACCGCCTTGACGCCAGCGGGCAAGGTACGATTAATTTCCTCCATTTTTTTATCGACCGCCTGCGACACAATGCGGCTATTCTGGCCTATGAGCATGAATACGGTACCGAGTACGACTTCGCGGCCGTTGTCGGTTGCCGCGCCGGTGCGCAGCTCACGACCCACTTCAACTTCAGCGACGTCGCGGATGCGGATCGGCACGCCCTGTACTGTGTTGAGAATGACATTGCGCATATCGTCGAGCGACTTGACTTGGCCCGGCGCGCGTATCAGGAATTGCTCGCCGCGTTTTTCGATATAGCCGGCGCCGACGTTATTGTTGTTGCTGTCGAGCGCGGTGACGATGTCCTGGAAAGTCAGACCATAAGAGGACAATTTTGTTGGATTCGGGGTGACGTGGTATTCCTTCGCGTAACCGCCGATCGAGTTAATTTCCGTAACACCTGTCACATTGCGCAATTGCGGCTTGATGATCCAATCCTGGATCTCGCGCAAATCGGTCGGCGTGTAGGGCTGGCCATCCGTTTTTTTTGCATTTGGCTCGCTTTCCACCGTCCACAGGTAGATTTCGCCCAGGCCTGTAGAAATAGGACCGAGCACTGGCGATACGCCTTGAGGCAGGCGCTCGCGCGCTTCCTGCAGCCGCTGGTTAACCAGTTGCCGCGCGAAGTAAATATCCGTGCCGTCCTTGAAGATCACGGTGATTTGCGACAGGCCGTAACGTGACAGGGAGCGTGTCTGGTCGAGGTCGGGTAAGCCGGCCATCACTGTTTCAATAGGAAACGTCACGCGTTGTTCGACTTCGAGCGGTGAGTAGCCCGCTGCCGACGTATTGATTTGCACCTGGACGTTGGTGATATCCGGCACCGCGTCGATGGGCAGTTTTTGGTAGCTGAATATACCAACGCCCATCATTGCAATAACGGCAAGCATCACCAACCATCGGTGTTCAATGGAAAAACGGATTATGCGTTCAAACATGAGTTCTCTCCGGCTTAATGTGCATGTTCGGCGCTGTCTTTGCCCTGCTCCGCCTTGAGGACGAAGCTACCTTTTGCCGCATAGACCGTACCGGCGACAAGGCCTTTGACGATCTCGGTATATTTACCGTCGCTGCGGCCGGTTTCCACTGGCTGGGCAAAGAAGCCACCCTCGATACCGATGTACACAGCAGGACTTTCGCCCACCGTCTGGATCGCCTCGCTCGACACTGCCACTGCAACATCGCGCTCATCGGACGTGAGTTCGACGTTCACGAACAGGCCCGGGCGCCATGCCAGCTTCGGATTGGCCAGGGTAACGCGTGCTTTGGCGGTGCGGGTTTGTTCGCCCAGCAGCGATCCAACGTATGACACGACGCCGCTTGCCTCGGAATCCATGGAGGTCGCTTTCACGATGGCTTTCGTGCCGACTCGCACAGCGCCAATATCCTTGGCCGGGACAATGATCTCGGCCCAGACGGTGGACAGGTCGGCGATGGTAAACACCATCGCTTCCGCCGTGACGGACTCGCCCAGGGTAATGTGCTTTTCCACAATAGCGCCGTCGAACGGGGCGCGCAGTTCAAAACGGCTCAATGCGCCCGAAGTTCCGGTGGAGGCACCGATGGCGGCGATTTTTTGCGTCGCATTTTGTGAAGCGATTTCGGCCTCGCGCAGGCTCTGCTGAGCTTGCAGATAATCTTGCTCGGCAGAGATCTTGTCTTCCCAGAGCTTCTTCTCGCGCTCATACGTCAGTTTCGCCAAGGCCAGGCGCTTCTGGGCGCCAAGTGACTCGCTACGCATTTCCGACAGTACCGTGCTGGCGATGACCGCCAAAACTTGTCCCTTTTTGACCTGCTGTCCCAACTCGACCGCGACACTTTCGACGACCCCTTGCAGCCGCGGCACGACGTGCGCGGTACGGTCTTCATTAAACCGTATTTCGCCGGCCAGTTGAAACACACTGTTGATCTTGGCCCCGCCGGCGGTCGCCATGACCACACCGGCGGTTTTGATTTGGGCCGCGCTCAGCTCGATTTTGCCTTCCTCGCTCTGGATCTTGATCTGAATCGCCGCGCCACCCTTGCGCACGGTAATGAACGCGTCGAAGATATGTGGCTCGGCGATGCTGCCTTTGGCGAGCAGGCTGTCCTTGTCGACGGCAAAGTCGAAGTTCAGCGTTTGTCCGTCGGCGCGTTTGATTTGTTCGGTCGCAGTGGCCGAAGCCGGGGCGATTTGTTTGCCGTTCTCGTACAGCCAGAGGCGATGGCGGGCCTCGCCGTTTTCTTCGGCAAGGACCACTTCAACCGACGTGGCTCCCTGAACAAATAACTTGCCACCGTGTGCTCCTTTTTTTGTCGAGCCGGATCCGGAACCGCCTTTGGCGTCGGCACTCTCGGACGTTTCGGCCTCCTTGGATTCTTCCTTGTTGTCGGATTTCCCGGTAAATAAAATAGCGATCAGCAAGGCTATGCCGACGACCAGAACGCCGATAATCGCGCCTATTGTTTTCTTTTCAATGTTCGGTGTTTTCATTTTGCTTCCTGATAGGAGATCGCAGGTGCGATCAATGCGCCGTTCGATTCAACGCGGCCGAGAATGCGGTCAATGTCTGAAGCGGCCCGATGCGATTCGGCGAGCGCTCGTACATATTGGGTTTTGGCCTGGAACAGCGTGCGTTGGGCATCGAGTACGTCGAGAAATCCGAACTTGCCCAACTCAAACCCCTTGGATGCCGCTTCATACGCGCTGAGCGCGCCCGGCAAAATTTCGGTACGTAAAATCCCCAATTCGGACTGGGCGGCTTCGAGGCGTGCCGATGCTTCGCCAACTTCCATTGTCAACCTGTTCTCCACCACTTTCAGTTCGTCCTTTGCCTTGTCGGCACGGCGCAATGCGGCAAGGACATTGCCTTGATTGCGGTCAAAGAACGGGAGGGGGATCGACAGACCCAGGATGGTGCGGCGTGGCCCTGCTTGACCGAGTTGTTCATCGCGCTGCGTGCCGACAATCACATTCAAGTCGGGTACCCGGCGGCTGCGTTCGACTTTGGCCAGTGCGATCTGGCGATCGATTTCGAGCCGTGCCCGCAGCGTTTGGGGTGCGCCTGGCAGGCGTGTCAGCAATTCGTTCGATGTCGGAATGGCAGTAGATGACATATCAAGCGCCACCACAGAATAGAACTGCGGTGTTTGGATGCCCCAGGTTGCCGCAAGGCGCCGCTTGGAAAGCGTTAACTCGTTAGTTGCCTGATTGAGTTCAATTTTACTGCTTGCTCCCGCGACGCGCGCCCGCGTTTCTTCTACCGGAGACACTTTCCCGGCGATGACACGTCTTGCGGCGGCATCGCTGACGCGCTGGGCGAGTTGTTGCGATTCTTGTGCAAGTTGGTAGCGCTCTTGCGCCGCCACGACATCGAAAAATGCCGTCACGACGTCTGCACGCAGCGACGTGCGGTAGCCAGCCAGATCAGCGGCAGCGATTTCGCTTCCGACATCGGCAGCGACGATGCGTGCAGCACGTTTGCCGCCCAGCTCCAAAGGCTGGCTAAACTGTACGGTTCTTGTCCGCTGTTCTTTCTGCAAACCCTCGGACAGGATAGAAAGTTCAGGATTGCGTCGTGCGCCGGCCTGGATACGCTCACCAGCGGCGATATCAATATCGCGCGCGGCGGCCCGTAATCCCGGGTTTCCCTCAAAGGCGAGCCTGATTGCCTCAGACAGAGTGAGAGGCGTAGAACCGACCTGAGCGGCTTCTGAAATAATAGGTGCAGATGGCGGATATGCCGTTTGTGCAGTCGCCTGCAAGGGATATGCCAATGCAAGCGCAAGCCCCAGCGGCAGTAAAAATAGTCGCATAAAATTCTCCAAAAAAATGAATAGGAAGAATCCGGCGATGACACGCCTACGCGTATGCGTAACGATCTACAGGGAGCTAAAAATGTGCAGATGTATAGGAACGAGTGTCGCCGGACTAGGCGGCGACATGCCACTGAGGGCGTTCGGGTAATTCGAGGTAGGGAGGGGGAAGTACCGGTACCAACAAGGGCGCCGGATGATCTACTATCATGGGTTCGAGGAAGCTGGCAGTCCATGCCAGCACACCAACAGATCCATGAGTGCACGATGGGCAATCGAGGTGGACCGAAGTTTTTTTCGGCGTAGACGCATTTCCACAACAAACATCCTTCGATTTGCTGTGTTCATGCTGGTGATGTCCGAAATGCTGGCTGGCTTTACCGGTTTCATGCATGCAATAGGCGCTCGCGACTCCCCAGCTCATCTGGAGAGCAAATGCGACAGCTATCATGTAAAGGAACCGTTTGACCATGCGAAGTATTATAGCGCATGAAATTACTTTGGAATGTTGCGCGTATTTCCTCGATAAGTTCAGAGCGTAGCGCTGAGCCAATATTTCACAAACTGAAGTACCTCCATCGCTTCCGGCGTCACCACCTTGTTGTCCGCTCCCTTGAGCTGGCCCGAGTGGCCGCCTTCATCTAGTTGCGCAGCGTCTGGTCGCTCAGCCCAAGCTCCTTGGCCATCGAAGGAACTAAGTCTTCCAAAGTAACGTTATTTTACGTCACCTGTGGAAGACGAATTTTCAGGGGAAGTTCAAACTGTTTCGTTCGGTGCAGTCGTCTCAGGAAAAAATAGCGTGAACTGGGTAAATCCATCAAGCTCACTCGTGACACTGGCACGGCCATGGTGAAGCCCTATGAAGGAATTGACGATTGAAAGTCCAAGCCCAGCCGAGGCTGACGTACTGGACCTCGATTTATCGGAAATGTAGAACCGGTCAAACACCCGCGGCAGGTGTTCCTGCATGATGACTGGGCCAGGATTGGAAACGGAAACCACGGCCCCGTCGTCGTTAGCTGTCGCCGTGAGCGTGATAGTTTCACCCTTTGGGGTGTACCGTATGGCGTTCGATACGAGGTTGCTCACCGCGCGGCGAAGCAGAAGTCCATCAGCAAGCACTTTACCAGTGGCGATGACGCTGAATGATATCCCGGCGTCGGATGCCGACCCTTCAAAAAACTCGCGACGCTGGCCGGGCTTGGCTACGTACCGGATCTGTCGAGCCATAGCCTGCGGCGGGGGACGGCCACCAGCGCGCATCGGGCTGGTGCTGACTTCCGCGACATCAAGTGCCAAGGCGGCTGGCGCCACGATGGCACGGGGCAAGGTTACATCGAGGAGGCCGGTCGATTCGAGGATAACGCGGCCGGAAGCCTGCTACGTGCGAGGGCGAAACGAAACTGATTCGCATCAACGTCGATACCCCGCCATTTACAGTAACTTCGTGCCAATTCCCAAACGACGAACGGTATTCCAGCCGGTCATCTTCCTTGGACGAGATTACGGTAATTATCTTGACCGAGTCAACGTTCCATCATGGCGTCATCCGCTTTTGCACTTGATTTCCGTTGAGACTGGATATTGTAGACAACGCTGGCCACAATAATCATCAGGGTCAGCACTTGCGCCAGTATGGTTTGCATCGACGGGTAGACACCTAGGACGTCAATTCGAGGCATGGTGATTGGCGTTATTTCCAGATAGCCAATTTTTTGCAGTGCGGCGACACCTTTACCCATGAGCACAATTGCCAGCACTGCAACCAGAGCCGAGCTGAACGCGAAAAACTGGCTGATCGGCAAACGCGCCGACGAGCGCAATAAAATCACACCGATGGCAGCGAGGATTGCCGTGCCGGTCGCAAGGCCGGCGAGTAAGTACCCACCGTTCTCTGGTGTCCAAAGCGCCGCGTAAAACAGGACGGTTTCAAAGACCTCACGATAGACCGTGACGAACGCCAATAGGAACAGCATCATGGCCGATTTTTTGTTCAGCGCCGACGACAGCTTTTGTTTGACGTAGGATTGCCAGCGCCCCGCCAGACTCTTTTGATGCATCCAGATGCCAACGCCGAGTAGAACGATAGCGGCAAAGATGGCCGAAAACCCCTCTGTCATCTCGCGGCTAGCTCCGCTCAGGTCGACTAGGTACGTGGCGACCGCCCATGTTAGTCCGCCTGCCGCCAGCGCCGCCATCCAGCCGGCATGCACATAGGGCAGAACGTCGGTGCGTTCAGCCTTCTTCAGAAAAGCTATCATCGCGACTACAACCAACAATGCTTCAAGCCCTTCGCGCAGCAGGATCGTCAACGCGCCCACAAACGTCGACAGCGGATCATTGGATGAATCGAGCGCTAATTGCGCCTCGGTCAGCAACACCAGCAAACGCTGCTCGATGGAATGCGCCTGCGGGACATTCCCAGTAGTGACCGCATTGCGATAAGAGCCCATGGTCTTTTCGATATTCTCAAACAAGCCCTTGTTCTTGGCCGCCAGCGCCGGCTCGACGGGTTCGAATCCGTCGAGATAGGCAGATAACGCAAGCCGCGCCGCCGCCGACTTGTCTCCGCTATCCAAGGCGGCAATGCTTTCCCTTAACTTGTTCTTGGCAATCGGAAGACTGTCCGCGCCCGATGCATTGAGGGCGTCCGGCGTGCTTCTCAAATAGGCGACCAACGGCCGCGCCGCATCTCCTACAGCGGTTTTGGCAAGCGCCGCCTCGGCGGTCAGGCTCAATTTGGCAAGCGTGGGCACGGCCGCGTGCAGATCCGCACGTGACGACCATAGCTTTGCGCCTGCCTGACGCTCACTCCCAGAGTACGACAGCGTAGACGCAAAATAGGCGACAGCCCAACGCTCATCCTCTGATAGTTGTGCAAAGCTTGGCATTGATGTACCCGCGACGCCCTGTGTGATGATTTGCTGCAGGGCGAACACGCTACGCTCTTGAGCGCGACTGTGGTCCGACAGCGCAATGGGTGGTGGATTCAAGGTGGCGGCCAGTGGGCCATCAGCATGGCCCGATACTCCGTGACAGGAAGCGCACTGGCTTTGGTAGAGCGCTGCACCACGCTGCAGATCCGGCAATTTGGTGGGAGCAACCGGAACAGGATAGATCGCGAGCAAAGCGGCAGCTAACGCGTGCGCTTGGTCGCCGACCGCCGCCGCCGGCGCTTTTTCAGCAACGGACGCACGCAGCGTGGCCGCGTCCTTTATCAATCCTGGTAGGGCCTGGCTGGTCGGCATTTCTGTCAGTTGCCGTTCCGCGGTGTAAGCAAACTCCTGCATCTCAGTGTATTCCACTTGGTTGACCACCGCACCGTCCTTGACGGATTTATGATAGTCAACAGCGATATAGTCGAGCAACTGCCAGACCTGCTTCGTTTTGTTCTGTGTGGATAGGTCATCTGCATGAACCGGCAGCAGCGATGACGCGAGACAGATCAGGGCAATCGAAAAAAAGCGGAGAGTGAACATACAGTTTTTTCTTCAAAAATCGAAAGGTTAATGCGAATAATTCCCATTGTAATCTTCTTTTGCTAGTCGTAGGCTTATGTGTATAATATTAAGGGATGAAACGTGCGCTCCTTATCCTGCTAATGACTTTATTGCCGCTCCACATGGCGTGGGCAGCGATAGCAGGCATACGCGAATTGGCGGACACGAGTCTTTCGCAGGCTGCGTCTGAAAACGCAGGACAACGCTCCACCGTTGATAAGCCCACTCAGAAAACTGCCAACAAATATCAACGTAGTTGCTGCCCAGGTTGCCACCTGTTTTGTAATTTTGCCGCCGCTACACCAGCGTACTCCTTCAATTCATTAATTCCGGTAGAACAAGACTTTGTGTCCGTTTTATCCGATGCCACGGCATACCAATCGCACATTCCCGATGGGCCAATACGGCCTAAATGGCCTGCCGCCAGCTGAGCTGGCGGGGGCGTTCTGTTCTAAGCGCACACTTTAGTTGGCGCTATTGCGACCTCTCGCCGAATATTCCTCGTTTTGTTGGAGAATTCGATGCAAGTCGTTATGCTGCCGCTCTTTGCGGCACTACTAGTCATTCCCGTTGCTGCCCATGCCAGTGAACGGGTGATACAAATCTCAGTTGATCAAACCGCCGTTACTGCCATGACGTCCGGAACCTCGCTCTCGCTCGAACAGGCGTTTCTGCGTGCTGAACAACAGAACCCAGATCTGCGCCGTGCGCTAGCACAGCGGGCGGCGGTCGAAGGCGAAGCGGCAGATGCGCGCGGCCTGCTACGTAACAATCCGGAATTGTCATTGGAACGCACTCGGCGCACTGTGCCCCAAGCTGGCTTGACATCCGACATTCAACGCGAGTGGATGGTGGGCATCGCCCAAACCGTCGAAATCGCGGGCCAACAAGGTTATCGGCGCCAAGCGGCCCGACAGGAACTTGATGCGCTCGATGCATCGATTGAGGAGGCGCGGCTCCGGTTGCGCGGTGAAGTAGAACGCCGGTTCGTCCAAGTGCTGTCGCTGCAGGAACGTGCGGCAACGGAACAGAGCTCGCTGAAGACCATTGAAGATACCGCATTGGCAATCAAGAAACGGGTGACGGCCGGCGAGGATAGCCGTCTCGATGGCAACTTGGCCCAAGTCGAAGCGGTTCGTGCCAGAAATCAAATCGGCTCATTGCAAGAACAGGTGATACAAGCCCGTGCAGAATTGGGCACGATCCTCCAGTTGCCACCCGGCCAGCTTCCCGAAGCGATAGGTTTGCTGGATGTTCCGACGCCCGACTACACACTGGAAAAATTGCTAGAGCAAAGCGCAAACCGTCCTCAGCTGCGAGTACTCGATCACCGCGAACAGGCGGCGACACATCGCCTCTCTCTTGAGCACGCGGCGCGTTACCCGGACGTGACAATGGGAATTTCGACCGCCCGTGAAGGCGCTAGTGATGCCCGCGAACGGATTACCCGATTGACACTGTCACTGCCGTTGCCACTATTTCGAAATAACGCCAGCGGAATCGGGCGTGCAAGTACTGATCTGACGCAGGCACAGATCGAGCGGCAAAGCGCTATTCGCGACACAGGAGCGGACATCAACGCGATGTGGCAAAAACTACAGAGCCAAATTGTACGGATGAACGCTTTGCGTCTGTCCGCGCTTCCCGCTCTTGAAGAAAACCAGCGCCTGTCGCTCAAGAGTCTGCAGGCAGGCGAGATCGGATTGATGCAACTCCTTCTCGTAAACCGCCAAGTACTCGATGGACGGCGCGACCTGATCGATGCCGAAACCGAACTGCGGATGACACGTATTGCTCTGCAGCAGGCAGCCGGATGGCTCGATACCGGGGCACCAAGATGAGCCCAGAGATTCACTCCAACTCCAAACATTCTGACGGAAAAATATCCATGACCTCACTCCAATGGCGTTGCGCCTGCGCGCTCCTCTTGGTAGCGGCCCTCGCCGGTTGCGGCAAAGGGCAATCCTCGACACCGACCGCCGCTAAACAAGAACAGCCTGCTGGACAGCGAGCCGACTCGGCGAGCGAGAAAGGGAAATCGGCAGAAAGCGCCGAACATGAAAAGGGAAAGCTACAGCTTTCCGCTGAAGAGATTCAAGCTGCGGACATCTCCATCGCCCCATTACAAGAAAAAGAGGTCAGTGAGCAAATCGAAGTGACAGCATCGATCGGTGCCAATCAAGACCGGTTTGCCCACGTCGCGCCGAGAGTCGCAGGTCGGCTAGTCAAAGTAATAGGCAATCTGGGAGACAATGTGCGGTCGGGTCAAACGCTAGCGTTGATCGACAGCATTGAAGTGGGAGAAGCTCAGTCTGCATTCATACAGGCGGTCAGCGAACATGCTTTGGCAAAGGCCGGTGCGGAACGTGCTGACAAGCTGTTTGCCGATCAAATCATCCCACAAAAGGATTATTTGCGTGCCAAGGGAGATTTTGAGAAATCCAAGGCCGTGTTGCGCGCAGCGGAAGATAGGCGTCAGACCTTGGGAGTCGCCGGGCACCAGGCGTCCACAAGCGGCACCTCTGTATTTGCTGTCTCCGCGCCGTTTGCCGGCACGGTGGTGGAAAAAAAAGCGGTGCTCGGTGAGCTTGCGCAGCCGGATAAGGTCCTCTATGCCATAGCGGACCTCTCCAGTGTTTGGATTGATGTCAACCTGTACGAGAAGGATATTGCGAGAGTCAAGACCGGCGCAGCGGCACTCATTACCTTGACCGCTTACCCCGGTGAGAGCTTTACAGGAAAGGTCTCTTATATCAGCAGCCTAATGGACAAGGAGACGCGCACAATCAAAGCCAGAGTAGAGGTTCCTAATCCAGACGGGAAGCTGAAATTGGACATGTTCGCTACAGCGGCGATCATGGCGGGAGGTGGGAGCAAGAAGCTGCTGCTTCCCGAACAGGCCGTCGTACTAATTCAAGGACAACCTACTGCATTTGTGCGCGAGGACGATGGCTTCGAGGCGCGCGCGGTCGACCTGGGCGAAAAGCTGCGTGGAAACGTGGTGTTGAAGTCGGGTATCAAGCCAGGCGAAAAAGTGGTGACTTCTGGTGCCTATGCATTGAAGGCCAAGATGCTCAAGTCGCAAATCGGCGACGCTGATTAAGGGGCCACTATGCTAAATACCATTGTTGATGTATCGCTGCGCTACAAGGTGCTGGTCATTGTTGCGTTCGTGATTGTTATTCTTTTTGGGATAAAGACCTGGCGCGATCTGCCGGTTGATGCTTTCCCCGACGTCACCCCGGTTCAGGTCAATATCTACACGGAATCGCCAGGACTGGCTGCCGAAGATGTCGAGAAACTGCTGACCACGCCGATCGAAACGAGCATGGCTGGTCTCGCCGGTGTGGAGGCGATTCGGTCAGTCTCGCTGTTTGGGTTGTCCTATGTGAGTGTCAATTTCAAGGATGACGTCGATACCTATTTCGCGCGGCGACTGGTCAGCGAAAAATTGCTGGAAGCGAAACAGCGGATACCGGAAGGGTATGGGGAGCCGACACTCGGTGCCAATAGCTCAGGACTGGGACAGGTCTTCTGGTATACCGTCGAATCGGCTGATCAAAGCATGTCGACAATGGACTTGCGAACGCTGCAAGACTGGAATGTGCGGCTCAAACTGCGCACGGCGGCTGGCGTAGATGACGTGACATCCTGGGGCGGTGATGAAAAGCAGTATCAGGTGCTGATCAATCCGAATCAGTTAATCAAATATGGCATCAGCCTCAAAGCCGTCATGGAAACGTTAACGGCCAATAACCGCCAGGTCGGCGGGCAGTATTTGAACATCGGACAAGAGCAATATCTGGTGCGCGGCCTGGGTCTGGTCGCTAGTGTGAAAGACATTGGCAGTGTGGTACTGGCGACCCGCAACGGTACGCCGGTCTATGTGCGAGATATCGCCGAGGTCAAGGAAGGTCCCTCCCTGCGCTCAGGTGCCGTAACAAAGGATGGCAAAGAAGTCGTGCTTGGCACGGCGCTGCAGCGCATCGGGGAAAATGCCAAGGTTGTCGTTGAAGGGGTGAAGGAGAAACTCAAGGTCGTTCAACAAGGGCTGCCCAAAGGCGTGTCGATTAAGCCCATTTATGACCGTACCGAATTGGTTGACAAGGCAGTCGCCACGGCGGAACGCGCTTTGATTGAAGGGTCGATTCTGGTTGCACTCATTCTGTTCCTGTTTCTGGGTGAAATCCGGTCCGCCCTAGTCGTTATCGTCACCTTGCCGTTGGCAATGCTCATCAGCTTCATCCTGATGAAGCAATGGGGTCTCTCAGCGAACTTGATGTCGCTTGCCGGCTTGGCGGTGGGGATCGGCATGATGGTCGACGGCGCGGTCGTGCTGGTCGAGAATGGATTTCGTTTGCTGTCCCATCAAGGCGGCAAGTCCGTCAACAAGACCCACATCATCCTTGAGGCGGCGCGCGAAGTGATGAACCCCGTTGCGTTTGCCATCCTGATCATCATTGTCGTCTTCCTGCCCTTGTTCTCCCTGACCGGATTGGAGGGCAAGATGTTCAAGCCGATGGCATTGGCCATCACCTTTGCCATGATCGGTTCACTGGTACTGACACTGACGCTGGTGCCCGTATTGTCGGCGCTGATTCTGAAACCTAAGCAAGAGAAGGATACCTTTGTTGTTCGGCATGCAAAGCGACTCTATCTGCCATTGCTGGATTGGGCACTGGAACGAAAAAAGCTCGTCGTCAGCGTAGCGGTCGTGGCGCTGCTCGCGTCCTTTGCATTGGTTCCTTTTCTGGGCAAGGAGTTCATGCCTTCTTTGCAGGAAGGCACGATCATGTTCCGAGTAAGCAGCATCCCATCAACCTCGCTCGACGAATCGATCCGCATCTCCCAGCAACTGGAAAAGACGCTGAAAACGTTCCCCCAAACTGACTCGGCCATTGCGATGATTGGACGGGCCGAAAAAGGTGATACGGCAGACGTGAACTACATGGAATTGCTGGTGAATCTGAAACCGCAAGCCACCTGGCCCGAGAAGATCAACGTGCCGACGTTGGCAAAAACGATGCAGGAGAAGCTCGAAAAGGCCGCACCTTCATCGGTGATTTCGGCGACCCAACCGATCCAGATGCGCGTAGAAGAGCTGATTTCAGGCGTACGCGCCACGTTGGCATTGAAGCTGTATGGTGAGGACCTGAACACGCTGGACCGGCTATCCGGCCAGCTCAAGGGCGTACTTGACAAAGTTCCTGGCGTAGCGGATCTGTCGCTCGAAGCAAACAAGGGTAAGCCGCAATTGGTCATTAATGTGAACCGGGACGCCGCAGCGCGCTACGGGATCAACGCCAATGACATCCTCGATGTGGTCCAGGCAGGTATCGGCGGCAAGGCCGTGTCCACGGTGATCGAGGGCACCAGACGCTTCGACATCCAGGTGTGGTTGGCGCCAGAATTTCGCAACAGCGTCCAAAGCATCAGTGCCATCCCGATTCGCACCGAGAGCGGCGCCCTGGTGCCCCTGTCGGATGTGGCGACAATCGAACTCGACGAAGGCTATTCGTTCGTCCGCCGGGAACAGCTGCAGCGCTATGCGGTCATCCAGATGGACGTCAAAGGCCGGGACGTAGATAGCTTCGTGAAGGAAGCCAGCGCAAAAATCGCTCAACAGGTCAAGCTTCCGGAGGGCTATGTGATCGAGTGGGGCGGTGCCTTCGAGAATCAGCAACGAGCGATGACCAAACTGGCCATCATCGTTCCCTTGACCATCGGCCTGATCTTTATTTTGCTCTACACAGCTTTCAATTCACTCACCTACGCCACGCTCATCATCGCCAACGTGCCCTTCGCGACAATCGGCGGTGTGGTGGGCCTGTTCATCACGGGACAATACCTGTCCGTGCCGTCGGCGATCGGATTCATCGCGGTCTTTGGCGTTGCCATGCTCAATGGCATAGTCCTGGTCACCTTCCTGAATGACCAGCGCGAACAAGGCATGTCGATTCGCGACGCGGTGCGGCAAGGAGCGGCATTGCGTTTGCGACCGGTCCTGATGACCGCATCGATCGCGATTTTTGGTCTGGTACCGATGCTGTTGTCGAGCGGAGTCGGGGCCGAGACACAGCGACCGCTGGCCACCGTTGTTGTTGGCGGTCTATTCACTTCGACGGCGTTGACCCTCTTACTACTTCCGCTGCTCTACGAGTGGGTGGAGAATCGCAAGCAACGTAAAGCTCTTTCGGCGACTTAATCGACCATTTGCCGCCCCAACGGGCGGCATCCCTTAGCGGAGCATGACATGAAACAGATTAACGCTTTTGTACATCCTCATCACATCACCGCAGTGACCGAGGCATTGCGTGACTCCGGAATGTGCGATATCACTTCGGGTATCGGTTGCTATCACCTGACAGTCTCAACTGTGCAAAGACTGTACACCAGTGCGGACCCGCACCAGCAACACTATTCCGTCGAGCTTGCCGAGCCGGTAGTGGCGGAAATAAAGTTGGAACTCATTTGTGACGACGGCTTGGCTGAGTCGCTGCAGCAGCTCATTATTCAGGCTGCGCAGCCCAGCACAGGATGGGTCTTCATCAACGACATTCAAAGCGCCACTAAAGTTGGCTAGTGACGAGGTGACCTCACTTTCATGGAAATAGACTGCGATGAAAACTCACATATTTGCATTGGTAGCATCGGCATTGACGGCTGCGGTTCTAACTCTAACAGGATGTGCGACAGATCCGGGATTGGGTCCCAACAGCCGAGCCGGCTATGTTAGCGAAATCTACACCGTTGAGAATTTACGCGTATCCCCGCCGCGCTGTCTTACGTCATTGACATCAGCGCAGATCGCTGCCGGAACTTATATAGGAATCAAGGTTCCCCACGGCCGCCACGGCGAATATCTCAGCGCGCATGTGCCTTCATCGATCAAGCCTGAGCTTTACGACAAGGTCGAAATATCCCCACAATACTGCAAGGACGGGAACGTGCCGGAAGTAATACAGATCCTGTCGGGTAGTGTTTCGCCTGACAGTTCCCCCGAAACGCCTCTCACTCGGGACAAAAAGTAGCCCAAGCCACCAAGCTGGTCACCTTCGATAGCATGCGCCGAGTGGCGTACACTGGCCTAGCCTAGAGAGTAACGCTTTTCCGGTATTCTCTCTGAAACAGTCATCAGCGCTAACCCTGCAAAATAACGCTAGTGTCCCGAGTTAAAAATTCGTTGAATAAATATGCCGAGAATCGCTCCGATACTGCGTCACAAATGCGCGCCAGGCCCCGGCCTAGCTGTGCTTTGTTCCTTGTCTCCATGCGATTTCAACACATTTAATCATCAACGAATTTCCAACTCAGTACACTAGGGAAACATGAATAAAGGAGTTCTTTGAAGACAAAAACGAATCAACAAGTTGCGGTTGTGCGGTGACATCATCGACGTCAATGATGACCTCCTCGCTTGCAGACCAAAGTCGCGCGACATATCACATCGAAAATATGGATTGCCCGACCGAGGAAGGACTGATCGACGAAGGCATCCCAGGACATGACGGCCTCAATGGCGGCGAATGGGTCGCGGCCCGACTGTTTGGCGTCAACCAGCACCTGGCCGATGCGTCCGCACAGGCGCGCCTTGGCATTGATCGCCATGCTGGACGCCTGGAACTGCTGCTGATGCTTGTTCTGGGCAGCATTAAACAGCTTGCCCATAATGCGGTCGTGCAGGTCGATGATTTCGTCGGTGACGGTGGCCATGCCCTCGATAACTTAGCCAGGTCGGCAGGCGTCATCTGGCCGCCCTCGCGGGCAATCTTGAGCAGACGGTTCTGGTGAGCCAGCATTGCATCCAGTTCCGGCCGCAGGGTATAGCTCAACCGGACAATTCGCCTTCTGCGGTTACACCTCTTTGGATTACAACTACCAAAAGCAAGCAGACGGCTCCGGCAGAAATTGCCACATCGGCGACATTGAAGGCGGGCCAGTGCGCGAGCCGCCAATGGAAGTCGAGGAAATCAACAACCTGTCCACGCAACACGCGATCCGCGACATTGCCAAGCGCACCACCAAGAATCAGGCTGTAGCCCGCCGCTTCAAGCCGTGGCCGTTGCTGGCACAGCATGCGTCCCAGCCAAACAGAAACGGCCAGACCCAGCGTGATGAAGAAGTAACGTTGCCAGCCGCCGGCATTCGCCAAGAAGCTGAATGCCGCGCCGGGATTCAGAACATGGACAAAGTTGAAGAAGGTGGTGACTTCGACCTGCTCACCGTAGGCAAACGTGCGGGTGATGGCGAACTTCGCGAGCTGATCGGTCATGACAGCGCTGGCGGCCATTGCAAACCAGATCCAAGTCGATGTGCGGCGAGGCAATTGCCACACAGGGGCAGCCAGCAGGGTCAGCCGCCCGGTGAGCGCCGAGCAACTTAATCCTAATACCCACCCCGCCAGCACATCGGCTGGAAAGTGCATTCCGGCTGCGATGCGCGACCAGCCGACCAGCATGGCGTACAGCATTAAACCGATGTGGCCACGACGGCCCATCAAAGGCCAGAGCGCGCCGCCCACCAGCGCGCCATAGGTAGCATGCCCGCTGGGCAGGCTGTAGTGCTGCTCAATCTCACCGATGACGCGTACCAGGTCGCCGAGAACGGCAGGCGGGCGTGGAAAGTCAAGCCATAGCTTCAAGACGGTGGTGACCAGGAAAGCCAGCAAGACGGCCGCGCTAAATCCAATAAGGCGGCGCAGAACGACCGCGCCACGCGCCGGGTTGATGGCCAACTTCGACCACCGCCACAAACCCAGCATCATCAGCGGCGCTGTCCAGTAACTCCCCACGAGGCTGAAGAACCACGCTAGCTGCCCCAGCGTGGCTGGTGTACCCGTGTTGATGGCTTGAAACAACGCGATGTTCAGGCCACCCCAGTCATAGAGAAAGAATTTCCAGCTCATCTGCGCAACAGCCTCAGGCCATTGCCAACGACGAGCAAGCTAGCCCCCATATCAGCAAACACAGCCATCCACATGGTCGCGTGACCCGTGAAGGTAAGCACCAGAAACACTGCCTTGATGCCAAGGGCCAGTACAATGTTTTGCATCAGCACCTGCGCCGTCGCACGCGACAGGCGCACGAACGTCGGAATCTTGCGCAGGTTGTCGTCCATCAGAGCCACATCGGCGGTCTCGATTGCGGTATCCGTGCCAGCAGCCCCCATTGCAAAGCCGATGTCCGCTCGTGCCAAGGCCGGGGCATCATTGATGCCATCACCGACCATGCCAACCTTGCCGTTTCTGGCAAGTTTCTCAACTTCGCGCAGTTTGTCGTCTGGGAGCAGGTTGCCTTGCGCACGGTCGATTCCGGCTTGTGCGGCAATGGCCTGTGCCGTATGGGGGTTATCGCCGGTCAGCATCATGGTTTTGATGCCCAGTGCATGCAGCTCTGCAATGGCGTTCCTGCTGCTGTCCTTGATGGTGTCCGCTACGGCGAATAAGGCATGTACCTCCTTTGCGCCTACCAACATCACGACGGTCTTGCCCGCGGTTTCCAGCGCAGCGATGCGCTGTCCCAGCTCTGGAGTGCTCTGTCCCAGCTCTTCGAGCATCCGGTGGTTGCCAAGATGGTAGGTCTCCCCGTTGATTTTACCTTGCACACCCCGACCGGGCAACGCGCTGAACTCGGCTACGTCGAATAGGGCAACTGCATCAGTCTGCGCGGCCTGTGCCACCGCTTTGGATACAGGATGGTCGGAGCGGGCAGCCAGACTGGCAGCGATGCTGCGGCTGTCCAAGGCGAGTGTATTGCCCCATGCGACGAAATCGGTCTGTGCGGGCTTGCCGTGTGTGATCGTGCCGGTCTTGTCCAAAGCCAGCCAGCGCAGCTTGCGGCCTTCTTCCAGATAGACGCCGCCCTTGATGAGAATGCCGTGGCGGGCGGCAGCGGCCAAGCCGCTGACAATGCTGACCGGTGTAGAGATTACTAGTGCGCATGGGCAGGCGACCACCAACAGAACCAATGCACGGTAGATCCAGTCGAGCCATGCCGCACCCATGAACAGCGGCGGCAACAACGCAACGGCGATGGCAACGCCAAACACAATGGGTGTGTACCAGCGGGCGAACTGATCGACAAAACGTTGGGTTGGTGCACGGCTCCCCTGAGCAGCCTCAACCGCGTGAATGATGCGGGCTAGTGTGGAGTGGCTGGCTACAGCGGTGACGCGGTACTCGAATGAACCGGATTCGTTTATGGTGCCAGCGAACACCGAATCACCGGGGGCCTTTTCGACCGGGAGGCTTTCACCCGTGATCGGGGCTTGGTTTACGGCAGAGCGGCCTTCCAGCACCTCACCATCAAGGGCGATGCGCTCACCCGGCTTGACCCGGACGCGGCTTTCAATGGCAATTTGCTTTGCACTCACCTCCCTCCATGTACCGTCAATCTGTTGCACCGTGGCCAGTTCCGGGGTCAGGTCGAGCAGGCCACGGATTGCGTTGCGGGCGCGATCCAATGACTTGGCTTCGATCACTTCGGCCAGCGCGAAGAGCACCATCACCATAGCCGCTTCGGGCCAGTGACCGATCAACATGGCACCCGTGACGGCAATCGACATCAGAGCGTTCATGTTGAGGTTACGGTTCTTGAGCGCAATCCAACCCTTCTTGTAGGTGGAGAGGCCGCCCGTGAAGACTGCGACCAGGGCCAAAGCGACGACCGACCAATGATTGCCATTGTGGAACCAGTAGACCGCCTCGGCCGCCGATGCAGTTACCAACGAGATGCCCAGCGGCCACCAGTTGGTTGGCGCGGTCAAAGGAGAAGTGGATGGTGCGGCCTCGGTCGTGTCCATCACCTGCGCCTCAAATCCAAGCGTTTGCAGAGCCGCGAGCACGTCAGGTAGAGCTTGGTCAGCATGGCGTACCGACAGCGTGCGCTGCATCAGGTTGAAATCGAGATCGGCAACCCCAGCCACGGTGCCGAGCTTGTTGCGGATCAACGCTTCTTCGGTCGGGCAATCCATCTTGGCGATGGACAGCTTGGTCTTTTTTTCGGTCGATGCCTGATCCATGCGCACGGCTTGCATACCGATGGCCGTCAGCGCTTGCTCAACGGAAGATAGCGAGGGCAATTCGTGCCGCACGGCTAAAGTGCGCTGCATCAAGTTGAAGTCGAGTCCGACTACGCCGGGCAGCCCGCCCAGCTTGCCTCGAATCAACGCCTCTTCCGTGGGGCAATCCATGTTCTCGATGCGATACACCGCTTGAGCCGATTCGGTTGTCTGCGGGACTTGTGTCGTGGGTTGGATGATCGGCTCAGTTGTGCAGCCACACCCCTTTGAAGCGCATTCGCTCATGGATAACTCCTTCAAATGTTCTATACAATCTCAATTAAAATCCCTATAGTCACTATAGAGTCAAGTAATAAATGGAGATTGAGGCATGGAAATCAGAATTGGCGATCTCGCCAAGCGCTCTGGGTGCGTGGCTGTGACCATCCGCTACTACGAAAAGGAAGGGCTGCTGCCGAAGCCGGCGCGAAGCGGTGGTAACTTCCGGCTGTACGGCGATGCTCACATTGAGCGCTTGCAATTCATTCGTCATTGCCGCTCGCTCGACATGACGTTGAGCGAGATTCGGGCGTTGTTAGGTCTGAGAGACAACCCAACGCAGGATTGTGGCGAGGTTAATGTGCTACTGGACACCCATATCCAGCAAGTGGAAGTACGTGTGGAAGCGTTGTTGCAGTTGAGGCAATACCTGCTTGTTCTGCGCGAACAGTGTTCAGGTGCTCGCCCTGTGCAGGCATGCGGCATTTTGCAAGGGTTGGGCAATTGCAATTGCCATGTTGTAAGTGCCGAACAGTCAGCCATCTGAGCAAGCCAGGGCTTCACGTGCTTAATTTTTCGTTTTCTGAGATACCCCCCATATGGGCAATAACTCGGTGCGGATAGCCGAACTGACTGAGCAGTATCGGTCGTGGGCGGCAGGTTTACGCATCAGATCGAGGCTCAGGCTGATGGCCTTTACCAAACCCATCACTTCATTCGAATCGGCCCTGCATAAGGTGCTCAGTGGATACGCGCCTTCGGTACAGCCGCAGATGTGCGATCACTTGCTCTCAGGAGGACGCAGATTTTGCTCGATGCGGTGCCGGTTAAAGGGATCTTCACTGTCGATGTAGCGGATGGCGGACTGGGCGTTTTTCCAGCCCACGTGCTCCATTAGCGTTTTGAGATCCCATCCATTGGCTGTTGCCCAGCTGGCAAAGCCGCGCCGCAGCGAGTGAGCGCTGTACAACTCAGGCGCATCAACGCCGGCTTCCTGCAGGATATTACGCAGGAGCGGTACCAGGCTATCGATGTTCAGTCCGTTATCGCTGATGTTGCCCCAG
>RCMZ01000401.1_pt1 | contig 30221 bp, 38 predicted proteins | sample 2041141 | NCBI WGS metagenome assembly RCMZ01 (sample SAMN09708263, study PRJNA481090) | Wastewater metagenome, whole genome shotgun sequencing project. | biome: sewage; isolation source: Davis station wastewater (DW) | place: Antarctica: Davis Station | collected 2010-03-01 | reverse complement strand
CGCCAGGAGAGCCGTTTCCTTCACGTAATCCCATACCTTCAACGCTGCATACGCCGCGCCAAGCATTTTGAGTCCATCAGCGAGAACGCCGGACGAGCGTGCCGCATCCTCTTTTGCCTTGGCAGCGGCTTTGAGTGCATCCTCATGCGCCTTGATGGTCGCAATTGCTCGCTGCGTCTCTTGAGTCACGCCCATCTGCGCTGCCTGGTAGGCAAGCAGCTGTGTGCGGCTCATGCCAATCGTCGCCGCCTGTTCGCGCATGCGCTCGATCAGTTGCTGCTGGCCCAGCGTCAGTTGCGTGGTCGAGCCACCCAGCGCCGTCGTGGCCTGGGCCGCCAAGCGCGCCTGCTCGGCCTGCGCACGCATGATTTTGGACGCGTCATCCATCTGGCCATTGCTGATGGCTGCGCGTTGGCCGGTGCGCTGCGTGGCATCGCCGAGCGCTTCGACACTTTTGGCGGCATCGCTGCCGCGGCGCCACACTCCGGCCGACGAATTGGTGAAGTTGTCCAGCGCGCTGACGCCCTCGGTCGATGTCGAGCGCACGCGCGCCGTCGCCGCGCTCAGCGAATCAACGGACGTGGTCGCGCCACCAACCTTTGGCGCAACGCGCGCACCCGCATCACCCAGCGCATCGACAGCCGCAGCACCTTCAGTTGCCTTAGCCTTGGCGCCAGCGCTGGCCTCGCCCAACTTGTCAACGGCAGCCGTGGCGCCAGCAGTCTTTTGCTCGACGCGCACCGCCGCCTCACCGAGGGAATCCAAGGCTCTACTACCCTCCACTACTTGGCGCGTATCAATGGAAAGTCCAAGTTGGGCGATATCAGGCATTTAATGTTCCTTCTTGTTTTGATGGTGCATGAAGAGCACGTCAAGGCGATCAATCACGCCCTCTTCGAACGGATCGAAACGAACGCCGTGACGCGCTTGCCAGGCCAATATCTCGGCACTGGTCAACGAATTCACGGCCATGCCGCACTGGCGTTTCTGGTTCAGCTGGGTGAACCAGGTCCAGATATAGGCCAGCTCGGGCGGCAGTTGCGGCACCGCCGGTGCCTCTGGCGCCCGGTAGAGCGGGTTTTGCCGGGCGGTGTCTAGGTGATCGCCCTTGGCGTTGCCGTCGCCTGCCACTGCCGCTCGATCAAACAGATGATCGGCGTACAGCAGCAGGGCCTGGGTTAGATCTTCAAAAAATTGGCGTCATTTTCCAAGGCGGCCGTGACGCGCTCTTGCCAGGTCGGGTATTTGTCGAACGCCGTGGCGATCAGGCCCTTGTCGAACGGCACGACGGCGCCGTTGCTGGTGAAGCCGTACCAGTCGACGGCCACTGCCAGCGCCAGGCGCTTCTGGTTGTCATCGATCACGTGCACCAGCTGATCGGCACCTTCGTCCGTCGAGGCATCGATGGCGGTCTTGCGCTTGGCCGACTTCTTGTAGCCTTCGGCGCGCACGGCGTGGCTTTCCTTGCGGTACTCGTCGGAATTTTTGCCAACGATCTTGATGCCGGCCACGGGCTCGCCGTCGGCGTCGAAGATCACGGGCACGTCGAAGGTCACGCGCGCGGCTGGCGCGGACAGGTTGGAAATATCGAAGCCAGCGACGGCCAGGGCTTGAGCAGCGTTCAGGACTGCAGGTGCATGGGTGGTAATCATGAGTAGTGCCTTTCGTGGGTAATAAACAATGCCCGTGCCGGCCGCCGCGCCCACGAAGGCGACAGCGACCGGTCGGTGCTGGGGTTGGCTTGCGCCAAAAAGAAAACCCGGCGCGTGGCCGGGTCAGGAAAGAAGTGATGGTTGAATCTGTGTTGCGATCTGGTCGAGTACCTTTTTCAACGGGGGCTTGACCTGCTTATGCTCGCTCAGGCCCTTGCCGCACATGCTGGCGAACTTATCTTGCGCGTCGACGGCCGCCTTGGCCTTGAACCAGGCCGCCATCAGCGAGCGGGTGGGCGCGGACTGGCGGTCCATCTCATCCAACTGGTCGAGCACCCAAGCGCGGAAAGCCTGGCCATTTGCAGTCCGGGAGAACATGCCGATCAGGTGCGCGCCACGAAGGCTGAACAGGCGAACTTCATTGACCAGATTCGCGTTTCCCAAACTGACGGTCTCGACAATCGAGGTCATCGATGTCGAGAATTCGCGCTCGTGGCGCTCGAAAATTCGCGACACCTGGTCGCTCCGCTTGTAGCCCAGTGCGACCGCAATATCGGCGGCGGTCAGCCAGGTTTTGCCGTCGCGCTCGACCAAGGCAAAGTTATGGTTATTGAATTTCAGTTCTTGCATGGCAGAGCCTTTCATGGAAAAGCCCGGCACGTGGCCGGGCGGGAGGGTTACAGGCTCGTGTCCTGAAAAGAAACCGTCGTAGCCTCATGCTGCGCGTCAGCGCCCTGGTAACGCAGGATGTCGAAAGCGCAAGTGATAATCTTGTTTTTCTCGCCATCATCGACCTTGGCCGAGGTGATTTTGATGCGGCCCATGGCGATCGCCATGACTTCGGCCAGCGGTGCCGTGCTGGCTGCCATGGCGTAGGCCAGCGGCAGTTCAACTTCCTGCTTGAAGTAATCGATGTATGCCGAATCCTGCATCAACACCGTGAACTGGCCGCTGCCCAGCACCTTGCCGCGCGAGGCGGCCGTGGCGAACTTGGAGCCGATCACCGGATCGATCTTGACCTGGCCGTCCAGCGACAGCGACATGCCCGTGCAAATTTGCGATGGGATGCCGGCGACCGACAGCATCGCGGTGGCGCCAGAGAACTTGCCGGTACCGGGCGTGGCGGCGGGCGCCGCGAAGTACGCCGCTGGCGTGGTCGCGCCTTCCAGCTTGCCCATCAGGGTGAAGTCCATGCTCGTGATGCCGTTCGGCTGCACGGCGATATCGACCTTGCTGACCAGCTGGTCGATGAAGCAGCGGTTGACGGCGATGCCTGGATCCTGAACTTCCGCGGTGAACCAGTCCGTGGTGTGCCCGGTCAGCGGCGTGAAGCTGCGCTTGCCGGTCGCGGTCACGGTCACAGGATCGCCGGCGGCTTTGACCGTCATCGCCGAGCCGTCCATGAACTGACCTGCCAATACCAAGGCAGTCACCGAGGTCACGAAGAAATTCTTGCCGTTGTTGGCGGCGCCAGTGGTCAGCAGGCCGCTAATGCGCACCACGGTACCGGCGCGGTGGCCGTCGGCCAGCCAGGAGCCAGCGGTGCGCGTCAGGCCCGTTGCGCCCGATGCGACCGTACTCTGCGCCGTGGTGACGCCGCCAGCGGTGAAGTCGCGACGGAGCAGCGCGGCCAGCAACGCTGTGTAGGTGCCGCAGCTCGCCTCGCCCTTGATGGCGCCGGAGGTGCGGAAGTTGCCCAGGCGGGTATCGCTCTGTTGCTGGCTCGGGTCAATCTCGTTGCTCGAATACTTGTCAGCGTCCGTGTCGAACGTCGCGGTCACGCGCGGATAGAGGCGGCCGGCGGCGGCCAGCGCCTTCGTGCCTTCCGCTGTTTGCTTGCCGATAACGAGCAGGCTGTCGATGCCGTTTGCAGTGGTCATGGTGTGGATTGCCTTTCTTTGGTCGAAAAAAAAGACCGCCGAGGCGATCTGTGTGGGGTGTTACAGGTTGCAGAAATACCTGATCTTGACCGGAACCATCCAGCGGTCGCCGTCCTCGCGGCCGTCGGCGATTTCAGGCGTGCGCTCGATCTGAACGGTCACATCGCCCTTCGTGAAGCTTGCGCCGCGTTTAAATAGCGCCGCGACCATTTCAGCGCGCGCGCCGGCGGCGGCGGTGCCCTGCCCTGGCGGATACATCAAGCTGACCTGGAAGATGCCGCGCTCCTGGCGCGAGCCGTCGCCCATGGAATGATTGTCTGGCTCGGCCGGCAGCAGGTAGGCTGCCTGGTAAGGCCGGCCGGTGGCTGGCGTGTACGGCACGTTCTGCCAAGCGGTGTCGATGGCGGGCGCGAGGCTGGCCAAGGCCGCCTCCAGCGCCGCTCGTATTGTTGGTTGGCTCATAATTTATAGCTCGAATAGCCTTGGGCGAACTCGCTTGCGGTGGTGCCGTCGCGCACGCCGTTCACAGCATTGTCCACAATGGTGCGGAATTCCACGACCGTCAGCATCACCACGCCAACGGGCGCCTGGCGGGACCACCCCTCCTCGATGCGGCGCGCGTAAGGCAAATTGTTCACCAGATAGATCACGTCGCCCGCCTTCGCCGCACTGATCGTGCTGCCGTGGGCGGCGATTGTGGCGCTGCCGTCCTTGTCGATCAGGTCGCGCACGCCAGCGGATGGCGAGCCGATGGAAAGCTGCCAGTTGGCGCGGAAGCGGCCGCCCGTGTAGCCTGGTGGCGGTTTGTGCTTCCAGTATTTAGCGTCACCGACCGGCGAACGCTGCACCAACTTATTGTCGATCTTCATGGTGATGGCGCGCACCACCAGATCCTGGTTGGCCTTGGTCTTGGCGATGAATTCGGCGATCTGCATGGAAAAGGACATGCTGGCCATTCAAATCCCCCGAAGTTGAAGTGTGTACAGCACGCTGGTATCAGTCGGTTGCAGGTCGGCCACCATCCCGACCGTGTAGACCGTGGCACCGATCACCACTTGGTCACCCGAAACCGGCAACGGCATCTTGGCGCCATTGCGCTGGAGGGGCGATAACAGCAACTGCTGGTCGCCCTGCTTGATCAACGTACCGTCAATGTCACGCTGTTCGTAGTTCAGCTTTAGGCCAGTGCCGAGGTAGTCGATAGTGGTGCCCGGCCCAAGGCCGCCCAAACCTGGGTCGTATTCACCTGGCACTTCGCGGCGTAGAGTGACAATCCCTTGGCTGACACTCTTCTCCCCACGGCGGCGCAGTGAGGCGTCGGCGCGCGCGGCGGTTTTACTGTAATCAGTCATAGCCTATGGCGCTTTCAAGTAGTCATACGGCGGCGTCTCCACGAAGCGCACGGCCTTGATCGTGGTCTTGCCGTCGATCAAGGCGCGCAGCACGCGATGCCAGCCGTCCATGATGAAGCCCTGCTGGCACAGAATGATCGGATACTCGGTGTTGACGTCCAGCGCGCGGCGCATGTGGTGCGCGATGCCGTAGGCCGAACCGACAGGGGTCCAGACCTCGCTGCCGGAGTAGATCGCGGCCAGCGGCAGGTCGAACGGCACCAAGTCCTTAGCGCGCGCGATCAGGTTGGTAACGATCCATACCTTGCCGCCATCGCGGTAGGTGTTATCAGCGACGAAACATCCATCGATCTTCACTGCGGGGTATGCGCTCATGCTCGTGTCACCTTGATCGAATTGCCACCAGTGGCCGCGCCGAAGTAAGGCGCCAGGATTGCGTCCACGGCCACGAAGCGCTCACGCGCGTCCGTGGTGTTCTGGAAATACTCGGTATCGATCGGCCCCACCTTGTCGCGCTTGATCGCGTTCGAACCAGTATCGAGGTCGGGCAGCAGATCCTCGCCGCTGCCGGCGCGCGCAGCCAAGTCGACGCAGGCATTGACCACGTCCGGCGGAACGATGGTGCTGAGCACGATGAAGCCGTCGACCACGACGTTGTAGCGTGGCCAGTCCAGAGCCTGGTGCTGATACACCCGTCGGCCGGCCCAGCGCGTGCGGTAGGTGGCCATGAAGATCATGGCCTTGCGCAGCGCGATTTCCTTGCCAGCGTCGGACAGCACCGCCCAGGCGGTCACGCCCAGGCTGGCACAGCGCACGTCTGCTGCGGCGATGCTGGCGTAGGATTCGGCGTCAGGCAGGCCGGCGCCGGTTTCAATAATGAGCATGTGCTGTCCAGAAAAAGTACTGCAGTAATGAAATATATGATTTACTTACAATGATCATTTACTAAGGAAAAATATGGGCATTAGAGAATATACAAAGTACGCAAATGCCTACGGACAGCCCTCACATAAAATGCGTGACCAAACTTATCCCGCGGTAGGTTTTTGTATTTACTGCTTAGATCGCAGTATTCCAGACGCTGAACTCACCCTCGAACACATCATTGCAAACGCGTTAAGCGGCACACTCCGCCTACCAAAATCGGCGTGCAGGAAGTGTGCCGAATACGGTAATAAGAAATTCGAACAGCCCGCATTAAATTCTTCTTTTTTGTTGGCCAGACTTCTTTTGCAGTTGCGTGCACAAGGCAAAAAGACTTCTAGGCCACTCCCTCCGGTAGCCCTTGGCTGCGTCGACATCAGTGGCACCAACACTGATATTTTCGATACCGTTATATCGATAGATGAGCACCCAAAAGCCTTAGTATTTGTCGTTTTTCCGGAAGCCGGCTTTCTCTCCGGGATAGATTCACCAAAAGGTCTGAGCTCATTAAGACTTTCATTTACTAGCATCCAATCTGGCTTCAAATCCAGCCCCCTTGAAAGAGTAAGCATCAATTCAGACCTGAATTTCACCGCTTTAGCCTATGCGCTAGCAAAAATTGCATACGCTTACGCCGTTGCCGAGCGCGGCATTCATGGTTTTGAGGGAGATGCAATCCGCAAGCTCTTGACTGGAGAACGCAGCGATATATTTAATTTCGTTGGTTCACCGCAAGAGTCCTCGAAAAGAAAATATCAAGAACTTCATCGACTTTCATTTAGTGTAAAAAATGGAATTCTTGTTGTTCTTGTGCACCTTTTTTCATCCTATGGTGTTCGCCCCTATGAGGTTGCAGTAGGCAAACTTCTACGCCTCTAGTATTTGAATCTTCCCGGCTCCAAAGCCTGAAAATCAGCCGGCAGGAAGAGTCCTCAGCACATCAGCCACATAACTAGCCAACACGGCGTCGCCGGCCGCATTCGGGTGCGTGCGATCACGCCAATAGCCCGACGGGAATCGAGCGCCATTGTGCGAGTCGGTAAAATCGAATATGCCGCCTGGGCGCCGCGACTCTACGAAGGCCGTTGCGCCCATCGAGCGGTAATCCGCCCGCAGTGCCGCGTTGGCGGCCTGCAGCTCCACCTCCCCGGTCTGCGCGGTATAGACGGCGCCCAAGTAGTCGCCGCGTGGGATGGCCGTCTGCACAATCACAGTCCACTTCTGCCCCGGGTAGGCGGCAGCTACATCCGCCTGCACCGCGATGATATATTCAGCCAGATCGGCAATGGCTTGCAGGCCAGTTCGGGACACTCCGTTGAAAATACTGTTGGTGATCTCGAACGCGATCAGGATATTGCGGCGACTGGGCACAAAGGATGCCAAAACATCGCTGCGCGTCGCGATCATTTGCCGGATGGTCTGGCCCGACTTGCCGATATTGGAAATCGTCAGTGCATTACTGATGGGCGGCATGGCTGCCAGCTGCAGTACCAGGTCGCCTGGCAGCGTCGGATCGATAATGCTGTTGCCGTCGTAGGTGATGGCTGTGCGGGACGGGTCATAGATCGTGCGCGCCGTTCCGGTCGGAATGATCATCATGCGGCACCGACAATCTGGCTGGCGGTGAGTACAGCAGATTTCGCAGCCTGGATATGATATTTAACTGCCGATGCGGAGATGCCGCTCCATGAGTAGATGGTCGTCCACGTCATGCCGCCGTCCTTCGACACCTGTGCGTCAAGATTCGCCCCTGTGATACTGAGGCGCATGATATCGCCCACGGCGCAGGAAACAGCCACTGTTGCGGCCGTGCTAACTCCCCCAGCGACCACACGATAGGTTCCCGTGCTTGGCGCGAACACCGCATAGTCCAGCGAAGTGTAGCCGACAGGGGTGGCAGAATTATCCAGCCCGAGCATTGCCTCGTGCGTCGCGTCGGTGGCCGCGCCAAGCACCACGGCGCAAGAGCCATCAGTCCCAACCACGCGAGATTTTGTTGCTATGCCGCCCATTGCAGTACCAAATGCTGTGCCATTACCTGTGTAGGCGTATGGGTCGGCACTGCCGCTCTCGGTGGTGTTGACCAGGCTTGCAAACCGAGCATATGCGGCGGCCGGCAATGCTGGTGTAACAGCGGTCGATGGTGCCGACTCGGCGCTGTTGCCGATATTGTTCACGGCGTGCACGGTGAACGTATAGGCGACCCCGTTCGTAAGGCCAGGCACCGCAATCGGACCCGATGTGCCGCTGCCAGTAAATCCACCTGGCGTTGATGTGGCCACGTAACCGGTGATGGTCGAGCCACCATCGGCACCGGGCGTATAGGTTACAGTGGCCTGGCCATTGCCGGCCACCGCTGTAACCGCTGTGGGTGCGGCTGGCACGGTCACGACCACGCCGGCATTATTGGCAATCGCACGGCCGCTAAACGACGCCACCAAATTGCCGGCAGCGTCACGCAAGCCGCCACTGCCGGGCTGTACATACGCCGCAGTGCGCGCGGCCTCGCCGCTCACAAACGCTGGGGCAACTGTCAAGTCTACGAAAGCTGCGCGCAAGGCCACTGCGGTCACGGTGTGGCCGTCGACCGTGAATGCGCCCGCAGTTGGAACGAAGCCGCTGGCAAGCGCCTCGCTGAAGCCGATGGAGAGCACTCCCGGCGAAGCTGCCGCGACGATAGCTGAGGCCACGGTCGGCGGCGTCAAATCGGGTGCCACTTGCACAAGGGGCTGCGAGACCGAGAAATAATTGCGGGTACCGATGCAGAAAAACTGCACAAGGTTCGTAAATCCTGCCGTATTCAGCCAGCCGGACGACGAGGAATGCTCTTCAAAAGCCGCGAACGAAGGCGCATTCACGCCATCGGCCAACAGCTCTGCAACGCATACGCCACCAGAGATAGCGCCAGAAGGCACGAATGTCAGCGCCCCGCTCACCACCTTCTTTTCCATCACGGTGCTACCACCAAGCGGAACAGCAGTCACAAATGGAATCGATCCAGCGGCGCCACCGCTCGATAGGCTCAACACCGCATTTGACGCGCTCACATCCACACGTCCCGCCGAGCACGTCACCAGGAAGCGCTGCAGGCCAGCATAGGGCCCGATCTGCGCCAACGCACCAGCGCCGATGGTCCACGATTGCAGTGAATTCGTACCACCCAGCACTGGATCGAGGCGATACGCCACGCCAGCCGTGCCGACGACGCCGCTGATATTCAGAACTTGCCCCTCGGACAAGTTGATAGTTTGCGGCGTGCCGCCAGCGGTGATGGTTGGCATAGTGACTTTCGAGAATGCGGTTTTTGGAATGCCCCGGCGCGCGGGGCGGTGCTGGCCAGGAATTAAGCCTTGGCAGCCTTGGCTGGCTTTTCGGTCGAAGTGGCAAGACTTGCGGCCGCAGCTGCATCTTTCGCGGCCTGCAGGCTCTCAGCTTCGTCGCGCAGGCGCTGCGCTTCGACTTCGTTGGCCTGGGCTTGCGCGGCAATGCGCTCCTTCTCGGCGTCCAGTGAGCGCTCGCGCTCCATAAGCTGATCGCGCGCGGCCAGCAGTTCGGCCATCGTCGGCACGCGTTCGGTGGGCGCGCCCAAGTCCTGATCGCCGTACAGCTCGTGCACGTCGGGGTTGAAGTCGGATTTATTGATGACGACGAACGGGCCCTGCGTATTCGGGTCCGTCGATACGATTTTGATGGTATCCATGGTGAAGTCCAGGTGAGGCCCGGCAGCACCGCGGTGCTGGCCGGGCCAGGTTGATGATTAGCCCAGCAGCGCTTACGCGCCGATCAGAATGCCCATGTGGCGTGGCGCCACTGCTTTCACGCCCCATGCCAGGTTGACTTCCCAGCGGACCGAACGCTTGCCGCGATACAAGCAAAACTCGTAGGTGATGCCGGAATACGGATCGGTGAGCAGAATCACGTCATCAGCCGAATCGCCGCCCTCAGGCATGGCTGGCGCGCGGGTCGCCAGTTGAATGGCCGAACGGTGAAAGAACATGTTGCGGGTAGTGGCAGCAACAATGGTCAGCGCGGTGGCCGCCGCCGGGATGGCCTTTTGCAAGCCAGGCTCGGCGATGACGAGCGTGCCGCCGTTGGAAACATCGGCATCGCCGCTGACAATGACGTACTTCTCGGTATCGCCTGCGACCGTCAGGATGTCGCCCGCGATGACGGCGCCGGTGCCGGCGGCAGCCAGCGTGATGACCGTTGCACCTGCCGCGTAGCCGGTGGCATTGGTCGTCGCAGCGGCTGCCGTACCAGCCGTAACGGCTTTTTTAACTTGGCCGGAGTTGTGCAGGTCAAAACCTTCAACGCTACCCAAGGCGCCACGGCGTAACAGATCATCGCTACCGGCTTCATTCACCTTAAACAGGCCCGACTGCTTGCCGCGAATGTTGGCCACAGCGGACGAGCCCAACACCATGTGCAAGTCGGATTGCGGCACGCCGTTGTCATCCAGGATCTTGCGGGCTTGGGCGAAGTCGCTCAAGTCTGCGGCAATACCGAAAGGTGCGACGTTGAAGGTGCCGTAGGCGCGCGATGCGTTGATATGCAGGGCCGCCAAATCGGTTTCCACCTCGTTGGTCAGCGTGCGGAACGCCTGGACAATGCTGTCACGGTTGATCGTGCCCAGCGTGCCGGAGCTTTGCAGGCCACGCGTTTCTTCGCCGGTGATGCCAAACGGCACTGAGCGAGCCTTGGAAATGGTCATCTGCACATTGCCGATCGCACGGCTTGGCGCCACATCTGCATATGCAGCCGCTACCAGATCTTCAGCTGGCAGCGCCCCCACCACCGGCGACATCACCACTTGCCCGACAGCTGCTTGCGCAGCAGTGGAATCACGGGAAACCGCCGGGATGAAGCCGACCAGCTCGCGCGACACGGTGTCCATCGCTTCATAGATGGTCGGGATCAGACCGTTGAGGCTGAGGATGCCCAGTTGCATGCCTGTGCTGGCCATGTAGTTCTGGATATGTGCGCGTGCGATTTCTGCGAACGCTTTACCATACAGCTCGATCTTTTGCGCTGCCGGACGGCCGACGCCTGTCATGTCGGCAAACAGATTGACCATTGGGGCCAGGGCCAAAGCGGACAAAGCCGCCATAGCAAAAATAATCATCTTCATGGAATTGCCTTTAAGTAAGTGTTTTGGGGTTTGAAGCAATCAGGCCATCCAGCCCAAAGCACCGGCTTAGCCCATCCAGGCGCCGGCAAAGGTATTGCGGTGAAGCAGATGCAAAAAAAGCCCGCACGCGGCAGGCCGATGGTTCTTGGAAACCGATCAGTCGCTGATGGTTGCGCCATCCTTCATGGCCGCTGCACGAGCGCTGCCGTCCATGGCGTTGAACTGCGCGCGCGTGATGGCCTTATCGCCACCACCGCCGCCCTTGCCGCCCGTGGCGCCGCCGCCGGATGCGCCGGAACCCTTCAAAATTGCGTCCTTGTTCGCGTACTGCCCAACGATCACAGACAGAGCTTCATCGAAACCGGCATGGTTGCCGTGGTCAGTGGCCGAGAAGATCGGCGTGCCGTCCGGGTTCATTGGCACCAACTTGCCGCCGTCGACCTTGAAGCGGTCGCCAAAGACCTTTTGTGCGATATCAGCAGGAATGGCGAGCTTTTCAGCAATGAATTTGGAGCTGGAGAAGCTGCCGCCAATGATGTGGCTGTTCAGATCGTTTGTCAGTTTCGCATTCTGGTCGGTAGCCAGCTTGAGTGCCTCGGCCGATTGACGCGTAGCGGCGGCAACTGCCTCGGTAGCCGATTTCGCTGCGGCATCCTTGATTTCCTGCACTTGGGCGGCGGTCTTCAGTTCGCCCGCACCCAGGTTCTTGACGGTGGTCAGCGCCGCCAGCGCAGCCGCACCATCTTCGATGCCCTCGAACGACTTCAAACGCAGCTCGGCCGCCTCCTTCGCCTCGCGGTGGCTCTTGGCTTCGCCGTTCAGGCGGCCAATGGTCGAGACCGTGGTGTCCGCGTCGAACGGCGCTTCACGACCATCGGCGTGAATAAAAATTGGGAACTTCTGGGCGCCCTCGCCCGATGTTGCAATGGTTCCGTCTGCGTTGTATTTGAATGGCATGGTCGTTCTTTCCGGGCATCCGCCCTATCGATGGCCTTCCGGCCGTGCACCGCGTTGCGTCCGCTTGCGGCAATAAAAAAGCCGCCTGGTTGCCCGGACGGCCTGAAATGGTCGTAAAAAAAGCCCGCCGAAGCGAGCGATGAGGAATGGAGTTTGCTTCTACTCGGCGCGTTGAATATCGGCAGTACCGTTTGGATCCATCATAATCCTGAAATTCTTATTCTCATTTTCCCGCATGATAGTCTCCCGGGCGTTATTTTGAATTGTTGCGAAATGGCAGAGGCCACTCCCTTCCGCATCAGGGCGTACTGAAAGCAGGTGCTCCCCAGGCTCGACATAGAACCGAGCGGTTTCACTAGGATCGAAACGCCCTGCACGGACACCGTCCAAACTGAACGCAAGGAAGCATCCGCTGCCTAGAAGTCCAGAATCACGCGTAACAGAAATAGTTGCCGTAGATTTTGGCAACTTTTCTTGGAACGCGAAGAGCCTTTCCCTTGGTACAGGCTTAGCCTGCGAGGGTGAAACTGGTGATGTTGCGCAACCGGAGACAAAGGCGGCGAATGCAACTGCAATAACGATACGGAGCATAAGTATTATTCCATCTCAAAAAACATATCTTACTATCAATACTCGCGATGTTGGGATATTGACCATTTATCTTGCAGATATTCACAGAGAATCTCACATATACTTGGAGTGCAACTGCTCCAGCGTCAGCTTCCGCCCCTTGAGGTTCATCAGGTCATTCAGCGTGATCTTCCCCGCCTCGTACATCTCGGCGCGGCCCGGCCCCAAATAATCAGCCCGCCAGGCCTTGTCCTTGCTGGCCAGGAAGTCCTTGAAGTTCATCTTGCTGCTGACCGCCCCGCCGTCGCTAGGGCGAGTGCTGTCGTCCGGCTCGTCCAGTTCGATGCCCAAGTCCTTGAAAGACTTGGTGCGCGTGCTGAGCACGCAGCGGTCACTGAAATGGATGGCTCCCGGGCCGCCCGCCCATTCATGCGTATGCCCAATCGGTTCCTGATCGTCCAGCGTATATTCCATTTGATCACGAACAGCGCACAGCAAGCATGTGTGCGAATCCAAGGTGGCCAGCCACACCAGGCACTCGATCAGGTCCGCATTCTGCTTGAACGAGGCTAGGCGCGCAGCATTGGCCACGGCCTGCACCGAGCTGTGCACCAGCGCGCGGGCATTTGTGGCTGACGTTTTCAAGATGCCCTGCTCGCCCGGAGCAATAGGATCCGGCGCAGGCCCCTTGGCTGCCGGGGCCGCTAACGCGCCTGGTGTCCCGGCCGGCATCGGTGGCGTGGCAGGCGTGCTCGGCGCCAGATCGGCCGCCTTGGCGCTCTTGCCCAGCACGCGCGACACGATCTGCGACGTCGTCTCACCCTGCGCAGCACCGAGCCGGACCTGGCTGGCGAAGCGGAATTGCGTGTCAAGTGCCTGGCGCTTCCACCAGTCCGCCGACGACGCACCCTTGATCAGCGTATCGCCGACCAGCTTTTCGAGGTAAGTGGCCGGCGGAAGCTTGGCGCCCAGTTCGATCTTGAGGCCCTGCGTCAGCACTTTGGCCGTGTAATCGGCCTCGATGCGCACCATGCCGGTCAAGTTGCGGGTCATTTCTGCCTGCATGCCGCTGTAGTGGGACGAAATCACCGCGTTCGACTCACGCAGCAGTGCGCCCAGGCGCTGCTTGCCGTAGGTCGATATCTCGCCTTCGTTCAGCTTGGTCGTCAATTCCTTCGACATGGCCGCCATCAGCAGCAAGATTTTCTCTTGCGCGCCGGATGAAAAGCGCAGCAGGTTCAACGAATGCACGAGAAACATCTCGGCAATCCACTCTTCGAGCGCGCCCACTTATACCCCCGCCAAGTCAGGCGGTGCCGACTGGATGCGCTCCTGCTCCGTCTCCCAGTCCAGGTCCGGCGACAAGATGCCGCGGCGCTGGAGTTCGTTGAAGTAGGTTTCGCCTGAGATTTTCCCGCCGGCGGCGCTCTTGAACAGCAGCTCAGCACTGGCCTCGGCGAGCGATGCGGCGCCGAAGTCTTTAAAAATGGTGATGTGACCGCCTTCGCCCTCCCCCACCCACTCAGCCATGAACTGCAGCGCCTGGTCGCCGGCATCCTCGACGTTGCCCGCGATCTTCTGCAGCGCGCATGCGCCCTGTTCGTTGTCGGCCAGGGTCTGGCTCTCGGTCACGTTGCCTGGCTTGATCACCAGCAGCTCGGCGCCAGCCTGGCGCATGCGGTCTTCCAGGTCGAGGATGGACAGACGGCCGGCCTCGATGGCCTTACCACCGTGCTCCACGAATTTCAGATCGCCTTCTGGCGATTCGGACTTGACCGCGCTGCCGGCGCCGACCGTGATGCCGCCCTCGCCCAGCATCTTGGCGAACAGGATCGGTACGCGCGCGACGTGAAGGATGTTCTGCTGGTCGCTCTTGCTCTGCCAGTGCTCGATATTGCTGTGCGCCAGCTCAAGCAGCGGAGGCGTGGCTTGCATGTAGCCCAGGCGCTTGCCGTAGACGGGCACGAAAGGAATAATTTTCAGGCTGGTGATGCCCTCTTCATGCAGCGCCCACTCCTTTTTGCTGCCGGTTTCGCTCTGGCGCCATGTCTGCCAAATGCCCCGCCCCAGGACGCGTACCTGCTCGATTTCCTTGGTGTCAAAGTCGCCATTCGGCTCGGACACGCTCTCCAGCAACCGCAGCTGGGTCAGCCCGTCAAGGCTGGTAGCATTCTTCGGCAGCCAGCCCAAGACGTTCTGCACGTGCACCTGGACGAAGTACGGGCGCACACCGGCGGCCTGCTCGTCGGCCTTCGTGGTCAGGTTCCCCGCCTTGGGGAAGTCGACCAGGATGCCAGCGAAGCCGTAGCCCATCGCCTCTTGGGTAATTTCCGACAGGAAGCTATGCAGGTCGCGGCCGGACAAGTCGACATTTTGCAACCAAGGCTTGAGCCGTTCCGGCACGTCCTCGCCCAGTGTCACCGGCTTGCTGAACGGCTTGGCCGACAGCACGTCGATGGTGCGGGCATAGGCCGGAAACAGCGTGGCCACGGCCAGACGTAGGTCGTAGCTCTCGCTGTCCTCGCCCGGCCACTGCGGCAAATATTTCTTGCCAGCCGCCCGCATGGTCTTCGTGCCGCCCAGCAGCGCGGCGATTAGCGCGCAATCCTCGTTCAGCTTGGCCGCTTCGGCTGATTGTGTGCGTACATCGGTCATGGAAATCCTTGTTGTTACATGCGCAGCGGCGCGGTGGTCGTCGTGCTCTTCACGATTGGATAGCGCTTCACGAGGAAGTAGCCATTCGCGTCATTCGGGTGGTCATGGCCAGATTTCTTGTCTGGCTGGCCGTCGGCACCCCATACCTGCTGCTCCAGCGCCTCGGTGGTGGTCGGGCACTGATCGGTGTTGATCTTCCAGCGGCGCTCGCCCTGGGCGTTCAGGATCATGCCGTTATAGGCGTTGACCCGATCCTTAACCGCAGGGTTTGAGTGGTTCACTTCGAGCAGGAAGCCCGCCTGGCGCAAAATGGACAAGTCGGACTCGCTCGCGTTCTTGCTGCTGGTGTTCTGGCCGGACGCATCCGGGAAAATCTTCACCTGGTGGCCTTTGTCCTTGAAGTCTTCCTTCAGGATCTTGGCCATGGCCGGCGTGTCACGCACCTGCACGCGTTCGGACAGCGTGCGCGGCAGCCCTTCCCGGACCACGTTGATGCAGGCAGTCATGTTCTGCACGTTGAAGTCGAGGCCCACCATCAGCGGCTCGCCCGGCAGGATGATCTCGTTCGTGTGGTTCAGCGCGCGGTCGAAATCGGCATACACGCTGCCGCTGGTAAGATTGGTGAACTTGCCCCGCAGATAAGCATCGATCAGCGCCGGCGGATAGCTGGCCATCAGCGACGGGATATAGTCGTCGGGCAGGTTCAGCTCGTTGTCGAACGTGCTGGCCTGGATCAAGCCGTACAGGCTGGCCAGCTCCGGCTTGTCGCGGATGGCCTTCACGAACTGCTGATAGACGAACTTGAAACCCTCGGGCGTCGTCGTCACGTCGATGCCGTTCATGAGGCCCGGCACCTTGTAGCGCATCCGGGCGATGATCTTGCGCCACGCCGTCTGCGCCTTCTTCAGCGGCATCACGTCCAGTTCATCGATCAGCGCGTGGCCGATCTTGAAGCCGACGATGGTTTCCGGCTTTTCCATCGAGCGGCAGATAACCGTGCCCCGGTAGCGGCGGCCCTCGTACACCTCGACCTCGTGGTCGCCCTGCTTCACCTTGATTCGCAGGCCCATCGCATAGGCCACCTCCTCCATCGTGGGATAGAAGATGTCGCGGATCTGCGGATAGGTCGGCGCGAAGTAGCCCTGGTTGATGCCCGGCCACTGCCAGAAGTGAGCACATATGCCGGCGCAGCCCACAAACGTCTTGCCCGAACCGAACCCGGCCACGTAGGCCTTGAACTTGTGCGGCAGCTGCAGGAAGCTCGATTGTGGGACGTTCAGGTCAAACTGGATTGTCGTCATGGCGCTTGGCGTCTTTCACGCCGAAGGTGATGGCGACAGGTGTAGGCGCATCGTCGTCCGGCTTCACATCCTTGCTGGCCTTCAGCAGGTTCATGCCGATCTCGGCGGCGCCGTTGGCCATCCTGGTCAGCACGGCGATATCGCCTAGGGCCAAGCGGCTCTTGTCGTCCAGCGGCTCGGCGTCATCGATCTCGCCAGCCTTGTTATGCGCGATGCCGGATAGCCGGTGCGCGGTGGCAGCGCCATATCGTGCGGCGCCAGCGAGGTGCATCGAGATTTCTTTCAGCTCGTCGGCCAAAGTGCGCGCACTTATCTGCGCACCAATCGGAAGCGCACTAAATGCCGATTCCGCTGCAACCAATTGATTTGCAACATCTTTTATTTGTTTTGTCTGCGCACCAAAGCGCTTTCTGATCGCCGCTTCGGATACGCCGAATTCCCTGGCAAGTGCTCGGGCCGCCTCTCCTTTGAGAAGGCGTTGACCTATCGCCGCCCATTGCTTTTCAGTCAGCGATGATTTCCGACCCATACCTTCCTCTTCTACTGCCAGCCAATTTATGGGTGAAAAAAACCGCCCTGAGGCGGTTTGACATTAGGCAACTTGTTTGGAAATTAAAACTGGCCCATTTATGAGGCTGTAGGTCATGGAAAAGATTGCGCGATATATTGACATAATACTATCGTCTCTGAACGAGCTGTCGAGTTCAATTTTTACCCCCTTCTCATTTGCGCTGCTATATGGATTCTCATACCGCGGAATTTTCAAACCCCATACTGGCTCCCAGCAAACGCGATCATATTCATCGAAGCGCTGGCGTTCACAGATCATATTACCGAGCAGTTCGGTAGGCGTCATCTCCCACGAGAGGACAAGGCGCCCCTTCCCAAACGGGGTTTCCAACAGCGCCAACTCATTAGCGCCTTCGGACTTCGTGAGTGCTATTTTCGCTTCTATTAAGGAGCGCTGGGTGGTACATGCCTCAATCAAAAGGCTGAGCACCGTGTTGGCTTGCGCCTTAATCCCTGATGCGGCTGAAGCCGCGTCACGGAAACCTTTCCAGTCTTCCTCGGGTAGACCATCGAAATCCATATCGCCTCCAAGTTAATGAAAGGTTATTATGGCACCGAATTGCCACCGCCCGTCCCCAGCAGGCGCCGCGGTGCATCGCGGCTGGAGTCCTCTGGATCATTGCTACGTCGGTGAGCTGCGACCGTTTTGTAAGCCCCGCCACTGGAGCGCGCTGGCAGATTGCAAGCAAACACGCCTACGCAAAATTAATTTGAGCTGCTGCTGAATCTGGATGCTTCGAAAAGCCCTTAGAATGGTCTCTTAACCACTGGAGGTCGTCATGTTCGAAAAAAACTACTTTTCCCGTCTTGATCGCTATGTGGCGCTGGAAATGCCACTACCCTCAACTCCTTGCAGCCCCCTCAGGCGAATTCGCATCGCGAAGCAAATTCAATTGCTTCACAACTGGATCGATGCCAATACGACCTGGCCCGAGCGCTACCGCGACTGAGTCGGGGCGCTTGGGAGGCCGTAGCGCTGGCCGCCGCGCCGGGCGTGCTGCATCATGGCCTGATGCGCGGCCTCGGTGTGCTCCCGCATCCAGGCATCGAAGCCGTCGTCAGCGTGGCATTGGGCGATAAATACCGACACGCTCCCGTGTGCGGTCTCAAGCAACGCATTGCCGGTCGTCTGGCTTACGAGAATACGCCCGGCGCGATCAGTTGCGTTGACGATGACTTCGCCTCGCTCCTCGTCTGCCATAACGCACGTACTCACGGGAGCGCCGTTAAAGAATACTTTTGCGCGCATAGCGTCCGGGTCGCCTACCGTGATTCGCATATCGATCCTTAAGCGGTAAAGGAATGCAGCGCTGGCTTGGCCATTTCCCACAACCAGGGCCAAGCCAGAAGCACGAGCGCGACGACGGCGCCGCCAATCCCGGCACCCACCAGAACGAAGGTGATAATCATCCGGCGGAAGTCGATATCGAACATGCGGCACCTCAAATAGAAAAGCCGCCAGCGCAGTGATGCGGCTGGCGGCGAAACCCGGCGTGCCGGCGAGGGGAATTGCAGCAGACGGCGGATATCGTACTCTCGTCGTAAGCTGGGGGAGGCCTCCTTTTTGACGCCGAGCTACTTCCGCGAAATATAGCGGAAGCATTAACGCTTGAGTTCTGACTGGCGTCTAGACCATGTAGATTAACGAACCATTGTGATTGGGCTTATAACAAAGATATATCTATACTGATAAATAATAGCAATCGAGCAGCATCAAATTATTAACAACTCAAAAAATAAGCAACGCCGCTTCTACAATTAGGACGATATAAATTAAAAAAGCCGCCAACTGGCGGCCATTAACGGTCAAATAGTTAAATACCAACCAAATTACTTATTAAAATTCACCTGCGTAAAAAAAGACATTTTTCATATGAGAATTTAACATATTTTCAATAGTATCTTTGTCAAACTTGAATTTCTGCAGCTTCCCGAAGCTTGCTTTATTTTTAACATCATCATGACTTCCTTTCCAAGTTTGAGAAACAGTAACGTTCTTATCATCATTGACTAATATTTCCACTTCAAACACAGGAACACTATCCTCGTCGTCCCGATCCCTCAATGAGAAATAAAGAATAACCTTGAACTCTTCGTCGCTAATAAAATCATACAGAGATGCCGTACCAGTAGTTTTATCGATCGCGTCAACATCAGCTTGCAAAATTGAATGAATCAGTTCAATGCCTTCATTAGCGAACACTGCGAACGCTTCACTTTTGATGAGCAAGGCTCTCGCCTTAAGTTTCTGCGCATCATCATATGCTTTTCTAGCCTTTTCATGCGCATCTTTTTTCGCTTGCAGCTCTCGCATAGCATCATCAAAATTTGACACATCAATCTCCCGTAAAAAGTTACCAAGATGATATATCAAAAAGCGTAAAAAAGCCCGTAGCTTAAACGCTGCGGGCAAATTTAATACCGGGCCGTAGTTTCATGGTGACTTGATAGTTCAAGGCGTGCAGGTACGGCGCTGGGTCCGGGTACTGTCGCGAGTTCCAGCTATCGGTGGCGCGATGCGCACATTACGATTTCTGGAAGAATTTTCTTGAACTGAGGATTGAAGTATACCTCAGAAATACTGTTTGTAAACACAGGGTTAAAGAAAACCTGCACTACATGTCTCCGCCGCGTAACAGACCGCCCGCCCGGCCAGAATGGCTGTCGTGAATGGAACTCAGCTCGCTGACCATATCCTTGACGCGCTCTAGTTCCAGGCCTGCCACGCCATACACGGATGCCACGCCAGTTCCTTTGCACGACGTGCACTGTCCATTTCCCAGCAGCACCTTGACGCCGGTCCCACTGCAGCCCCTGCACTTGCCGTCCAGCCAATGCGCCAGCGACTTCTCGGCCACACGGCGATACAGCGCCTGCGCCGCTTGTGCATCCCATGCTGTGTTTTCCGGAAGCCAACGGCGCGCCCGGCCGCGCTTGATCACCTCGACGGTCCAGATGCGCAATAGCTGGGCCAGATTCTGCTGGTTGCCCTCGAACATGCGGTTGAGCGTGCCGTCGGCGTACTTCACGCGGCACAGCAGCGCGCCAATGTCGCCAGCCAACGCCGCGGCGGCCAGCGGGTCCGTCTGGTGGTGCAGCGCGTCGTCCATCAGGTTGCTCGATCCGATTGCTGCGATGTAGCGGTCTGTAAAGCCCATTTGAAGTCTCCCTATCTCTGTGAAATGTTAACACAGCAAAATGGATTCGGCCGCAATGGCAGATCGCTTCTTGCTAAAACTATGAGTCATGTGAAGCAGTAGCTCGTCAAGGGCTTTGATCAAGTATATTGAAGTGATAATATTTCCAAGGAACAATAATTGTTGATTTTTATGCCTATTACGCAAGATAATGGGGCACACGCGCAAACTGCGCTTTATGGCAATCATTAGAGGACAAGATGGCGATCATCCCTGTAGGCAAAGAAAAAATCGAAGACGCAATCCTAGCGTTTGATGATCATGTACGCACCTCTGAGGAATTCCTCGATTGGGAAAGTAGCAAGGCTCAACGCCACGCGATCGAATTTGACGGGAAGAAATATCCTCCGAAAAAAATTATTTCGCTAGCTACTGGGATGCCAGTTTCGGCGTTGCGCGGCGGCCCTGAAGCGAACAACTACCTGAAGAAAAGAGGTTTCAAAATCGTTCCAATTGCCAGTAGCGTTACGAAGCCAATCCCAGTGTTCGACCTCGGGAGAATCTACCAAAGGCGAGAGGATATTCATCTCCCATACGGCGGAAGCTGGCAAAGCGGAATTTCCGCATCGAGCGTATCAGACGCCATATTCCTTTTTACAGGCGATAGCGGAGACCAATACGGCTACAAGGACGAGTTCGTCCTTGACGAAAGTGGGGTTCAGGTTTTCATGTACACAGGCGAGGGGCAAATTGGGGATATGACTCTTACCCGTGGAAACTTAGCAATTTCAGAGCATAGCAAACTAGGGCGAGCGCTCCACTTATTCGAGATATTAGGAAAAAGAAAAGGGGTAAGATACCTCGGCGAATTTATCTATGCTAATCACGAAACCAGGCGTGGCAAGGACAAGACATCAGAAGAACGGGAAACTATAGTTTTTCGCCTAATCAACGTTGCAGATGCAGAGCGCTTTGAATCAAAAGAGCCGCAGGACGTTACCCAAATAAAATCATCACACGTTTCGTTAGAAGAGGCCAGAGCTGCTGCGTATGAGGCATCAACTACACTATCTACTCCTGCTGGAAAATCTGGTGTTCGCATTCTTTACTTGCGAAGCAAAGCAGTGAAAGACTATGTTCTTTTTCGGGCTGGAGGAATTTGTGAATCATGTAAGAAACCGGCACCGTTCGAAAAGGTAGATGGCAGCCCCTACCTTGAACCTCATCATACCACACGAGTTTCTGATGGCGGCCCCGATTCCCCAAAGCATGTAGCAGCAATATGTCCATCGTGCCATAAAGAAATACATCATGGAAAGCATGGCTTGAAAAAAAATGAAATATTAAAGCACCTAATTTACCAACTTGAAATCGATTTTCAGTAAATAATCTCTATCCATAAAAAATAGAATCTAAAATGAATAACATAAACCAAGACACAAAAAAAACCACCAGCAATATACTAAAAAGAGCCACCAACATAATAACCGTACTGCCAATATTTACAATTTTAGGAGTTGAATTATTTATAAAATTCATTCAATCCAGCCCATATGAAAACTCGTACAGCACCGACTCTAAAATAGAAGGATTAAAAGTATTTCAAATAGCAATCCTGGGAATATGGCTAGCCATCATATTATTTAGATACCTACAAACTGGCTTCCCGTTTAATGTTGATGTATTTAAAATTATAAAACATTCACTTACCAGATCACTATTTAACGAAGCGAATTTCAGCGACTTAAAGCATGAGCCGGAACCACAAAATTCAATTTCTGGAAATCCCGCACCATTATATCCTTATTCTCATAAATTTATCGATAAATACAATTCAAAAATAGCGAAGCAAGAAAGGAAAATATCTCAACTAAGATATGAAAACTATTTATTGCAATCAGAAGAAAGACAATCACAATCGTGCAAACGGTTAAATGATGAAATCTCAAAATTAGGATTTAGGAATAATGTAAATCTCGTGGTGGGAGTGTTAAGTACTACATTTGGAATTTGGTTGTTATGGACCCTAGTATCCAATCAAAATACATCGATTGGCAGCAATTCCGATTACGTTAGAGCATTCATTCCTCGGCTTACGTTAGCCATTTTTGTTGAGATATTTGCATATTTCTTTTTAAAACTATACAAAAATGGTTTGGGAGAAATTAAATATTTCCAAAATGAATTGACGAATATTGAATCCAAAGAACTTGCCTTAGAATTTGCCATTAAAACAAACAATCCGGAAATAATAAAGAAGGTTATTGTTAAAATAGCAAATACTGAGCGAAATCACATTTTGGAAAAGGGACAAACCACAATTGAATTAGAAATTGCGAAGCGCGACAGTGGAGAAGTACGAAAGTCAGTTCGAGAAATCAGTGCTATCTTTCAAGGCATATCAAGAAAAACTTTACCAGAGGTAAATAACAAAGGGGCGGATGCATAAAATTCAGAATTTACTTGCAAAAGTAGTATTTTATAATATTCGACAATATGCACCTCAGAAATAAAACTCCTGGCGATTCGTCCGTTTGCTATGCGTCTGACCCAACATTACACTCGCTTAGACAATTGGCTTGCAACATTTAGTTGGCCCTAGCCAAATTCATTTGCGTTACAAGCCTCGTAAAGCTGCACTCGCTTTGTGGTAGTTCGCTTGAATTCTTCGTCGGCCAGGCATTGCCGTTCAGCAAGCTCCAAGCGCGCTGCCTCCTTCGCGGCAGCACCGTCGGCAATCATTTTTTTTATCGCCGCAAGTTGGGAGCGCGCAGCATCGTCTGGTGTCTGGTCCTGCTTACCCTGCAACAGGCCCGCTACGGCAGGAACCGGCAGCAGCCCTGCCCTCACCGCATTGCCCAGCACCTCGACGTGGCGCGTTTTGTCCCAGCCCACCGACGCCACCCACTCGGCCGGGCGCCGCGCCGCGCGCGCCGCGGCAACGATGCGCTCGTACGCCTCCAGGAACGGCTTGCGGGCGCTGATGGTGCCGCTGGAGTCGAGCACTGGCCGGCAGATCCGGAACGCCTCGGCGATCTCAGCCGTCCAGACCACGCTGGCCATTTCGTCCTGGCTGGTCAAAGCGATGGCCCAGGCTTCCTCCGCACCTGGGCGGCCGTCCATGAGCTTGCAGCGCTTGGCGATGCCGGCCGGTACCGGCGCAAATTCGCCGTTCTCGTCGCGGTAGGCCTGCATTGCCGCTTCCACCGTGCGCAACGGGTAAGGCTCCAGGTTCGCCAACCAGGCGCGCGCCATTGCGGCCTCCGGCAGTGGCTTGCCGTACGCGGCCAGCGTCTCGGCCAGCAGCTGCATGAATCGTGGCGTGTCGGCGGTGTTCATGCGGGCACCATGTCGATAATGTCGCCGGCTGGTGCAGCAGTCCCCATCAGATCGCGCATCACGCGGGCATTCGTCTGCTCGATCGACTCGTTGCCGGCGCTGGCGCGGGCCTGGCCAGCATCGTTGCGGATGAAGCGGTCGATGTGGTCAGCATCCCGCAGGATCAGGCCCAGCCCGTTGTATTTCGTTTTGCTGTCGTTCTGGCCCATGTTGTGCGGCGTTTTCGAGCAGCCACGGATGGCTTTGCAAATGTCGGCCGGTGAGTAGCCCTTGAGCGCCTTGACGATCAGGCGCTTGCGTTTGTCGTCCAGAACCGACTTGGGCGAGTCCATGACTTTTTGCCAGAACTCGAAGATCGTCTTCACGGGGTCGAGCTGGGTTTGCTCGACAAGAGTCTCCTTCCCTTCCTGTTCCCCTTCCCTTCCTTTCCCTTCCTTTCCCTTCCCTTCCACTTGAGCATGCTTAAGGGGCGTGACTGTCGCGTCATCCACGCGTGCTGCACGCGTCGAAGTCATTGATATATATAGGGATTCGTCGGGTGCTGGCAATTCTGAGTCAGATTCACGGTTATTTATGACTTGGTGCTTGGAAAATGTCGGAATGAAGCCGAAAAACTCGCCATCTACCTCATATTTCACTACAAATCCACGCGTCATCAACGCGTCAAGCACGCGTGAAAAATCAAGTTCGTCGTATGGGAGAATGTCGAGCTTGAGCGCGCGCGGGCGCCACTTGAACCGACCTTCCTTATCGCAGCAGGTGAACAGCCCCATAAAGGCTGTGCGGATCGGCAGACCAGTTTCTTTTTCTAAGTCAAAAAGGTCTTCGTGCTTGAAAAGCTCCGGCTTTACAGTGCGAATGCGGCCCATCAGCGCGCCTCCTGCACGCGCGCCGCGCCACCAGCGGATCGCCCACGGCGCCCGCCTTGCGGATCCAGTACTTGCTGCGCCAGCGCGCCTTCATCGAGTCCCAGCGGCCGTCCTGCTTGGCCTTGACCTCGAAGCGGAGGCGACTCTGACGCTTGGTCAGGTGCTGCAGCTTGCACGGCGCGTCTGGAAGGTCGCCGACGGCATACACGGCCATGGCGGCGCCTGCGCGCGGGTGCGGCTTCCAGCTAGTGATGTAAATCTTGCGCCCGGCATGCAGCAGGCGAACCCACCGCAACACGGCTGCCTGGCTGACACCCGACTTGATAACGATCTCGGCTTTGGTACCGGGCATCGCGCCCAGCACGAATTCACTGAAATTTGCGCGCGTCACTTTTCATTCTCCTGGTCCATCAGTTCTATATCGAACAGCGTGGGCATGCTGACTTCGCGCTCCATTGCCTGGCAGTAATGCACCTGGTCAGTGAAATACGCCGGGTTCAACTCACTGCCGGCGCCGCAGCGGCCCAGCTTCATTGCGCGCACTGGCACGGTACCCAGGCCACAGAACGGGTCATAAATCACTTCGCCCGGGTTGCTGTAGCGGCCGATAATCAACGATATCGATCTGGAAGGGGCAAACGTGCTTTTCGACAGCACGCGCCGACTGCTCGCCGTTCAGGGTGCGCATGCGCACGATGTCGTGCCACACGGCCGGATCGGCGCTGCCCGGCGCCAGGCTGAGATAATCGGCAGGCAGTGCCTTATTGGCCAGCAGCGCCTCGCCGACCTCGACGTGGTATTCATAGTTGTAGACGTTGCCCAGCGACATGCTGGTGAACAGCTTAGCCAGCTTGCCCGGGCCGAAACTGGCCAGCTCGGCCGCGCCCAGCAGGCGATCGCCACTGGAGCGCCAGAACGCATGCGCGTCGACCTGCCAGCGCGCCACGCTGTAGCCAGTACCAGGAATCGGCGCGGCCTTGCGGTCAAACGGGATCCGGTCGCCGGCATCGTCCAGGCACATTGGCTTGGTCTTGGTGACGGGCACATCGGCATAGCCGCGCGACCGGTCCGTCTGCGGCTTGTGGAACAGCAGGATGTATTCCGGCGAGCCGACGCCCATCTTCGTGCCGTCCTTGCACACCTCGGAATAGCCCAGGCGGTAGGTCTGGTTGTTTTCGCGCACCACGTCGGTCACTACCGTGATCATGCCCATATAGTCGAAGCCATGCTTTATGCCGTGGAACAGCGCCTCGGCATGAAACGGGCTGACCGTTGGCACGCCCGCGCCGGTGACGTTGCCGAAGTTGATGCGGTCCTTTACGTGGCAGGCGTAAATGCGGCCAGGCTGCAGGATGCGCAGCAGCTCGGGAGTCAGGAAGTCCATCTGCGCCCAGAAGTGGTCGTTGTCTTGGGTGTGGCCGAAATCGTTGTAGCTGGGTGTGTATTCGTAATGGTTGGCGAATGGAACGCTGGTGATGATCATGCCCACCGAGTTGTCCGGCTGCTGCATGGCTTCGAGCACGCAGTCGTTATTGGCCACCGAGAAGCGGTCGCCGGCCACCACGGCGCGCTCGACGCCAATGGTGCGCGCCAGCGAGTCCTGCATGGACAGCTGGTCCAGACCATAGGCGCGGATGATCTGCCCCATCTTGGCCTGCATTTCGTCGTGGCGGCGCCATTTCTCCATCAGGTCGGCCAGTACCTTGCGCTCGACTTCCGTATGGATGATGTCGATGCGCACCGCGTGCTGCTGCTGGAAGCGCTGGACGCGGTGGATGGCCTGGATGAAATCGTTGAACTTGAAGCCGATGCCCGCGAAAATCTCACGGTGGCAATGCACCTGGAAATTGCAGCCGCTGCCGGCGATGATCGGCTTGGTCGACAGATCCTTGATCTTGCCGTCACTGAAATCGGCGATGCGCTGCTCGCGCTCATCCAGGTCCTGCGTGCCCCACACGCTGACCACGCCGGGCACAGCCGCCTGGATGGCGTGGCGCTCGTCCTCCAGGTCGTGCCAGATCAGGAAGTGATCGTCAGGATCCTCGGCCATGATCTCGGCCACCTTGGCCACGCGCGCGGCCATGCTGTCGCGCTTCTCGCCGGCGGCGGCCGACAGGCCCATGGCCACGTTCGGGATCAGCAGGCCCTGGCCGTTCTTCTCGGCGCCGGCCGTGCTGTAATTGCTCGGCACCTCGTGAAAGCGTACATCCAGCGCCGGCAGGTCGTAGCCTTCGTCCGAATGGCCCAGATCGCTCGGGCGCTGAATGAAGACGGCCCAGCTGGCGACCCACAGCCAAAATTCCTGTTCCTTGTGCGGGTATAGCGTCAGGTTGCCGGCCTTCTCGCTGTCGCGCTGGAAGAAGCGCGTCAGGGCTTGGCCCGTGTCCATTACGCCCAGGAAGCCGGCATAGTGGATCAACTCCTTGAAGCGGTTCGGCGACGGCGTGGCCGTGTAGACAAATTTAAACTCGACCTGCTCGAACAGCGGCAGGAACTCTTCCGTAGCTGCGCAGCACGCTTGCCTCGTCCAGGCCGACGGCGCGGAACTTGCGCACGTCGATCTTGCCCTCGCGCACCGATTCGTAGTTCGTCAGGTAGACGACGTCCTGGCCGTCGATCTCGGCGTCCGTGCGGATGAAGCGCACTTGCACCTCATACTCTCCAGTGAAGCGCTTCGCGGCCTCGCGGATGAACTCTTGGCGCACGCCCAGCGGCAGCACGATCAGGCGCAGGCCCGGCCGGTGGATGCCGATCTGACGCATCACCTCCAAGTTGGTGCTGGTCTTGTGCAGCCCGAACGAGGCGAAGATGGCGCGCTGGCCGCCGGCCAGAGCCCAGCGCACGATGTCGCGGGTGTGCGGCTTGAGGCCGGGATGGATATCGGCCAGCGGCACATCGAAGCCCTTGCGCTGCGCCAGCTTGATCTTGGCGCGCAGGAATTCGCTGTACGCGGCTTCTTTCAGGAGTTTTTGCTCTTGCGGGCTAAAGGCGCTCATGGGTTTTCCAATGTAGGTTGAATGGCGGCAGGCGCTGCATCGAGCAAGCCCATCGACCGTAAAATTTCGTGTGTGGTGCTGACAGCCGCGCGAAAGGCAGCCTCCAGGGCGGCCAGCGACAGATCAGCCGGGCGCGGGCGCCGGCCGTCGAGCACGTCGTGGCAGGCGCTGCAGCCGAACGCGGCGGCGGTGTCTGGCGCCTTCAGGCCCATGCCCTTCCCGTCTGCCAGGAAATTGCTGTGGCAGAGCACGGTGGTGTCAGGGTCGCAGTTGCAGACGGCCAGCCGCAGCGTGCAGTCCTGGCCGCGCGCGGCGCGCCGGATTGGCGTCGAGCGTGGGCCTTTCGACTTCAAGCCTGCCGCCTTGCGCTTCGGCGCCGTGCGTTGGTGCGACTGCAGAGAGAGCATGCCGGTGCTGGGCATGGGCGAGGTGCGCTTGAATGGGGTGCGCGCCAAGGGTTTTCCGGGCTTCATGGGTGAACGCTTCATTTCCCACCACCAATACTAGCCGTGTTACGATTCCGCCAACTTAAATTGGAGGTGGAATGGTTTGGTACGACAAGTGGGCGATCATGGCTATCGGGGCTGGCGTAGGCGTAGGCGCGTATAACTGGATTAGATGGCCTGATGTTGATGCAACAATAATTGCATACTGGGTTCAAGCTGCTGGCTCCGTAGGCGCCTTGTGTGCTGCCATCTACATTGCCGGTACCGAGTCGCGTGCGAGAAAAAAACAGGCCAGTGTGGTAGCAAAATTGACATATGTCGGCATGGTGTTCCGCCTTCATAACATCCAATTGGCGGTTGGAAAGGCCAGTAAAAAACTGGCCGAAAAGCTGGATCCAGATACGCGAATAAATTACCGATCGGTGGTTCAACTCATCGACCAGGCTGGCATGTGGAGACCGGATGAACTCATTGCGCTTGTCCCCCTCGAGAATGACGTCGCAATCTTTCTTTCTACCGCCGGAGATAGAATAAGCCATTGCCGCGACCTTCTTTCTCGTGCTGATAGGAATCCAAAGCTGAATACCTTTGAAATGGAAAGCAAGTTCAACGGTGAGATGAGCGAAATTCTTAGCAACGCACACAGGCTTATTGTCGAAGCATCTAATCGAGGACGTATTCTGACTAACACATTTCAAGTGAAAACTCGCGAATAACATCATCAATCCTCCATCGCACGCTTGATGCCAGCGGCGTCCAGACCAACAGCCTTGCAGCCCAGGCGGGTAGCGTAAAAATAGGTCATGTCGCCGGTTGCACGACCGGCCGTTGCCATTCCGGCGGCCACCAAACGCTGCATTGCCTCGTGCTGTTGGCCGCTGCCGGCGGCAAAGTAATTGCGCCAGCCCCAGCGATTCTTCGGTTTTCCCTGTACTGCGCCCAGCATGTGCTGCAGCTTGGCGAAGTCGCCAGGCATGATTGCTTCGCGGACGGCCGCCAGCGCGCAGGCGGCGCATTTGCCGTGCTGGGCCAGTTGCTTGGCGGTGCTGGCTTTGCCGCAGGCGCAGACCTTGCGGATCAACGAATAGGCGGGTGCGGCCTGGATCGCCAAGTGATGGCGGGTAATTTGGGCTGGATTGGTAATCATGCTAGGATGACCTTTTGATAATTGGAGACAATATGAGATACCGTTGCGTTATGAACGAGCAGGAATACGTGGTTGAGGTCGAGTTGGGTAGCGACCGTGCTCGGGCAACGATCTACAGCGCCGAGCCGGAAATGGCGTTTCTCCATGCATACAATCCAACAATCGATACAACGCGTGGCTACGCGCCTCCAGATGGCTTCGAGGAGGTTATTGCTAGAGATGCTCTTGCAAATTACGCGGCTGGAGGCGACTCGTTCGAGCAAGGCCCTGCGTTTTCTGGCGCACTGATACCGCTGCCTTAAAATAGATAAGTTCACGGCACCCTCGCAATCTCGCGCTCATGTGCGAAGTTGGCGAAGAAATGGAAACTATCCGCAAATGAGTAACCCAAAGCGGCTGCTCGCCGTATAAGAATGAATGATGAAAAATGATGAAAATTGAATTTCCTAGCAACGCAGGCTTCGATCCAAGTAGATACTGCGTTTGGTTTCGCGCGATAGTGGATGGCCGTAGGATCAACTGCTTTGTTACTGAAGAAGCCCTCAAGGACCATTTCGCCGCTACGGGAAAGGACGCAAGTAACTCTGTCGCAGCATTTGAAATGAATCGTGCTGTAATTGAACCAATAGTGAAAAGCTTGATCATGCAACTTGGCCCTGACGCGGATATTCTTTTGAAGTCCGAACAGTTCTATAAACCCAGGAGAGTAAACTCGTTCTTTTAGAATACAAATCAGCGGCATGGCTACACCTCCGCAGCTGGTCGGCGGACGATCACGACAGGCATCGCCCCCACTGTGCCGCGAAAGTGCGGCGTGGCGACCTGGCCGGACTGATCCGGCTCACAGCGCCGCGCGCGAGGCGTCTTTCAGCACGTAGCGAATGCCAACCAGGCGCACATTGCCCTGGATGAAGCGAGAGAAAATCATGCGCAAGCGGTGTTCCATGCCCGCCTCTTCGATATCGAAGCCCGCGCGCTCGCAGATTTGGTAGAAGGTGCCAGGCCCGGCCATCATCGCCTGCAGCAACGCGTACGAGCGGGAACCTTGTTTCGGGAGCGTGATGCCAGCATGGCGGCGCTTTGTCTTATTTACGCTAAAAGTCGGGCACGCGCGATTGTCAGTTTGGCCAGTCACAATGCCACCTCCGCCAGCACGGAATCGCGCCATTTCACTTGCTGGATGGGCGTGCCGCTGGCGTGTGCTTTGCCTGTGTCGAGCACGACAGCATGCGCTCGTCCTTTCGCCGTCGGCACCCAGTGGCCGGCGATCTGCTCTTGCAGGCCAGCTTGGGCCAGCA
>RCMZ01000282.1_pt1 | contig 30280 bp, 17 predicted proteins | sample 2041141 | NCBI WGS metagenome assembly RCMZ01 (sample SAMN09708263, study PRJNA481090) | Wastewater metagenome, whole genome shotgun sequencing project. | biome: sewage; isolation source: Davis station wastewater (DW) | place: Antarctica: Davis Station | collected 2010-03-01 | reverse complement strand
GGGATCTCGTGGTACATGTTGAAGATCTCGCCTTCATCCATGGCCAGCGATTCGATGCAGTACTGGTAGGCGTGGGTGTGGATCGCCTCTTCGAAGGCCTGGCGCAGGATGTACTGGCGGCATTCGGGGTTGGTGATGAGGCGGTACACGGCCAGTACCAGGTTGTTGGCAACCAGGGAGTCGGCGGTGGAGAAGAAGCCCAGGTTGCGCATCACGATGCGGCGCTCGTCGTCGGTCAGGCCTTCGGGGTCTTTCCAGAGGGCGATGTCGGCGGTCATGTTGACTTCTTGCGGCATCCAGTGGTTCGCGCAGCCGTCCAGGTACTTCTGCCAGGCCCAATCGTATTTGAAGGGCACCAGTTGGTTGAGGTCGGCGCGGCAGTTAATCATGCGTTTTTCGTCGACGGCCACGCGGGCGGAAGCGCCTTCGAGTTCAGCCAGGCCTTCGGCGATGTCGAGGTTGTCCAGGGCGGTTTTGGCACGGATGATCGCAGCGGAGTCGTTGGCGGTCACGGCACGGGCCTGGAGGGCTGCGGCACCGCCGGCGCTGTCGAGGCGGTCCATGGTGGCTTCGGCGGCGTGGCCGGCGTTGGCGCCCTTGGCGACTACTTCGCCGTCTTCTTTGTCAAATTCGTCCCAGCTCAGCATGACGTGTCGTCTCCTGCGTGAGGGCCAGATGCCCGTGTGAAAACTGTTGAGGTTGGTTTTTCACACGGCCTAACGGGCCGCGTTGGATCTTAAGGAATCGTTTTTTGCATCAGCTAACGCAGGCAAGAAAACAAGATGTTGTACGGGTATTCCGAGGCCTTGATGGGCGCAGGTGACAAAGGTCGCTTCTGCGTTGGCGCCGGACGCCTGTAAGGGAATATTGCAGGCCCGATTTAGGCCGCATTATAGGGACTTTTTCGTCGCTGTGCTGCGGCGAAATCACTCAGGCAGGCCTCGGCGGACGGCGTTTTCCCGCGGGGGCAAGGGTTTATGGGGCTTTGCCCGATGAAGTTTTTTTTTACGGGTTTTTCAAGCCGGCTGGGTTCCGATGGCGGGGCGGTTGTGCGGCAAAACGCGGGAAGTCAGGTAGGACGTGACTTACAGAGCGACGAGGGGGATTTGGCGGGCCAATTGTGTTCAGTTTTTGGATGAAATTGTGCGAGGTGTTTTTTTTGTGCAAAAAACAACCAAAAAACCGGTTTTTCACTACATCTTGTGTTTTTTGGCGCCTGGGTGCGGTTTGAAACACAACTGAGCCCGACCGAAATCGGGCTGTCAGGTTGCGGTCGGTCATCCCTGTACGGGGGTGATGGCCGCAGTGGCAGGCAAAGGTGGCGATAAGGGGCGCCATGCCTGACGGGAACCGTTAACCGTTAGAGCAACCGTTGCCCATGACGCTGTATTGCAGGATGTGCCGCTGGCCTTTGGAATCTTCATATTCCATGCGGGCCGGTACAACTTCGCAGACATTCGGTATTTCACTCATTGAAAGAACTTTGGCGATATCCAGATGGGTGGAGTAAGTGTATTCCACTACTGGAACTTCCTGGCTGCCAACTTGCGTTGGTGTCTCGTCAGCCATGGCGGTAGCGCAAAGACTGCTGAGGGCCAGAACTAATAACGCTTTCATTTCAGGTTTACCTTTCTTGGGTCGAGTGGGGTCACGCAACCTTTTGCAGGTTGCGTGTGGAACTTAAGTAAAAAGTATTTGGATTAACTGCCTTCGTGGGGGCTGCAACTGGGTTAATCACGTTGCCGGGTTGGCGAGGCTGATTTTAGGCGTGCGCCTGGCATTCATATAGCCGTGCTTTTGATAAAGACTTTTGACAGATTTTGTAACAATCCCTGGAAAAACCGCCCGGCGGGCGCCTGCTGCGGTAAATACAAGCTAAATACAGGGAGCCAGAAGCCCCGGGCTTGAGCCTCTGGCGGCTTGTTAGAGCGTTTTGTAGGGGTTTGTTACTACCATCGTCGAATGGTTCTATAGGGCTGGGCCGGCTAAAACAGGGTCATACAAAAACAACTATGTCACCGAGGTAAGAAAGATGAGTGCGGCTTCCCTGTATCCCGTTCGTCCCGAGGTTGCGGCCAATACGCTGACTGATGAGGCGACCTACAAGGCCATGTACCAGCAGTCGGTGGTCAACCCGGACGGCTTCTGGCGCGAGCAGGCCAAGCGCCTCGACTGGATCAAACCTTTCACCACGGTGAAACAGACTTCCTTCGATGACCACCACGTGGACATCAAATGGTTTGCCGACGGCACCCTGAACGTTTCCTACAACTGCCTGGACCGCCACCTCGCCGAACGCGGCGATCAGTTGGCGATCATCTGGGAGGGCGATGACCCTTCCGAACACCGCGAAATCACCTACCGCGAACTGCACGAAGAAGTCTGCAAGTTCGCCAACGCCCTGCGTGGCCAGGACGTGCACCGCGGCGACGTGGTGACCATCTATATGCCGATGATTCCAGAAGCCGTGGTCGCCATGCTGGCCTGCGCGCGTATCGGTGCGATCCACTCGGTGGTGTTCGGTGGCTTCTCGCCCGAAGCCCTGGCCGGGCGGATCATCGACTGCAAATCCAAAGTGGTGATTACCGCCGACGAAGGCATCCGTGCCGGCAAGAAGATCCCGCTCAAGAGCAACGTCGATGACGCGCTGACCAACCCGGAAACCAGCAGCATCCAGAAAGTCATCGTGTGCAAGCGCACCGCCGGTGACATCAAGTGGAACCAGCATCGCGACATCTGGTACGAAGACCTGATGAAAGTGGCGGGCAGCGTGTGCGCGCCGAAGGAAATGGGCGCTGAAGAGGCGCTGTTCATCCTTTACACCTCCGGTTCCACCGGTAAGCCCAAGGGCGTGCAGCACACCACCGCCGGCTACCTGCTTTACGCGGCCCTGACCCACGAGCGCGTGTTCGACTACCGCGCCGGCGAGGTCTACTGGTGCACCGCCGACGTCGGTTGGGTCACTGGCCACACCTACATCGTCTACGGCCCGTTGGCCAACGGCGCGACCACTGTGCTGTTCGAGGGCGTGCCGAACTACCCGGATATCACTCGCGTCGGCAAGATTGTCGATAAACATAAAGTCAACGTGCTCTACACCGCGCCGACCGCAATCCGCGCCATGATGGCCTCCGGCCAAGCGGCAATCGAAGGTGTCGATGGCAGCAGCCTGCGCCTGCTGGGCTCGGTGGGTGAGCCGATCAACCCGGAAGCCTGGGACTGGTACTACAAGAACGTCGGCCAGTCGCGCTGCCCGATTGTCGATACCTGGTGGCAGACCGAGACTGGCGCCACCCTGATGAGCCCGCTGCCGGGTGCCCATGCCCTCAAGCCAGGTTCTGCGGCCCGTCCGTTCTTCGGCGTGGTGCCGGCGCTGGTGGATAACCTGGGCAACATCATCGAGGGCGCCGCCGAGGGCAACCTGGTGATCCTCGATTCGTGGCCAGGCCAGGCACGGACCCTGTACCGCGACCATGACCGTTTCGTTGACACCTACTTCAAGACCTTCCGTGGCATGTATTTCACCGGCGACGGTGCCCGTCGCGACGAAGATGGCTACTACTGGATCACCGGTCGCGTGGATGACGTGCTTAACGTATCCGGCCACCGCATGGGTACCGCCGAGATCGAGAGTGCGATGGTTGCGCACCCGAAAGTCGCCGAAGCCGCCGTGGTGGGTGTACCGCACGACATCAAGGGGCAGGGCATTTACGTCTACGTCACCCTCAATGGTGGCGAAGAGCCGAGCGAAGCGCTGCGCCTGGAATTGAAAAACTGGGTGCGTAAGGAAATCGGCCCGATTGCCTCACCGGACGTGATCCAGTGGGCGCCCGGCCTGCCGAAAACCCGTTCGGGGAAAATCATGCGGCGCATCCTGCGCAAGATTGCCACCGCCGAGTACGACGGCCTGGGGGATATCTCCACCCTGGCTGACCCGGGCGTGGTGCAACACCTGATCGACACCCACAAGACCATGAACGTCGCATAAGCGCGCCACGGTCACCCGAGCCCCTCCCGGTTTAGCCCCGGGCGGGGCTTTTTTGTGGATGCGTTTTTTGGTTTTGCGTGACGACTCTTACGTTTGGTGTAGGGCTTCTTGGTGCTATAGCCAATAAATATCTGTTTTATGGGTAGGATGATTCCTATCGTTACCGCTGAAGTCGGATGTGTAACCCTGCGCCCAAATACGGGGCGAACTGACACATCTTGCACCGAAAAAGCCCGATTCCGGCGGGCCGGGAAATAAGATGAAACGCTGCGCTTGCCGGAATAGAAGGGTTTGCGAATAATAGGCCCGCTATTTGCAGCATAGATCGGTTCAATGTCTTTTGCTCTTGCACAAAACAAAAGAGCTGTCAATGAGCTTGGCCAGTTTTCTCGGTGCTTCTGTAAATTGTTGTCGCATTGAAGAAATATCGGCTGAGTACCTGTCGTTAGAATGCCGATCACTCGCTCGCCGTTGCTTGGGTTTAATGTGACTCAAGCGTCCTACGCCGCAGCAGCGCTTTTCAGGTTCCACCCATTCGCATATTTGGGCTATCGCTCACTTTGCCGTTTTCGCCCTTTACCGATGGAGTCCTAAGATGAAGAAACTCGTGCTTCTTGGCGCACTGGCACTGTCCGTGCTGTCCCTGCCGACTTTTGCCGATGAAAAGCCTGTGAAAATCGGCATCGAAGCGGCTTACCCGCCGTTCGCCTCCAAAGCGCCGGATGGCAGCATCGTCGGTTTCGACTACGACATCGGCAATGCGCTGTGCGAAGAAATGAAGGTCAAGTGCGTCTGGGTCGAGCAGGAATTCGACGGCCTGATCCCCGCCCTCAAGGTGCGCAAGATCGACGCCATCCTGTCGTCCATGTCCATCACTGACGACCGCAAGAAGTCCGTGGACTTCACCGGCAAGTACTACAACACCCCGGCGCGTCTGGTGATGAAGGAAGGCGCTGAGCTCAGCGACGCCTTGACTGAACTGAGCGGCAAGAAGATCGGCGTGCAGCGCGGTTCGATCCACGACCGTTTCGCCAAGGAAGTGCTGGCCCCGAAAGGCGCCACCATCGTTCCCTACGGCACCCAGAACGAAATCTACCTGGACGTGGCCGCCGGCCGCCTCGACGGCACCGTGGCCGACGCCACCTTGCTCAGCGACGGCTTCCTGAAAACCGACGCTGGCAAGGGCTTCGCCTTCGTGGGCCCGGCCTTCACCGACGCCAAGTACTTCGGCGACGGCATTGGCATCGCGGTCCGCAAGGGTGACGCACTGAAAGACAAGATCAGCGCCGCCATCCTGGCCATTCGCGAGAACGGCAAATACAAGCAAGTCCAGGACAAGTACTTCGATTTCGACATTTACGGCAAGTAAACCGTCGCAGCGACAAGTCCTAAATGGCGCAAGCAACAGGATTTCTGAGGTTTGCGCCATTTTTTCATCCCAACTTCCGAGGACCTGAATCATGTTGAAAGGCTACGGGGCTGTCATCCTCGATGGCGCATGGTTGACGCTTCAGCTCGCCTTGTCATCCATGGTTCTGGCCATTGTTCTGGGGCTGATCGGGGTCTCGCTACGCCTGTCGCCCGTGCGCTGGCTGGCCTGGCTGGGCGACCTGTATTCCACCGTGATCCGCGGCATTCCCGACCTGGTACTGATCCTGCTGATCTTCTACGGCGGCCAGGACCTGCTCAACCGCGTGGCGCCGCTGCTGGGTTTTGACGACTACATCGACCTCAATCCGTTGGCCGCCGGTATCGGCACCCTGGGGTTCATCTTTGGTGCGTACCTGTCGGAAACCTTTCGTGGTGCCTTTATGGCGATCCCCAAGGGGCAGGCCGAAGCGGGCCTGGCGTATGGCATGAGCAGCCTGCAGGTGTTTTTCCGGGTCATGGTGCCGCAGATGATTCGCCTGGCGATCCCCGGTTTCACCAACAACTGGCTGGTGCTGACCAAGGCCACCGCGCTGATTTCCGTGGTGGGCCTGCAAGACATGATGTTCAAGGCCAAGCAGGCGGCAGATGCCACCCGCGAGCCGTTCACCTTCTTCCTTGCAGTGGCGGCCATGTACCTGGTGATTACCAGTGTCTCGCTGCTGGCATTGCGTCACCTTGAGAAGCGCTACTCGGTAGGCGTAAGGGCGGCTGATCTATGATCTTCGACTACAACGTCATCTGGGAGGCACTGCCGCTGTACTTGGGCGGGCTGCTGACCACTTTGAAACTGCTGGGCATTTCGCTGTTCTTCGGCTTGCTGGCCGCCTTGCCCCTGGGCTTGATGCGCGTCTCCAAGCAGCCGGTGGTGAACATGACGGCGTGGCTCTTCACCTACGTGATCCGCGGCACGCCGATGTTGGTGCAGCTGTTCCTGATCTACTACGGCCTGGCCCAGTTCGAGGCGGTGCGCGAGAGTTTCCTCTGGCCCTGGCTGTCGAGCGCGACCTTCTGTGCGTGCCTGGCCTTTGCCATCAACACCAGCGCCTACACCGCCGAAATCATCGCCGGCAGCCTGCGGGCCACGCCCAATGGCGAGATCGAAGCGGCCAAGGCCATGGGCATGTCGCGCTATAAGCTGTACCGCCGCATCCTGCTGCCGTCGGCCCTGCGCCGGGCGCTGCCGCAGTACAGCAACGAAGTCATCATGATGCTGCAGACCACCAGCCTGGCCTCCATCGTGACCCTGATTGACATCACCGGTGCGGCGCGTACGGTCAACGCCCAGTATTACCTGCCGTTTGAGGCCTACATCACCGCTGGCGTGTTCTACCTGTGCCTGACCTTCATCCTGGTGCGCCTGTTCAAACTGGCCGAGCACCGCTGGCTGGGCTACATGGCCCCACGTAAGGCCTGACCATGGAACGTATCGATCATCCATTGCCCTGGAGCCACTTGGGCAGCGAGCGCAGCCTGTCGGTGTTCCGTTTCGGCCAGGGCGAGCGCAAGGCCTACATCCAGGCCAGTTTGCACGCCGATGAACTGCCGGGCATGCGCACCGCGTGGGAGTTGAAAAAACGCCTCGGCGAGCTGGAGGCCCAAGGCCTGCTCAACGGCGTCATCGAACTGGTGCCGGTGGCCAACCCGCTGGGCCTGGGGCAACTGCTGCTCCACAACCACCAGGGCCGTTTCGAGGCCGGCAGCGGCAAGAACTTCAACCGTGATTTCGCCGAGTTGAGCGAGCCGGTGGCGCAACAGCTCGACGGGCACCTGGGCGATGACCCCCATGCCAACGTGCGGCTGATCCGCCAGGCCATGCTCGACACCCTGGCGGCCCTGCCGCCGGCGGCGACGCAGTTGCAGGGCATGCAACGCCTGCTGCTGACCCACGCCTGTAGCGCCGACGTGGTGCTCGACCTGCATTGCGACGCCGAAGCTGCGCTGCATATGTACGCCTTGCCCCAGCATTGGCCGCAGTGGCGTTCCTTGTCCGCGCACCTGGGGGTAAAAGTCGGCTTGTTGGCCGAGGATTCGGGCGGTAATTCCTTCGATGAAGCCTGCTCGCTGCCGTGGCTGCGCTTGTCGCGGCGCTTCCCTGAGGCGCAGATTCCCCTGGCGTGCCTAGCCACTACGGTGGAGCTGGGCGGCCAGGCCGACACCACCCGCGAGCAGGCTTGCGCCCACGCCGAGGGCATCCTGGCATTTCTCGCCGAACAAGGCTTGATTGGCGGCCAGTGGCCTGCCGCCGCCCACCCGCACTGCGAAGGCATGCCCTTTGAAGGCACCCAATTGCTGTTCGCCCCGCACCCGGGTGTGGTGAGTTACCTGCGCCGGCCTGGGGAGTGGGTCGAGGTGGGCGATGAGATTTTCGAGGTCATCGACCCGCTGGCCGATCGGGTCAGCACCGTGTGCGCCGGCACATCCGGCGTGTTGTTCGCCGTTGAACGGCAACGTTATGCCCAACCCGGTTTATGGCTGGCCAAGGTGGCGGGGCGCGAAGCGCTGCGCCACGGGCGCTTGCTCAACGACTGACTGACTGTTTTTGTGAGAACCGACCGCATGTACAAACTTGAAGTCCAAGACCTGCATAAACGCTACGGCAGTCACGAAGTGCTCAAGGGCGTGTCCCTGAAAGCCGCCGCCGGCGATGTGATTAGCATCATCGGTTCCAGTGGCTCCGGCAAAAGTACCTTTTTGCGCTGTATCAACCTGTTGGAGCAGCCCCACGCGGGCAAGATCCTGCTCAATAACGAAGAGCTCAAACTGGTGGCCAACAAGGACGGTGCGCTCAAGGCCGCCGACCCCAAGCAGTTGCAGCGCATGCGTTCGCGCCTGTCGATGGTGTTCCAGCACTTCAACCTGTGGTCCCACATGACCGCCATCGAAAACATCATGGAAGCGCCGGTGCATGTGTTGGGCGTGTCCAAGGCCGAGGCCCGGGAAAAAGCCGAGCACTACCTGAACAAGGTCGGCGTGGCCCACCGCAAGGACGCCTACCCGGGCCATATGTCCGGCGGCGAGCAGCAACGTGTGGCGATTGCCCGGGCGTTGGCGATGGAGCCTGAGGTGATGCTGTTCGACGAACCGACCTCGGCCCTGGACCCGGAGCTGGTGGGCGATGTGCTCAAGGTCATGCAGGCCCTGGCCCAGGAAGGCCGCACCATGGTGGTGGTGACCCACGAAATGGGCTTTGCCCGGGAAGTGTCTAACCAGTTGATCTTCCTGCACAAAGGCCTGGTGGAAGAAACCGGCGACCCGCGCGAAGTGTTGGTCAACCCGCAATCGGAGCGTCTGCAACAGTTCCTTTCGGGCAGCCTGAAGTAATAGTTCCTGTTGTGCACCCAATTAGGTCATGCTGCGCAGCGCGCGGCCACTGGCCTGGTTGGGTCGCCGTTTTAACCCTGTTTTCGTTTCGGATTGCCCGCCATGACTGCCCATCGAATTGGTTTCCTGATTTGGCCCAGCACTAAAGCCTTGACGCTGGCGCTGGCCGAGGAGGCCTTGCGCGTTGCTCAGCGGGTGCACCCGGATGTGGTCTACCAATTGTCGTTCTTGCAGGCCGAAGCCCCCGGCGAAGGTGCCTGGCAACTGCCGGGCGAGCCCTGGGCCGGCAAGCTCGAAGGCTTGCACAAGCTGTTTCTGTTGGCCGACGAACCGCCCGCCGCCCTGGTGCCTGCGCTCAGCGGCGCGCTCAAGCAACTGGTGCGTGCCGGGTGTGTGATCGGCGGTCTCTCTGCCGGTGTCTATCCCCTGGCGCAACTGGGCCTGCTCGACGGCTACCGTGCCGCCGTGCACTGGCGCTGGCAGGACGACTTTGCCGAGCGTTATCCCAAGGTCATTGCCACCAGCCATTTGTTCGACTGGGATCGCGATCGCCTGACCGCGTGTGGCGGCTTGTCGGTGCTCGACCTGCTGCTGGCGGTGCTGGCCCGCGACCACGGCGCGGAGTTGGCCGGGGCGGTGTCGGAAGAATTGGTGGTCGAACGTATCCGTGAAGGTGGCGAGCGCCAGCGCATCCCCTTGCAGAACCGCCTCGGCTCCAGCCATCCGAAGCTGACCCAGGCGGTTTTGCTGATGGAAGCCAACATTGAGGAGCCGCTGACCACCGACGAAATCGCCCAGCATGTGTGCGTGTCGCGGCGCCAGTTGGAGCGCATCTTCAAGCAATACCTCAACCGAGTGCCGAGCCAGTACTACCTGGAACTGCGCCTGAACAAGGCCCGGCAGATGTTGATGCAGACCAGTAAGTCGATCATCCAGATCGGCCTGTCCTGCGGCTTCTCCTCGGGGCCGCACTTCTCCAGCGCCTACCGCAACTTCTTCGGCGCTACGCCCCGGGAAGACCGCAACCAGCGGCGTAGCAGCAGCCCTTTTGAGCTGTCTTCGGTGCCTTCGGAGCGGGGTTAAGGCTACCGAGCCTGGCTTGCCAGCGATGGCCGCCCCAATATCGTTATCGCGAGCAAACTCGGTGCCTGCTGGGTTGTAAGGCCCTCGCGCCTCAAGCCTCTGACGGCCTCATCGGTTGCGGTGTCAGTGGGGTGCCATCGGCCGCCACAGTCGCTTCTTCCACATTCAGGCTGTTGCCGGTCAGCACATAGTACTGGCGCAAATACTCCAGGCTTTGCTCCGACAGCGGGTTGCCGCTCAGGTCGGAGTCATCGTCCAGCGGCGTAGGCAGTTCCAGGATGTCGGAGGGAATCTCGCGGATCAGGTTGTTGCGCAGGTTCAAGGCTCTCAACTGGCTAAGGCTGAACAGCCCCGGCGGGACTTCGGTCAGGCCCGTGTGGCCGAGGTAGAGGGTGGTGAGCTTGTGCATATGGCTCAGGTCGGGGGTGCGGCCCAGCGGGTTTTCCTCCAGGTCGAGGAACTCCAGGTTGCTCATGCCGCTTAACGCATCGGCGCTTGAGGCGCTGAGGTGGACATCGCAGTCATCCAGGCCCAGGACGATCAGCCTCGGTGTGTTCAGCACCACTTGCGGCACATCGCGCAGGGCGTAGCCGCTGATGCTCAAGCTGTTGAGGTGCGGGAAAGACTTGAGAAACGCACTGACGTCCATCCCGGATTTGTCCCCCACCAACTCCAGCTCGGTGATGGCCTCGAAACGGGCGCCTACCTGTGGCAGGTCGCCCATGACGTGGGTGTCGATCAACAGTCGCTGGGGGTTCATGGCGTCCTGGGGCGGTTCGCGGTGCCAGCAACGCTGCAATTGTGCCTTAAAAGACAGGCGCCGGACTTGTTCCGCGGCGCGGCTCTGTTCGTCCAGTGGGGTGCCGTGCAGAGGGTGCTGCAACGGTACGTCCAGCGCCCATTGCGAAAGATCGGCGTCGAGCGTTTGTGCTTCGGTTTCCAGGCGCGTCAGGTGCAGGGAGATGTCGTCCAGGGTACCCGGCAGTTGGAAAAGCACGCCGTTGATGTCGTCGTCCGCGAGCGTGGGGTAGAGCATGCGGGCGCGCGCTTGGTCCTGGGGCGGGGCGTCGGCCCCCAGGTGTACGCGGTTGGCCTGGCAGTAGCTTTTTATCTTCTCCAGGGTCGCTGCTGACAAGGGGTTGGCGCTAAGGTCCAGCCCTTGGGTGGCCGCGGCGGGCATGGCAAAGAGTTCGTCGGGCACTTGGGTGATGGCGTTGCGGTTCATCTTCAGGGTCAACCTGGGCAGGGCGTCTTGCAGCGTGGTGCTGATCTCGTTGAGCCCGGTATTTTGCAGGGAGAGCTCGATCAGATGAGGCATGCGCGCCACATCCGGCAGCAGGCCAATGGGGTTGTCGTCCAGATGCAGGCGTTGCAGATGCGGCAACCCGGCCAGGGCTTGCACCGATTGCGCAGTCAGTTCTATGGCGCCCTTGTTCAGGCTCAGCCCCCGTAACCGTGACAGTTGGAAAACACTGGGCGGGATGCTCCCCAACAACAGGTTTTCCGTGTTCAGGCGCTCCAGGGCGGTGAAGTTGCCGAGCAGGTTGGCGATCTGCACGGCGGTGCCATCGCCTTTGAGCGTCAACGTCGAAACGTGCCCCAAGGCGGCGTGCAGTTCGGGCAATGGGCCCGTGGCCGAGAGGTCGAGGGCCAACTCGTGGGTGGGGGGAGAGCCCAGGCTGTCGGGGTCCAGCGCGGTTTCTCGGCGCCAGCAGGCCTGGAGTTCGTTCTTGAAGGCCAACCGCGCGGTGCGTGTTGCCTCGCTGGCGTTCGGGTCGCTGATCCAGGGGCTCAAGTCGTTTTCCAGTTGTGCGTACTCCACCTCCAGGCGCGCCAGCTCGATGGTCCCCATTTCCAGGTTGCCGGGCAGGCCGTAGATAAAACGGTTGATGTCCTGATGGCCGAAGGTGGGATACAGGGCCTGGACCTGGGCTCGGTCGGCGGCGGGGGCGTCGGCTTCCCAGTATTGGCCGGTTCGATGGCAGTAGGCTTTGACTTGTTCCAGCGTCGCACGCGACAGCGGGTTGTTGCCCAGGTCGAAGCGCTCGCTGGTACGCGTTGGCAGGTCGAACAGTGCGGCGGGCAACTCTTCGATCCGGTTGTTGGAGAGGATTGCTGTTTGCAGGTGCGGGCGGTTGCTCAGGCCGGGCGGGAACTGGGCAATGCTGGTGCCCTCCAGGTCGATGTATTCCAGGTCTGGCATGTTTTCCACGCTAGGGGTCAGGTGTAAGGGGTTGCTGAACAGGTCCAGGGTTTTCAGGCGTGGCATGGCCGTCAGTCGGCGCTGGCTGTCGGCGGTGAGGGTGATGTTGCACTCACTGAGCACCAGCTCGTTGAGGGTGGTCATGTCGAAGACTGCGGGCGGCAGCTCGCCCAGGGGAATGCTGCGGATGGCCAAAAAGCGCAGCCGTGGAAATCCCTGCAAGAAGGCATTGAGGTTGCCCAGAGGCAGGTTGTTGCCTTCCAGGGTCAAGTGGGAGATGTACTCGAACCTTACGCTGAGCAGCGGCAACTCACTTTCCAGCGAAGTCCCCAGGTGCAGGGTGCGGCCATTGCGCGTGGGCGGTTCGTAGTAGTCGTCGAGCGCGGTTTCATGGCGCCAGGCGCGCCGCAGCTCCTGGCCCCAGAGCCGGCGGGTCTGGCGTTCGTAGGCATGTTGCTGTTGGCGCAGTTGCAGGTTGGGGCCGAGGGAGGGGCGGCGCACGTTGTTTTCCCACACGGCAATGTCCTGATCCAGGGTCAGGTATTCGTGTTGCAGGCTGGCCAGTGCCGACTGAGCTCCGCCGGGTACGCGGCGCAAATTGACGCTTAGGTCGCGGATCTGTTCCGGGGACCAGGCCGGGAACAACTGATGCACTTGCTGCTCCAGGGACGGGCCTTGGCTTGGCCCTGGCGTAGGTGCGGCACGGTAACCTTCCATTCCGCCGGGCAGGCGCATGAGGCGTGGGTCATAGGTCGGCTTGCGCACCGGTTCTGCGGCCAGCAGGGCGCGCAGGCGCGTACGGTCGATGGCGTGTCGGATGATGCCCTGCTTGAGCTGCGGGCCTTGGGCGATGTGGATTTTCAGGGCATCACGCGCGGCATCGGGCAAGGCCTGGAGAATTGCGGTGTACAGGTCGGTCTGGCCAAACAGCGGGCCCTTGGCGTCGGCTGGGATGTAGTGGCCGTCCTCGGTGGCGATCAACAGCCGCTGCACGGCCCCGTAAGGATTGCCGATGATCTCGCGGTTGCGGCCGCCGGCCGAGTATTGCTTGACTTGAATGCACACATCTGTGGGCCAGCCCGGCAGTTGCTGCAGAGAATGCAGCGCCAGCCTATCGGTGTCGGGGTTGTCCACACTCGCCAGGTAGAGCCCCTCGTAGGCGCGGCTGATGCGTACTTCAAGGCGTGCCCAGCGGGCGAGTTCGACCAGGTGCGTGGGCACGCGCCCGGCGTCGATTTGCTTGAGGTCAGCGGCGCTGGCGTTACTCAGCAGCTCCTCGGCGGCGCTCAGGGGCAGGCCCGGTGTGGTGTCGATAAGGGTCGTCAGCCTGGGGTCCTGGGTGTATTCCTGGGTGCGGTAACGTGAATCGAACAGCGATGTCCGTTTGCCCTGGGCCAGGCTGGCGAGCCGCTTGCGTAGCTTTTGCGTGCGCGCTTGCAGCGAGGTTGCTGGGTAGCCGAATTCCTCTTCCAGCAGCACCTTGCGCTCCGGTTCGCTCAGGCTTTGCAGGACGGTGGACAAAAACTCGCCATTGTCCAACTGAGCCTCGTGGATCTGTACCACGCTGGCGTCCGGGTCGCCGGCCAGTTCCCAGGCGGTTTTTCCCTGGCCGTCGAGAAAGCGCAGGGTCTTGCTGCGCGGCAGCAGGCCATAGTGGCTGAGCAGCATGACCTGGGTCTGTTTATCGGCTAAGGCATACACCGCCGGGTCGTCGCTGTTGAGCTGGGCGATGAATTCCCCCAGGGCCTGGTCGATCACAAAACGCTTGTGGCTGTCTTTGAGCAGCGGCGGCATTGGCTCTTGATTGAGGTGCAGTTTGCGCAGTGCATCGGCGTCGGTGGCGCTGATGTGGCGCACTTGCGCCAGTTGGCTGTCGCTCAAGCCGTCCGCGTGGTAGCCCAGGCGCCGCATCAGGGTGCTGTCATTCCACGCCAGTGGGTTTTCCTCGGTGCCCAACCAGGCGCCTTCACCGTTGCCGCGGGCGAGGGGGCGGTAGGCTTCGGGGCGCAAGGGGTGGAGCAGGTGCGGACGGGCGCTGGCTGGGTCCGGTGCGACCACATAGTGCTTGCCGGCCAGGGGCAGCACCTGTTGCCCGCGCAAGGTGTGCAGGCCCTGGGTGTCGGGGCGCGAGTGCTTGGCCAGTTGCAGGTCATGGGCGTAAGGGCTGAGGTCCGGTTGCCACAAACGGGTCTTGCCGTCTGTCGAGGTGACCGGTTTGAGTCGGTCGAAAAACGCCCACAGCTGGGGCGAGAGCGTCTTGCGCAACACGTCTTCGGCCAGGGGCAGGCCTGTGGCGAACAAGCCGAGCTGAACCAGTTGCTCGGCGATCGACATCAGGTGTTCGAAGGCTTTGCTGCGTTGGCCTTCGGCCCAGTCGACAATGCCTTCGATGGTCTCGTCCAGCAGTTGGTAGGCGCTGTAGCCGAGCATCAACAGGCCCATGGGTGGGACAAAGGGCGTCGCGATGAACGCTGCGACCTCCAACAGGCCGCTGGCGATTTTCGCCACAGCGTCCCAGCGCCGCCAGCGTGCCTGCTGGTCAGCGCGGGCGGTGGCGACGGCGATGCTCTGGGCGTCGTTTATCAGGGCATTGAACTGAGCCTCATACAGATGTTTGAACAACTCGTCGTCGAACTTCACGGCCCTCAGTTGCAGGTTGGGGCGCTCGATAGGTTCTTCGCGCCATGTCGGCAGCGGGTCGCCCGGGGAATGGGGATGCCAGGTGATGGCGCTGAGGCGGTTGTTGAGGTCGGCAAAAAAATGTGGGCGTATCGAATGCTCCACAAAACGGCTGAAAAACTTCTGGTACTGCGGTGTGCGCAAGCGGGCGAGCAGGTCTTGCATGAAGTCGGCGCTGGACGGGTAGTGCTTGAGCGGGTGCTGAGGGTCTTCAGGGATGTAGGCGATCACCGGCGCTACGCCCTGGCTGTGCTCAAGGTCCGGGGCGAACAGCACGATGCCGGTCATCCTCGCCGACATCAGGTACAGGTCGTGGCACAACAGGGGTTCGCAGCCTGCTTCCAGAGGGGGCGTGCCGTCGAGCAAGAAGTGCAGCGATGAATAGGTGCTGGCAGGAATGTCGTTTTTCATCAGTGCCATCTGCAGGGCGACCTTCAGGGCCGCCACTTGGCTGTCGCGCACTTTGCCGCGTAGGCGCGCGTCGGCCACGGGGTTGTCCAGCCCCAGGTATTGCTTGAGGTAGCGCTGGTACTGGGCGCCGATGTCCAGCTCCCGGCACAGGCGGGCGAAGGTTGGCACACTGAGCCGCGCATTGATGGCCGAGAGGCTCTCGAACAGGCCGTTGGCGTCGGGGCGGCTGATGAACCGGGAGTTGGGGTCGTAGGCATCGGCCAGGGTCTCGGCCTGCTCGAAGTTGTGCAGCGCCGCATCGCGCAATGACAGGGTGCGCACTCGGCTGGCGTTGGCGGCGATCGAGAAGGCAGAAAGCGGCGCCGCCACGTAGAGGCGCAGGTAAATGGTCGCCACATCCTGCTCGATACCGAAGCGACTTTTCAGGGCCAGTTGCAGGCGCTCGCTGGCGAAGTCCTCGGGGCTTTGCAGGTCTTGCAGGGCCTTGTCGACCAGGTTCTGTGTGGTCCAGGCCTGGGCGATCAAGGGTTTGAGTTGCCGATGCTGCTCGCCCGAGGCACTGGCGTACCAGTCGGCAATAACCACTGGCGCGGCTTTGAGCGCGGCCTGCTTATGCGCTGAGGCCTCGCCCAGCCATTGGGGAATGGCGTTCTGAAGAATCTCGCGGTGCAGGTCGCGAAAGCGCACGGGGGGAAGGGGGGGAAGAGACATGAGGTCGTCCTTGTCAGGTAATGAATATGGGGAGTGGCAAGCGGCAGGCTCATCCGTGATGTCTTGCCGCTTGAAGCTCGCCGCTTGCCGCTAAAAACCTATTCCTCGATCGGCTGTACGACCGGGTCGACGATGACGCCGGCCGTGGGGTCGCCGTAGTTGGGGAACTGTTCGGTGCCCAGGTTGATTTCCATCGGGTTGCTCAGGTTGACGTTCAACTGCACGCCGGTCTGGCGGTAGTAGTGCTTGAGCCGTGTCAGGCTCTGTTCGGACAGAGGGTTGCGGCGCAAGTCAAAGTTCTCGCTGACCTGGGCGGGTATTTCGAAGAGGTCGTCAGGGATTTCGCTGATGTTGTTGTTGCTCAAGTCGGCTTTCTGCAAGCCCTCGATGGTCAGCAGGCCCTTGGGGATTTCGGTGGTGCCAGTGTTTTGCAGCGACAGCTCTATCAGTGCGCTCATTTTGCTCACGTCCAGCGTTTGGCCGAGGCGGTTGTGGCTCAGGTCCAGGTACTCCAACTGTTCAAGCTCGGCTAGCCAACCGGCAGTTTGTGGCGTAAGCCGCAGGGAGCAATGCACGATGTCCAGGGCCACGAGGTTGCCCAGCCTTGAAACGGCGCTCGGTACCACGTCCAGTTGGAGGTTGTGTAGGTACAGGTTGTCCAGGTTGGGAAAGAGGGCCAGGAAGCGATCGACTTCCAGCAGCAGGCCATTACTGTGCAACGAGAGGTAGGTGACGTGGCTGAAGTCCGCCGTGAGTGCGGGCAGTTCGCCCATGATCGATAGGCTGGCGGAGAGCATGTGGCCGGGTACCAGGAGGTCTGTGTCCTCGCTGTCACGCTCGCTCAGGCGCCGCCAGCATATTTTGAGCTGATTAGAAAACTCCAGGCGCAGGGCCTGTTGTTGGGCAACTTCTGTGGCGCTCAACGCCCGCCCAAGGACCAAATGGTCGCCTGGCACCGCGACGGTCCAGGCTTGCAAGTCGTCCCCCAGTTTTTCGAACTCGGCCTCTAGGGCTGTCAATGCCTGGCGGGCTCCTTGAGTGTCGCCGGGCAAACGATAGAAGAAGCGGCTGGCGTCGTTCTGGGTGAACTTGGGGTAAAGCGCTTGAACTCGTTGTATATCGGGCATCGCGGCCTCGACCCCGAAATTGTGCCCGGTGGCTTGAAAGTGTGCGCGGATACGCTGGCGCACGGCTTCGGGGTAAGGGTTGTTGCCCAACTCCAGCTCATCGGCGAACGTCAGGTGGTTGCTGAACAGCGCAGGCGGCAACTGCTGCAGGTTGTTGTTGCGAAGCCGTGCGCTAATCAGCCGTGTCCGGCTAAGCAAACCGTTGGGCAGTTCGCGGATGTGCGTACGGTTTAGATCCAGGTACTGCAGGTTGTCCATGGCGCTGACATCGGGGGACAGTTCAAGCGGGTTGCCGAACAGATCCAGGATCTCCAGCCCGGTCAGGGTCGCCAGTTGCCCGCGGGTGGCGGTGGTCAGTTGCAGTTGGCAATGGGTCAGCAGCAACTCCTTGAGCTGGGGCATGTGCTCGAGTGCGCCGGGCAGAGTGCCCAGCGCAATGCTATCGAGCTCCAGGCGATGCAGGTTGGGGAACCGCAGCAGTAACCCATGGGCCCCCAGCGTGGCATTGTTGCCTTTGAGCGCCAGCACCGTGAGGTGGCTGAAGTCGCAGGGGAGTTGCGGCAATTCGCCGATGAGGTCCTCCGAAAAACGCAGCTCCAAGTGCTGTTGGTCGTGGAGGAACTCATGCTGGACGTTTTGCCGCCAGGAGGCTTTGACCTTGGCCATGAAGCGGCGTCGGGTGAGTTGTTGCAGCACCCGTTCGCTGTCGCTGATGAGCTTGGCGGTGATGGGGTGTTTTTGGGGAGGGGTGACAACCCACTTGGCCAGCGTTGCGGTGAGTTCGGCAAACTCCTGCTCTAGGCGATCCAGGCTGGCCAGGGCGCCGGCCGAGGTGGATTGCAGGGCATACAAGAAGGCCTGAATACGCTGGCGGCCGAAACTGGGGAACAACTGTTTGGCTCGCATTTGCAAGGCCGTGTAGCCAACGCTCAGTTGGCCGTAGCCTTCCATGCCACCGGGTAGGCGCATCAAGTCCGGGTCGTATGCGGGTTTGCGGATGGGCTGCTGCTCCAGCAACTGGCCCAGGTTTTCGCGATCCAGCGCATGGTCGCGCAAGCTCTGGCGCAGACGCTCGCCCTGGCCGATGTGCAGGTCCAGGGCGCGGCGGTGCTCGTCCGGCAAGGCTTGCAAGATCGCATCGTGGAACTCGCTGGCGGCGTGCAGGGTCTGGCCCCGGTCGTCGTAAGCCTGGTAGCGGCCATCGTCCAGGCGCACCAAAACCTTCTGGACACTGGCCTGAGGGGGGCCGATACGATCGCTCAGGGCGCCGTCGAATGAATAATCGCGCACGCTGATGCTGGTGTCGGCCAGCCACCCGGGCAGATTAGGCAACGAATGCAGTGCAAGGCGATGGCTGTCGGTGTTCTCGAATGACTTGAGGTACAACCCCTCGTAGGCGCGCGACACGCGAACCTGCAACAGGGCTGCACGGCTCGCTTCGGTCCAGGAGGCGGGTAAGCGGCCTTGGTCCAGCTCGGTCAGTTGCGCGGCGCTGGCGTTGTGCAGCAGTTCCTCGGCGACGGCGGTGGGCAGGCCGGGTGCGGCGGCGACCAGGGTCTGCACCCGTGGGTCGGTGGAGTGCTCCACGCCCCGGTAGCGTGCTTCAAAAATTGAGGCGCGTTTGTTCTCGGCGGTCTGTGCCAGGGCCTTGCGCAACTGACGCGTGCGGGCCTGGAGGCTGAGGGTGGGGGCGCCGAAGTTTTCGCCGAACAACGCTTTGATTTGAGTGTCATCCAGCGCGCTCAGAACCGCTTGCAGGAAGTGGCCGTTGTTGAAGTGTTCAGTGCTGACCTGGATGACCGGCAACCCGCGATCGGCATTGAAAGTCCACAGGCTATTGCCGTCGGTGTCCACCACGCGCAGCGCCTTGGACTCGGGCCACAAGCCGTAGTTGGTCATCAGGTGCAGTTGGGACTGGATGTCGGCCTGGTGATAGAGCGCGGGGTCGTCGCTCTTGAGCTGCTCGATCAGCGCCTGGATGTCCTTGTCGATGTTAAGGCGCGTGAGCATGTCGGCGAGCAGGGGCGGGGCCGGCTCGTGCTCAACGTGCATCTTGCGCAGCACGTCTTCGTGATAGCCGCTAAAGCGCAGCAGTTCTTCGCTTTCGCTGGCGGTCAGGCGCCCGGCGTTGAGGCCCATGCGCCGCAGCACCGTGCCTCTGTCCCATTCCAGGGGCTGGTCCAGTTCGGTTTGCCAGGCCCCTTGGGCGTAATGGCGCAGTTTGGGGCGGTAGCCGTGGGGGCGTTGCGGGTGCGTGATGCGGTGCTCGCCGGTCAGCGGGTCATGCGTCACCGCGTAGGTTTTGCCCTCAAGGGTCAGCAGTTGCTTGCCCTCGGCCGCGTGCAGCCCGAGGCTGTCGGCCCGGGCACCGGGGGTGGGGCGCAGGGTGGTTTCATAGGGGGCGAGGTCGGGCTGCCAGTAGCGCAGCTTGCCGTCGCTGGCGGTTACTGTCTTGAGCCGGTCGATAAAGGCCTGCACTGGTGCCGGCAGGGCGTCGCGAAAGGCGTCGGCGGCAACCGCCCCGCCTACGCTCAGGGTGCCAAGCTGGACGATGGACTCCACCACCTCCATGAGATGCTCGAACGCCTGCTGCCTCTGGCCCTCGGCCCAGTCGACGACAGATTCGAAGGTGTCATCCAGCAACTGATAAGCCATGTAGGCGAGCATCACCTCGCCAAGGAGTGGCACGAACGGTGCCAGCAGCATCGAGGCTGCGTTGAGCACCGAACTGGCAATTTTCGTGAAGGTGTCCCACAAGGCCCAGCGCACTTGGCTGTCGACGGTTGCAGTGGGCACGGCGAGTACCCGGGCGTCGTTGAGGATCTTGTCCAGCTTGCTGTGATGCAGGTGCAGCCACAGGTCTTCGCGCACGGCGAGGGCCGACAGTTGCAGGTTCGGCCGCTCAATGGGTTCGGCGCGCCACGAGGGCAGTGGGCTGCCGGGCACATGGCGATGCCAGGTGACCCGGCTCAGGCGCTGTTGCAGGCCCGCAAAGAACGGCGGGCGGTCCTGCTGGGCGACGAAACGGCTGAAAAAATGCTGATAGTCGGGCTCACGTAGTTGGCGAACCAGTTCTTCGGTGAACGCCGCTGCGGACTCATATTCGCGGAGCGGGTGCGCCGGGTCGTCGGGAACGTACGCCACGATTTTGAGCACTTGATCGTGCTGTTCAAAATCGGCACCGAACAGCACGATCCCGGTCAACCTGCTGGACATGATCGCCAGGTCGTGATGGCACAGAGGCTGACCATCGAGGGTGACGTCCGGGTGGCCGTCGAGGTAGCGGCGCAGGGCGTGAAAACTGTCCTGGCTGATTTCGTTTTGCATCCGTGCCAGGTGCAGCGCGGCCTTTAGTGCGGCTTTCTGGCTACGGCCGACGCTGGCGCGCAGGGTGGCGTTCAGCGTCGCATCGGTCACGCCCAGCTGGCGTTCCAGGTAGGCCTGGTAACGCTGACCAATGTCCAGCGCCCTGCACAGGCGGACGAACGCGGCGATCGGCAGGCGCTGCTTGATGCCTGGGAGAATGTCGTACTGGTTGAGCCGGTCGGGCTCACTGATGTAGTCGGAGTGGGCGTCGAACGCGTCTTCCTCGGCTTCGTCGGCTTCAAAGTTATGCAGGGCCGCCGCCAGCAGTGACACCGTCCAGGTACGCGTGGCGCCGGTTGGGATGGGGAAGGGCTCGGCGGTCGCCGGAATGTACAGTTGCAGGAAGGTGCGGCGAACGTCCAGATCCAGCCCGTGCTGGGCCTTGAGCGCGGCGATGAGCAGGGGTTCGGCGAAGGCGTTGATGTCCTGTACTTGGGCCAGTAGTTCGTCGACCTGGTTTTGCGCGCTCCAGTGGGCGTTGTTGAGTTGCTGCAACTGCTGGTGTTGGTCAGGCGTTGCGCTGGCGTGCCAGGGCGGCACCTGCGTGCGGGCACGGGCCAAGGCCTGGCGCCGGGCCGGCGGGGCATTGCGCAGCCAGTCGGGCACCGCATCCAGTAGTAAGTGGTAGTGGGATGGCGCGTGCAGGGGCGGGGCGCTGGTCCCGAGGTCCGGTGTGTGTGGGTGAGGCATTGTTCAATCCTTGTCGTGCCTGGAGGGGCGACTAGGAAAGCAAAGCGCTATCGGACAGGGGCGCTACATAGTTATCGGGAAGGCCTGCGCGCTTGAAATCAAATCCCCCGGCGCTGCCTATAAAGGCGGCGGGCAGTTTAAACTGCGCCTTTGCGACGCTATATGTCGCATTGCCGTAAACCCGGGGAAAACCGGGGTTCGCGCTATAAGAAGTTGTCGCTTGGCGGCAAGGCCGGGCTGAAAACTGTCCTTACAATCCCTTTCATCGCTCGCCAGTTCCAGGCGAGTGTTCCTTACCAGGAGACTCCGATGTCCGTTGAGCACGCTGCGGTACAACGCGCCGATTTCGATCAGCTTATGGTTCCCAACTACGCCCCTGCCGCGTTCATCCCCGTGCGTGGCCAAGGCTCGCGCGTGTGGGACCAGTCCGGCCGCGAGCTGATCGACTTCGCCGGCGGCATCGCGGTGAACGTCCTGGGCCACGCCCACCCGGCGCTGGTCGGTGCCTTGACTGAGCAGGCGAACAAGCTGTGGCACGTGTCCAACGTGTTCACCAACGAGCCGGCCCTGCGCCTGGCCCACAAGTTGATCGACGCGACCTTCGCCGAGCGCGTGTTCTTCTGCAACTCCGGCGCCGAAGCCAACGAAGCAGCCTTCAAGCTGGCGCGCCGCGTAGCCTTCGACAAGTTCGGCGCAGAAAAATACGAAATCATCGCCGCCCTCAACAGCTTCCACGGCCGCACCCTGTTCACCGTCAACGTCGGTGGCCAGTCCAAGTACTCCGACGGTTTCGGGCCGAAAATCACCGGTATCACCCACGTTCCGTTCAACGATCTGGCCGCCCTCAAAGCCGCCATCTCGGACAAGACCTGCGCCGTAGTGCTGGAGCCGATCCAGGGCGAAGGCGGCGTGCTGCCGGCCGAACTGGCTTACCTGCAAGGCGCCCGCGAACTGTGCACCGCCCATGACGCGCTGCTGGTATTCGACGAAGTGCAGACCGGCATGGGCCGCACCGGCGAGCTGTTCGCCTACCAACACTACGGCGTGACGCCGGACATCCTCACCAGCGCCAAGAGCCTGGGCGGCGGTTTCCCCATCGCCGCGATGCTGACCAGCGAAGCGCTGGCCAAGCACCTGGTGGTCGGCACCCACGGCACCACTTACGGCGGCAACCCGCTGGCATGCGCGGTGGCGGAAGCGGTGATCGACGTCATCAACACCCCGCAGGTGCTCGCTGGGGTCAAGGCCAAGCACGCGCAGTTCAAGGCGCGCCTGGAACAGATCGGCGAGCAATACGGCCTGTTCACCCAGGTCCGTGGCCTCGGCCTGCTGTTGGGCTGCGTGCTCAGCGATGCCTGGAAGGGTAAGGCCAAGGACATCTTCAACGCCGCCGAGCGTGAAGGCCTGATGATCCTGCAAGCCGGCCCCGATGTGGTGCGCTTTGCCCCAAGCCTGGTGGTGGAAGAGGCCGACATCGAAGAAGGCCTGGCCCGCTTCGAGCGCGCCGTGCAAAAGCTCACGCAAGCCTGATAGACCTTTCGCTGCCCGGGCAACCGGGCAGCGAAACCCATTTTTTGTGCCGGGCTGCCACACCGTATCTGGGTTGAACCAGGTCCATGGCCCGGCATTTTTTCCTCTGTAGGTTTTTTCAAGTTAAGGAGTGACACCATGCTGGTGATGCGCCCCGCGCAAATGGCTGATCTGGGCGAGGTACAGCGTCTGGCCGCGGACAGCCCGATTGGTGTCACGTCCCTGCCGGATGATGTCGAACGCCTGAGCGACAAGATCGCGGCCAGCGAAGCCTCGTTCGCCGCCGAAGTCAGCTTCAACGGTGAAGAAAGCTACTTCTTCGTCCTCGAAGACAGCGCCACTGGCAAACTGGTGGGCTGTTCGGCCATCGTCGCCTCGGCCGGCTATTCCGAGCCGTTCTACAGCTTTCGCAACGAAACCTTCGTGCACGCCTCCCGCGAGCTGAAGATCCACAACAAGATCCACGTGCTCTCCCAGTGCCACGACCTGACCGGCAACAGCCTGCTGACCAGTTTCTACGTGGTGCCCGAGCTGGTGGGTTCGCCCTGGTCGGAACTCAACTCCCGCGGGCGGCTGCTGTTCGTCGCCAGCCACCCGGAGCGCTTTGCCGATTCGGTGGTGACCGAAATCGTCGGCTACAGCGACGAGCACGGCGAGTCGCCGTTCTGGGACGCCATCGGGCGCAACTTTTTCGACCTCAACTACGCTGCCGCCGAGCGCCTGTGCGGGCTCAAGAGCCGCACCTTCCTCGCCGAACTGATGCCGCACTACCCGATCTACGTACCCTTGCTGCCCGACTCGGCCCAGGAGGCCATGGGCCAGGTGCACCCGCGGGCGCAGATCACCTTCGACATCCTGATGCGCGAAGGCTTCGAGACCGACCACTACATCGACATCTTCGACGGTGGCCCGACCCTGCATGCACGGGTGTCGAGCATCCGTTCCATCGCCCAGAGCCGTGTGGTGCCGGTGAAAATCGGCGAGACCGGCAAGGGCGGCACCCGGCCTTACCTGGTTTCCAACGGCCAGTTGCAGGACTACCGCGCGGTGTTGCTGGAGCTGGACTGGGCGCCGGGTAAACCCGTGACCCTGGATCTGCAAGCCGCCGAGGCCCTGGGCGTCGGCGAAGGTGCCAGCGTGCGCCTGGTGGCGGTTTAACGCCTTTACAGCAGCGAGTTTTACGGGTGGTCGCCAGCGACGGCCCGTTTGAGGAGAAAGCATGATCGTTCGTCCCGTACGCAGCAGCGACCTACCGGCGCTGATCGAGCTGGCCCGCAGCACCGGCACCGGCCTGACCACCTTGCCGGCCAACGAAGAACGCCTGGCCCACCGGGTCGGCTGGGCCGAGAAGACCTTTCGCGGCGAAGCCGAACGCGGCGACGCCGACTACCTGTTCGTGCTTGAAGACGATGACGGCCGGGTCGTGGGCATCTCCGCCATCGCGGGCGCCGTGGGTCTGCGCGAGCCCTGGTACAACTTCCGGGTCGGCCTGACGGTCAGCGCCTCTCAGGAACTGAAGATCTACCGCGAAATCCCCACCCTGTTCTTGGCCAACGACCTGACCGGCAACTCCGAGCTGTGCTCGCTGTTCCTGCACGCCGACTACCGCAGCGGCCTCAACGGCCGGATGCTGGCCAAGGCGCGGATGCTGTTCATCGCTGAGTTCCCGCAGTTGTTCGGCAATAAGATCATCGCTGAGATGCGCGGCATGTCCGACCCGGCCGGCCGCTCGCCGTTCTGGGAAAGCCTGGGCCGGCACTTCTTCAAGATGGAATTCAGCCAGGCCGATTACCTGACCGGCGTGGGCAACAAGGCGTTCATCGCCGAACTGATGCCTAAATTCCCGCTGTACACGTGCTTCCTCTCCGAAGATGCGCGCAACGTGATCGGCAAAGTGCACACCGACACCGAGCCGGCGCTGGCCATGCTCAAAAGCGAAGGCTTCAGCTACCAGGGCTACGTCGACATCTTCGACGCCGGCCCGGCGGTGGAGTGCGAGACCAGCAAGATCCGCGCAGTGCGCGACAGCCAGGCGCTGGTGCTGGCCATCGGTACGCCGGGCGACGACGCCACCCCTTTCCTGATTCACAACCGCAAGCGCGAGGACTGCCGCATCACCGCCGCCCCTGCGCGCTTTGCCGCGGGCACCCTGGTGGTTGACCCGCTGACCGCCAAACGCCTGAAACTCAACGCCGGCGACCAAGTGCGCGCCGTGCCGCTGTCCGCTGCCCGGGAGCCAAAATAATGAATTCGCTATACATCGCCGGCCGCTGGGTCGAAGGCCTGGGCCAGGCATTTGAATCCCTCAACCCGGTGAGCCAGGACGTACTGTGGGCCGGCAAGGGCGCCAGCGCCGAGCAGGTCGAGGTGGCCGTGCAAGCGGCCCGCGAGGCCTTCCCGGCCTGGGCCAGCCGTTCCCTGGACGAACGCATCAGCGTGCTCGAAGCTTTCGCCGCCAGCCTGAAAAACCACGGCGACGCGTTGGCTCGCTGCATCGGCGAGGAAACCGGCAAGCCGTTGTGGGAGTCGGCCACCGAAGTCACCAGCATGGTCAACAAAATTGCCATTTCGGTGCAGAGCTACCGCGAACGCACCGGCGAGAAGAGCGGCCCGCTGGGCGACGCCACCGCCGTGCTGCGCCACAAGCCCCACGGTGTGGTGGCGGTGTTCGGCCCCTACAACTTCCCCGGGCACCTGCCCAACGGCCATATCGTCCCGGCGCTGCTGGCGGGCAACAGCGTGCTGTTCAAACCCAGCGAACTGACGCCCAAGGTCGCTGAGTTGACGGTCAAATGCTGGATCGAGGCTGGCCTGCCCGCCGGCGTGCTGAACCTCTTGCAAGGTGCCCGCGACACCGGCGTTGCCCTGGCGGCGAACCCGGGTATCGACGGCTTGTTCTTCACCGGCTCCAGCCGCACCGGCAACCACTTGCATGCGCAGTTCTCCGGGCGCCCGGACAAGATCCTGGCCCTGGAGATGGGCGGCAACAACCCGCTGGTGGTGGAGCAGGTCGCGGACCTGGACGCGGCGGTGTACACCATCATCCAGTCGGCATTCATTTCCGCCGGCCAACGCTGCACCTGCGCCCGCCGCCTACTGGTGCCGCAAGGCGCCTGGGGCGACAGCCTGTTGGCGCGCCTGGTGGCGGTCAGCGCGAGCATCGAGGTGGGGGCGTTCGACCAGCAACCGGCGCCGTTCATGGGCTCGGTGATTTCCCTGCAAGCGGCCCGCGCCCTGATGGACGCCCAGGCTCACTTGCTGGCTAACGGGGCGCAGGCGCTGCTGGCGATGACCCAGCCCCAGGCCGGCGCGGCGCTGCTGACGCCGGGCATCCTCGACGTCACAGCCGTGGCCGAGCGCCCCGACGAAGAGCTGTTCGGCCCGCTGCTGCAAGTGATCCGCTACGCTGACTTCGACGCGGCAATGGCCGAGGCCAACAACACCCAGTACGGCTTGGCCGCGGGCTTGCTGTCGGATTCCGAGGCGCGCTACCAGCAGTTTTGGCTGCAAAGCCGCGCCGGGATCGTCAACTGGAACAAGCAACTGACCGGCGCCGCCAGCAGCGCGCCGTTCGGTGGCGTCGGCGCCTCGGGCAACCACCGCGCCAGCGCCTACTACGCGGCCGACTACTGCGCGTACCCGGTAGCGTCCCTGGAAACCCCAAGCCTGGTGCTGCCCGCCACACTGACGCCGGGTGTGCGGTTGGTGTAACCCTGTTCCTGTAGCAGCGGACTTGCTCGCTGCCATAGGCAGGGCCCTATAAAAACAGATGTTCGTGGAGCCTCGCTGATGAAATCCTATGAAGTCAATTTTGATGGTCTAGTGGGGCCGACCCATAACTACGGCGGTTTGTCCTACGGCAACGTCGCATCCCAGAGCAACAGCCAGCAGGCCTCCAACCCCAAGGAAGCAGCGCTGCAAGGCCTGGCGAAAATGAAAGCGCTGATGGACATGGGCTTTGTGCAAGGCGTGCTCGCGCCGCAGGAGCGCCCCGACGTGGCCGCCCTACGCAGCCTGGGTTTTGCCGGCACCGACGCGCAAGTGATCGAGCAGGCCGCCAAGCAGGCGATGCCGCTGCTGGTGGCCAGTTGCTCGGCCTCCAGCATGTGGGTGGCCAATGCCGCCACGGTCAGCCCCAGCGCCGATACCGCGGACGGCCGTGTGCACTTCACCGCCGCCAACCTCAACTGCAAGTACCACCGCAGTATCGAACACCCGACGACCAGCCGCGTCCTGGGGGCGATGTTCGCCGATCAGCAGCACTTCGCCCACCACGCGGCCTTGCCGGCGGTGGCGCAGTTCGGCGATGAAGGCGCGGCCAACCACACGCGGTTTTGCCGCGACTACGGCGAGGCCGGGGTGGAGTTTTTCGTGTTCGGCCGCAGTGCCTTCGACAACCGCTACCCGGCGCCGCAAAAGTACCCGGCGCGCCAGACCCTGGAAGCTTCCCAGGCTGTCGCTCGCCTGCATGGCCTGAGCGATGCTGGCGTGGTCTACGCCCAGCAGAACCCGGCGGTGATCGATGCCGGCGTGTTCCACAACGACGTGATCGCAGTGGGCAACGGCGAGGCGTTGTTCTATCACGAGGACGCCTTCCTCCACACCGAGGCGATGCTCAAGGAACTGTCCGACAAACTGGCGGCCCGTGGCGGCCAGTTCAAGGCGATTTGCGTGCCGCGTTCCCAGGTCACGGTGGAGGACGCGGTGCGCTCCTACCTGTTCAACAGCCAGTTGCTGTCGCGTGCCGACGGTTCGATGCTGCTGATCGTGCCCCAGGAATGCCAGAACAACGAACGCGTGTGGAACTACCTGCAAGGGCTGACCGCCGCTAACGGCCTGATTCGCGAGGTGAAAGTCTTCGACCTCAAGCAAAGCATGCAGAACGGCGGTGGCCCGGCGTGCCTGCGCCTGCGGGTGGCCCTCAACGAAACCGAGCTGGCGGCGGTCAACCCCGGCGTCATCATGACCGCGCCTTTGTACGGCTCCCTGACCCAATGGGTGCAGAAGCACTACCGCGACCGCATGAGCGAAACCGACCTGGCGGACCCGCAATTGTTGCTTGAATGCCGCACGGCACTGGATGAACTGACGCAAATCCTTAAACTGGGCGCGGTTTACCCTTTCCAGATCAATTGAAAACCGGCGTGCCAGCCCCTCGGCACGCTGCGTTATCTCCCAAACGAGAGCCTAAAGACATGAGCGATACCCTGCAGCTGATCCTTGAAGACACCGACGGCACCCAACTGCAAACCTCTTGCACCCGCGTGGCGGTGGTGTGGCAGGGCAAGGAAGTCTGGATCCAGCACGACGGCCGCGGCCAATTGCTGATTGGCGTCGATGTGGAAGAAGGCGACGCGGAATACGCCAACCTGCTGCTGCGCCCGCTGGCGACTAACCTGGTAAGCCTGCAACTGGAAATGGAACCGGCCGACGCTGGCGACGAAGACCATGTGCATGGCCCGGATTGCCAGCACGACCACTAAGGAAGTCGTTCTATGCTCGCCCTCGGCAAACTGCTTGAACTGACCCTCGCCGGTCGCGAACCGGCGCAAAAGACTCAACTGACTGTCGACGGTGTGCGTATGCGCTGGCTGAGCGAGGGCGCATTGGAAGTGCGGCCTCCCGAAGCCCGCGACAATGGCCTGGACCTGCTGTTATCGGCGGGCATCCACGGCAACGAGACGGCACCCATCGAGTTGCTCGACCGTCTGTTGCACGCCATCGCCCGGGGCGACCTCAAGCCCCGCGCACGCATTCTGTTCCTGTTCGGCAACCCCGAGGCCATGCGCCGCGGCGAGCGCTATATCGAGCAGGACGTCAATCGCCTCTTCAACGGCCGCCACGAACAAAGCAGTGGCAGTGAAGCCCTGCGTGCCTGCGAGCTGGAACGCCTGGCGAGCACCTTCTTCAGCCTGCCCGAGCGTGGCCGTTTGCATTACGACCTGCACACCGCCATCCGCGGTTCGAAGATCGAGCAGTTCGCCCTCTACCCCTGGAAGGAAGGCCGCACCCATTCGCGCCTGGAGCTGGCGCGCCTGCGCGCGGCCGGCATGCAGGCGGTGTTGTTGCAGAACAAGCCGTCCATCGTGTTCAGCTCGTTTACCTACGACAAACTCGGCGCCGAGGCCTTCACCCTGGAACTGGGCAAGGCGCGGCCGTTCGGGCAGAACGAAGGCGTGGACGTCTCGCGCCTGGAAACACGCCTGCAGCAGATCATCGAAGGCACCGAGCCGCCGCTCGACGGCAACCTCGACGGCTTGCAGCTGTTCAGCGTGGCGCGGGAAATCATCAAGCACAGCGATCAATTCCAACTGAACCTGCCGGCCGATATCGAGAACTTCTCTGAGTTGGAACCCGGCTACGTGCTGGCCGAAGACATCGCCCAGATGCGCTGGGTGGTGGAGGAGGAAGGCGCGCGCATCATTTTTCCCAACCCCAAGGTCAAGAACGGCCTGCGCGCGGGCATCCTGATCGTACCCAACAACGCCGAAACGCTGCTGTAGCAAGCAGGCTTGCTACAGCAAAAAAGGGCAGGTCCGTTATGGGCCTGCCCTTTTTGTGGCGCTCGTGGTGGGGTTAAACCGCTACGGCACGCGGCTCGTTACGGCGCAAGGTGCGGATCTTGTGCAGCGTGTCGGCGCAGGTCTGCGCAGCTTCCTGGCCCTTGTGCACGAAGTGGTCGAAGAAGAACTTCTGGTGTTCTTCGCCCGCGTGGAAGTGGTGCGGGGTCAAGGACACCGAGAACACCGGCACCTCGGTTTCTAGTTGCACCTGCATCAGGCCGCTGACCACGGATTGGGCGACGAACTCGTGGCGGTAGATACCGCCGTCCACCACCAGGGCTGCGGCGACGATGCCGGCATAGCGCCCGGACTTGGCCAGCAGCTTGGCGTGCAGCGGGATTTCAAAGGCGCCGCCGACTTCGAAGAAATCAATGTCACTTTCTTGATAGCCCTGCACCAGCATTTCGGCGACGAAGCCTTTGCGGCTCTGATCGACGATTTCCTTGTGCCAGCAGGCCTGGATAAAGGCGACGCGTTCGCCGTGATGGTGTTTGCTTTTGCTATCGATTGCGGTGGGTTGCATGTTCTGAACTCCTGTTTGTGTGAAAAACAGGGCGATATGAATCGAATGGGATTTCAAGGGTGCGCACGACTTTTCCCTGCCTTGGCAGGATTTGTCTTACGGCCCTTGGGCGCCAATCCCGTTCTCTCTTCATCCGGACTATGACCGTCGGCCCCGGGATCACACCGGGTCTGCTGACCTTGGCACCACTCACCGCAACAGCCGTGGGTGCCGCCAAGCGCTCGCGGGCTATGCGCATTGCGCGCAATTACCGCCGGTGGGGAATTGCACCCCGCCCTGAGAACGTTGCCACCAGCTTTTTCTGGCAGCGGGCAGTTTTTACCATATATTTCCAACAGGTGCATGGGGCGAGGGTGATGATAATCATCGCTTTCTTCGCTCAATGGCGCCGATCAGGGCGGCTGTCACCGGCAAAAACCGGGGTTTTCCCTCGCTTTCGTCGATTTTTCACGTCATTGATCGTCCTGGCCGTCCAATTGCGCCTGTGTATCGTACAAACACGCTGTACCTGCTGATTAACGCCGATATAATGCGGCCCTTTGCCGTCGCTCCGTCCGATGACGTCGCGCACTGGCCTTTGGCCGCAGCCTCCGTGGAAGAACCTAATGAAAAGCGCAGAAATCCGTGAAGCCTTCCTTCGCTTCTTCGAAGAGC